>Ga0209624_10001755_pt1 | contig 16631 bp, 15 predicted proteins | sample JacPinW_OM2H0_O1_FD_188565 | JGI IMG/M metagenome (GOLD analysis project Ga0209624, IMG submission 188565) | Forest soil microbial communities from Algoma, Ontario, Canada - Jack Pine, Ontario site 1_JW_OM2H0_O1 (SPAdes) (version 2) | ecosystem: Environmental > Terrestrial > Soil > Boreal...
CCGGCGGCCTTCGATCTCCGCCCGCACGTAGTCCTCGGGTAGATAGGCGATGCCCAAGCCGTCGAGCGCCGCCTGCAGCGCGAGCGCGATATCGTTGACAACGAACTGCCCTTCGACCCGAACGTTGAGCGCCCGCCCGGCCTTTTCAAATTCCCAGGCGTAGAGTCCGCCGCGCGTAGGAAAGCGCAAGTTGATGCAATTGTGCAGGGCCAAGTCTTGCGGCGTTCGAGGCGGCTTGCGGGCGGAGAAATAGGCGGGCGAAGCGACCGCGGCCATGCGCATGTCCGGCCCGATCCGCACCGCAACCATGTCTTGGGCAATGGTCTCCCCGAGCCGCACGCCTGCATCGAACCGCTCCTCGACGATGTCGATGAATCCCGAGTGGACGCTGAGCTCCACCTCAATGTCAGGATAGACGGGCAACAGCCTGGCGAGCGCGGGCCAGACGATGGCCTGAGCAGCGTGGACCCCTGTCGTGATTCGGATCGAGCCGGCGGGCTTGTCACGCAGCTCGCTGAGCGCGGCAAGCTCTGCTTCGATCCCGTCGAAATGGGGACCGATGGCGCCGAGCAACCGTTCTCCCGCCTCCGACGGAGCAACGCTTCGCGTGGTGCGTGTTAGCAGTCGAAGCCCGAGCCGCTCTTCTAGCGCACGGATCGTGTGGCTGAGCGCGGACGGCGACACGCCGACCTGCGCTGCGGCGCGGGTGAAGCTCCGCTCCTCGGCCACGGCCCTGAAGGCAAGCAGGGAGTTGATGTTACGCCGGGCCATTGTTGAGAAAAATTCAAAGGTTCATGCCGATTAGAGACCCTAATCACAAAGGCCTCCAAGGGCTAGATGGCGGTCTCGAGAAAAGGAACGACGCCATGGCGGACGTGAAAGCCCCGATGCGCGCTCCCTGGGGCGACATCGCGCCGCACCTCACGGAGATCAGCAACGCTGTCCTGTTCGATGACGTTTGGCGGCGCCCCGGATTGAGCCCCCGCGACCGCAGCCTCATCACCGTCTCCAGTCTGATCGCTCTCTATCGGAGCAACGAGCTCAAGTTCCACCTCTCGAAGGCGCTTGAGAACAGTGTGACTCGAGACGAGATCATCGAGATGATCACGCATCTCGCCTTCTATTTCGGGCTGGCCGACCGCCAGCAACGCAATAGGGATCGCCCGTGAGGTGTTTGCCGCCGCCCCACAAGACCCCTCTCAATCGAAAGGAACACCGAATGCAAACGCGTGAACTCGGCCGCAGCGGCCTAAAAGTGTCGGCCATTGGTCTCGGCTGCATGGGGATCAGTTTCAGCTACGCCACGAAACTCACCAAGGACGAGGGCGTGGCCTTGATCCGCGCTGCGGTGGACCGCGGCGTGACCTTTTTCGACACGGCCGAGGTCTATGGCCCCTTCACCAACGAAGACGTCGTCGGCGAAGCTTTGCGCCCGGTCCGCGACAAGGTGGTCATCGCCACCAAGTTCGGCTTCGACATTGATTTCGAGACCGGAGAAAATCGAGGCGTCAACAGCCGGCCCGATCGTATCCGGAAGGCCGTCGAGGGATCGCTCAAGCGACTTGGCGTCGAAACCATCGATCTCCTCTACCAGCACCGGGTCGATCCGAACGTCCCGATCGAGGACGTCGCTGGGACCGTCAAGGACCTCATCGCGCAAGGCAAGGTGAAACACTTCGGCATGTCCGAGCCCGGCGTCCAGACGCTCCGCCGCGCGCATGCGGTGCTGCCTGTAACGGCGCTCCAGAACGAATATTCGCTGTGGTGGCGCGCGCCCGAGACCAACGGCGTCCTTCAGGCCTGCGACGAACTTGGGATTGGCTTTGTGCCGTACAGCCCGCTGGGGAAGGGTTTCCTGACCGGCGCAATCAGCAAAGTCACGGATCTGGGCGAGGGCGATTTCCGCAAGAACGTGCCGCGCTTCCAGCCGGAAGCGATGGAGAAGAACCAGGCGTTCGTGAATCTGTTAAGGCGGGTCGGCGACGAGAAGGGCAAGACGCCGGCTCAGATCGCGCTCGCGTGGCTGCTTGCCCAGCGGCCCTTCATTGTTCCCATCCCGGGCACGACCAAGCTCCCCCGGCTCGAGGAGAACATCGGCGCTGCAGAGATCGAACTGACGAAAGGCGATCTCACCGCTATTGGCGACGCCGCGTCCCGGATTGAGGTCGTGGGCGAACGTTACGCGCCGCAGCATATGGCGATGGTCGGGCGCGAGGCGCCGCCGGTCCGCGCTAGCGCATGACTGAGGTCGCCACCACGCCACGCGCGCTTCGGTCGGCGGCCCTTCGAGCCGACCGCTGCGGAGGCGGCGTGGAGGGCCGAGGGCATGGCGAGCTTAGGCTTCGGCGCCGGCTGTTTCTGGGGTTTGCCGCTGCGCCGAGGATGGCGCGGGAGCCCATTGCTAGGCTAGGTGGGCCGCTTGTCCTTCGCGCGCGTCTACGATTGACTCGAGGAAAGGCTAGTTTGACTGGGTCGAAGAGCGAAAAAGCAACGTCGACCAACCGAAATCGCAACGACGCCGGGGCGCGTAATAAGGCGGTCGGCGGATCAGCCCGGGATCGACCCGAACCGGATGACAGGTGAGACGCTAAAATCAAGCATCTCCTAACGAAGAGCTCAGTGCGTTTGCCAAAGACTCCTCGAACCGCTCCATTCCGCGCGGTGTGAATTCATAATAAATATGTCGAAGATGACTAACGTCGAAAGGGAAGTCCTTTTCCTTTTGAGACAGTAGAATTACTTTCTTGCCAAGAGTGTGCGCAATTCCCATTTCGTAGAAGACATTCGCATTCCTGCGTGTACAATCGGCCACTACGATCTTAGCGTTCTTAATTGCCCCCCACACGTCAGCCATTATCTCCTGAGAGTAATAAAAATGATCAGCGCGTGAGACCGACAGTTTCAGGTCTTGACACACTTTTTTAATATGGTCGTTGAAAACAGGCTGTAACTTCGTGTCAAAAGGCATCGCAACGAACACATCGGTATACTCGTGCGCTTGGTGCGGCTCCGGAAAGATTTCGGGAGCAACGACCATCGCACGAGAGTTCTGGAGTTCTGCGAGCAGCCTAAGGCTAATTCCTAATGTATCCTGGATGGGCTGCCATTGCGGCGATATGGCGATGTTTAGTGCGTCTCTTGAAAGAGGCGACGGTCCGTCCAACGAGTGGTCGGGTTCGTGGCTGGGATTGTCTTCATCCGGATCGTAGGCAAGCTTGCCAGCGGGTGCTTGGCTGAAGTTATCAGTCCGGACCCAGATGTCTCGCAAGCTAATTCCGGTTATGGCAACAAGTCCTGAGCGTTCAAGATTCCGCAGTAGGTCGACTACGGCCGGCGCCTCACCGACCATTGAGGAGCCCCATTTGATGAACTGAAGGCTATGATACTTCTGGAAGCGTTTAAGGCTCTTCCAGTCATAGACGCTCCGGTCCCTGACAGCGGCGAGGAGTAGCGCAATATAGAAGCTGGGTGGCTCGAAACTGCGCAACCGAACAAAACGGGCTGGTGTCGGATCACGAATGATCTCGTCGGGCTCAAGCAACGCCGCCGCGGGCGATCGCGAAGGATCGTCAACTGGCGCGGCCGCAGGTTCGGCGCGCCGGGGCATCCACACCCTAAGGGCAGCCCCCCCTAAATTCGAACGCCTGTCGTGAATAAAACGGAAATACCTAATCTTACCTGCTTCTTTTAGCGCCCGAGCCGCTCTGCCGAGGCGATCACTATCCCAATCAGAAACGTACTCCAAAGAGGTATCCAGCGCCGGTATGAACATATGGGCCGCTTGGCCAAGTGGAACAGCACCCTTATCGGAAATGTGCTCCGACGGTTTATCTCGGGGACTAATGCTGAGCGCATGGAGAGCAACAAGTAAGTCATCCATATCCGACATGACACAACCTGTTTCGTCGCACTCAGCCAGGGATAAACCGCATCGGCATGGGTGCGCTCCATGCAGGACCCTAGCATTGAGGGGCCTTATTTTGAAGGCCGGTGAGACGTCAGGCCAACTCGGTCCGCGACCCTCCACATGCCGGTTAAAGGCCACGATTTCGGCTTCTATTCCGACCTCTTCCATAGGTTCCCGCGCGACCGCGGCAGCCATCGTCTCGCCGGCGTCGACGACGCCCTGGACAGGCTGAAATAGCGAGCAGCGGTGCCCGCGGCCGCGAGCGCCCTGCCCTTTCGAAACTCCGCCGCTGGGACCGCGAGGATGGGCGCGCGGGGAACAGTCGTTCATTCATGGATGTTGCCCCTACGCCGAGGCTGTCACTCCGGCGCCGAAATCGCCGCGAGCGGTAGCCCAAAAGCTTTCGCTGCCTCGCAGCGAGACGCCGGGCGAAGGAAGCGCTCCCTCGTCCCAAAGCCGAAAAGCAGTTTTTTCGAACAATCCATTTACGAGTAACCAAACTTCGTGCTATACCTATGCGTGCCACGGCATGGCGCCCGCGCCTCAGGGCGTCTGACGGAAGGAGCGCGTGAGACATTTCGAGCGGCCTTCGGCAGAGGGGAATTTTTTTTATTTGAATCCGCCGTAACTCATTGAAAAGTCCCGATTCCAAAAAGGAAATGAAAGGAAATGAAAGCTTTTTTCTTTTCATTTCCTTTCATGTCCTTTCATTCACTTCCCTTTATTCGCGGGGATTGAGCCGGAGCGCGGAGCCGCGCGGCGCGTGGTCGACCTCGCGCTCCGATGGGGTGACCGCCGATCTACCCCCTTGCGCTTGGGTCACCGTTCTGCAAATGTTCTGACTCTCAGCGAGCCCGGCGGGGGGCGGACATGGTGGCGCGCGCAGCGACGGTGGCCTTTGAGGGCGTGGAGGCCCGGCCGGTCGACGTCCAAGTGCAGATCGCATCAGGCACGGTCGCCTTCACCATCGTCGGGCTTGGCGACAAGGCGGTGGCCGAATCGCGCGAGCGGGTGCGCTCGGCGCTGATCGCCTCGGGCCTCGCCCTTCCGGCGAAGCGGATCACGGTCAACCTTGCGCCAGCCGACATGCCGAAGGAAGGCAGCCACTACGATCTGCCCATCGCACTCGCGGTGATGGTGGCGATCGGCGCCATACCGCCCGACGCGCTCGACGGCTTTTCGGTGATCGGGGAACTCGCGCTCGACGGGACGATCAGCGCGGTCGCCGGCGTGCTGCCGGCGGCGATTGCCGCCAACGCCGCCGGGAAAGGCCTGATATGCCCGGCGGCCTGCGGGCCGGAAGCGGCGTGGGCTTCGGTCGATCTGGAGATCCTGGCGCCCCGCTCGCTGATCCAGCTAGCCAACCATTTCAAGGGCGCGCAAGTGCTGTCGCGGCCCGAGCCTGCCTTGCGCGCATCGAGCGGCCCGCAGCTGGATCTGCGCGATATCAAGGGCCAGGAGAGCGCCAAACGCGCGCTCGAGGTCGCAGCGGCCGGCGGCCACAATCTTTTCCTGTGGGGGACGATGGACCTAGGCCGATCACTCGCGCGATGCCTTCCTTCGATCCTCCCACCGATGTCCCCACTTGAGGCCCTCGACGTAGCCAAAGTGTATTCCCTCGCGGGCCTTGGCGGCTCTGTGAGCGACAGGCGTCCATTCCGCGCCCCTACTCCGAAGGATGACTTGCTGAGCGAGGCCCACCTGGCCAAGCATGGCGTCCTGTTCCTCGACGGCCTTGAGAGGTTCCCTAGCGATGCCTTGTCGCGGCTCCGTGAGTTGCCTCCGATGTTTCAGATAGTGGCGACAGGCGAGTCTCGGCCATCTCCTAATAGCCCTCTGCGGTTCGATGCGGTCGTTGAGGTGGAGCCTGTCGAGGCCCCCGAAAAAAAGCGATTGATGGCGTGAAAAAAATGAGGGGTATTGAGCGGCGCAGACTGCTCCTCGCCCTCGCCCTCGCCCTCGCCCTCGCTCCTGTCCTAGTCGCCATAGCTGTCACTCGCGCAGCAATCAGCGTGGGCCCGATGCTCCGCTTTTGGGGGCTGGGCGAAGGTAGCCTCGCGGGCGTGGAGGCGATTGGCCTCCGTCTGAGCGGCCTTGTAGGCGGCCATGTAGGCTCTTCTGGCCTCGCGATTGGCTGCCCGGTAGGCGGCCTCCCTCGCGCGGGCCTTCTCTAAGTTGGCCTCTCGCCATCTGCGGCTCTGCTTGCGACCGTACTCGGGGTTGGCTTCATGCCACCTGTGGGTCGCCTCGCGCTGCTTCTCAGGGTTGGCCTCACGCCACCTACGGTTCGCTTCTCGGGCCTTCTCAGGGTTGGCCTCACGCCACCTGCGGTTCGCCTCGCGCTGCTTTTCAGGGTCCTTGTACGGCATCGTTTGCGTCTACCGGAGTTGATTGAAGGGGAGAACGCCGCCCGAGAGACCCCTCCGGTTTGTGGGTGCGCGGCGGGTTGTGGGTGGGCGCGTCGGCAGGCCTGCGGGCCCCCTACCGGCCTCCGCCGCTTACAACCCCTCCCTGCCAGATTTTACGAGGGATAGGTTGCACGTCAGTTCGTTTCAGAGCCAAGCGTACGAGTTGCTCAGCGTTCGCGAGTGCGGGGAGGTATCGCCATCCATCCGGCCGCTTCGTATACCGGCGTACTACCTCCGCGTCCTTGCGTGCCTCAAGAACCGCCTCGCGTACTGATTTGGAGGGAAAGGGGATGACCGTAGCGGTCATATCGCGGCCTCCTCCGACCCGTCTCTCGACGATAGCCACTCGCCGTCGAAAATGTCGATGGTCTGCCGCTCGGGCTTGTCCTCGATCTTGATGACAGCGACGGTGCGACACCCGCCCAGGCGAAAAGCTCGCTGGGCAACTCGCTTGGCGGCATCAAGGTCCGTGTGATCGCTAAGGAAGGGATAGTACGTCCCGACCAGGGGCTCGACAGAGATATGGTATGTCACGACATGTTTCCATCCGGGTATGCGTTGCGGATAGTGTGTTGACAATTTTCGCGCAGTTCTTAGGGCGGCGTCTATCTGGGCTTCCGTTCATTAGTTCGCTCCTTAGGTATGATCTGGATGAAACCTGAGGCTGAGGAAGCTCGCCGCGTGGATGAGCCTCATGGGCCACGAATGTGTGTGGACGCGAGGCTTTGGCCTTGTCATCGGTCGAGGGAGCCCAAGGATTCGATTGGGGACTCGCTGAGGCCCGCGGAAGGTCGAGGAGGGTGTGTCATAGCCTCGGCCTCCCCACAGCCGCGTACGGTCTCGTCCACTGACCAGCTACAACCCCATCCCACGGCCCGCATCATCCGCTCATAGACATGTGGCTGAAACTGGCCACGTCTCACTAGTCCACGTTCGAGCAACTCAGGCGGGGGAACGTGCCAAGTGCGACCAGGGAAACAGAGGTGGCTACCCTCCTCGTCGTTCTGTAACAGCCTTCTCGAACCTCTTGGCATGCAAAAGCCAGAGCCGAGATTTGCGCAGCGGCCGAGAGCCCGCGAATATCTATAAGTGATTCTCATACTTCAACGCAGCTAGGCATTCAGCATGGCCGTCCCTGACTTCCAAACATTGATGCTTCCGTTGTTGAAGCTAGCGAGTGACGGCCAGCAGCATTCGCTGTCTGAAGCCGTTGAGCAGATGGCCAAAGAGTTTCAGCTCTCTCACGACGATCAAGCAGAGCTTCTCCCGAGCGGACAACAGCGACTGTACAATCGAATCGGCTGGGCTCGCACCTACCTCAAGAAAGCAGGCCTGCTCCAGAGCGTCGCGCCGGGGCGGTTCAAAGTGACTGATCGTGGGCAGGACGTTCTCGCGAGCCGACCCACGACGATCAATGTCGCATTTCTAGAGAGTAAGTTCCCCGAGATGCTGGCGTTCCGAAAGACACGTTCGAAAATTGAAGTTGCTGACGAGGAACCGGCACTCAACGTTGCCGATGCCACATGGAACCAGCGCGCGAGCTTTGAAGACCGGATTCGAACGGCGATGGACCTGTCGATTCCGAATGAGGCTCTAAGAGTCGCGGCATTGGGTCTTCTGGCGTCGGCCATCGAAGCTGCAGACGAGGAGGGCAGTAACGCGTGGCGCGTGCGTGAGACCGAGCGAGGGCTTCGGGTAATGACGGGGCGTCTGCTGGCATGCGAGGTTGGCCGATCGCAAATACGGGTTAGCGTCATCGGACCGATCAACGACGATGTCCGCGCCGCGCTCGGAGCAGAAACCGAGAATGACGAGGAGTTCAAGATAATCCCTGGCGGGCTCATTCTTACCTTTCCTGTAGAACACGCACCTGAGGCTCTGAACCTACTGAAAGACGAACTTACCAGCTTCGTTGAAGCAGCAGTCGCACGCGTGCGTAGCTCTATAAGTGTTGAAGATCATGTCCCCGAGGCGGTTGCATACATCGCTAGCGCAGTCGGACGTGAGTTACCGCAGCCAAAGCCCGCCATCGCATCGAATGGCACCGATGAACTTGGCGATGTTTCAGAGGAAGACGAAACCGGTGTTTCGAGGGAGCCACGGGTTCGCGGTCGTGCGCCGATTTTTGAGCATGGTCAGCGTTCGATCGCGTCCTTAATGGCCGACATCGAGCGCGAGGTAATCGCTCTGCCCGATTTGCAACGGCCCTTCGTTTGGGAAGACACAAAAGTACGCGATCTCCTCGATTCGCTATTCGTAGGGTTTCCGGTTGGAACCCTCGTCTTTTGGCACACGGCGAACGACAAAGAGGCACGTGCTCTCGGGACAGAAACGCCGGGCCTCCGAGCCACGACGCTGGTCATTGACGGCCAACAACGTCTCACGTCGCTCTACGCAGTGATGCGAGGCGTTGAAGTTGTCGACAAAGATGGAGCCGAGCGAAAGATCACGATCGCATTCCGACCGCGCGACGGCCGATTCGAGGTTGCCGACGCGGCGATTCGCAACGACCCGGAGTTCTTGCCCAATATAACGGAACTCTGGAACGGGAAGCGTCCCAAACCCCAGATCCGGCGCGATCTCATGAGTGCGCTCCGAGATAAGGGACGCGTCGTCGACGACACATATGAGGATGCTGCGGAACGCAACCTCGACCGCGCGTATTCGATCGTTGACTACCGGTTCCCTACAGTCGACATCCGCAAGACCGCGACAAGTCAGGACGACGACGCCACAGAAGAGGACGTTGCCGAGATTTTCGTACGCATTAACAATCAGGGGACACGACTCGGCCAAGCCGACTTTGTCCTAACGCTACTCTCTGTGTACCACGGCGAGCTGCGTGACCGGATCGAAGAGCGTTCACGCGCAATGTCCCTAGGGGCGGTGGTTGCGATTGATACACAGCAGCTTCTGCGGGCAGTGTGCGGCGTCGCGTTTGCTCGTGCGCGCATGTCCGCCGTTTATCGCTACCTTCGCGGGGTCGATCCCACGAGTGGGGAAGCGGATGTCGCAGGGCGCTCGAAACGCTTGAGTCAGCTCGACGACGCCGCAAAGCAGTGTATGGAAATCACACCCTGGCGCGACTTCTTGCTTCGCGTTCAGCATGCGGGAATCGTTAGCCCGGCTCTCGTCGCTTCAAAGAACGCAATCGTGAATGCGTACGCCTTCTACATCCGTGGCCGGAAGGTCTGCGTTCAAAAGAGCAGGCTCGACGAGATGATCTCGCGATGGGTATTTGCGACGCTGCTAACGGCGCGTTACTCGGCGTCGTCCGAGACCATATTTGAGCAAGACTTGGGTCGGGTTGCCGACCTCAAGTCGGACGACGCCGATGGTTTCGTGCGCGCACTTGACGATGCGATGAGCGAGACTCTCACAGGTGACTACTGGACTCATTCCCTGGTCTCGGCGTTGGAGACACAGAAAGCGCGAGCTCCGGCTGCGCTCGCATTTCGAGCAGCCCAGATCGTTCTCGGAACACGCGCTTTATTCTCGGATCAGCTTCTCCAGAATCTTCTTGACCCGCCAGCGCGTGGCACTCGCGCCGCCAGCGAAGCTCATCATCTTTTTCCCGTAGCCTGGCTCAACGCCCGTGGCGTTCGCGATCGCCGCCGGATTAACCAGATCGGCAACCTCGCCGATGTCGGCTGGTACGAGAACAGTGATATCGGCAGCCGAGGACCCCGCGAATACGTTCCCCGTCTACGCCAGAAGCTGGCAATCGATGATGATAGGTGGGGCCGCCTTTGCGCCGAGCATGCCCTACCTTTGGGGTGGGAGTCGATGGAGTACGATGACTTTCTCCGGCAGCGGCGGCGAAGGATGGCGGACATCATTCATGTTGCTTACCGCCAGCTGGGAGGCGAGCGAGATTCTCCTCCACTTACACCGCCGTGGTTCCTTCCAGGGGCCGAGGCCGTTTGGCGGCATATCGTGGACACCGAGCGCGCCCTACGCGCATTGGTCCGTGGGGTCTACGTCGAGTGTTTCGGTGAGTCGGCCGCGCGAAGGATTGAGGAGGCCCTGTCGGAACGCGAACGCGAGACCCTCGCACGCGCGCTCAGGGCGCGCCCTCAGGGGTTGGACCCGCTCAGCGTCGTCGATTACCTCTATCTCGCTCAGTTGCCTCCCTTGCTCTTCGCTACGGATGTTTGGCCCGATGCTCGTCAACGCTTGGGCGCGGCATCTGATGGAAAGCAGCGACTTCAAACTGCCGTCACCATAATCGCGCCGGTTCGCAACGAAATCGCTCACGTCCGTGAGGTCGATCGCGAGCGTCTTCTTCGCGCCAGCGTTGCGTGCAACGATATCCTTGAGATGCTCAAAAGCAGACCGTGACCCGGGGGTCGGCAAACGAAACATGCGGATTGCGACAGACAGGAGTCGATGACGGCCGCGGCGGCGCTATCGTTGCCGAACCTTCGCGTGGCCCAATCGCGTTTGTGAGCTTTCCGGATGCGCGTCAACGCCGACGCGTGCGAGCCTTGTTCACGTCTGGCTTCAACACAAAGACTTCCTCAAAGGCCGTTGCCTCGCGGACGTGCAGGACGTCCTGCAGTCTCCTCAACATCGTCGAGTACCCGGCCCGAAGAGCAAAGAGGATTTGCTTTTCCGCTGGATGACCGTCGGGAAAACCGCTGCGGAGCTGGTGCGCGTTTCGGAAGTACATGAGTTCCGCCCGAGATCGCCCATAGATTGTGCTTTCGGTACGATAGGTGCATTCGTAGAGGTACTTTGGCTCGAACTCGTCGCTGTCGTGCACGGAGAGGGGAAATGGCCGCCACGTAACGCTGAGATTGCCGCTCTGGTTGATGCGCATGTTGACCGACACGTTCGGACGAAAACTTCGGGCGGCCTGCAGCTTGTTGGCACCCCAGTTGGCCGGGTTGATCAGATCGAAGAACTGAGTTGTCGGCTCCGTGTTCTCCCATGCGGCATCGAGAAGCGGCTCAATTATCTGAGGGTACATTGGCTTCTTGGCGGCGACCGCCCGCTCAGCCAGCCGCAGATATTCATGCGCCGGCGTCCCCGGGTTCCAGTACGGTTCTAAGGCAATGTTCATCGGCGAGTCCTTTCTTCGTAATCGGATACGGGTGAAAAGGGGGGATCAGCTGCGGCAGTTCGCGAGAACGAGCTGTTTGAGGACTCCTTCTTATGGGTCTTGTAGGTGGTACTTGAGGGGTGTCTATGACGATGGTCACCCAAGGGAGTCCGAGGTGGAGACTGAGGTGATGACCACCATCTTCCTCCCCCACTGATGGATGAGGATGTCTGTTGATTGGGAACCTCCTCACGTAGATCTACATCGAGCATGTCACGGGCAGGACGTAGGACGTCATATCCCGAGAGACCGACTCCATTGCTGCCCTGCCGTTGGTGGCGTGCGACCTCCTGACCAAGATGCCATCGTGCAACGGTAGCGCGGTCACGCTCTCGGACACGAGGCTAGTCAGCATTTTAACCATGATCTCGCTCTCGACATGCATGAGATTGAAGCCCAAGCCTGTCCCGAAGCAGTCCGCGATTACCGGATGGCGCTCCACCAGCGCGTTCCTGAACCTCCCCAACGTCCACCCCGAGGGCAGCCGCTGGTCCGCCTCCTCGGTCTTCGGCCATTGCCGTCTCGTATGCTGATCGAACAGCAGGGCGTTGACTCCCAACTTGACGGCGTCGCGGTGGTCTTCGAGACCGGGGATCGCGTACAGGTCCCCTGCAGGTGGCTGCACACGCTTCGACGCATAGGCCAACCTCGCGAACATCGACGAGTAGTCGAGAGTGGCCACTGGTTCGCCGTCGATCCTGATCCCCGTCCGCCGCTGTCGCTGCAAGCCTTGCCAAAAGCCACCGAAGAGCCGCCCGCTGAGATCGAAGCGTTGTCCGAGGGGGTCGTTCTCGTGGATCACGAACAGCCGCCGAAGGACCCTGTCGTGGACATCAACGGGTTCACCGCCGTCATCCTCGAAGGAGATCGCCGCCTGCTCCAGCCAAGCGTTGATGCGGCGCATGTCGTCCCGCATGGCGTTCGTCTCGGGGGTGTCGTTGTAGTCGATCCATTCCCGTTCGATGCGGCTCTCCCGCCAATCACCGATCTTCCGCTTCCGCGATAGAGAGATGACTTCCTCATGCGGCAATCGACCGAAGTCAGCGAGGGTCGCGCCTGCTTCCTGCACCATCATTGAGAGGCGTTCTGTAGGAGCCAGGGACGAGGCTTCACCGCGCCTCAGCGAGTAGCGCCACTCTATCAACCCGAGCGCCTCAAGGCCGCCTAGCAGCGTCCTGAGGGGCTTCCCGAGAGCAGCGTTCTCGTAGCGCGTGAAGCCACGAGTCCTATTCCCGGTGAGGATAGCCAGCCAGCGGTCGGACGCATTGAACACAGTCGAGTGGGCGAGGTTTGCGACAACCGTCTCGACCGCGATCTCGTGGCGACCTTGATCATCCGCACGGCGTGCCCTCTGGCGTCCGCCAGCGGCCTTCTCGTGCTTGTCGAGGACTTCCCGGACGGTCGCCACTAGGGAACGCAGCGCGGGACCCCGAGCGCCCCGCCACTGGTCGAACCAGGGAAAACGCTGCGGTGGAGGCTTTTTCCTGGCTGTCGTCATGCGTGGTGGTGGGAGAGGCGCATTCACTTAAGGTTCGCGAGGGACTCATGAAGCTGGCTGCGTTCGCGGTCCTGTTGTTCCTGGTCCTCGCGCTCCATCTTCGCCAGACGCGCGCCAGCGCCCCCAAGGGTGTCGGCGAGCCACTGACCCATCGTCGCGACAGCCCTCGGGGACATCTCGCGATAGACGCGGCGAACCTTGTCAGCCTCGCTGAGGTACGTGCCAGCAGTCCCGAAGTGATACTCAGTGCTGTCGATCTTCTCCGGCAATCCCCGCGCTGCCCGCTCAGCCGGGTCCACAACCACGTCAACCGGCTTGCCTGATAACCCTGTCACCGTTTCCATCATCACGCTCCTCTGCGTTGGACCTTGCCGTTCATGTCGATATAAAAGTCGTCGTCGTTGTTCTGCTGTCGGACCTTTGCCGCCGTGGAAAGCTGCCACGCTGCCTCGTCCGCATCCCTCTGCAACATCTCCTGCGCGTGCTCTCGCTCATCCTGAAGTCGCACTTCGCGGGCAAGTCTCATCGTCACGCGCGCAACGACCTCATGTATCCTGCGCCCAACTTCGACCATCACCCCAGCACGTGTAGGCACAGGGTCTTTCGCTCCGCGCTGCATCGGCCTCCCCGATCGGCGAACGGCCCGTGCGATCTGAAACAGGAACGCATCGTCGCTCTTGATCAAGCTCGGCTCGATCTCTTGGATCACCGTCAGCCCGACAACGAGCTTCACCGCAATCCGCACGTCCCTGAGGTTGCCGATCGCGTTGGCAAGCTCCCGTCTCGCGGCATACTCAACGCGGTCTCGACGTGTGTATGGTTGCCCCTGCGCGTTCGTTGAGCGGTGCTGCGGGTCCGTGTGCGTCATCACGAAATCATCGGCCTGCCGCTTCACAGTCTCGATAGCGGCGACCAGCGCGGATATGTCTCCACCGGTAATGAACCCCGCAACCTTATCCGCGTAGTGTCTAATCCTCGGCAGTCCAATCGGCCGCTGTGTCTCATGCCCGTTCCTGACACGCAGGTTATTGTGCAGATGACAAAGCCCGTTGAGCCGTGTCGTCACCGTCCCGCAGCCGAGCACAGAGCACAGTCGCTTCAACTCCCCACGCCGCGCCCGCTCGAACTGCTCGCGTATTCTGTGGCTCATCTTCACTCCAGTCAGAAAAGAAAACGGAGACATCCGACCACAGACGTAGCGTCTCGGTCACAGACAGACCGAGGACGGAAACATAATTGCTGGGAAGGGTGGAGGCTCGCGTTTGCCGGAAACCGGCTCTCTTGTCTAGCCCCAACCCACGGCTTCACTAAACCGAGGCTAGGTCCGTAGCTCGGGCTCGGAATAGCCAAGGGAACAATAAAACAGGAGATACAGGAGCGCGGCAATCCACCACCGCCCCTCGACGATTATCGGAGGGGTCGACTCAGGGAACGGCGCGAACGACAGGATCACACAAACGACAAAGAGAACGAGCGCACCGATCCATCCCATTCGACGACGGCTTTCTGCGACATCCGTCGCGACGGACTTATTTCGCGCCACGGCCAGGCTGCGAGTAAGAAAGAACCCGACTGCACCAATGATATGCGGGGATGCACCCAAGAACCCATGAAGGAGGTCAAACCTCTCCATAAAGTCCCAGTCCGTGAGGTTCGCCACAACGCCGTCTACTGCCGGCAACAGACCTGCCCATTTTAGTAGGTTCGACAGGAACTTCACGAACCACCACTCGTGATGATTTCGACCGGAATGGTACCAATTTCCTGATGATCGGAGTTCAATAGTTTCCCGCCGACTAGCCGCGTGGTGGCGGTCTTGGGGTCGACGGTGTACTTCGCCTCGTCCCCCCCGCGTCTAAAGGCGAGTGATTTTGGCAACTCCCGGTTCTTCTGACGGAGTTGGTACGGGATTTCCAGATCGATCGCTTGGTGATCCTCGGGAGATTGGTCGACCGCTGAAATCGTTATCGTATTGTCCCACATGTCCAGTGACACTTCAAGGTCGACGGGCTGCGCCTTTTCACTACGTTCCTCTTCGGGGCGGCTGATCGCAGTGGTGGATACGGCCCCATGGAACTTCGTGGTGGATACGGCCCCATGGAACTGCGACATGATCAAGCCGTACAGCTCGCCCGGGATCGTGGCCTCCCTAAGGGCTCCGACATCGAAGCGGGTGCGGTTTGCACCGAAGTAGACGACGGAGGAAGTCACGGAGGTTTCCCCGGAGAAGTCCCGTGACGAATGTAGCTCGCCGGTCTTGTCGGTGAACACGTCCTTCAGGTTCACGTCAGGCCAGTCGACGAGGTAGTCGTGCTTGGGCGCGTCGACGTGCACGCAATAAGTTACATGGATGGACCGCCCGTCTTTTTTTTCAGCAACGCTGTCAAAAGCCACGCTCGTTTCATCAAAGGGGATCCTTTGAGTTTTTGCGCCGGGGCAAAGCGATTGAGCGGGCGATCCCGGAGTTTGCGTATCTCCTCGTGACGAGGCGGAGAAGGCAAGTAGGATTGCTAATCCCAAAACTGCTCCCACACGATCTCGCTGGCCCCGTCGCACTACGCCCTCCCCATGACAGCGCCGCGAGGCACTAACGCGATCTCGTCCCGTAACCCACAAGGACGAGGGCTAGGTCGCCGTTGGCGCCAAAAGCGAGCGGCATTATATGACGCTGGGTTGGCTTCTCGCGTCAACTCCTGAACCTAAAGCCGCCCACTCCGCCCACATCGCCTGCTCCTTCGCGGGATCGTCCTGGACCCGATAGACGACCTCCCGTGACACCCCCTCCGCCTCCGCGATGGCGCTCGGGCTGGCGTCCTGGGCTCCTTGAGCGCCTTTCGGCAGCTTCGGGCCGGTGATCGTGTTAGATTGCCAAATGGCCCGAGGGTCCAATGACCGAGACCCGGAAACTCGCAGCAATCTTGGTCGCCGATGTGGTCGGTTACAGCCGGCTCGCCGGGGCGGACGAGGAGCGCACGCTGGCGCGCCTTCGGGGACTTCGCAGCGACCTGATCGACCCCGCCATCGCCGCCCATCACGGGCGTATCGTCAAGCGCACCGGCGACGGCAGCCTCATCGAGTTCCGCAGCGTAGTCGATGCCGTGCGCTGCGCCATCGAAGTGCAGACTGGCCTCATCGACCGCAATGCTGGCGTGCAACCCGAGCGCCGCATCGAGTTCCGCGTCGGCGTTCATCTCGGCGATGTGGTCGAGGAGGCGGACGGTGATCTAATGGGAGACGGGGTCAACATCGCGGCGCGCTTGGAGGGCATTTGCGAGCCCGGCGCGATCTGCCTGTCCGAGGACGCCTATCGCCAGGTCAAGGGACGGCTCGATCTCCCGGTCACCGATCTCGGTCCGATCCAACTCAAGAACATCGCCGACCCGATCCGGGTCTATTCGATTGAAGTCGGCAAGCCTGCTCACGCAAAGTCTACGCCGCCTGTGGTGACCGAGAAACTCCCGCCCCGCCTCTCCATCGTTGTTTTGCCGTTCGCCAATATCGGCGGCGGCCCCGAGCAAGAGCCTTTCGTTGACGGGGTCACGGAGAGCCTCACGACCGACCTCTCGCGGATGCGCGGCGCGTTCATAATCGGGCGTAACACCGCTTTCACCTACAAGGGCAAGGCCGTCGATCTGAAGCAGATCGGGCGCGAGTTGAATGTTCGCTATGTCCTCGAGGGCAGCGTTCAGCGCGGCGGAGACCGCATGCGCGTCA
>Ga0209624_10001756_pt1 | contig 16628 bp, 15 predicted proteins | sample JacPinW_OM2H0_O1_FD_188565 | JGI IMG/M metagenome (GOLD analysis project Ga0209624, IMG submission 188565) | Forest soil microbial communities from Algoma, Ontario, Canada - Jack Pine, Ontario site 1_JW_OM2H0_O1 (SPAdes) (version 2) | ecosystem: Environmental > Terrestrial > Soil > Boreal...
GAGCATCGGCTTTTCGTGCCAGGTGAGCACAGCCCAGGAAATGCTGCTCCAGATGAACGCGGTTAAACCACCCAGAATGGTCCCTAACAAGAGAGACTTCATCATCGAACCTCCTGAGCGACCTGCGGGTAGGCCAGCGAGATGCCGGATTTTCCTCTGAAACACGGCGTTTTGCAAATTATTTTGGAGCGGGATCAGCGTGCTGCGAGACGCCTAAAATGTTGCCGTCCGGATCTTTGAACCAAGCCACCTGGTCGCCGCCGGGCGCGGTCCAAATTCCAAGTTCCTGATCTTGAGCAAAAGGATATTTTTCGAGAATGACGCCGCGATCACGTAGCCAGGTTACTAGCGAGCGGAGATCTTGAACCTCCCAGCCCAAAATAGTGCCTTGAAGAGGAGTAAAGTTCGGGATTTTTGCGATGCGAATCTTGTGGCCGCCGACGCTCACAACCAGTGCAAATTGGTCCAGGCTCACGAACTCACAGCCAAGCTTGCCTTCGTAGAAAGCTCGCGCCTTGTCATAGTCCTTTGTGGGAACGAACCCAACCATTTTTCCTTGAGCCAGCATGTTTGCCTCCCGACTGATTTCGGGAAGAGAAATACCACTTGCGCGGGTTTCTTTCTCCCGCTATCGTGACAACAAATGTCGCATAGGTGCCAAAGCATACTCCTCGGAACGAACGGTCGCCGCATGGCAGAAGTGGCCAGCGTATCCGCCGAGTTGAAAGACGGACACGTTATCCCGGAACATTCTCATCCCGAGGATCAACTTCTGTTTGCTTCCGAAGGCGTCATGACGGTGACGACCGAGGAGGGGCTCTGGGTGGTGCCGCCGTTGCGCGCGGTTTGGATTCCGGCGGAAACGATGCATTCAGTGGCGATGTCAGGGAAGGTGTCGATGCGAACGCTTTACTTCCTGCCGAAGCTTGCCCGATCATTTCCGCGAAAATGCGTGGTGATGAATGTGTCGTCGCTGTTAAGGGAGCTCATTCTTCATGCTTGTAGGTTTGCGAGGTTGCGTAAGGAAGATTCGACTGAAAGACGGATTGTCGAGATCATCGTGGACCAGTTGAGGGCGGTGGAGAGCATCCCGCTGCAATTGCCACATCCGGCGGACTCGCGGGCGACCCGGGTAGCGAAAACTTTGTTTGCGAATCCGGGTGACCAAAGATCGTTGGAAAAATTGTGCGCCGATTGCGGCGCGAGCAAGAGAACTATCCAGCGTCTATTTCTGGAAGAAACAAAAATGACTTTCAACAAGTGGCGCCAGCAACTGCGGTTGCTTCATGCCATGCAGCGGCTCGCGGCGGGAGACAAGGTGACCTCGGCGGCTCTGGAAGCGGGATACAACAGCACCAGCGCGTTCATTTCGATGTTTCGCAAACAGTTGGGCACCACGCCGACGCGATATTTACAAGGGAAGATCGCTCGAAGCGCAGGCGCCGCGATGCGGGGAGCCTTGGATACTATCGACTCCCCTGCGGCAGCGGATTAAGCTACTTTTGTGAGTCTTTGGCTTTTGCGGCTGCGGCAGCAGCAGCGATGGTCCACGGCGGCACAATGCCGTTCTCACGCGCATAAGCGACGAGTTGGCCTAGATGCTCGTGGGCGTCAGCAACGAGAATGTAGATCACGTCACCTTCATTCGCCTGAGGGCCGAGCTTGGGCAACAGCTTTGCATAATCGGCGTTAGCCATGCCCGCAATTGTTTTCTGGGTGTATTCCCCGGACTTATTTAGTTCGTCGATGATCTTGGCTTTGTCGGTGGTGGATTTTTCATAGGTCTTACCATCGAACCCGGCGGGCGGTGCGGCGCCCATCAAGCCGAGAATGAAATAGCGTTCGCCCGAAACGTGGAGAAAAACCTCGGCGAAAGAACGAGAGTCGGGCGTGGGACGCCAGTTAAATTTGTCCTGCGGGAGAGCTTCGGCCAGGCTGATGACTTTCTTGTTTACGCCATCGAGGTCCAGGGCCGCTTGCGCCTTCATGTCGTAACTGGGCGCAGTCTTGTCTTCGGACTGAGCCGATTGCGCGCCGGGCGTAGCGGCTTGCGACACGCCAACGGCCGCCAGAAGGGCACAAGCCAAAACTGGGAGAATTAGGCTTTTCATTTTCTTGCTCCTTTGTTCGATGCCGCACACGATTCGGGACTTCGTCTCATTAGCGGACAATTTCATAAATGAGTGAGGACCGCTGGGCGGTCATCGGTAGACAGATGTAGAGGATCGCGCGCGGCCGTGTTCCCCTGGAGATACATACGCTGAAGCATATGGCTTTGGATTCCTGGTGAAAAGAGTAATTCAGGAACTCTGCCTTGCTTAGACGGTGTTCGAACGAAAAAACCTTCTCTGAAAAGTGACATTTTTTCGATGGGGCGGTAGGCGGCCTGCGTGGGTCAAACACCCTCAGGAAATCATTTCTTCTTCGGAGGCAGAGGAATCGGGGAAATCGGGGAGGTCGCCTTTGGTCACGCCACGGAGTTCGGCGCGGATTACATCCGAGGAAAAACCGGCACTCAACAAGCTGCGATACAGGGAAGCGATTTTGCGTTGATCGAGCGGGCCGCGAAGGTGCGCGAGGCGGCGTTTCAAGCGAGTGCGGACCAGCGTGGATTCGTCCGTTTCGGCGAAGACGGTTTCGAGGGCAGCGTCGATGTAACGGTCGGGCACGCCGCGGGCGCGAAGTTCGCGGGCGATGCGGAAGCGTCCCTGGCGGCGCAATTTTGCGTGCTGGTTGGCATAGTCCAGGGCGTAGCGAGCGTCGTCGAGGTAGTTTAGTTCGCGGAGTCGCGCGACGACCGGGGGGATTAAATCTTTGTCCTCTGCGCGTCGGTCAAGGTAGGTTTTCATTTCGTGGATCGAATAGGCGCGACGCATCAAGCCGCGCAAGGCGCAGGCATAAAGATCCGGCTCGCTGGAAACTTTGCGGGGTGAAGAGCGCTGGCGCATGGAAGCACGAGGATAGAAGCAAGAGCGCGTGGAAGCAAGGAAGCCCTTCGCGACCCCGATGGCTTGCTCCTTTTTATGATTTTTGGCTGGCTGGTTTTTTGCGGGCGGAGAACATGGCGTTCACTTCGCTCGCGGGGAGCATGTAGCGCGCCAGAGTTTCGTAGGTGCCTTTGGATTTCAGCTCGGTGGCAATTTCGCGCAACAGGCCGAGGGCGGCACGCGATGGTCCGGAACCGAGGCTCACGCGGCGCACGCCCGCAGCCTTTAGTTCGTCGATGGTTGGCCCGCCGGGACCGCCCAGAACGTTCATAGGGCCCGGAGATTCCTGCAAAAACTTTTTGATCTCGTCGATTTTTTTCATGCCGGGGACAAAGATACAGTCAGCGCCGGCTTGGCGATATAGATTTGCGCGGCTGACGCATTCTGCGAAGCGATTCGGAGATGGACTGATAGTCGCCCAATAGGCGTCGGTGCGAGCGTTGATCACGAGCGGCACTCCGGATTGGTTCCCGGCTTCCCGGACGGCTTGGATTTTCTCGACGTGGGCCTGCGTTTCGGAAACCCGCGATTCGTCGTCTTCGCCATCTTCGAGATTTAAGCCCACGGCGCCAGCTTCGATGAGTTGCAGCGCTACCTGATGCATTTGGACGGGAGTGGTGGAGTAGCCGGCTTCCATGTCGGCAGTGACGGGGATGTCGATGGCGCGCGCGATGTGGCTGACTGCTCGCAACATTTCGTTGGAACTGATCTGCTGGCCATCAGCATAGCCCAGCGTGTTCGCGACGCCCGCGCTTGTGGTGGCGATGGCGGGGAATCCAAGGCGCTCGAGGATGCAGGCGCTGGCGACGTCCCAGGCATTTGCGAACAACAGAATTTCCGGGCCGTTATGGAGGGCGCGGAGTTTTTCAGCTTTTTCTCTTTGCGTGATGCTCATTGCTGGTCACCCATGGCAGAGCCTGTTTGTCTGTGGCTTACAGTATTAGGATAACGCTGCGGCGGTGCGGCTAAAAGTGGAATTCGAGATTTTGGCGAGCCAAATTGGAGCCTTTTGAGCACGCAGCGACGAACATGACAGGGAGAAGGACACGTGATCGAGACTGAGCGATTACTGTTACGGCGTTGGCGGGAAGAGGATCGCGAGCCGTTTTATCGGTTGAACTCGGATGTGCGCGTGATGGAATTCTTCCCCGAGTGCTTGACGCGGGCGCAGAGCGATTCGCTCGTTGACCGGATCAACGAACATTTCAAGAAGCACGGGTTTGGATTGTTCGCGGCGGAGTTGCGCAAGGACCAAACATTTATTGGGTTCGTGGGAGTCGCGGTGCCGTCATTTAAGGCGCACTTTACTCCGTGCGTTGAAATTGGGTGGAGGCTTTCGGCGGATTACTGGGGGCGCGGCTTGGCGACGGAAGGGGCGACAGCCGTGGTGAAGTATGCCTTTGAAGATCTAGCGCTCGACGCGCTGGTGTCTTTCACGGTTCCTAAAAATATTAGATCACGACGAGTGATGGAGAAAATTGGGATGACTCGCGACGCGTCGGACGATTTCGATCATCCGGACTTGCCGGAAAGGCATCCGCTGCGGCGGCACGTGTTGTACCGGCTTCGGCGGAACACTCGTTAGTTATGCGAGAAAAGTTGTTTGATTCAGCTGTCTTAGCGGCTGCCGAGGCGGTCGAATTCGGTCATGGCGCGTTCCATTTCTTCGCGAGCGGCGTCTGCGGAGGAGCGGACACCCTGAACGCGGAGGCGGAAGTCGTCCGGATTCGACGCTCGCATGAGAGCTTCTTCGAGAGTGATGAGGTTGCGCGTGTAGAGATCGAAGAGCGATTGATCGAACGTCTGCATGCCGTATTGGCTGGTGCCGGCGGCGATGGCATCGCGAATCATGCGCGTCTTGTCGGGATTGATGATGCAATCGCGAATGTATCCAGTGCAGATCATTACTTCCACGGCTGGCACGCGACCGCTGCCGTCAGCCTTGCGCACCAGGCGCTGGCTGATGACGGCTTTCAAAGTTCCGGCAAGCTGCAAGCGAATCTGTTTTTGCTCCGGCGGCGGAAACACGGCGATGATGCGCTGAATGGTTTCCGTCGCGTCGAGAGTATGCAAAGTAGAGAGCACCAAGTGGCCGGTTTCAGCGGCCAACAACGCGGTGGAAATTGTTTCCAGGTCGCGCATTTCGCCGACGAGCACGACGTCGGGATCCTGGCGCAGAGCGGCCCGTAGCGCGGTGGAGAACGAAGACGTGTCCACTTCCACTTCGCGCTGATTGATGAAACCTTTTTTGTCGCGATGCAAATATTCGATAGGGTCTTCGATAGTGATGATGTGCTCGGCGCGCAGAGAATTAATGCGGTCAATCATGGCCGCGAGAGTGGTGGATTTACCGGAACCGGTGGTACCGGTGGTCAAAATCAAACCGCGCTGCTCTTCGCAAATCTGCGAAATCACACGAGGCAACTCTAGCTCTTCGATAGTGCGAATTTTCGTAGGAATAACGCGAAGAACCATGCCGACGTTGCCGCGTTGCTGAAATACGTTCACGCGGAAGCGGCCCAGGCCAGCGACGCCGTAAGCCATGTCCAACTCGGCAGTTTCCTTGAATTTTTGTTTTTGCCGGTTGGTCATCATACTGAAGGCCATGGAAAGCATTTCTTCCGGCGTGATGCGTGGGACGTCGGTGAGGCCGTTCAGGATTCCATCGACGCGCAAATAGGGATGATTGCCTACTTTCAGATGCAAGTCGGACGCCCGGCTTTCGACGGCGCGGCGCAACAAATCGTCAATACTGACAGCCATAGCGAAAGTCCTCGGGTGTGGCGCTTCAACCAAAACTAGCATGCGTGTGGAGGGCTAGCAACAACAGTGCGGAGAAGCATTTCTAAACTGCCAACCTGTACGTTAGGTCAGGTAGCGAGGGCTCTAGTGGCTAGTGACGAGTGGCTAGCTGCTAGAGCATCGAAGGATCACCTTTTTTGCTCTCTTCGATCTTTTGTGGAATTTAACAAGGACGACATTAAAGCTTATAGCGGGGGTTGGTCGCTGAGGAAGAGGCGATCGTAGATCACCGCGGCTAGGACGCCTCCGAGTAGCGGACCGACCCAGTACACGCCATGGTTGCTCCAGTAACGCGCGGCGAGCGCAGGCGCGAAAGCTCGCGCGGGATTGATCGCGGCGCCAGTGAAAGGGCCGCCGAATAAAACCCCGACTGAGATGGTCAGGCCGATAGCGAAGCTGGACATTTTGTTGAAAGCGCTTCTGGCATCAACCAGCGTGGCAAAAACGACGAACACCAGAAAAAATGTCATCACTCCTTCAAGAAGCATGGCATGCAGACGCGTGAAATCGGGAGCGAGCAGAGTGACCCCGCGGCCAGCCGACGTCCATATTGCGTCTGGCACAATGGCGACCAGCAGGTAGGTGGCAGCGATTGCGCCGAGAATTTGTGCGATCCAGTAGAGCAGAGCCTGCAAGGTACCGAGACGCCGAGTGACCCAGTAACCAGCGGTGACCGCGGGATTCATGTGGCCGCCGGAAATGTGACTGATGGCGCCGACCATGATGGCGTACGTCAGCCCGTAGGCAAGCGCAACGCCGAGGATGCCGATGGGGGTTTGCGACGCGGCGTGAAGATATTGGTCAGCGCAAATAGCTCCGACAGCGAAAAAAATCAGTATGAACGTCCCGATAAATTCCGCCAGAAGCTTTTGAGGCAGGCTATACAAGAAGTTTCTCCGCGCGCGCGCTGACAAGGTTTTTTGGCGACATTCAGGCTCCGGACTGCGGGCCATTCTACTGGAACGGTGAAAGGCAGTCAAAACGAGTCGAACGCCAAGGCCGTGCCGAATCGAGGTGAATCCTATTTGCTCCCGAAACAAATCGGTTCGAGACTCGTCTAACTGAAACCAACGGGGGTGCCGGCGTGCCGGAAGCAAGATCCATATGAATATGCATAGTTTCAGCCACAGTAATCTGCGTAGAGCGATCCCCGGCATCCGGAGTTGTGCGTGCGGGAGGCAGCGTTGAAGGCATGCGCGTTTAATATTTTGGTTTGTTTATTGTTGCGGCCGCGGCCCAATCCGGCTCGCTCGAAAGTGTAATCGCCGCGACGCCGGTTTACGATTTGGCGATTCATGTAATCCCGGATTCCCATCGAATAGAAGTTAGCGGTACGGTGCGTTTGCCGAAGCGTGATAAGCCCCAAGCGACTATTGAGATGAACTTAAGTGAGCTGATGACGGATTTTCAGGTGCAAATTGTCGAACCGGCGGCAAACGCGGGCCCGCTAGAACTTGTGAAAGAGAATAAGAAAGAAGCCGATGAGCACTTCGTGCGCTGGACTCTGCGTCCCAAGATCCCGATTGCGGCGAACCAATCCGTCCGGCTGCATTTTTCTTATGGGGGTGGGGAGAAAAGCGATTTCGTTTTTTACATTGGGCCAGAAGGCTCGTTCGCCGGCGGCGCGAACACCTTATGGTATCCGCAATTGGAAGAAAATGACGGGAGAGCAAGAGGGCAGTTGAGATTTTCTGTTCCAGCCGGCTACACGGTGCTCGCTACCGGCGAGAATCGGGGAATCGGTGCCGAAGAAGCGAAAGGGAACTTTAATTTTGAGAATGAGCTTCCGAGTCATTTCTCCTTCGCTGCGGGAAAATACACCATTTTGGAGCGCGGCGGCAGCGTCCCGATGCGCGCTTATTTGTTGCATCCGCGCGAGAATATTCAGGGGTACCTGGACGGTTGCACGAAAATACTAGCGGTGCTCTCCAAAGAATTTGGGCCGTATCCGTATAAGACCTTTGCTATCGCTGAAGTGCCCACCGGTCCGGCTCTGAGAGCCGGCTTTACCGGCGCAAGCTTCAACAGTTTTATGCTGGCGAATAAGGAAGCTTTGGATCAGCCATTTAACCTGGCTTATTACGGACATGAAATTGGCCATCAGTGGTGGGGAAATCTAGTAACGCACGCGGATGAGCCGCACGGTGATTATTTGCTCGACGAGGCTCTGGCGCAATTCGGGTCGATGCGCGTAGTAGAGACAGTTGACGGCCCCGCCGCCGCTGAAGAATATCGGCGTAACGGATATCCCGATTACATCCCATCGCAGTGCGGATACGGATATTTGCGATTTGCGAAATATGGCAAGGATCATGCGCTGTACGATTTGCCAAACGATCCGAATTCTCACTTGTTAGCCGACAATAAAGGTTTTTTCGTATGGGACATGCTCGCTCGGGTGGTAGGGCCGGAGCAATTCAGCAAGGTTCTTCACGAAATCACTGAGAAATATAAGTTTCGGACCATTCGCTGGGATGAATTTGTTGCGGCGGTCCAGAGCACTTCGAAAGAAGATCTCGGTTGGTTTTTCTCGGAGTGGTTCGAACGCAAAGGCGCCCCCGATTGGCAGGTGACGTGGAAGCAGGATGGCAACACGGTCCGTGGCGAAATCAAACAAGCCGAGCCCTTCTATCGAGTACAACTCGAGGTGGAAACGATTGGAGTAAATGGAGAAAGCGTTGTGCATATGGTCGACACGAAAGAGGTTCAGACGGAACTCAATTGGCCTGTGAGCTTCCAGGTTCGGGACGTGGTGGTCGATCCGCATTACCACATTTTGCATTGGACTCCGAGCATTGAGGCGCCGAAGTGATGCGAGGCCTGATCGCTAACGCGCTGCCGATCCGATTTCACGATTTCCATTGGAGATGACAGACATGGTCAAACGCGTTTGCAGGATTGTCTTTGTGCTTTCGTTTGTAATCGTTTTGAGCGCTTCGTACGGGCAAGCGCCTAAAGCGACGCCTGGAACGTTGGCGCTGGACACAGATCGGAAGCTGGAAATGGTGGATGCGAAGGCCGAAGTCGTGAACTATCGCGGACGTCCGGCGGTGCACCTGCTTCCTTTGCCGAACCAACCGAAAGATTATTCCATGCTGGCGATGGTGAGCGGCACAGACTTCAAGGACGGCACAATCGAAATCGATGTGGCCGGCTCGCCGCGCAAAGACGCAGATCCCACAGACCGCGGATTTATCGGCGTAGCTTTTCGTTCGCAGGAGCGCGGCAATCGCGCCGAATATTTTTATCTGCGTCCCACGAACGGGCGCTCGGACGATCAGCTTCGCCGCAACCATTCCGTGCAATATGTTTCGACGCCGGATTATCCGTGGGAGCGGCTGCGCAAAGAAACCCCCGGAGTGTATGAGTCGTACGCTGATCTCGACCCCGGCGCCTGGACAAGGATGAAGGTCGTGGTGTCAGGCACAAAGGCGCAGCTCTACGTTAATGGAGCCGACCAGCCGTGCTTGATTGTGAATGATCTGAAGCTGGGCGAAACGCGCGGCCAGATCGCGCTGTGGGCATATGGAACAACGGATGCGTATTTCTCAAATCTGAAAGTGAAGTAGCGAACTGAAATGAAAGTGGTGTAATGCACTTACAGGATTTTTGTCCGACTGTGGCTGGCGCTTATGCTGCCGTGCTCCGCAATCGACATTTTTCCAAGCTCGCCGTGAATCCAGCCAATTGATTTCTGCGTACTCCCAAGAGTGATGGGGCGATGCCGGGCAAATGTTGCAGCTCGTATGGGGGATTGATGAAAACCTTGAAGGCGTCTTCGATCATTTTGCGGTTACTCACGATGTGCGTTGCCCTAACGTTTGCGTTTCCGAGCGGAGCCGAGAACGGCGTCGCGGTCCAGAAAGTTCAGATTGCCGATGGGATCTACCAATTTATTACAGCTCCCGACGGATATGTGCCGAACGGCAACTCCGTTGTGATAGTGAATGAAAAAGACGTTTTAGTTTTCGACACTTTCACACGCCCTTCCACGGCGCGCACCGTTTTGGCGGAGATTCGCAAGATTACCGACAAGCCGGTGCGATACGTGGTGAATTCGCATCATCACCCGGATCATTGGTCCGGCAACGAAATTTATGCGCAGGCGTTTCCCAATCTGGAGATTATCGCGACTGAAGAATCGCGCCAGCTCATGCTGAATATTGCAAAGGCTTGGCCGCCGTTGTGGAAAGCGAACCTCGCAAAAGACCAGGCTGACCTCGACAAAGAAATCAGCACGGGAACGGAATCGGATGGAACGCAATTAACCGAAGAGGATCGGCGTCGAGACGAAGAAGAAGTGCGTCTCGAACGGGATTTTGTGGCCGAAGGCACCAAGGTACAGAGAACTTATCCGACGCTGACGTACGGAGACACTCTTACGCTCTATCATGGCGGACGCGAATTCCGGTTCATGAATGTGGTAGGTGACGCCGACGGCACCACCGTGCTTTATCTGCCGAAGGAAAAAATACTGATCACCGGCGACGTGGCCTCCTACCCGATACCTTATTTCACGCCTCCGCTAAGCCAGCACGCCAAAAGCCTCAGAAAACTTGCGCAAATCGATGCCGATGTGATTATCCCCGGGCACGGGCCCGCGTGGCACGACAAGAGTTTCCTGAACTTGGAAGCGGACTTGTTTGAGTCGATCGTCAATCAGGTGGTTAAGGCAGAGCAACAAGGCTTGGTGACGGTGGAAGAAATACAGAACACGGTGGACGTGGAATCATTTCGATTGCAATTTACGCACGATGACAAAGCTTTGAATTCGAAGTTTCGAAGATATGTAAATCGCATGATCGAAAATGCATCGGCGGAAAAGCGAGATGGCCGAAAGTTTACGTACTGAATGGAACTTCGGTGCGCGCTGTCGAATGAAACTTGGCCGGCGCTAGCGACGCGCGGGTACGGGCACTCCGGCTCCAGCGGTCGCGGGTACGTTTACCGGCGAGAGCCAGTGGTGGCGGTCGGGTTTGACGCCGCCGGTCAGGGCGAAAAATTCGTCTTGAATGCGCTTGGTTATCGGCCCCCGCGCGCCTGCGCCAATCTTGATGCGATCCACCGAGCGAATCGGAGTGATCTCCACGGCTGTGCCGCAGAAGAAAACCTCTTGGGATATGTAAAGCATTTCGCGCGGAATCACTTGCTCGGCAACAGGAATTCCTAAATCGCGGCAAATTGTAAGCACGGAATGGCGAGTGATGCCGGGCAGCGCGGAGTTTGAAAGCGGCGGAGTTATCACCGTGCCGTCCATCACCAGGAAAATATTTTCGCCGGAACCTTCGCTGATGTGGCCGTGCACGTCCAAAGCGATGCCTTCCACGTAACCGTTCGCGCGCGCTTCCATGCGAATGAGTTGGGAGTTCATGTAATTCGCGGCAGCTTTCGCCATTTGAGGAAGGGTATTGGGCGCGGGGCGATTCCAGGAACTGATGCACACATCCACGCCGCTACGAAGGCCTTCTTCACCCAAATATTTCCCCCACTCATAGCATGAAAGGTAGACTTCGATCGGGCAGCCGTTGGGATCAACGCCAGCTTCGCCGTATCCGCGCAGCACGATCGGCCGCAAGTAGCATGCGCCAATCTTATTCGTGCGGATGAGATCGAGATTCGCAGTGCAGAGTTCGTCAAGGGTAAACGGAACTTCCATACGGTAGATGTAGGCTGAATTCAACAGCCGCTGCATGTGATCGCGCAGGCGGAAAATCGCGGGGCCTTCTTTTGTGTCGTAACAGCGAATGCCTTCGAAGACTGCGGAGCCGTAGCTGACTACGTGCGAAAGAACGTGAAGAGTGGCGTCGTCCCAGTTGATGAATTTCCCGTTATGCCAAATCTTTTCAGTCTTCGGTATGGGCATCTGTTGCTCCGGAGCGCCGGGGGGCTGCGAAACTCAGCGCAGAACGGAGTATAGCATAGGGATTTTTGCGTCAAATCCCAACCGGCCTGGAACGTGCGGACGCTTCACGTCCAAATTGGCCGCGTCCTCACGCTGCCACGAAATGATTAACCTCACTGAATCTTTATCCGGAAGCGGCTTACCAGACCGAACATCGCAGTTGAGTTGAACGCACCATGGCGTCACCGTCCTTACAACCGAACGCCTTACAGAACTCAGGCAAATTCGAGAGCGGTCCAATGACGCGATATTTGCTGATCGGATGCGGATTCGTCAGCACGAACTGCCGTTGCGCATCCGGGCGAATTTCGTCGCCGCGCGATTGTCCCCAGGAAATAAAAAACTGTTGCTCCGGCGTGAAGCCATCCTGGTTGGCCGGGCGGGGTTTGCCTTCCATTGATTTTTCAAACGCGAGATACGCCAGCTTTACCCCACCGAGGTCGCCGATGCTTTCGCCCAGCACCAATTTGCCGTTTTCGTGCAAGCCCCCCTCCACGGCGTAGGAGGAAAACTGATCGACCACGCATTGTCCGCGGCTCCTAAATTCCTTGTAATCCGCGGGAGTCCACCAGCTCTTGAGTTCACCCGTGCTGTCGTACTGCGCGCCTTGATCGTCAAAACCGTGCGAAATTTCGTGTCCGATCACCGGGCCGATACCACCGTAGTTGACCGCGTCCGTGGCATTCACATCGAACATCGGCGGCAGCAGAATTCCCGCCGGGAATACGATCTCGTTCAGCAAAGGATTGTAATAAGCGTTGGAAGTCGGCGTGGTCATCCCCCAGCGGAGACGGTCCACCGGCTTGCCAATCAGTTTTGCGTCATCGCGAACGGCAAAACGCCGGGCCTCCACCACGTCGTTCCAATAAGAGCCCTGAGTGATTTCCACGCTGCTGTAATCTTTCCATTTATCCGGGTAACCGACTTTGGGATTAAAAGTGGAAAGCTTCTCCAGGGCTTTCTGCTTGGTTGCGTCACTCATCCATGTAACGGTCAAGATGTCGTCATGCAGCGCGAGCAAAATGTTCTTGACCATTTCCTGCATACGCGCCTTTGCTTCGGGAGAGAATTTCTTTTCCACGTAAACTTTTCCCAAGGCCTCTCCCAGATTTGCGTCCGTCGCTTCCACGCAGCGCTTCCAGCGCGGTTTCATTTCCGTGGCGCCTTGCAAATACTGTTGGTTGAAAGCGAAATCTTCCTGCACGAACGGTGTTGAAAGAGAAGGGGCAGCCGTGTCGAGCGCCTGCCAGGTCAAATAGGTTTTCCAGTCGGCGAGCGAAGTTTCCTTCAGTTGACGCTGAAATTCCTGCATGAATTTCGGTTGGTCAACATTAATAGCGATGCTGGGATCCAGGTTGGCCGTGTTGAAATATTCCACCCAATTAAAATCCGGCGTGAGCTTCTGCAGGTCGTCCAATTTCATCTTGTGATCGGTGGCGTACGGATCTCGCAATTCCACATTCGTGAGTGATGCGCCAGCCAGCGCGGTCTCCATGCGCATCACCACTTGTGCCGACGCAGCAGCGGCGGCTTTATCTGAACCGGCCAGCACGAACATTGTGGCTACGTGCTCCACGTACTTTTGCCGAGTCTCTTTGGACTTGTCGTCGTCCTTGAAGTAGTAGTCACGCTCAGGAAGGCCGAGCCCGGCGGCCGCAGCATCCGCGATCACAAACTGCGGGTGGTGCGGATCTTGCACGGACCCGAATGCGAATGGAGCGAAGAGAGCCTCCTCATTTAGACGAGTGATGGCTTTCTGCAGATCTGCGACCGTTTGGATTGATTGGATCAGATCAAGCTCGCGATGCAGCGCTTTTACGCCTTGCGCGTCAATTTCCTTCTCGTTCATGCAAGCAGTGTAATAATCACCGATCAAGCGCTCCGTGGATTTCGGTGCAGCCGTGGCGGAATGAGCGGCAGCGTCCTCGAGAATCCCGCGCAGCACGTCCTTGGTGGACTCGCCGGCCGCCCACCGCCTGCTCCACATCACCATAGAAGGCGGTATAGGATTGTTCGCGCGCCAATTGCCGTTCGCAAAGTCGTAGAAATTCTGGCATGGACTCGCCTTGCGATCCATGTCGTTGACGTCGATTCCGTGCAAAGGCTTGTCCTGCGCGCACAGCGTCGAAGCGCAACACATTACTGCCAAAGCAAGATGCAGAAGTTTCATGAAAACCTCGCGTGGACGCTCTATAACTCCGCTGAGGAGATTACCTACGAAGCCAAAAAATAACAATGCCGCCAGTCAGTCGATTCCGAGGGGGCCGCAAGTATAATCCGCGCCACGTCGAAATTGGCGTGTGCTCGTACCGTTCCTGAAACGCATATCTGTAACGTCCTGATGGCCCGCGCAATTAGTTGACGGTGTTGCGCGTCGCGCATAAACTTCACAGTGGGGCCGGGGGAATCGATGGGAATTTTCCTGCAGAATATTCGCTACGGCCTGCGAAGTTTGGCGAAGAGTCCCGGTTTTGCGGCAGTCGCCATTTTGACGCTGGCGCTAGGCATCGGCGCTAACACCGCGATTTTTTCTGTAATCAACAGCGTGCTGTTGCAGCCTCTCTCTTACCCGAATCCCGACCGCCTCGTGGAACTTGAGCTTACATCGAAAGAAGGGAATGGCGACGTCACTTCGATCCCAAAATTCAACGTCTGGCGCGATCAGACGCAAGTTTTCGATTCGGTGGCGGCCTACGATTTTTCCGGTCCTGGAATAAATCTCACCGGTGGAGACCGTCCGGAACAGCTCAAAGGAATTCACGCCTCGTCTGACTATTTTCGTGTGTTTGGTGCGCCCATCGTGCTTGGACGGGCCTACACCGCGGAAGAAGATCGCCCGGGAGGCCCTGCGGTCGCGGTGATCAGCAACGGATTGTGGCGCAGCCGGTTCGGTGGCGACCCCGGAATCATCGGCAGGACACTCGACCTCGGAGGCGATCCTTACGTGGTGATTGGAGTCCTGGGTCCGACGTTCACGAGCGATCCCAAGAGCGACATCTGGTTGCCGCTTAAGCCAGCCCCGAACAGCGTTGATCAAGGTCACTACTTGATTGCAACGGCGCGACTGAAGCCAGGCGTCACCCTTACGCAGGCCCAAGCCGCAATGAAAATGGCCGCGGAACAGTTCAAACGAAAATTCCCCAATTCCCCCGTCATGGGCCCCGGTGAGAGCTTCACCGCCATACCTCTACGAGACAGCGTGGTCGGAGATGTCCGTCGCGGTTTGCTTTTACTTTTCGGCGCTGTTGGTTTTGTTCTACTGATCGCGTGCGCAAACGTTGCGAATCTTTTGCTCGCAAGAGCTACGATCCGGAAGCGCGAAATCGCCATTCGATCCGCTCTCGGTGCTGGACGCGCGCGCATTATCTGGCAGTTGCTGACGGAAAGTTTGTTGCTTTCATTCGCTGGAGGCGTGCTCGGGCTTGTGCTCGGTTATCTAGGAGTACGCGCGTTGCTTTCGATAAATCCCGGCGGCATTCCGCGCATTGGGGAGAACGGCACCGGAGTGGAGCTCGACTGGCGTGTGCTCGCGTTCACTTTCGTTGCGGCGGTTCTTACCGGCGTTTTGTTTGGATTGGTTCCAGCATTCAGCGCTTCGCGGTCAGATTTGAGCATCACGCTAAGAGAGAGCGGTTCGCGAACAGGGAGCGGACTGCGGCACAATAAGGCCCGCTCGATACTCGTTATCACGGAAATGGCCCTCGCGCTGATTTTGCTGGTCGGTGCCGCCTTACTGATACGCACGTTCGGGGCTCTGCGCGGCGTGAATCCCGGGTTCGATCCGAAAAACGTATTGACCATGAACATGTCACTTACCGGCAGCCGTTTCGAGAAGGCCGCGGGCGTCGATCAACTTGAGCGCGATGGCAGACAGCGCATCGAGAGCCTGCCGGGAGTGACCGCTGCGGCCCTTACCTGTTGCTTGCCGCTCGAAGGAGGATTTGGGCTACCTTTCAACATCGAGGGACAAGCACCGATTGACGGTCCGTACACCGGACAAGCGGGTTGGCTAACGATATCGCCGCGCTATTTTGACGTGTTCCGCATTCCGTTGGTGAAAGGCCGCGCGTTCTCCGATCAGGACAACGGCGCTGCGGGCCGCGTAGTGGTGATCAACGAAACGATGGCGAAGAAATACTGGCCTAAGAACGATGCTTTGGGAGCGCTGATCACGATTGGGAAAGGCGTCGGCCCGGAATTCGAAGAACCGCCGCGGCAGATCGTCGGGGTTGTTGGCGATGTCCGCGAACACGCATTGAGTCAGCAGCGGCTCGACCCGATCATGTACATTCCCATCGCTCAGATGAATGACGGAGTCATGGCGCTGAATAATCGAATCGCTCCGTTAGCCTGGGTCGTCCGCACGAAACTGCAGCCCTTTTCTCTCAGTACTGACGTGCAGCGTGAATTGCGCGAGGCGAGCGGTGGATTGCCTGTGGCTCACATTCGGAGCATGCAACAAGTGGTGAGCGAATCCACGGCACGGAACGATTTCTACATGACGCTGCTGACGATATTCGCGGGTGTTGCCCTGTTGCTGGCGGCCATCGGCGTCTATGGACTGATGGCATATTCGGTGCAGCAGCGCACTCAAGAGATTGGAGTGCGCATGGCGCTGGGAGCTAGCCCGCAACAGGTTCGCCGGATGGTGGTGATCCAAGGGATGCAACTCGCAGTGGTCGGAGTGATTATTGGAGTCGGGTCCGCGCTGGGACTTACGCGTCTGATGAGCAGTCTGCTCTACGGCGTGAAGCCTTGGGACCCGGCGACCATCGTGCTCGTGGCGGCGTTGTTGAGCGGCGTCACGTTTCTTGCAACGTATCTTCCTGCCAGGCGCGCCAGCGGTGTGAGCCCAATGGTCGCGCTGCGATACGAATAATTGTTCAAACCGGTGACGACCGTTCGCGGTTGCAAACTCGGAACATGTTTCATTCTTC
>Ga0209624_10001757_pt1 | contig 16625 bp, 15 predicted proteins | sample JacPinW_OM2H0_O1_FD_188565 | JGI IMG/M metagenome (GOLD analysis project Ga0209624, IMG submission 188565) | Forest soil microbial communities from Algoma, Ontario, Canada - Jack Pine, Ontario site 1_JW_OM2H0_O1 (SPAdes) (version 2) | ecosystem: Environmental > Terrestrial > Soil > Boreal...
CCAATGCTCGGCTGGCGCGCGAGAGACTGCTGCGCAATCGCGCGGAAGCCGCGAGCTTTACGCCGCTTGCGGACGTCCGCCTGCCGGAAGACCGAGAGCTCGCCGCGGCAAGCGCGCGTGTCGCCAATTTGCCCTTGCCAGCCGACGTCGTGGTGCTCGGAATGGGCGACGATGGACACACGGCTTCGTGGTTTCCCGGCGCCGAAGGGCTCACCGAGGCAATGAACCCAGCAGCTCGGCAGCTCGTCGCTCCAATTCGTGCGGCAAACGCCGGCGAACCGCGCCTTACGCTCACTGGACGAGTTATCTTGCGCGCTACAGCGATCGCGCTCGAGATCCAAGGCGAAGCAAAGCTCGCCACTTTCGCGGCCGCGCTCGAGCCCGGCCCCGAGGAGGCGATGCCCATCCGCGCGGTGCTGCGAGGCGCAGCCGATCGCCTCACTGTATTCATGTCTTCACGACCGGAGAGCCCCAGCGGTCCAGCGGCCGAAAAGCGTCCTCCCGCTTGACCGTCGAGACGAAGTGGAAATTGTACCAATCGTACTTCGCTTCGGTGGGCTTCTTCGTAGAGATACAGCGAATCTTCGATCGGATGGCCTTGTTAGCGTCAACCAGCTTGACGGCGTCGTTGGCGCTCTTGATCTGCGCCACGGCTTTCATGAGGTGTTCCGTCTCCGCCGGCATGCGCGACGTTGGGCTTCGTTTTTTCAGGATTAGCCGCCTGGAAGGGAGAGTCGTCGATCGCGAGTTGGGCGGCGGCGATCGAGCCGGCGCCGAGTAGTTGGGCAGACGCTCTACATGTCATTGAGGACGCCCGATCTTGAGCAGTCGCGCGGCTTGCGCGCGGTGTGACTCGCGCCAGCGCGAGGACCAGCCCGCAAATAGAACCTCTCGCCGATCGGGCGTTTTCGCCGCTCCCATTCCGTCCTCGGGATGGCGCGCTTTCCACCTTGCCCTTTTGCCTGGCTCGTTTCGATCGAATGTGGCCGGTCGAGCCGACCGACTACCGGGCCGCGCAGCAACGGTTTTCATGAACTGAGCAGTTACTCCACTGGGGAGGAGCCGACGCCGTCGTCTGGCCGCGTGCTTGCGCGTGACGTCGCCATGGCTTTGTAAATTTGGCCGCAAGGCGCCCCAAGCGCGTTCGCGGCGTGTCTCGCCCTAAAAGGCGCTTCCACGGGACCCTTATGGACAGATTTTGTGTTCATCATGGTCGCCGCACTTTTGGCGGCGACGTGGCGCTCATGCAATTATCTTGAAGGCCGGGCCGGCTTCAGGCGCGTCACGTCGCGCATAGACAGCCGGCAGCCTCGGCGCGCTTCGCAGCGCGCACTCCCAGACTGCTAAAGCCAGTGGCTGAACATATGGACGCAAGTGACCAGGAAAAACAGAATCAGCACCGCCAGGATCAGGCTGGCCATGCGCGCCGCTACGGCCTCGCGTCGGCTTTCATCGGCCCTGCCTCGTCCAGCCGACGGGCGCTTATCTTCGGCACCAGTCCCCGCCTTCAATGGAACCGTCATCAAACCTATTGGTTTTCGGCTTAGCCGCTTTTGAACTCGTTTCTGCGCGTACTCGTAATTCAGCACAACCACGATCGCGAGCAGAGAAAAGATCAACATGTGATTTTCCTTCTGCGACAAGGCAAGTCTGTAGGCGGTGAACGCGACGAAGCTACAGGCCAGCGCGCCGGCCGCCGCGCCAGATTCTGAGAAGTCGGAGAGATAACTCCGCAGGCCGTACCAGATTGGGAGCAGGAGCAACCCAGCGAAGAATACAAGTCCGGGGATCCCCGTCTCGGTGAGGAGCGACACCACGTAGCTGTCGATTGAGCTTTGGATAACGTAACCGCCGATCGCGAAACCGTGCCCGGTGATCGGATTTGACTTAATGAACGGAATTGCGGCGACCCACTGCTCGTGTCGCGCTTCCGTGCTGCCCGCCTGCGCGGCGCCGCCTAGCACCATATCATGCGTGCTGTGCGAGAAAGTGAGCAATGCGATAACAACGGCAAAGCCAATGGCGCCCACCAAACCGGCTGTTGCTGGGGCCAGACTGGCCTTACTCTTCATCGCTTCGCGAATCGACCAGCTGGCCACGAATACAGCTAGGGACGCGATGACTCCGACCCAGGAGCCCCGCGACCCCGAGACGTAAATTCCAAGTAATCCGCCGAATACGACCGTCCAGCCGAGCGTCTTCTCAAATAAATTCTCTCGGTGCAACGCAAAAAACAGACCAATAGGAATAGCAACAATTTCAAACTCTCCGAAAGAAAGGGGAGTAATGAAAATCGACGCGGCCCGAAATAGACCATTTCTGAAGTCGCCAGCGTTAGGCAGAAGGACACCCAGGTTGCTGTTGTTTTCAATCAGAGTGTCTAGCATACTCCTCGGAAAAATATCGATAAAGAATCGATGCTCTAGGCGGAACTCCACGATTCCGGCCGCTGTGTTGAATAAGGCGCAAACGCATATGATCTTTAATATGAATACGATATCATCGCTATCTCTAGCTATATAGATCATAGCAAAGAACGGCACATACCACGATAGGATGGCGTCGGTTAGAGTCGAGATGGATTCCGTTGGAAGCATAGACGTGAAAATCGATAGCACCGCCACAGCAAGGTATCCGGCCACACAAATAAAAATGAGCAATGAGCCGCGAATACGCTCAGCAATACGCCGCCGGACGTCGGACGATGCTGCAATGGCGATAAAGAATGGAACGATGACCGCGAATGTGGCGAGGCGACGGGCAGAAATCCAAGGCAGGCCGGAGAACTGAATCATATAATAGAAGGGAATGGAAAGATCGGCGATCAGCATGACGAAGAACGCCTTGCGAATTAGAGCCGCCGACACGAGAGGCAGATCTGGCATCACCCAGAGCAGGACGACCGCGGCGACGGCGACTATTCCAAAAGCGCCCATCGGGGGCAGGACAACCGCCGCGAGGCCAACAACGAGACCCAAAGCTATGGATGCGGCCGCCCAGGCGACAATTGGCGCAAGGTAACGAAGGACGTTGGGGGTGGCCCGCCCGGCGAGTCTGGCTTCGGCGACCGCGGCGGAAGCGACCTGGGATAGTGGGAAGCGTTTCCCGATCCGAACTGGCATTCGTCTCCAACTCCCAATCGTCCTTCAGACGTCGCCACGTATTGCCCGATATGCGGACCAAATGACCATCTGTGCTCCCCCACTACGTTCGCGCCCGGCGGCGAGATCGAAGTTTTCGGCCGTTTCGCCGCCGGCGCCAGAATTGATCATTTCTAACGACAAACTATTGCGGCCTATTCGGCGATTTTGCTTCACGCGTTCCCGTTCCTCTCACCGAAACGCCTTCGCTGAGATTGTACTGCGTCAAAACGATCAATGACTCAAGCTCATTCTTCATCCAGAGCGGAACGCATCCTTCATCCAGAGCGGAACGCATCGAAAACCTGAACGCCGCGACCGCGTCAACCGCGAGGATACCTGAGCAGCAGCGGCTGGGCCATCGTTATCGACCTTGCTTGTCCGGCCTCTATGCCTCGTCTCGATGCTTCCGCACGATTCGCGGGTTTGGATCAGTCCAATCGCTGATCGCGGGGCCGAAATAGGCAATCAATTTCCACGAGCGCCTGGCGGTCCATGGGATGATAGTTCACGGGATCGATCTGTGTCGGCACGAAGCCGATACTGTCCATATATTCAATCGCTTGGCTGAGCCGCCACGAATTTTTGTAAAGAGCAATTATAGGCAGTTCCATAAACACGCCCTTCGATCTCGCGACAGTTTTCGGCCCCCTTCAATCACTTGGCGCTCGAAGCCTTGAGTGTCGATTTTAATGAGGATGTTTCCCTCGCATTCTGTCGCAACCTGATCGAGAGTCCACGCAGGTACGCTCTCAACTCGATCGGTGACGACCCCCCCATGGAACTCTTGGGCCTCATCCCTAAGGCTGAGGGTCGAACTGAATTTCGAGTTCGCGGAAATATTGATTTTGAGTTGACCGGATTCCGTACCGATCGCGAAGTTATGGACAGTCCATTTATCGTCTAACTTTGCAATTTCTTCAAGATATTTGAAAGCTGACGATACCGGCTCATACGACACGATCGCGCCCCTATAGCCGAAACCGCGCAGTTTTTGGCCAAATTGGCCAGCGTTTGCGCCAACATCCAACACGACATCGATCTTCCGATCGTTGATGAAGTCTACGAGATTTGGATGTTTTGAAGACTCTCGGACATCTAATCCGTATCGACGGGCCGCTCGAGCTAGTCGAATATGGACTCCGCGCCTACGCACTTCCTCCATGACATATTGAGAAAAGCTATTCATTGGACAAACGACTTGATCAGCTCCAGCTGTGCGGCAGGCGATGAATTGGTCATGATCCCACAAAACAGCATATCTTGTGACAAGGAGCAAGGGGAGCCGTCCAAGAGCGGGCCACCATAGCCACGCTGTTTCTACCCTGGAACCCTGTGTCGTTCGTTAGCAGGGGCGGCTCTTACCGGCCAGTTATGCGCTGAGTTGGGCGTTGAGCCGCGCGAGGAATTCCGAGAGATCGTCGGTCACGAAATCAGCGACGTTGGCCGCATCCGAAATCGCCTGGTCGTGCGCGTCGCGATGGTCTAAGCGCCCCACCTTGGTCGTCACCAGGGTGGTCGTCATGCCTTTCGCCTTCGGCACGGCGAGGTTTCTGGTCACGTCCTCAAACATCGCCGCTGCAAGCGGGTCGACTCCGCATCGCTCGAAAAAGACGTCGTACGCGCCTTCGGCAGGCTTTGGCGTCAGCCCGGCGGCGACGATGTCGAAGGCCTCTTCGAACAGCCCGTCGAGGCCGAGTTGCCTCACGGTCAGGATCGCATGGCTACGCGACCCATTGGTGAAGATCAGTTTCCGCCCCGGCAGCCGGCCGATTTCATGCGCAAGAACGGGGTCCGGTTTGAGGCTCGAGCGGTCGATATCGTGAACAAACTCGAGAAAGCGGTCGGTCAGGTCGAGGTGCTCCTGCGCCAACCCGCTTAAGGTTGTGCCGTGGCGCGAATAATAATGCTTGTGCAGCGCTCGAGCCGACTAACCATCGATGCCAAAGAGCTCGATCAGAAACAGCGTAATCCGTTCGTCGATCCTCGGCCAAATCCCGCTATCCGGGGGGTACAGGGTATTGTCGAGATCAAACACCCAAGTCGTGACGTGGCCAAAGCGTGCCCGCAACGTCTCATCGGACGGCAGGCGGAACGCCGCCGGCGGAATCAAAGGCGCCATGGACATTCACTGGTTTTACCTGCCAAAACGAGCCTCCTTCGCAGCTAAGGATTGTACTAACACTAGCCCGCGATGCCTTGACCTTTCCATAACAATCGACCCCCGCGCCTTAGCCCTGGGTGAGGGCGTACTCGACCGCCTTGCGCATCATGCTCGAGAATCCCGCCGAGGCGACCGCGTTGGGCGCGACCCAAAAGCAGCCTCCCGGAGCGCCGCCCTCAAAGTCTGCGGCGTAGACCGTGAGGCTCAGCGCGAAATGGGTGAAAATCTGCTCGACTTCGCCCGGCAGCCGCCGCCAGCGCGCCGCGACCGGCGCGGCGTTGGCAAGCTCGCCATTTGGGCCTTTGTTCGTCCACGGCGTCCCCGGCAGCTCGATGGTCCAGGCGAGAAGACCATGAGCCGGTCGGCGGCGAGCGAGAAAGGCCCCATCGGAACGGCGGGCGAAGAACACCGCGCCCTGCCGGCGGGGTCTCACCTTCGCTCCGTCGCGCCGGGGATAGGCCTCGGGGGCTCCGGCCCGGAACGCCGCGCAATCTCGGGCGAGCGGGCATAAACCGCAATCGGGATTGCGCGGGCGGCAAATAGTCGCCCCGATGTCCATCAGCGCCTGAGCGAAATCGCCCGCCCGGCGGCTTGGCGCCAGCGTGTGAGCTGCCGCAGCAAGTTCGCCTCGCACGCGGGCGATCGGCTTTTCCACAGCAAAGAGCCGCGCCAGAATGCGGGCGATGTTGCCATCAACGGGCGCAGTCTGGCGCCCGAAGGCGATCGCCGCGACCGCCGCGGCGGTATAGGCGCCAACGCCGGGAAGCGCGCGCAGGTCGGCTTCCTCGCTTGGAAATGTCCCGCCCCGACGAGCGATCTCCTTGGCGCAGGCGTGCAGGTTCCGCGCTCGCGAATAATAGCCTAGACCCGCGAACGCACTCATCACGGCTTCGACGGGCGCCATTGCCAGGTCCTCGACCCGCGGCCATTTGGCAACGAAGGCCTGATAATATGGCGTCGCCGCCTGCGCGGTCGTCTGCTGCAACAGCACTTCGGAGAGCCAGACCCGGTAGGGGTCGGGCGTTTCCCCCGGTTCTGCGCGCCAGGCGAGCGTGCGGCGGTGGCGGTCCCACCATGCAAGCGTGCGGCCGACGATCGCCTTTCGCTTTGCCTCGGACGTTGGCAAGCTTACATTGGCGCTCATGCCATCGACCTCATGCCCCCAGTCCTCACTTTCCGCGCCCAAGCGACGATGATGAAGCGTGCACGGGGCGGTGCCAAGCCGTTGGCTGAATTCACCCCCGGGTTGATCGCCGAGGCGCTGGCCGCGCGCGGCTTGGGCGAAACAAGCCTAATCGCCGATTGGCCAGCCATCGTCGGTGAAGCGCTCGCGCGCCACGCCCGGCCGATCGAGCTGCAATGGCCGCCTCGAGCCGCCAAACGCGATCCCGACGCGCCAACGGTTCCCGCAACCCTGGTGCTGCGGGTCGAGGGCGCTTTCGCGCTCGAGGCGCAGCATAGCGCCTCAGTGATCCTGGCTCGGGTGAATGCGCATCTCGGCTGGCGATGCATCGACAAGATCGCCTTTCGGCAAGGGCCGTTGCCTCCCCTCAACGAGAAGCGCCGCCCCGCGCCGCTCCCCTCTGACGCCGCCGAGGCCGCCGCGAGCGCGGCCGCTTCGCTCATTGTCGATGACGGGTTGCGCGACGCCGTTACCCGGCTCGGCGCGCGGGCGATCGATAGGTCGGCCCGCCTGCATGGGGCGGCGGGCGCCCGAACTCCAAGAGGAGGCAAAGCTTGATCTCCCGCCATCCGCTCGCCGGGCGCGCCATTGCGCGTATGAACGGAGCGGGCAATACGATCCTTGTGCTCGACATGAGGGGTTCGCCCGCTCGCCCGAGGGCGGCAGACGCGCGCGCAATCCATCGGGCGCCGGACCTTAGCTACGATCAGATGATGGTGCTCCGCGATCCGAAGACAGCGGGAACCGCGGCCGACGTGCTCATCTATAATAACGACGGCACGGTCGCCGGCGCCTGCGGCAACGGGACGCGCTGCGTCGCCGATCGACTGTGCCGCGAGCTCGGGGTTGCCACCGTCAAGATCGAGACCGAGGCCGGCCTGATCGCATGCGAGCGACTCGGACCCTGGTCCTACCGGGTGGACATGGGCGCGCCTCGCCTCGACTGGGACGCCATTCCGCTTCAGCATGCTGTGCCCGACACGCGGCGGGTGAACTTGTGGCCGGACAGCCAAGGTCCGGCGGAGCTGGGCCCCGCCTCTGTGGTCAATATGGGCAACCCGCATGCGGTGTTCTTTGTCCCTGACCTGAAGCGCATCGACGCCGCGGACCTCGGTTCAAGGATCGAGATCGATCCGATGTTCCCGCAAAAGGCCAATGTCACCTTTGCACAGATGCTGGCTCGCGACGACGTCAGGGCGCGGGTGTGGGAGCGGGGCGTCGGACTGACGCTCGCCTGCGGCTCGGCCGCTTGCGCGACCCTGGTCGCGGCAGTCCGCCTTGGGCTCATGGAGCGCAAAGGAACAGTGCGTCTGCCGAGCGGCGACCTCATCATCGAATGGCGGGTTTTGGACGACCACGTGCTCATGACTGGCCCGGTCGAATACGAGGGCGCGTTCATCCTCGACGACGCGTTGTTCGAAACCGCGGCGCCGTGAACGGCGAAGTGGGAGGGGACGATAGCCCAGGCAAAAGCTCGGGCCGCGTCGACGCTGTCGATTGCGCCCGCGGCGTCGCTCTTATCGGCATGGCGATCTACCACTTGAGCTGGGACCTCGCCGACTTTCGGCTTGCCTCGCCCATGTTGCCGTTCACGCCGCAGATGCGGCTTTTGTCCCACATTGTGGCGAGCGCATTTCTCGCTTTGGTCGGCGTATCGCTGGCGCTTGCCCATCGCAATGGGTTGAACGTTCGGCCCTTCTGGCGCCGCCTCGCGATCGTCGCCGGCGCGGCCGCGCTGGTGACTTTAGGCAGCTTCGTCTTCGCGCCCAGCGAACCCATCACCTTCGGCATTCTTCATTGCATCGCGGTCGCAAACCTCATCGCCGCGCCGTTCGTGACGGCGCCGGCCTGGGCCAGCCTCGCAATGGGCTTCGCGGCCATCGCCGCGCCGTGGCTTGGCCGCTCCGCCCTGTTCGACCCGCCCTGGCTTTTATGGCTTGGCCTCGGCGAGGCGCTGCCGAACACGCTCGACTGGCGCCCGCTTCTGCCATGGGCGGGCGTCGTTTTCCTCGGGCTCGGGGTGGCGCGCTGGCCTGGGGTCCTAACATGGGTAAAGCGGCCGGAGCGCTGGCGCGCCGTGTCGGCGCCGGCGCGGGCAATATGTTTCGCCGGCCGACACAGCCTGCCGATCTATCTCGTGCATCAGCCGATCCTGATCGGGCTTCTCGCGGCGCTGACCGCATGGGGGCCGCTTGCGCCGAAGGCGGACCGGAGCGCCTTTCTCGCCTCCTGCCAGCGAGCTTGCGTCGCCCAAGGGCGTCCAGACGCCGAGTGCGAGACCGGCTGCCAATGTGTCGGCGACGCGGTCGAGCAATCAGGCGACGCCGACCGGCTGGCGGCGGTCACGCCGGAGCGCCGGGCAGAGCTGAAGCGGCTCGCCGACGCCTGCATGGGGCGGTGAGTCGGTCTCGCTCGCGCCGTTGCGGCGCAGCCTCAACGTCGGTCCCGTCCAGTCAGTTTGGGTTTTCTTGGCTTATGGCCGAGCCGCTTGGAAAACCCCGATTATGAGGCTTGGATTTGTTTGGATTTCCTTGGATTCTCTCGCGCGAAACGAGACTTATCAATGGGTTATGGGGCACAATCGAGGAAAAATTTTTTCTCGTCGCTTCTCCCCTTTGCGGTCGAAGCGCCGGAACGGACGCCACGACTTGGGCCTGCGGAAGGTAAGATTGCTCATCCAGCAAGCTTAGCTCATTTTCTGATTTTCTGCAATCGTTTGTTGCGCGACGCCTTTTCTTTCGACCCCCTCGATCCAGACGCCGTTCGCCCTAGGCCGCCTCGCGGATCGAACGGATGTGCGCGCCATAGGCCTTCGGGTCGCCTTCGAACACCTTGGAGCCGGCGACAAACACATTTGCGCCGGCGCGCGCGAGCAGCGGCGCGGTTTCCGGCGCGATCCCGCCGTCGACCTCGATGTGAATCTGGCGTGTTCCGATCATGCGCTTTACCCGCGCGATCTTGTCCAGCATAGCGGGAATGAACACCTGGCCGCCGAAGCCGGGATTGACGGTCATGACCAGGATCAGGTCAAGCCGGTCGAGCACATATTCGATCGCGCTCTCGGGCGTGCCCGGATTGATCGCCACGCCCGCTTTTTTTCCTAAGCCGCGGATCTCCTGCAGCGAGCGGTCGAGATGCCGGGTCGCCTCGGCGTGAACCGTAATGTGATCGGCGCCCGCTTTGGCGAAGGCTTCGAGATAAGGGTCGCATGGCTCGATCATCAGGTGGCAATCGAACGGCTTGTCCGTGAGCGGCCTCAAAGCCGCGACGACCGGCGGCCCAAACGTGATGTTGGGGACAAAGTGCCCGTCCATCACGTCAAGATGGATCCAGTCCGCGCCCGCCGCCGCGACCGCGCGCACTTCTTCGCCGAGCTTGGCGAAATCAGCCGACAGAATCGACGGCGCAATGATCACGGGATTGGTCATGCGCGGGTCTCCCTCTCGAACCGCCGGACGAATGCGGCGCTATCGATGGTCGCCGCTCGGCGCAGAGTCAATCCGCATGCGTTGTGAGAATATACAAGCCATAGATGCGCGTATCTAATAACAACTTATCCATATAGCTTAACTCATTGCCTTCGGCTTGGAGGCCGCTTATGTACCGCCCCTTGTCAAGGAAATCCTCGATGCCGAGCGTATTGCCAGCCCACCTCCGGCGGCTGGAGGCCGAGTCCATTCACATCATGCGGGAAGTTGTCGCCGAGATGCGCAATCCGGTGATGCTGTATTCGATCGGCAAAGATTCGAGCGTCATGCTGCATGTGGCGATGAAGGCCTTCTATCCCGCCAAGCCGCCCTTTCCGCTCCTGCATGTCGACACGACCTGGAAGTTCCGCGAGATGATCGCGTTCCGCGACGAAACCGCGCGCCGGCTTGGCCTCGACCTGATCGTCCATATCAACCAGGACGGGGTGAAGCGCGGCATTTCGCCGATCGCCTCCGGTTCCCAGCTCCACACCCAGGTGATGAAGACCGAGTCGCTGAGACAAGCGCTCGACAGCGGCCGCTACGACGCCGCCTTCGGCGGGGCGCGGCGAGACGAGGAGAAGAGCCGGGCGAAAGAGCGCATCTTCTCGTTTCGTTCGGCCGCCCACGCCTGGGACCCGCGCAACCAGCGCCCGGAACTCTGGCGACTGTTCAACACCCGCATCCGCGAAGGCGAATCGATGCGCGTCTTCCCGCTCTCCAACTGGACCGAGCTCGACGTCTGGGAATATGTGCTTGCCGAGAACATTCCAGTCGTGCCGCTCTATTTCTCCAAGCTTCGCCCGGTCGTCGAGCGCTCGGGCGCCCTCATCATGGTCGATGACGACAGGCTGCCGCTTAATCCCGGCGAACAGCCGGCGATGCGGCGCGTTCGCTTCCGCACCCTCGGCTGCTATCCGCTGACGGGCGCGATCGAATCGGAAGCCGATACGCTTCGCGATATCGTGGCCGAGATGCGCAAGGCCACCACCTCCGAGCGGCAGGGACGTCTTATCGATTCGGACGAAGCCTCCTCGATGGAAAAGAAGAAACGCGAGGGCTATTTCTGATGAACATCGCGGTCGATGCAGCGGCGCTCCCGACGCTTCGTCTTCTGACCTGCGGCTCGGTCGACGACGGCAAATCGACCCTCATCGGGCGGATGCTGTACGAGAAGAAGCTCATCTTCGACGACCAGCTTTCGACCCTTGAGCGCGACTCGAAGAAGTTCGGCACGACGGGCGCGGATGTCGACTATGCGCTCCTGGTCGACGGACTCGAGGCCGAGCGCCAACAGGGCATCACGATCGACGTCGCTTATCGCTATTTCGCCACCGAGAAGCGCTCGTTCATCGTCGCCGACACGCCCGGCCATGAGCAATTCACGCGCAACATGGCGACCGGCGCGTCCAACGCCGATCTCGCGATCGTGCTGGTCGATGCGCGCAAGGGCCTGCTCACGCAGACGCATCGCCATTCGATCATCGTTTCGCTGCTGGGCGTCCGCCACGTCGTGCTCGCGGTCAACAAGATCGACCTCGTCGACCACAGCGAAAGCGTGTTTCGCCAGATCGAAGCCGACTACAGGAAATTCGCCGAGACGCTCGGCTTCCGCTCGCTGATCGCGCTGCCGATCTCGGCGCGGCATGGCGACAACGTGTCGTCGTTGAGTCAGCGCACGCCCTGGTATGCCGGCCCGCATCTCCTCGACTATCTCGAACGCGTCGAGGTCGAAGAGGATCGCCGAAGCGCGCCCTTTCGCTTGCCGGTGCAATGGGTCAACCGGCCGCACCTGGATTTTCGCGGGTTTGCCGGCACGATCCCGAGCGGGCGCATTGCGCGCGGCGATCGCGTCGTCGCCGCCGATTCCGGCCGCGAAAGCACGGTCGTGCGCCTTTTGGTCGCCGATCGCGAGGTCGAAGCGGCCGAGGCCGGTGACGCGGTCACGCTGACCCTCGCCGACCAGATCGACATCCCGCGCGGCGACGTGTTGTCGAGGCCCGACGCTCGCCCCGAGGTCGCCGGTCAGTTCACTGCGCATATCTTGTGGATGAGCGCCGAGCCGATGCTGCCCGGCCGTTCCTATCTGCTCAAGATAGGCGGGCGGACAACGCCCGCTTCGGTGACCGACCTCAAGCACCGTCTCGACGTCAACAATTTCGACAAGCTGGCGGCGAAGCAACTCGATCTCAACGAGGTCGGCTTCTGCAATGTCGCCACAACCATGCCGGTCGCCTTCGATCCCTATGCCGACAATCGCGACACCGGCGGCTTCATCCTGATCGATCGCGCCACCAACGAGACGGCGGCGGCCGGCATGATCGCGCATGGGCTGAGGCGCGCGACCAACGTGCATCGGCACGGCGCGACCATTGACCGCGAGGCGCATGCGGCGCTCAAGCACCAGAAGCCCGCGATTCTCTGGTTCACCGGCCTCTCGGGCGCGGGGAAATCGACGATCGCCAATCTGGTCGAGGCCGAGCTTCACGCGCGCGGCGTGCATACCGCGCTGCTTGACGGTGACAACGTTCGTCATGGCCTCAACAAGGATCTGGGCTTTACCGCCGCTGATCGCGTCGAGAACATCCGGCGCGTCGGCGAAGTCGCGAGGCTGATGACAGACGCTGGCCTCATCGTGCTCTGCTCGTTCATCTCGCCGTTCCGCGCGGAGCGACAGTTGGTTCGCGACACTGCGGCGGCGGGGGAGTTTCTGGAGATCTTCGTTGATACGCCGCTCGAAACGGCGATCGCCCGCGACCCCAAAGGTCTGTACAAGCGAGCTTTGGCCGGCGAGATCAAGAATTTCACCGGCGTCGATCAGGCCTACGAAGCCCCCGAGGCTCCCGAGCTTATTCTCAATTCTGGCGAGGCCACGGCCGAGGCGCTCGCCGATCGCGTCATCAAGGCGCTTGAACAACGCGGACTCATCGTGGCGTTATAGGGCGGGGCGCATGCCGCGCCCCGTTCCTTCGGAGCGCCGATGCTCATATTCTATTACGCCACCAACACCTGCGCTCTGGCTTCGCATATCGCGCTCGAAGAGGCGGGCGCGGCTTACGAAACGCGATGGATCGACTTCGGCGCCGCCGAGCAGACGAAGCCGGAATACCTCAAGATCAATCCGAAGGGCCTGGTGCCTTCGCTTGCAACCGAGCGCGGCGTGCTGACGGAAACGCCAGGCATCCTCGCCTATATCGCGCAGAGCCATCCGGAGGCTCAGCTCGCGCCGCTCGACGATCCGTTCGCCTTCGCTGAGCTGCAGTCCTTCATGAACTATCTCTGCGCGACGGTGCATGTGGCGCACGCGCATCGCGCTCGGGGCTATCGGTGGGCGGACGATCCTGCGGCGCACGAGGCGATGAAGAAGAAGGTTCCGGAGACGGTCGCCGCCTGCTTCGACTTGATCGAGCGCAAGATGTTCCGCGGCCCGTGGGCGATGGGCGATGCTTACACGGTCGCCGACCCTTACCTCTTCACCATCGCCCGCTGGATGGAGGTCGACAGCGTCGACCCTGCCGCCTTTCCGCGCGTGCTCGACCATCGCGACCGGATGGCCGAGCGCCCGGCTGTCCAACGCGCGCTCAAAGCCGAGGGGCTGGCGTAGCGGGAGGCGCGACCGATGCAAATTATACGTTGCGGTCGACTCGCGATCGTCATTGCGAGCGGAGCGAAGCAATCCAGGGGGACGTAGGGCGCCCTATGACTCCTGGATTGCTTCGTCGCTGTGCTCGTCGCAATGACGGTCCATCCGCCGTCAGGCGATCTTCACATATTCGAAATCGCCCGGCTGACTGTTGACGCCGACGCGGGGCGGGGCGATCCAGCTCGCGTATTTGCCCGGCTCGTGGCACGGCTTCATCAGCGAAACGATGAAGGCCATGTCGTCTTCGTTGGGCAGCCAGTCGCCGCTCTTCGCGTTCCACTGATCTTCGGCGAGGACTTCGCCGGTCGGGCTGATGCGCTTGCCCTCGAACTCGCCGATCCTGCGATTGAAGCCCTTGTGCGGCTGGACGAACTTGAAATCGATTCCGGCCTTTTCGACCGACTTGTTCCAGCGATCGATCCCGCCCTGGCAATCGACTATGAAGTCGTCGAGCAGCCGTGAGTTGAGGGCGCGGAGCGCCGGCGCCTCTTCCGCGATGAGCTTGCCGTCGACGACGCGGCTGACGGGATAGGTCGCGTCTTGCAGAACGTGGTCGTCGCCCTTGAGGTTCGCTTCATTGAAGCGCCCCTTGATGCCCGCGCCGAACACCTCGGCGGCGTTGCTGGAGATTTCGCTGCCGAACAGATCGCGGGTGACCGATGCGTGGAAGTTCAACTTGCGTTGCAGGAGCGGCAAGTCGACCACGCCGAGCTTGCGCACCGCCTCGACGTCATTGGGGTCCTTGATCCCCGCGTTGACCATCGCGGCGCAGGTCGCCTCGATCGTTCGCTGGACGCCGGTCTCGCCGACGAACATGTGATGCGCCTCTTCAGTCAGCATGAAGCGGCAGGTGCGCGAGAGGGGATCGAAGCCGCTTTCGGCGAGCGCCGCGAGCTGCATCTTGCCGTCGCGGTCGGTGAAGAAGGTGAACATGAAGAACGACAGCCAGTCGGGCGTCTGCTCGTTGAAAGCGCCGAGGATGCGCGGATTGTTTATCTGCCCGCTCTGGCGTTCGAGGAGCGCCTGCGCCTCCTCGCGGCCATCCTTGCCGAAATATTTGACGAGCAGATAGACCATCGCCCACAGGTGACGGCCTTCCTCGACATTGACCTGGAACAGGTTGCGCATGTCGTAGAGGCTGGGCGCCGTTGCGCCGAGAAAACGCTGCTGTTCGACCGAAGCAGGCTCGGTGTCGCCCTGCACGACGATGAGCCGGCGCAGAAGCGCACGGTGCTCGCCGGGCACCTCCTGCCACGCGGGCTCGCCTTTGTGGCGGCCGAACGGAATCGTGCGACCCTCGACCTTGGGCGCGAGCAAAATGCCCCAGCGATAGGTCGGCATCTTCACATAGCCGAACTTCGCCCAGCCGGCAGGATCGACGCCGACTGCGGTGCGCAGATAGACCTCGGACTGCTGGTAGCCGACCGGGCCCATGCCGGTCCACCAGTCGAGATATTTCGGCCGCCAGCCCTCGAGCGCGCGCTGAAGCTGCTTGTCCGAGCCGAGCGCGACGTTGTTGGGAATGACGTCGTCGTAACTGATCTCGACGAAACGATCCGCGCTCATCGCCCCCGCCGCGTCGCCAACAATGTCTTCAGCGCTCATGGGTTGCTCCTGTTCGAAAGTTGCGGGCTAGTAGGTCTCGAGATGCAGTCTTCCGTGGCGCTTGAGCGCAGGCCCGACGGTTTCCCAATCGAGCCCGTCCTGCACAGCAATGTCGCGTAGCGCCAGCACCACGCCTTCCTCCATCGCCTTGAGACCGCAGACGTAGAAATACGCGTCCGGATCAGCGATCAGCGGAGCGAGATCGGCCGCCCGCTCGCGCATGAGATCCTGCACGTAGCGCTTGGGTTGGCCCGGTGTGCGGCTGAAGGCGAAGTTGATGTCGATAAAGTCCTTCGGCAGATTGCCGAGCGGCCCGAAATACGGCAGCTCCTCTTTGGTTCGGGCGCCGAAGAACAGCATCAGTTTGCCGCCCTCGAATTTGCCCGACTTGCGCAAACGGCGCCGCCACTCGGTCATCGCCCGCATCGGCGCGCTTCCGGTGCCGGTGCAGATCATCACGATCGCGCTCTTGGGATGGTTCGGCATGAGGAAACTCATGCCGAACGGCCCGGTGACCTCCACCTTGTCGCCGACGTTGAGGTTGCAGAGATAGTTGCTGACGATTCCGCGCGTCGGGCGGCCTTGATGATCCTCCAGCACCCGCTTCACGGTCAACGACACATTGTTGTAGCCGGGCCGCTCGCCGTTGCGGGGACTCGCGACCGAATATTGCCGCGGGTGATGTGGTCGTCCGTCTGCATCGACGCCGGGAGGAAGTATGCCGATCGACTGCCCTTCGAGCACCGGGAACGGCAGCGCGCCGAAATCGAGCACGATGTGATGGGTGTCGTAGTCCTTGCCTGCTTCGGTGACGCGCACGTTGCCGACGACCGACGCAGTCACCGATCGCGCCGTTGCTTTCGGACCATAGAGATTGGCGTAAGGACTTGCGGCCGACCAAGGCGGAATCACCGACGCATAAGCGCTCACCTCGAACGCCGCTTCCTCGCTTGCTCCGTCAGACTCAGCTTGAGGGGACGCTGCGACCGCGAGCACCTCTCCGGACGCGTCCGCGCCGCCAAGTTCTTCCGCGCTCAGTTCTTGTGGCAATGCGTCCCAGCCGAGCTGCGCTTCCGTACTGTAGGCCCGTGCGCGCGGCATCGAGCGCCAATTGTCGATGCTCCCGGTCGGGCAGGGGGGAACGCAGGCCATGCAGAGGTTGCAGATGCTCGCATCGACCACATAGTTGCGCGCATCATGGCTGATCGCGCCGACCGGGCACGTCGACTCGCAGGTGTTGCAACGGATGCAGATCTCGGGGTCGATCAGGTGCTGTCTGATGACCGCGGCTTCGGACGCTTCCATCACGGGCTCATCTCTGCGTCGTCATTGCGAGCGATAGGGCGTCGAAAGACGCCCGTCCTTCCGGACGGGCTATGGCGAAGCAATCCAGGGGAACGTAGCGTGCCCAACGACTCCTGGA
>Ga0209624_10001758_pt1 | contig 16607 bp, 14 predicted proteins | sample JacPinW_OM2H0_O1_FD_188565 | JGI IMG/M metagenome (GOLD analysis project Ga0209624, IMG submission 188565) | Forest soil microbial communities from Algoma, Ontario, Canada - Jack Pine, Ontario site 1_JW_OM2H0_O1 (SPAdes) (version 2) | ecosystem: Environmental > Terrestrial > Soil > Boreal...
TAGTGTATAGGACGGTTCGGCTTGGTGCCGCATCAACGGCAACGGGTGCAAAAGAAGTCGATCCAATCGTGAATTGGACAGCAACTCTCAAACCAGGGAAGGGAAGCCCGAATGAAAGCAGCGTGGGGAAGGAATCGGTCGCAAAAAGTCGACCAGCAACGCCGCAAAGTCATTAAATTGATGGGCGCGGCTGGCGCCGGAGCGATCGCCTCGCCGTGGATGTTTCAATCGTCGCGCGCCGCCAGCAAGACCATCAAGATCGGCATGGTCACTCCGGAGACCGGCCCTATCGCCGCATTCGGCGAGCCGTCGCAATGGGTTGCGGCAGGGGTGCGCAAGCAGCTTGCCGACGGCATTACGGTCGGCGGCCAGAAATACAATGTCGAGATCATCACCAAAGACAGCCAGTCGAACCCGAACCGCGCTTCGGAAGTTACCGCGCAGCTGATCAACAACGACAAAGTCGACATCATGACCGGATCGTCCACGTCGGACACGGTCAATCCGGTGTCCGATCAGTGCGAGCTCGCCGGCGTTCCGTGCATCACCTCGGACGATCCCTGGCAAGCCTGGTTCTTCCCGCGCAAAGGCGATCCCAAGAAGGGCTTCGAGTGGACGTACCACTTCTTCTGGGGCTTCGACATGATCGGCAACACCTTCGTCGACATGTGGGAGACGCTGCCGACCAACAAGGTGGTGGCGACGTTGTTCACCAACGATCCGGACGGCATCGGCGCCTCCGACAAGGAGCGCGGACTGCCGGCGCTGTATCGATCCAAGGGATACGACGTTCACGAGCTCGGACTTTATCCGCCGCTGTCCGACGACTTCTCGTCACAGATCGCGGAAATGAAAAAGGCGAATGCCGAAATCGTCTGCGGCATTTTCAATCCGCCGCAATTCGCGACCTTCTGGACGCAATGCGCACAGCAAGGATTCAAGCCGAAGATCGTGACGCCGCCCAAGGCGGTGCTGTTCCCGACCGCCGTCGAGGCGCTCGGCGACCGCGGCGTCGGCATCTCCACCGAAGTGTGGTGGTCGCACCACCATCCGTTCAAATCCGGCCTGATGGGCCAGACCGCGCAAGAATATTGCGACGCGTACGAGAAGGCGACCGGCAAGCAGTGGACGCAGCCGCTCGGTTTCAAGCTCGCCAATCTGGAAGTGGCGATCGACGTGCTCAAGCGCTCCAAGAAGCTCGAGCCGAACGCTATTCGCGAAGCCATCGCCCAGACCGAATATAATTCGATCGTCGGACCGCTCACCTGGAAGGGTGGGCCGCTGAACCCAGTGCCGAATGTGTGCATCACCCCGCTCGTCGGGGGGCAATGGAAGAAGGGCAAGAAGTTCAAGTACGATCTGGAAATCGTATCCAACAAGACGGCGCCGAACATTCCGGTCGACAGTCCGTTCGACGCGATTAAGTATTCCTGATCTGCTGCTTGGTGGGGAACAAATGCCGTCGCGCTTTCGGCGCGGCGGCATCTGCTGATAGTCGTCCATGACGGTGCTTCTGCAACTCGATGGCGTCTCCAAGTTCTACGGTGCGCTCAAGGCCGTAGACACGGTCAATCTCACCGTCGATGACGGCGAGGCCCTCGGGGTGATCGGCCCCAATGGCGCCGGCAAATCCACGATGTTCAATCTGATCACCGGCGACGTGGCGCCGACGGCCGGACGCGTGCTGTTCGCCGGCGCCGATATGACGGCGAAGCCGCCCCATGCCCGCTCGCGCATGGGCATCGGCCGGTCCTATCAAATACCGCACCCGTTCGCGAACATGACCGTGTTTGAGAATCTCCTGGTCGGCGCGATCTTCGGCGGCGGCACGCGCGAGCGCGACAGCTACAAACGCTGCAGCAATGTCCTGAAAATCACCGGCCTTTACGACAAGGCCAATCGGCCAGCGCGGACGCTGACCCTGCTTCAGCGCAAGCGCCTGGAGCTCGCCCGCGCACTGGCGACCCAACCGAAGCTTCTGTTGCTCGACGAGATCGCCGGCGGCCTGACCGAGCACGAATGCGCCGAGCTCGTCAAAACCATCAAGGAAATTCACGCAAGCGGTACGACCATCGTGTGGATTGAGCACATCGTCCACGCCCTGGTCTCGGTCGCGAGCCGGCTGGTGGTAATGAATTTCGGCCAGGTTTTGGCGCAAGGCGATCCGCACGACGTCATGGCGAACGCTCGCGTACGCGAGGTCTATATGGGCATCCCGGTGTCATGACGCTGCTGCAGACGCAAAGTTTGTCCGCCTTCTACGGCGACTTCCAGGCTCTGTTTGATATCAACGTGACCGTCGAGGAAGGCGAGACGGTCGCCATTATCGGCGCCAATGGAGCCGGCAAGACCACGTTTCTGCGTGCCGTCGCCGGCGCGCTGGAAACCGCGCCCGACATGGTGATGTTCGAAGGCCGCCCAATCGGCCACCACACCGCCCACGACATCGTGCGGCTCGGCATCGCGATGGCGCCGGAAGGCCGCCGGCTGTTTCCGAGCCTTTCGGTGGAGGAGAATCTCCAGCTCGGCGGCTACAGCAAGCGGCCGGGTCCGTGGAGCCTCAAGCGCGTCTATGAGCTGTTTCCACGGCTGCACGAGTTGCGGCGTCTGCCGGCCACCGATCTGTCAGGCGGCCAGCAGCAAATGACCACGCTCGGGCGGGCGCTGATGTCGAATCCGCGGCTACTCTTGTGCGACGAGCTTTCGCTCGGGCTTGCTCCGGTGGTGATCCGCGACATCTACGACTGCCTCGGCAAGATCACCGCCGAAGGCACGACGGTGGTGCTGGTGGAGCAGGACATCAATCGCGCGCTCGATGCTTCCGCACGCTTTTATTGCTTCCAGGAAGGACGGCTCGCCTTGACCGCGCCGACCAAGGGCTTCGACCGCGCGGCGATCAGCGCGGCATATTTCGGCATTTAGAGCATGTCCCGGAAAAGTGGATACCGGTTTTCCGAAAAGGACATGCGACAACTAGAGCATGTCCCGGAAAAGTGGATACCGGTTTTCCGAAAAGGACATGCGACAACTAGAGCATGTCCCGAAAAAGTGGACACCGGTTTTCCGAAAAGGACATGCGACACCAAAAGATCTACGGCATGATCTTGAATAGTGGAACCCGGTCTTCGCAACAGATCGCGCTCAAACAAAGGTCAGGGTGGTAGCCGCGATGGAATGGATCAACACGATTATCCAGGGCACCCTGCTTGGTGGCATCTACGCGCTGTTCGCGATCGGGCTGTCGCTGTCGTTCGGCATCATGCGCCTTGTCAACATTGCGCACGGCGATCTGATCGTGCTCTCGGCCTATGTGGCTTTGGTCGTCGGCCAGGGCACCGGACTCGATCCGTTCTCCTGTCTGATCATCGTCGTGCCGGTGATGTTTCTGGTCGGCTACGCCTTGCAGCGCGGGCTGCTCAATCAAACGCTGAGCGGCGGCCTGCTGCCGCCGTTGCTGGTCAGCTTCGGCATTTCGATCATCATCCAGAACGGGTTGCTGCAGGGGTTCGGCGCCTACACCCACCGCCTGCAGGAAGGCGCGATCGAGACCGCAAGCCTGCAGTTCCCGGGCGGCATTAGCATCGGCGTCTACCCGCTCGTGGTGTTCGGCGTGGCGCTCGTCGCCCTCGCGAGCCTGCAGCTTCTGTTTTATCAAACCGGCCTCGGCCGCGCGTTTCGCGCCGTGTCGGACGACCCCAACACCGCCGAGCTCATGGGCGTCGACAACCGCAAGCTCTATGCCGTGGCGCTCGGTATCGCGATGATCTTCACCGCCATCGCCGGCGTCCTGTTCGCCATCCGCACGAACTTCGATCCGGCGGCCGGTCCGATCCGGCTGATCCTGGCCTTCGAGGCGGTCATCATCGGCGGCCTCGGCAGCATGTGGGGCACGCTGATCGGCGGCATCGTGCTCGGGATCGCCCAATCGGTCGGCGCGGCGTTGTCGCCGACCTGGCAAATTCTCGCCGGCCACCTCGCCTTTCTGCTCATCCTGATCATTCGGCCGAGCGGCCTGTTCCCGCGTACGAGAGACTGACATGGAAACCGTTCGGGTCGAGCGCGGTACACGAACCAGCTACGCTTTTGCCGTGGTCGCGTTGGTCGCGCTCGCGGCGCTGATCGCGATGCCGTGGTGGGGCGAAGCCGGCCAGATGCGGCTCGTCGCCGAGATGGCCTATTACCTGGCGCTGGCTCAGCTCTGGAATCTGCTCGCCGGCTACGCGGGCCTCGTCTCGGTCGGCCAGCAGGCCTATGTGGGCCTCGGCGGCTATGCGTTCTTCTATCTGACCGGCGCGCTGAACGTGAATGTCTATGTTGCGCTCTTGATCGCCGGGCCATTCGCAGGCCTGCTGTCGATCCCCGTCTCGATCGCGGTGTTTCGGCTGCGCGGCGCCTATTTCGCCATCGGCACCTGGGTGGTTTCCGAAGTCTTCGCGCTGTCGGCAAGCCTCATCACGGCGCTCGGTGCCGGCTCGGGCCTATCGCTGACGCCGGCCATCGTGCGCGAGATCGCGCCGGATCGTGCTGGGCGCGAGACCATCCTTTATTTGATGACGCTGGCGATCTCGGCAATCGTCTTCGGCGTGGTCTATCTGTTGCTGCGCTCGCGGCACGGCCTGGCGCTGACCGCGATCCGCGACTCCGAGCCGGCGTCGGCCAGCCTTGGGGTCAACACCTTCCGCACCAAATTCATCATCTACATCGTGACCGCGGCCTGCACCGGCCTGGTCGGCGGGCTGATCTTCCTGCAAAAGCTGCGCATATCGCCGGAAGCCGGGTTCAGCATCAACGACTGGACCGTGGTGGTGATCTTCATGGTGGTGATCGGCGGCATCGGCACGCTCGAGGGCCCGTTTATCGGCATGCTGGTCTTTATCGTTTTGCGCGAGCTCTTGGCCGATTACGGCGCCTATTATCTGATCCTGATGGGCGTGATCGCCATCATCGTCATGCTCAAGGCGCCGTCAGGGATCTGGGGCTATATCAGCCACCGCTTCAACATCGAGTTGTTCCCGGTCGGGCGTCGGCTGGCGCTGGCGCCCGCCGAGTCCGTTGGCAAGAAATAGCGCTTTGGCAGGCGCTAGCTAAAACTCGATCTTGCGCTTGTCGAAGAACGCATCGATGCCGGCGCGCGCATCGTCGGACACCATGCTGACCGCCTGCGCGACGCTTTCGGTCCACAGCCCGTCGGACGCCGACATGTCCTCGATGCGCGGAATGGCCTGCACGATCAAATAATTCGGAATGCGGGCATTCTTGGCGATCGCGTCGGCAAGCTCCATGGCCTTGTCCAGCGCCTTGCCGGGCTCGACCAGATAGTGCGAGAGACCGAGCCGCTCGCCAGCCTCGGCATCGAGCCGCCGCCCGGTCAGCATCATTTCGACCATTCGGCCGGAGCCGATGATCTTGGCGACTCGCACGCTGGCACCGCCGCCGACGTAAAAGCCGCGGCGGCCTTCCGGCAGTTGATAAAAAGCCGTCGTGTCGGCCACGCGCACGTGGGTCGCGGTTGCGACCTCGAGCCCGCCGCCGATCACCGCGCCTTGCATCGCCGTCACCACCGGGCGGCCGCCGAACTGAATGGCATCGAGGGTGGCATGCGCAAAGCGCGACATGAAAATACTCTCGAACGCTTCGCGGTGCCGGTGCTCCGACAGGTCGAGGCCGGCGCAAAAATGCTTGCCGGCGCCGGCCAGCACCACGCAACGGACATCGGGCTCGAACGTCTCGAACGTCGTTTTCAGTTCGCCCCACAGCTTTTCGCTGAGCGCATTGCGCTTGTCGGGACGGTTGAGGGTGACGACGGCAATCGGGCCCTGACGCTCGACCACTAGGGGTTTTTCGGTGTCACTCATGTCTTTTCCGTTGCTGGTTGATTGGATGGAGTTTCGCCGACGCCGCGCTGCGCGGCTTCGCGCAGTGCGCGTCGCAGCACCTTGTTGGTCGGCGTGCGCGGCAATTCGGTCACAAACGCATAAGCGCGCGGCCGCTGGTATGGTGACAGGTCGCTCGCGCGCACGTGCTGACCAAGCGCCGCCGCATCGAGCGCCGGATCGGCGCGCACGATAAAGGCTTGCACGCGCTCGCCCCACTCCGCGTCCGGCACTCCGACCACGGCGCATTCGGCGACGCCGCGATGCGCGAGCAACACTTCCTCGACCCGCGCCGGCATAATGTTGATGCCGCCGGAAATGATCATGTCGTCGCGGCGGCCTTCCAAATAGAGGTAGCCGCCGGCATCGATGCGGCCGAGATCGCGCGAACGCCACCAGCGCCGGTCGCCGTCGAGGATAAAACTCGCGGCGGTCGCCTCTGGATCGCGCCAGATACCTGCGGCGAGCGATGGACTGGAGATGAGAATTTCGCCGACCTCGCCGGACGCCACTTCGTCGGTGGGGCTACCTCCCGGCACCACCACCCGCATGTCGCCGTTGAGCAAGGGCCGCCCGACACTCACCAACCGATCGCCCGTCATTTCCTCGGCGGTGATGCACGTGCCGGCGGCGCCAATCTCGGTTGAGCCGTACATCTGCACGACATTGGTGCTGATCTTTTCGCGCAGGCGCTTCAGCGTCGGCGCATCCATGGGTTCGGCGGCGAAACCGATCAGACGCACGGAGCTGAAATCGGTACCCTGTTCGCCGGAATTCAAAAGCCGGCGCCACAGTGTCGGCGTCAGAAAAACGTGGGTGGCGCGCTCTTTGACAACGCGCCGCAGCAGATCGCCGAGATCGAAATGCTCCATGAAAATGGTGCACGCACCGGCGTTGAGAAACGGAAACCAGCCGTTGTAGCAACCGATGAAGGCCGTGCTCAGCGGCACAAGCGAGCGGTCGCGCGGCAGCAATCCCTGATAAAGGTGCAGGTTCGTGCGCGCATTCTCGATGAAACCCCGATGGGTATGCACGACCCCTTTGGGGAGCGACGTCGTTCCGGACGAAAGAACGATCACCGCCGGATCGTTCTCCGCCGGCTGCGCCAAGGCAATCTCGGGACGGCCGGCGTTGAGGTCGTCTGGGATCGATGCAGCCGGCGTAAACATTCCGCTGCGTTTCGGCGGCAGCGCCGACAAGGCTTCGACGCAGGCAAGGGGTTGCGGATGCGCCGCCGCAATGCCAGCCGCCAGATCTTCCATCGCGGCGTCGTAGACGAGGAGACGCGCACCCATCCGGCGACAAACGGCGGCCAGCGTGGCGGCGGACTCACGCGTGTGCAGCGCCATCGGCAAGGCGCCCAAGCGCACAGCACCGAGCCACGCCACCAGATAGATCGCACTCGGCGGACACAGCAGCGCCAGCGGCTCGCCGGGCACGGCGCCGAGCGATGCAAACAACGCCACAGCGCGGCGCGAGAGACGATCGAGCTCGGCGTAGGTCAGCCGCGTGGCGGAATCGACCACGGCTTCGCCGTCGCCGAACCACCGCGCGGTGCGGACAAAGGAGTTCGGAATGGTGAGCGGCAGTCCGATCGTCATCGTGTGTCGAGCGCCTTACTGAACCTTGAGACCCATTTGGCCGGCAATCAAGTTGCGCTGGATTTGCGAAGAGCCGGCTGCAACGGTCGCCGCGCGCGCGTCGCGGAAATGCCGCTGCATGTCGAACTCCATGTTGTAGCCGTAGCCGCCCATCACCTGCATGCCGGCCTCGGTGGTCTTCACATAAGTTTCGGCGGCCAGGAGCTTCGCCATGGTGATCTCCTTGAGCGCGTCTTCACCGCGGCTGACCCGCCACGCCGCTTTGAGCGTGAGCGCCCACGCGGCCTCCACCTGCGCCTCCAGGTCGGCGAGCATGTGGGCGATCGCCTGAAAGCTTCCAATCGGCCGGCCGAACTGTTTGCGCTCCTTGGCGTAATTCACCGCCATATCGAGGGCGCCGCGGGCGCTGCCGCAGTCGCAGGCGGCGGCAACAACGCGCTCGGCCTGCAGGCCGGTCATGATGCAGTCCCAGCCTTTGTTCTCGCCGCCGATGAGCCGCTCCGGCGGGATGCGCGCCTCGTTGAAGAAAAGCTCATAGGTGCCGACCGAGCGGCGGCCGAGCATATCGAGCCGGCGGATTTCAAGACCCGGCGTGTTGTTGTTGACCAGGAACAGCGACATGCCGTGCCGGTAATGCGCGCTCGGATCGGTCTTCACATAAACGTTGATCACGTTGTCGCGGGCGCCGGCCGCGGTCGCCCAGATCTTCTGGCCGCTGATGACGTACTCGTTGCCGTCGCGACGCGCTTGCGTGCGCATGGCGCCGACGTCGGAGCCGGCATCGGGCTCCGACATCGAGATCGACATGCGGATCTCGCCGGATATCAATTTCGGCAGCCAATAGCGTTTTTGTTCTTCGGAGCCTTTGCGCGCGACGTTCAGCGCGCAGAAGATGCTGCCGCCGAACGCCATCACCACGTCGGCGCTGTAGCGGCCGAGTTCCTCCGACACGATGGCCAGATCGACGATGCTGCCGCCGGCGCCGCCATACTCTTCGGCGAACGGCAAGGCGAGAAGGCCAGCCTCGACCCAAGCGTCATAAAGCTCATAAGGATAAAGCCGTTCCCGATCCAGGCGACGCAGATAGTCCGGCGTCGCCACGCGCTGCATCAGCTTGTGCGTGCTTTCCAACAAGAGCTTCTGCTCGGACGAATATTCAAAATCCATGTCCTCTCCCGGGTACGAGCGACACCAAGGCTTACGCGCGCTGACGCGCTCGGCGACCGACGGCCTTGGGCGCACCCAATCGCCGATGACGCTGCGGGGCCGCGAGCACCGCATCGCCCTTGCTCCTGCGTGATTGCCGGATCGGCTCCGCCAATAAGCCGGCGATAAAAATATCGGTCATCGTCCGCGCCACGCTCTCGGCACTGTCCGGACGCGCCGGATCGAACCAATAGGCGATCCAGCTCGCCATGCCGATACCCGCAAAGGCGGCGAATGTCGGCGCGGCATCGGCGCGACACCGCTGCTGTTGCTGGAGCTCCTTGATCGCGTCGCGCACAATGTCGAAGCCGCGGCGCCATGTCTTCTTGATCTCCTGCAAATGCTTCGGCGACAGCCGCCGTGCCTCGCGGATCAGCAGCATCGCAGCCGGATTGAGCGCCAGCATGCGCGCGTGCTCATGCAGAAAGATGCGCAATCGCCGCTCCGGATCGGCTTCCCGCGCCGCCGCCGCGAACACCGGCTGCAGGCCTCGCTCCATCGCGGTCTTGTGCACGACGAAGAGCAGATCCTCCTTGCTGGCGAAGTGATGATAGATGCCGGCCTTGGTCAGCCCGAGCCGTTTGGCCAAGAGTGACATCGGCGTGTTGTCATAGCCGCGCTCAAGAAAGAGCTGCAGCGCCACTTCCACCACCTCGTCGACCCGATCGAGGTCCTGCGATTTCGTTGGCATAGATTTCGTTGGCATATCAGGCAATTCGCTTTGGCCCGTCGGGCAATGGGGACCCAGGCCCCGACAATTGGCTTCGGCCCGGCGGGAGTCGGCCTTCGCGGCCGGCAGGCATTTCCGCGCAAGGCCCTTTACCTACCGGCCGGTCGGTCTGTATATAACTGGCAACGCTTCGAACTGTCCAGTCGCACGCCAAGCCTCATCCTCCAGGATTGAGCCTTGTCTTCCGGGGCCGCGGCGGCGGCGGTGCAGATTCAACGAAGGTACGCGGCGGTGTTGACGCCTGCCGTTTGCAAAAAGGGGGGAGTTCGCGTGACCACGATGCTCGCAGCCAAGCTCTACAAAGTTGGCGAGCCGATGCGGCTCGAGCAGGTGCCGGTGCCTGCGCCGCGCCCGACCGACGTCCTGGTCGCCGTGAAGGCCTGCGGCGTCGTTCCCAACCTGATCAACGTTTTGACGCATTGGCAGACTTGGTTTCCTGAATTGTTGTTGCCGAAACTGCCGGCGATCTTTGGATTGGATGTGGCCGGTGTCGTCGCCGCTGTCGGCGATCAGGTGCAGAATTTTCACGAAGGCGATCGCGTCTACGTCACGCCCGGCTTGTTCTGCGGCTCCTGTCCGTCCTGTCGTGCCGACGACACGATGAACTGCGCCAATTACACATTCCGCGGCTATTTCGGCTTCGGTCCCGACGTGCAAAAGCAGTTCGACGCCTATCCGTATGGCGGCATGTGCGAGTACATCACCGCGCCGCAGCATAATCTGGTGCCGCTGCCGGACAGTGTCTCCTTCGAAGAGGCGGCACGCTTCGGCTATATCGGCACCGCTTATGCGGCCTTGCGCAAAGCGGACGCTGGCCCAGGCAGGACGATCCTCATCAATGGGCTGAGCGGCACGCTCGGTCTCGGCGCGACACTGTGCGCGCTAGGCCGCGGCGTGACCCGCATTCTCGGCACCGCGCGCGACCGCAAGCGCCTGGCGCGCGTCAAGGCGCTGGCGCCGAGCCGCATCGAGACACTCGCCGAAGCCGACGGCCAATCGGTCGCCGATTGGGCGCGCAGCCTCACTGGCGGATACGGCGTCGATGCGGTGATCGATTGTCTTGGTCCGGGCACCTCGGGAACGCTGCTGATGAACGCGATCTACGCGCTGCGCCGCGGCGGCAAAGCGATCAACATCGGCGGCGTCGGCGAAAAGACCGTGATGGATATCCATTGGATGATGGACAACCAGGTCGCCTTCATCGGCAGCAACTGGTTCACCGTCGAAGACGGCGAGGCGCTGGCCGCCATGGCGCGCGCCGGCACGCTCGATCTGTCGGTGTTCGACCATGTCCGCGTGCCGCTCGCCGAAGTGAACCGCGCGCTCGACGGCTCGCAATTCCGCGACGGGGGCTTTACCAACGTGGTGATTGTTCCGTGAGGCATGACCAATGTCGCAATCGCATCGCGTGATCGTTACCGGCGTGAACGAGGCCGGAAAGTCCGTCGTCGCCGAGGATGTCCAGGCGCCGCTGACCGGCCCGGGCAATTTCGATTTCTGGCAGACCAAGCCCGGCCAATCGCCGCACGACCTGGCGTTCGGCCGCTCGCCGATGAAGTTCTATCCGCAGCCCGGCGGCACCATGTTTCGCTTGTTCACCATCCCGCCCGAGGACCCTAGCAAGAGCGCAGCCGACATCGCCGCTCTTCAAGATTGGTTCTTCAACGAGGTCGGCGATCCGGCAGCGCGCGCCGACACCAGCCGCCACCCGATGATGCACGTGACGGCGACAATCGATTACATCGTTCTGCTCTCGGGCGAGATTTCGCTCCTGCTCGACGAGGGCGAGCCGATCCGGCTCAAACCCTTCGACGCGGTCGTGCAGCGCGCCACCAACCATTCCTGGGTGAACACTGGCCGCGAACCGGCACTCTTGCTGTGCGTCATGGTCGGCGGCGAGTAAGCTTCCGCACAAAGTGACGCTTCTGCACAAGACCGGGTCAGGCACGGAATGAACAACAACACCACCCGCTCCGCGGAGGAGATATTTCCATCCGGTCACCAGCCGCCGTCGGACTATGAACGGCCGGCCGAGCATTCAGGGATCGTCCGCGACAAAGACATCGCGGTGGCGATGCGCGACGGCGTCAATGTCGTGGTCGACGTCTATCGTCCCGACGCGCCGGGGCGCTTCCCCGCGCTGCTCGCCTTCGGCGTCCATTCCAAGGAACTGCAAGGCAACGCCTATCCGCAGACGTTCCCGCCACAACCGTCATGGTCGAGCTTGTGGCTCGGTCACGCGGAGGCCGGCGACACCGAGTTCTTCGTATCGCGCGGCTATGTGCATGTGGTCGGTTCACCGCGCGGCTATCTCAAATCGGGCGACGGCGGTTCGCGCGAATGGGACAGTTACGACGTGATCGAATGGATCGCGCAACAGCCCTGGTGCGACGGCAATATCGGCATGATCGGCATCGGCGCGTTCGCCTCCGAGCAATTTCACGCCGCGCGGCAGCAGCCGCCGAAACTCAAGGCGATCTTTCCCTACGACCCGCGCGGCGCCTACGGCAAATTCGGCGGCTTCCGCGAGGAATATCCCGGCGGCGTGCTGCATGCTTTCCGTTATCTGATGGACCATTTCTCGTCCGTCCATATGAGCCGCGGCGTCCCCGGAGAGCTGCCGCCGGACAAGGAAGATAAGTGGCGCGAGGCGATGGCCGATCCGGACATCCGCATGTATCCGCACCTGCACAATGTGCTGGTGCAGCGCGGGCAACATATGCCGCGCTATTTCGACGTGCTGATCGATCCTTACGACGACGAGAAAACAATCGTCGAGGCCGAAGCGGAATTCGGCAAGATCGCGGTGCCGACCTATACGGGCGCCGGCTGGTACGGCTACACATACAAGACGCACCTTGCCGGCGCGCAGACGTATTTCAACAAGATCGCCGGTCCGAAAAAGATGGTGTTGACCGGCCCGGCGCATCCCGACCGGCCGCTGCGCGCGCTGCGCGGCCTGATGCTGCGCTGGTACGACCACTGGCTCAAAGGCCGCGACAGCGGCGTGATGAACGAGCCGCCGGTTCGCTATTGGGTGATGGGCGCTAACCAGTGGCGCCACGGGGCGGATTGGCCGCTGCCGGAAACACGCTGGACCAGGCTTTATCTGGCGAGCTGGGAGCGGCTGACGGCCGAGCCTTATCTGGCCGCGAGCGTGGATAGCTATATCCCGCCGGACGTGTTCGCGCAGATGCCGCCGACACAGACCAACCGCATCGCCAAGCTCCGCTTCCTCACCGATCCGCTGCCCGACGATGTACTGGTGGCGGGACCGAGCGTTCTTAACCTCTTCGCGGCGATCGATTGCGACGACACCAATTGGATCATCATTCTGAAAGACGTCGGCCCCGATCCGACGGTGCGTACGGCACGCGAAGGCGAGCGGGAAATTCCGACCGATCTGCCGGAACGCGAACTGACCCGCGGCTGGCTCAAGGCCTCCAATCGAGCGCTCGATCCCACGCGCTCAAAGCCGTGGAAACCGTGGCACAAGCTGACCCGGCAGGCGCGGCAAAAGGTGACGCCGGGCAAGATCGAGGAATATGCGATCGAGATTTTCGCGATGGCCAATCTGTTCCGCAAGGGCCATCGGATTTGCGTCGAAATCACCAATCTGGATCTGTCGACCGGCGTCCTCGGCGCCACCGACGTCGAATATATTCCCTATCACGTCTGCTCGAGCCGCACGGTGGTGCATCGTATCTATCACGACGCGGCGCACCCCTCGCACCTCTTGCTGCCGGTTATCCCGACCGACGCCGACCGGCAAGGAGCGGGCGAAGAATAACGAAGGCTGACAGCCGAGGTGCGGACGTGGATCTTCATCTGAGCAACAAGATCGTCCTGATCACCGGCGGATCAAAAGGGCTCGGCCGCGCCATGGCGCATCGTTTCGCAGCCGAGGGCTGCCATCTTCACCTCGTCGCTCGCACCCAAGCGACCCTGGACGAAACCGCGCATGCGCTTCGCCAGCAGTTTCCGGTCACGGTCAAAACCCTTGCCATCGACCTTGCACAACGCGGATCGGCAGAGCACATCGCCGAGACGTGCGGCGACGTCGATATTTTGGTCAACAATGCCGGCGACGTTCCGTCCGGTTCGCTGGAAGCGGTTGACGAAGAGCGCTGGCGCGCCGGCTGGGACACGAAAGTGTTCGCCTACATCAATCTCAGTCGCGAATATTGTCGCCGCATGAAGGCGCGGCGCAGCGGCGTCATCGTCAACGTGACCGGCATCGGCGGCGACCTGCTCGATCCGGGCTACATCGCCGGCGGCGTCGGCAATGCTGCGATGGCCGCGTTCACCAAATCGTTGGGCGCCAGCAGCCACGCAGCAGGCGTACGCGTCGTCGGCATCAACCCCGGGCCATGTGCGACGGAGCGCTTCGAGCGTTTGGCCCGTGCAAAAGCGCAAGAAAAATACGGCGATTCGGAGCGCTGGCGTGAAGCCACCGCGACACTTCCGTTTGGCCGTCCGGCCACGCCGGACGAGATCGCGGCCGCAACCGTCTTCCTCGCCTCGCCCCTTTCGGCCTACACGACCGGCACGATCCTCACCATCGATGGCGGCATTACCGGCGGGAGAGAGATTCCGCGTTAGCGCGTGTACTCATAAATACTAGCGGTCCCGACGCCGGCCTCCGGAGGATAACTGGACATCGCAAGCCTCGTTGAAACGGTCGAAAATGACCCAAAGCGAGCATCACACGGAATTGTCTTCATGCCCATTTTGACCCGACGGGGCCTCGCCGACCCGTGGTAGCGTCCCCATCACACTGAAATCTGCAGTTATGCCTCGGGAGAGCAAAACATGAGTAGAAGCGCGTTTGCCTTAATACTCAGCCTTTTTCTTTGTCTCGCCCTTTCACTCACCGCGCACGCACAAAGCTCCGTCAACGAACAGGAGGCGCAATCCATTGCGAGGGATGCCTACATCTATTTCTATCCGCTTGTGACCATGGATGTGACGCGTAAGCAGCTGACGAATGTCGAGCCCGGTAAAGGGATCGGCGCGCCTATGAACATGTTGTTCAGCGTTCCGACCTTTCCTCCTGCCGACATGAGACAGGTCGTGCGACCCAATTTCGATACGCTGTACTCCTTTGGATACGCCGATCTTACGAAGGAGCCGGTGGTCGTCTCTGTCCCGGACACGGGCGGACGCTATTACCTGTTACCATTGCTCGACATGTGGACGGACGTGTTTGCATCGCCGGGTTGGCGCACCACGGGGACACAGGCGGGCAATTTCCTCGTTACGCCGAGAGGCTGGAGTGGAACCGTACCGGCGGGGTTTACGCAAATCGAAGCACCTACGCCCTATGTCTGGATCATTGGCCGCACCAAGACTGACGGTCCCGCGGACTACGATGCGGTTCACAAAATCCAGGCTGGTTACAAGATCACGTCACTCTCGGAGTGGGGCAAGATGCCCAAGCCAGTCGAGGTGAAAATCGATCCGAGCATCGACATGAAGACGCCGCCGAAAATTCAGGTTGATACCATGAAGGGCGGCAGCTACTTCGCTTATGCGGCAGAGCTTCTCAAGCTGCAGCCGCCACACCTGACCGATCAGCCGATTGTCGCGCAGATGAAGCGGATCGGCATCGAGCCGGGCAAGAGCTTCGACATCAGCAGGGTCGATCCTGTGGTAAGGAAGGCGCTCGAGGCCGCGCCGGAAGCGGGGCAGCAACTCATGGCATGGAAAGTGCCGACGATTGCCCGTGTCGCCAACTACTGGTCGATGAACACCGACACGATGGGTGTGTACGGCAACTACTATCTCAAGCGCGCCATCGTCGCACAGCTTGGCCTCGGTGCGAACCTGCCGGAAGATGCGATATACCCGCTTAATCTGGGTGACGAAACCGGCAAGCCGCTCGATGGCGCCAACAAATACACGATCCACTTCGACATGGGCGCTGCGCCACCGGTGAATGCCTTTTGGTCGATCACGCTCTATGACAGCGATGGGTTTCAGGTCGCGAACGGCCTCAATCGGTTCGCGGTGAGCAGCTGGATGCCATTCAAATATAACACGGACGGCTCCCTCGATCTTTACTTCCAGAATGAAAGCCCGGGCACGGACAAAGAAGTCAATTGGCTCCCCGCGCCGAAGGGAGCCTTCAACTTGACCATGCGTCTGTATGCCCCGAAGTCCGATGCACTAACCGGCAGATGGAACCCGCCGCCGATCACGAAAGTTCAGAGCGCATCCAATCTAATAGCCCAATGAGATTAAAAGCACCGACGATTACATATCTGTGCTCGCGTTATGCCGAATGTCGCCTTATGGCACAAACAGACGCCGGGACGGCACAAAGCGATGTCCGATTTCCCAGCGAAGCGGTCGTGGGGCGGCGACTAGCGTCAAGCTCACGAGGCACCATAGTTTGATCGAGCATTTGCATCGACTACTGCCTGGTATCCTACTTTGCGTCGCGATCACTGGCGTTGCGGTATTGCTTCAGGCTGTGGAGGTGCACTTCGTCGGCCAAGCTTATCTCGAAGCACTGGTGCTGGCGATTTTGGTCGGCGTTGTCGTGCGCACAGCGTGGGTGCCGACGCAGCGCCTCGTTCCAGGCATCGCATTCAGCGCGAAATTCTTGCTCGAATGCGCGGTCGTGATGTTGGGCGCATCGGTGAGCGTAGCGACGGTTCTCGCGCTTGGCCCGTTCCTCTTGGTTGGCATCGCTTCGGTGGTAGCAATGGCGCTCGGCGTCAGCTTTGTCATTGGCCGTGTGATCCGGCTGCCGCTGCGGATGGCGATCCTGATCGCATGTGGCAATTCGATCTGCGGCAATTCAGCAATCGCTGCGGTGGCGCCAGTGATAGGCGCCGACAGCGACGACATCGCGGCGTCGATCTCCTTCACCGCGGTGCTTGGCGTAGTCGTCGTGCTGACACTGCCGCTGTTAGTTCCTGTGCTGCAACTATCGCTAACGCAATATGGTGTGCTGGCCGGACTGACCGTCTACGCCGTGCCACAGGTGCTGGCGGCGACGTTACCCATTGGCGCGTTGAGCAATCAGGTCGGCACCGTCGTCAAGCTTGTCCGGGTCTTGATGCTCGGGCCGGTGGTGCTCGGACTGTCGGTGTTGGCGCGCGATCTGCGCACAACCGGCGTTCGCACCAGCAAAAACACGCCTAGTTGGCAAGAGCTTGTACCTTGGTTCATCACGGGCTTTATCGTCGT
>Ga0209624_10001759_pt1 | contig 16594 bp, 12 predicted proteins | sample JacPinW_OM2H0_O1_FD_188565 | JGI IMG/M metagenome (GOLD analysis project Ga0209624, IMG submission 188565) | Forest soil microbial communities from Algoma, Ontario, Canada - Jack Pine, Ontario site 1_JW_OM2H0_O1 (SPAdes) (version 2) | ecosystem: Environmental > Terrestrial > Soil > Boreal...
GATACATGAGCAATTGGATCCTGGGGCACACCGACCGCTTCAAGTGCATCGTGACCCACGACGGCATGTTCAACGCCGAATCCGCCTGGGGCACTACCGAAGAACTCTGGTTTAACAACTGGGAGTTCAAAGGCACGCCCTACGACAACCGCGCCATGTACCAGAAGTGGTCGCCGCACCAGTATGCGAAGAATTTTAAGACGCCGACGCTGGTTATCCATGGCCAGCGCGACTTCCGCCTCGACGTGAGCGAAGGCTTCCAGCTCTTCAACACGCTGCAGATGGAAGGCGTACCGTCAAAGATGCTGTACTTTCCCGACGAAGGCCACTGGGTGCTGAAGCCGCAGAATTCGCGGCTATGGTACGAGACGGTGAATGCATGGGTTGATCAGTGGACGAAGCCGTAGCAGACGTCAGACGCCTTCCCGCTTCGACGCAGCTCAATGTGGGGACAGTCGTCCCCGGCTGTCCGCCGAGCGAAGTTCGGCAGCGTTTGTTGGGCGGGGGGTGACACTGTTGTCCGTCAACCGCCGACGGCCGAGATTCGTGCGACTCGCGAGCAGGCACGTGCAACTTCCCCCTACCTGGAGACCACAAAATCTGAGGTCTGCTCGGAGGGAACCGGGAAACAAGTCAGCCTAAGCTAAACGGAAGAACAAGATCGGTGACGAGTGTCACAACCGCCTGTAGGAAAACAGCGAAATCCGCAAACCCGACCATTTCATACGAAAATTCTTCCGGATTGCTCGTTTGCCTTGTCGAAAGTCGCAAGAAGCGAGCCCTAGCCAACCTTCTGGGTTTCTACCTAGCCATGTGGCTGATGCGCCTTCCGTTCCTACCCTCGATCCTGTTCTCATAGTTTTGGAAAGGGGTTTTCGTTAAACATGGCCAATTCAATATTGGAAACAATTTCAAACGAATTTGCCGCGGCGGCGGAGAAAGTAGGCAGTAGCGTGGTTGCCGTCCATGCCCGGCGCTGGATGCCGACCAGTGGCATCGAATGGAAGAAGGGCGTGGTCGTAACAGTTCATCACGGCGTAAAGCGCGACGAGGACATCAAAGTGCTGCTCGATGGCGGTCGCGCAGTTTCCGCGAAATTGGCTGGACGGGATCCCAGTACCGACATAGCCGTGCTAAGGATCGAGGAAGTATCTTCGGGCTTACGACAACTCGGCGACTCGACCAGCCTGAGGCTCGGCCATCTTGTTCTCGCGCTCGGCCGGACGCGGCGCGGAGATCTAGTGGCGAGCAGTGGGATCATTGGCGGCATCAGCGGCGAGTGGAGAAATCAGCTCGGGGGAAAACTCGATCAGCACATCCGGCTCGACCTCGCCTTGTATCCGGGATTTTCCGGTGGACCGCTGCTCAATGCCAGGGGCGAAGTCGTCGGCGTCAATACGCGGGGCCTGGCCCATGGACGAGCCGTGACGCTGCCAGTGGCAACCGTGAATCGTGTTGTCGAAGAACTCCTGGAAAAGGGGCATATCGCTCGGCCTTATTTGGGTATCGCGATGCAGCCGGTGGAGGTGCCGGAAAATATGCGCTCGAAGCTGCAGGCTGAAACGCGAGTCGGGCTGCTTGTCATGCACGTCGAGAACGGTGGGCCCGGGCAAAAGGCCGGAGTGTTGCTGGGAGACCTTCTTTTCGAAGTGGGGGGGAAGACAGTCGAACACGTGGATGCGATCCAGGATTCGCTGGCTACGGCGAAGATCGGAGATGTTCTGCAGATCAGGTTGATCCGCGCGGGCGAGATCAAGGCGGTTTCAGTCGCATTAGGCCAGAGAACTCGATAACGAATGTCAAAGCGAGGCGGAGGCGCAATCCGAGTTGCCGTGGCAGCGACCTCGGCCGTCCGCCGTGTGGGGCTCGAAAGCATCGTCCGTAGCCATCTTGACTTCCAGTTGGCAGGAAGTTTCGGCTCCGTGGCGAACCTGGTCTCATTTTCCCATGGCACTGAACTGGATGTAATCGTCATCGACTCCGATTCTCTTCTAGATCTGTTACATGAGCCGATATCGGATACCGCGATTGTTCTGCTCACTGCGGTCAGCGACGCGCGGTCGATCTCGCGTCTATTGCGGAACAGGGTGCGGGCGGTCCTGTCCCGCGAGAGCGACCCAGATGACGTGATCTCCGCCATTTATGCCGCTCATGATGGACTGGTGCTTCTGAGCGCACCCGCTGCAGAGAGTCTGGCCGCCGTCTATGACGATCAAGCGCTGGAGGTTGAAGATGAATTGTCCGAAGAGATCACTTCCCGCGAAACCGATGTGCTTAGACTGTTAGCGGAAGGGCTTGTCAACAAAGATATCGCGACGCGTCTCAGAATCTCCGAGCATACGGTCAAGTTCCACATCAGCTCGATTCTTGACAAGCTAGGCGCGTCCACCCGAACCGAAGCGGTTGCACGGGGAATCCGGCGTGGGCTGATTCCGATCTGAACTCGGAAGATCCCGCCGTAGAAAACCCTGCCGGCTTTGGGCGGTGCGGACGGTTTTGTCAGCCGTCGGCAGCGCGCTCTCCCCCCTCAGTCCAAAATGGCGCTGCGAAGGCCCCGCCGTGACCGCGGCAGGCAAAATGAGGCGAAGGCCTGCGAGGGAATCCAGATTGCGCAATCGCAGCGAAAGCCTCCTAGCGCACGGATCCGCGAAAAGCATCTATGCCGGTGCCTTACGTAGAAGCCGACTACGATTCCAATTCCGCAATTGTCACCCACGGTGAAACATTAACGGCAATTTCCTATGGCCGATCAAAATTCAATGGTCAGCTTTCGGCAATGAACCGGCTAATCGCGACACCAATTGAGGGTGCAACGAAATGGCTTGTACGTATGCGGACTTGAATCGCTGACCTGCGGATTACGAATCTGCGATCCACGATGCCTGGAGATCCCCAGGCGATCGTGCAATGCGCGGCCAACCTGGCTGGAACCATATCCTGCACAGTGCCGGCCGCGCAGAGCCAAATCAAGAATCCGAAACCCGGAGTCGTCCCAGCCGAACCTGCTGCCAAGCGGACAGCTGGTCGTCAGCATTTTAGACGTTACAATTCTCGGCGGAGGATTCATGGCGAAATCGCGCAGACAATTTCTGGCGGAGACATCTTTGGGAGTACTGGGGGCGGCAGGGATACTAGGTTCAACCGCCGCGTTGCGCGGTCAGCAACAAAGTCCGCCAGAGCAGTCCGCGGATCTGCCGCCTGGGGCTCCGCCGGCCTTTGGGGCCGGGCCGGCGGTAGGACCGGAAGTGTCGACAACGACTTTTGCAGAGGCTGAGAAGCTGGCGCAGTTTCAGATGACTGCTAGTGAGCGCACCGTGGCCGCGGGCAGTTGGCCGAGAACGATGGCCGCGCTGTACGAGCGGCGGACCGGGCCGCGCAAGGTAGCTCTGGAATCGACGCTTGCCCCCGCGAGCGGGTGGAATCCGATACTGCCGGGACAGAAGGCTGGGCCCGAGCGCGATCGATTTGTACGCAGCGCACCCGACGCCGGCCCGCTACCCGCGCGCGAGCAGGATATTGCCTTTGCCTCGGTGACACAGCTTTCTCAGTGGATCGAGACTCGCCTACTTACTTCAGCGCGGCTGACGGACATTTATCTGGCGCGTCTGGAGAAGTTCGATCCAAAGCTGCATTGCGTCGTCACGCTCACGCGTGAGTTGGCGCTGAGGCAGGCGAAACAAGCTGACGAGGAGATTGCCGCGGGCAAGTATCGGGGTCCGCTGCACGGCATCCCGTGGGGCGGCAAGGATCTGCTCGACACGGCGGGGATCCGAACGACCTACGGCGCGGAACCGTTCCGCAATCGTGTGCCCAGCGAAGACGCCGTGGTGGTAAGGCGACTGCATGCAGCCGGGGCAGTACTGGTGGCCAAGCTCAGTCTGGGAGCACTGGCGCTGAACGATGTATGGTTCGGCGGGCAGACGATGAATCCCTGGCTGCTGGAGGAAGCCTCGTCCGGGTCGAGCGCCGGACCGGGCGCGGCGACGGCCGCGGGACTGGTTGGATTCGCGATCGGAAGCGAGACCGGTGGAAGCATCGTGAGTCCGTCGATGCGCTGCGGAATCACCGGTTTGCGGCCCACCTACGGACGCGTGGCGCGCACCGGCGCAATGACTCTGTGCTGGTCGCTCGACAAACTTGGACCGATGACCCGCGGCGTGGAGGATGCCATGCTTGTACTGCACGCGATTACAGGACCGGATAGGGACGACTTGGCGAGCGTGCCCAGTCGCCTGGACTTCGATGCGAATGCGAGCGTCGCGGGCTTGCGGGTGGGATATTTTCCGCAGTGGCTGAATCAGAATCCCGCAACCGCGGTGGACCGCTCTGCGGTGGATGTGGCTCACAGAGTCGGGATGGTGCCGGTCGAGGTGTCGATTCCCGACTGGCCGTACGACTCCCTCAATCTGATTCTGTTCGCCGAAGGAGCGGCGGCATTCGAGGAATTGACGCTCAGCGGCGGGCTGCGCGAACTGAAGGCTCAAGTGCCGGACGCGTGGCCGAATATTTTCCGGCAGGCGCGTTTCCTCTCGGCGGTAGATTTTGTGCAGGCGGACCGCTTGCGGCGCAAAGTGGCGGAGGAAATGGCGCGGCTGTTTTCCGAAGTGGACCTGCTGCTGGTTCCTTCGCTGCGCGATGAAATGTTGACCATCACGAATTTCACCGGGCATCCGGCGCTGGTGGTGCGGGCGGGCTTCGTCGAGGTCGCGAAGGCGCGCAGCGATTGGGCGCCCGACCCGAATCATCCGCTGCCAACTTTTTCGCCGCCCCGACGTGTGCCCCATGGGGTGACGCTGATTGGACGCCTGTTCGAGGAGGGAACGATGGTCAACGCGGGGCTCGCGCTGGAGCGCGCGTTTGGCGTGCTGGAAGAAAGGCCGCCGGGATTCTAAGCAGAAGGTGAATCGCTATATGGACCAGAGATTGAGTCTGAGAACACGAGCGGCGCGACGCTTGGTCATGACTCTGATTTTCCTTGCTGCCCTGTTGTTTGTGCCGGCGGGCTCGCTGCGTTTCTGGCAGGGATGGCTCTTTCTGGCGCTGACGGCGGGATTCTGGACTCTCTTTTTTGTCGATCTGGTGCAGCATGATCCGCAGCTGCTGGAGCGGCGTTTACAGAATAAAGAGGCGGAGCCTGAGCAAAGGCTGTTTCAGAGGCTGTTCGTCGCGATTGTGTTTTTCTCTTTCATTCTGGCGGGACTGGACTTTCGCTTCGGCTGGTCTCGGATTTGCGGCCGGCCAGTTCCGCCGGCACTCGTGATGGCAGCCGAGGTTGGCGTTGCCACAGGGTACTGGCTGGTCTTCTGGACCATGAAGACGAACAGCTTTGCTGCCAGCACAATTCAAGTAGAAGCCGAGCAGAGGGTGGTTGATGGCGGACCGTACGCGCTGGTTCGGCATCCCATGTACACGGGCATGGCGGTGACGGCGCTGGCCGCGCCTCTGGCGCTGGGCTCCTACGTCGCCCTGCCGGTGGTCGCGCTGATGGTTCCGCTCTTGATCTATCGGCTAATTCATGAGGAAAGAACCCTGCGCCGGGATCTGCCGGGCTATGGGGAGTACTGCGAGCGCACGCGTTTCCGGCTGGTGCCGTGGATGTGGTAGAGGAGAGCCGCTGCGGAGAATGGACGGGCGACCGCGTAGGAGACGGCATTCTGCATCGCGATCGGAAGGCGGAAAACGAGGAATCCTTCCAGCGCCTTCAACCGGCTCGCGATGTCTGGCCGTCTTCGTGTTTCAACGTCGCAGCCTGGCGCGCGATTGAGAAAGGTAAGCGGAAAATTTAGGCTGCACACAAGTTGATGGCGGAAGACACGGCCCACGCGACGGCTTTCCCCCTGAGGGGATTTTGAGAGCAGCCCGCGGGGTTGGGCTATAATTCGGCCCACATGGCTCTGACCTTTGGCGCAAAACTTGGGCCCTATGAGATTCAATCGCCGCTGGGCGCGGGCGGGATGGGCGAGGTGTACCGCGCCCGCGACGCGCGACTGAATCGCGATGTCGCCATAAAAATTCTACCCGCATCGTTGTCCAGCGATCCCGAGCGCCTGGTGCGGTTCGCTCAGGAATCTCGCGCGGCAGCTGCGCTGAACCACCCCAACATACTTTCCATCTTCGACATTGGCGAAGACCGGGGCGCGCCCTACGTGGTCTCGGAACTGCTGGAGGGCGAGACTCTCCGCGACCGGTTGCGGAACGGACCGCTCTCTTCGCGCAAAGCCATGGATTTAGCACGGCAGATCGCGAGTGGGCTTGCGGCGGCTCACGAGAAGGGGATTGTCCATCGCGATTTGAAGCCGGAAAACATTTTCGTGAGCGACGATGGGCGGTTGAAGATCCTGGATTTCGGTTTAGCCAAGCTGACTCGGCCGGACGCGGATATCGCCGGCGACGCGCCTACGCAGCAGGTGGGTACCGAGGCAGGAGTGGTGATGGGGACGGTTGGCTACATGTCGCCGGAGCAGGTTCGCGGCAAGACCGCCGATTCGCGCTCGGACATTTTCTCTTTCGGCGCTGTGCTCTACGAGATGCTCTCGGGCAAGCGCGCCTTCCACGGCGACTCTGCTGTCGACACCATGAGCGCGATTCTGAAAGAAGAGCCGCCGGACCTCGCCGAGACCAACCCCAACGTTTCGCCGGCGCTGGAGCGCATCGTCCGTCACTGCCTGGAGAAGAATGCCGCCGAGCGCTTCCAATCGGCTCGCGATGTCGCTTTTAATCTTGAGGCTCTTACGGATATATCGTCGTCCAGCCGAGGCGGGGTGCGGGCTCTGACGGAGGAGAAGTCGCCCCGCAGATGGTGGTTGCCGGCGCTCGGCGGATTGCTGTTGCTGGCATCGTGGGGAATTGTCTACCGGGTGGCGCGGCGTGGAACTGCCGCGGCGAATCCGACCTTCCACGAAATAACCTTTCGCAACGGCGGCATCCTGGCGGCCCGCTTTGCGCCGGACGGTCAGACGATCGTTTATGGTGCTGCGTGGGACGGAAGACCGCACGAAATTTTCACCACCCGTTTCGACAGTTCCGACTCGCGATCCATGGGTCTGCCACCCGCCCAGATTTTTTCCATCTCTTCCAAGGGCGAGCTGGCAATCTCTTTACACCCGGTGAATTACGCGGCTTTTGCCCTGTCGGGAACTTTGGCGCGGGTGCCGCTCGCCGGGGGCGCTCCGCGCGAGGCGGTGGACAATGTTCTGTGGGCAGACTGGGCGCCGGATGGCCAGTCTCTGGCGGTGGTTCGAGCCAGCAACGTTGCACTCTCTCACCTGGAATTTCCTGCGGGCAACGTAATCTACGAGCCCAAAGGCTGGGTCGGCCACCTGCGTTTTTCGCCGAACGGAAATTTTCTGGCCATGGCCGATCACGTGCCCTCGGGCGACGATGGCCGAGTGGTGATCATTGACGTTCACGGAAATCGCCAGGCCAGTTCCTCTTATTACACCAGCATCGAAGGACTCGCCTGGAGCGCGAACGGAAAAGAAGTCTGGTTTGCGGCGGCGCTGACCGGATCGGCGCGCGCCATTTACGCGCTCAATTTCTCTGGCCAGGAGCGTCTTGTTTATCGTGCGCCCGGCACCCTGACCCTCCACGATATCAGCCGCACCGGCCTGATTCTTTTGACGGCAGACAAGACTCGTCTCACGATTTCCGCGCTTCCTCCAGGCGAGACGCGCGAGCGCGGCCTGTCCTGGTTTGATTGGTCGCTGCTTACGGATATGTCTGCCGATGGCAAGACGATTGTGTTTTCGGAAACTGGGGAAGCCGATGCAAACAATTACAGCATTTTTCTGCGCCAGACCGATGGCTCGCCTGCCGTCCGGCTGGGGGACGGTGGTTTTGGCTATCTTTCTCCCGACGGCCAATGGGTTGTCTCGCTCGTGGGTTCGCCCTCCAAACTGATGCTGCTTCCCACCGGAGTCGGGGAGCCGAGACAGCTTACCGATGACAAGACCAATCACTTGGCCGTGGCCTGGCTGCCAGACGGGAAATCGATCGTCTTCACCAGCTTCGAGCCCGGGCTTGGTCCACGCACCTACTTGCTCGATATAAAAGGGGGGCCGGCGCGCGCCATCACTCCCGAAGGCAGGGCCGGAAGCCAGATCAGTCCCGACGGCAAACTTCTCCTCGCGAGGGATGCCGAGCATCACCTCTGGTTCTACCCGATTGCTGGCGGCGAGCCGCAAGAGTCTAAGGTTGTGCTATCTCCGGACGAACAGATTATCGGGTTCTCCGATGGAGGCAAGAGCGTGCTGCTGCGGACTCGATCCATTCCGGTCGAGGTTTCTCGCGTTGCGATCGCTACCGGCCATCGCGTGCCCTGGAAGGAAATTGTTCCCGCCGATCCGGCCGGCGTGCAAAGCATCCCAAGCCTCAAGTTCAGCGCGGACGGAAAGTCGTACGCCTACAGCACCGGCCGCATCCTGTCGGATCTGTTCGTGGTCGATGGCTTGAAGTGAACGAGCAAACCACGAGCGCCTAATTGCTTCCTTAGGAACCATTTCTGTTGCGCGCAGTGTGCAGTTTGGCTCCCTTGGGCTATCTCTTGCAGGGCGTCATCCCGAATCCCGGTGGCGTTTCAGCCGGATGAGGAGTCCTGCCTGCGAGCTGCGCCTGAAGCGGCTTGGGGCTGCGCGCGCGATCTCTCCCCACGCCTGAAAAACGGCTCGGGTCAGTTTGACTCCTGCCTCGGAATAAACATTTTTCGCAACTCTCAAACTGCACCCTGGTTGCTTCGTGGATAGGTTTGCTCATCTCTCGGGCGCAATGGGACAATAGAAGTATATGCAAACATTGCTGACCCTACCTTTTCGACTCGTCGCTGCCGGGATGATGGTGCTGGGGATTGCCTCGGCCCAGCAGAATCCGGCTACCCCCGCTCAACCCAGTCCACCGGCGTCCGGTCAAGCCGCCGCTCCCGCCAAGAGGCCGGCTACCCCAGCCAAGAAGGCAACTACACCAGCTCTCACCCTCAAGACCCAGAAGGAAAAGGCCAGCTACGCCTTGGGGATGAAGATCGGCGGAGATCTTCGCAAGCAAGGCGTAAACGCGGCTGTGGATCCGGCGCTGGCGGCGCGGGGATTCAAAGACGCTCTGGCTGGAAGCAAACCACTGCTGAGCGAGGACGATGAGCGCTCTGCCCTCACACAACTGCAGAATGAAGTCCGCGGAAAGCAGCAGGCCCACGCGCATGAGGAAGGCGCTGCGGCTCGGAAACAAGGCGAGGAGTTCCTGGCGGCCAACAAAAGCAAAGAGGGAGTGGTGACCTTGCCGAGCGGTCTTGAGTATAAGATCCTGACGGAGGGAAACGGCCCCAAGCCCACGGCGGGCGATACGGTAACCTGCAATTATCGCGGCACGCTGCTCAATGGCACGGAGTTCGATAGTTCCTACAAACACGGCGAGCCGGTTTCGTTTCCGGTCGGCGGAGTCATCAAGGGCTGGACGGAAGCGCTGCAATTGATGCCGGTGGGATCGAAGTGGCAGTTATTTATTCCAGCGGATATGGCTTATGGAGACCGGGGAGCAGGAAGCGATATTGGTCCGGGGCAAACGCTAATTTTTGAAGTGGAATTGCTTTCGATCGGAGAACAGAAGAAATAGCAGCAGTTCTTGAGTTGGGCTCGACCACACGGCCGTCTGCGAATCGCAGGCGGCCTATTTCAGCTTCAACCGGAAGAAGATTTCTCTACCCCTCCCACACGAAGGCATCGAAGACCTTTTTCAAATCGAAGTGCAGGCGGCGGTAAAGGCCAACGGCCCGCGTATTCGCTTCGGTCACCGTCAGCGAAAGCAGGGCGAAGTTTCGCTTGCGCAGATTGCTCTCGGTGGCCGCCATCAAAGATTCGCCAATTCCCCGCGAGCGATACTCCGGCAGAATGCAAACCTGAGTGACGTGGCCGACGTCGGTGCGGACGCGCGAGCACAGGATCAATCCAATCAGACTTTTCGCCCTGCGATCCCAGGCCACGAACGACGAGTCGGCATCGAACACGCCGCATCCGGGGAAGCGCACGACATTGTTGAGAAAGCGCAGCGATCCACTGAGAGTGTGATATTGGTCGTTGATCTGAGCATCGACGTGGTTGCGATACGCGGCGGTAATCACCGCAGCTGAAGGTTGGTAGTCGCCATCGGTCCAGGGCCGAATTTCCACTTCCGGGTGAGCGAGAACTTTCTCTGCCGCCGCCTTCCCTAAATCCAATGTCATGAACAGCCGCGGGTGGCGCTGAAATCCGGTATCGAGAAAGGGGCGCGACACCGAGTTCGCATCGTGGGCCAGCAGTTGCGCCTCCACGCGATGAATCCCGGGAGACTGCTGCAGGGTTTCGATCACGTGGGTCAGTAGCTTCAACTCGACCTCGCGCGAGTTGGGAAGCCGGTTGCCGTTGGTCACGTAGAGATCACCAATCACTCCCTTGCTGCCCTCGTACACAAAAAACGAGTAGCCAAAGACGCGGCCGCGATCGACCGCCGCGTAGCCGGGCAAGATCTTGGCATCGACGTAGCGCAGAATCATCTCTGCCGAACCCGAATAGTCCCAAGAAAGCAGGCGCGACCAAAGCTGCGTCTCATCCGCCAGCAGAGGACGCAGGTCGATCGAAGAAAAATGCCTGAGGTCGAGAATCTCCAAAAGCCTCCTGCAGCGGCAGCCGCACAGGGACGGCGGCGAATATCGCGGCAAAATTCCGAGTGTAGTGGGTTCGCCGACCGGAGGCAAACGGGCGAACAAGCGGCGGCAACAGGCGGAGTCGGCTATTTGGACTCACGCTTCCCCGTGCATGCTCCGGCTGATCAACGACCGGTGCCCGCCGCCGCAACCCAGTAGTAATCCAGATTCTGCGGCGCATAGTGGCCGAGCAGCAAGACCCGCCGCCCGGCTGTTTGCCTTGCCACATTCACCTTCCAGGTCGACGGAGCCACCAGCAGATGTTCCTCCGCCGGCACGCTTCCTGACTCGTAGCGCAGCACCGCCTGGTTGCGATAAAACCTAAGCCCGTACTCCATTTCGCGGGAAACCCCGCAGACCGCCAGCAGAAGCTGACGCGTTTCCACGTCAGCCATATCGACCGCGAGCGGGCGCGCGGAAAGCTTTTGATCGATCGAGGTCGCTCCGAGTTTCAGCACCGCCGCTACCGACAACACCACCGGGATCAAAGTCACAAAGCGCAGCATGCGCAGGCGCAAGCGGCTGACCAGCGTCAGCGCAATGGCAGCACACAGCGCGAAAGCCATCGCCAGTGCGAAAAGAATGGGTCGACCCGCAGGCAGGCGACGCTCGGTAACGATATAAGCAATCAGCAGAGAAGGAACCATCGGCGCGGCCGCCACCAGCGCGTGCAGCACCGCCAATCCCTTCAAGACCTTTTCATCCGCCGCCAGTTGCCGTCGCAGATAATCCGCCAGCAGCATCGCCCCGGCGGGGATTGCCGGAAGAATATAACCGGGAAGCTTCGACTGTGAGAAAGAAAAGAATCCAATCGGCACGATCAGCCAGCAACCCGCGAACAAGCTGAACTGCCATTCGAGATCAGGCTCGGCAGAAACGAATTTTCGCGCGGCCCACCCGACTCGCATCGGTTCTACGAGCCCCGCAATCACAAACACGATCCAGGGGACAAGCGCGAGCACCGTAACCGGAAGGTAATACCAAAACGGCTGGCGATGATGATACAGATCGCTGGAGAAGCGAGCCAAATTGTGCTGCAGGATAAATTCGCGAAAGAATTGCGGATTCCGTATCTCGACCGCGGTATACCACGGCAGAGCAATCACACAGAACAGCAGCATCCCCGGAAACCAGAGCGTTTTCAAGACCAGGCGGGATTCGCGGGAGGCCACGGCGAACAACACGATCACCCCCGCCGCCAGAAACGGCGCCACCGGCCCCTTGGCCAGCATTCCCAGCGCCATCGAGAGGTAGAACACCGCGAGGTAGATACGTTTCCCGCCCGCGCGCCAGGCCCACCACGCCAGCATTCCAATGGAGAACGACGCCGCCAGCGCCATGTCCATCGAAGCCGCGCGCGCGTAACCGATCACTCCGGCGCAAGAAGCGGTGATGAGCGCCGCATCCGCTTCCCCACCGCAGCGAAACTTGCGGAAGAAAAGATAAACCACGACCACCAGCAGCGTTGCGTCGATCGCCGCCGGGACTCGCGCTGCCACGTCGCTCACGCCGAATACAGAAAAGGCCAGCATCGCCTGCCAGTAATAAAGTGGAGGCTTCTCCAGCCAAGCCTGGCCGCCAAGCACGGGCGTGATCCAGTCGCGGCGTTCGAGCATTTCGCGCGCTACCTGCGCATAACGCGGCTCGTCGGCGCCGATCAGCCCGAATTGCCCGATGCCATAGAAAAACAAAAACGCACAGAAGCCTGCCATCAGCAACACATCCGTGCGGGTTCGAGTGGTCATGAAAGAAATTGCGGAATTGATGATGGGTGGATGGAAAGACCGGCAGTTCGGGCTCTTCCATCAGCAATCAACAATTGTTTTTCATTGTACGGAAGGTCCGCCGCCAAGATGGGAAAGAACCTGACGCACCGCTTCGGCCAGTGGTCCATCCACCGAGCACCCGCTGGCGCATTCGTGGCCTCCGCCGCCGAAAGTCTCGGCCACATGGGCTACGTCCATTTTGCCCTTGCTGCGCAAGCTCACCCGATAGCGTCCATCCGGCAGCTCGCGGAAGAACGCCGCCACCTCGACGCCGCCGATGGAAAGAACATAGTTCACCAATCCTTCGCAGTCCTCTTCGATGGCGCCGCAATGCTCCATCTGCTTCTGTGTGACCCAGGCATACGCCAGATGCCCGTCCGCTGTCAGACTGCGCAACGCCTCGCCGAGCAGCCGAATCTTAGCGACGGAATGCGCGAAATAAATGCCGCGCGCGCAATACGCCGGATCCGCTCCCGCCAACACCAGTTCGCGCGCCAGCGCAAAGGTATTCTCATTCGTCCCCTGAAACATGAACGAACCGGTGTCGGTCATCAGCGCGGTGTAAAGACAGGTCGCAACATCGGCAGAAAATTTCACACCCGCTTCGCGCGCCAGCCGAAACACCATTTCCGCCGTGGCTACCGCGTGAGGATCGATCCAGTTGACGTGGGCGAAAGGACGCCCGCTGACATGATGGTCGATGCTGATCAGAAATCGGTTTTCTAAACCTTCCAACCGCGTCCGGTGAATGCTATCGCATTCCAAAATAATCGCCGCCTCATAGTTGCCCATGACGTGGCTGGACTGCACCACTTGGTCGGCGAACGGCAGAGAACGATAGACGCGGGGAACGCCGTCGTGCAGAACAACGTCGGCCTGCTTGCCCATGGCGCGCAAAATCTGGCAACAGGCCAGCGCCGATCCCACGGCATCGCCGTCGGGCCGGGCGTGCGAGGTCAACACGAATCGTTCGTGCTCTCCAATCTGGCGGAGTACGTCCTCGAGCAAGTCACTATGCCTTTTTTCCACCGGATTCCTTGCGCGCCTTGTTTCTCTTCTTGGCGCGCGCCAACAATTCCTCGACTCGAGCTTTTTCTTGTTCCGCACGGTCCAGCCGAAAATACAACTCGGGGGCGCGTCTCAGGTGCAAGCGCTCCACCAGTTCATGACGGATATATTCGCGCGCCGCTTCCAGACCCTCCAGGCTTTCGTCCGCATCCGCGTCATCGCCTTCCACGTTGACCCAAACCTGCGCCGACCGGCCATCGTCCGCGATATGCACCGCGGTCACGCTTACCAGTCCAATGCGGGGATCGGCGAGTTCGCCTTCGACGAGCGTTTCAATCTCCTCGCGCAGTGCCTCGCCAACCCGCCCGCGATGGTATTTCAGCCCGCGCTTCTCCACGCAACCGCACCTCAGGTAAAACGCATGAGAATATCAGAAAAATGGGCTCCAGTGTGTGATCCGGAAGCGCTATTGTCGCGCGCTTTGATGCCATGTTGCTAAGTACAGAAGTAACAATGCGATGCGGGGTTTCGTTGGTCGCGACGAATCTGCCGGATTGCGCCCCGGCCCGGTCGTCTGTCCCTGCCGGATGGTTTGTTTAGAAATATTCGACGAAGGAATCAGCGACATCGGCGCCGTGGTTGTTGGCGATGCGGGTGGCCGCGCGTTCCACATTCTTCATTAGGCCATCGAGGTAATCGCGGGAATTGGAAATACCGACCACGCCAATGGTGGCCCGGTTCCAGAGTTCCGCCGCGTCGAGTTCCGCGACCGAAACGTTGAAGCTGGTGCGTAGCCGGTCTTTCATACTGCGAACTGCCTGGCGCCGATCCTTGATCGACTGCGCGGCTTCGATATGCAGCTCTAGGGTGAGGAAGGCGATGGGCATTCCGTTCTCAGCTCCCCGTTCTCAGTTATCAGAAGCGGCAAGAACTGAGAAACCGAGAACTGAGAACTCGTTCTTACGCCATAACTTCCGCTGCGATCCGCTCGGTAGCAAAGGCCTCGATCACATCGCGGGCTTTGATGTCGCCATAATTTGCGATCGAGATGCCGCATTCCATGCCGTTGGTGACTTCTTTGGCATCGTCCTTGAAGCGGCGTAGCGATCCAATCTTGCCCTTGAACACGACGACGCTGTCCCGCAGCAGGCGGACTTCGGAGTCGCGTTTGATCAAGCCATCGAGCACTCGACATCCCGCGACAGTTCCGACCTTCGGAATGCGGAAGGTTTCAAGCACCTCGGCGCGGCCCTGGTAGGTTTCCTTGATGGTCGGTTCAAGCAGGCCGGTCATGGCGCGCTTGATCTCGTCCTGCAGTTCGTAAATGATCGAGTGCAGGCGGATATCGACTTCTTCCTGCTCAGCCAGTTCCTGCGCCTTGCGCTCCGGCCGCACGTTGAAGCCGATGATGATGGCATTCGAGGCCGAGGCCAGGAGCACATCGGTTTCGGTGATGGCGCCCACGCCGGAACGCAGCAAGCGGAGGCGAACTCTTTCGTTCGACAGCCGCGAAAGCAGGTCGCTGAGCACTTCTACCGAGCCCTGCACATCGCCCTTCAGGATGATGTTCAGCTCCTTGGTGCCGGCGGTCTTGATCTGCTCCGCCAGGCCTTCCAGCGAAACGCGCGAACTCTTGGCCAGTGCGGCTTCGCGGGCTTTTTGCTCGCGGTATTCGGAGATGCCGCGCGCCTTGTCGCGATCCGCGACCACAACGAACTGATCCCCAGCTTGCGGGAGACCTTCCATGCCCAGAATCTCGACGGGCGTGGATGGAGGCGCAGACGCCAGCGCCGCACCGCGATCGTCGAACATGGCGCGAATCTTGCCATACACGTTGCCCACCACGAAATTGTCTCCGGCAATGAGCGTGCCGTTTTGCACCAGCACCGTGGCCACAGGTCCGCGGCCGCGGTCAAGTTTGGCTTCGAGCACCACGCCCGTCGCAGCCCGTTCCGGAGTCGCCTTCAGCTCCGCCAGGTCCGCAACCAGGCAAATCATCTCCATCAGCAGGTTCAGGTTCGTTTTCTTCTTCGCCGAAACGTCGACGAATACCGTCTTGCCGCCCCACTCTTCCGGCACCAAGCCGCGATCACCGAGTTGCTTCTTCACACGATCGGGCAATGCGTCCGGCTTATCAATCTTGTTTACCGCGACGATGATTGGAACTTCGGCGGCGTGGGCGTGATCGATGGCTTCGATGGTTTGCGGCATTACGCCGTCATCGGCGGCTACCACCAACACCACGATGTCAGTAGCCTTTGCACCGCGCGATCGCATGCGGGTAAACGCTTCGTGACCCGGCGTATCCAGGAACACAATCTCTCGTCCGTACGCCGGAGATTGCTGATCAGTAATTCGAACTTTGTAGGCGCCGATGTGCTGTGTGATGCCCCCCGCCTCGCCTTCCGCAACGCTGGTTTCGCGAATCGAGTCGAGCAGCGTGGTCTTGCCATGGTCTACGTGACCCATGATCGTAACCACTGGCGGGCGTGGCGTGATTTCGATCGCGGAATCTTCCCCGCTGCCAGCGGCCGCATCAATGTCTTTCGAAGCCTGCTCCTCGAAAGTGATTACATTGGTTTCGGCTCCGAAGAAGCGGGCCATCTCGCTCGCCAGTTCAGCGTCGAGGGTCTGGTTGATGGTGGCGAAAACTCCGCGGCCGAGCAGACGCGAAATCAAATCCTTCGCCCGAACATCCAATTTCTCCGCCAGATCTTTGACGCTGATGCCTTCCGTGATCGTGATGTTGCGGGTGATCGGCATGGGCTCATTCGACACCACCATGCGCGGCGGCGGCGTGTAGCCCTTCATGGGGCCTTCTTTTACGCCACGCGGAACATAGCGCTGGCCGGGCCGGCGCGCGGGAGCTCCCGGTCGGCTGCCAGGACGGGCCGGTCCCGGAGGCGGAAGCCCCGGACCAACCCCCAGAGGACGCGCACCCGCTGGGGCCTGGCGCGTGGGATGCATGGGCCGGCGTTCCCCGGGGCGCAAGGGTCGCGGCGGACCTCCACCGGGAACCTGCGGACGCGGGCGCTGAAAAATCGGCTGCCCCGGCACCGGACGTCCCGGCGCGGGACGCATGGTCCCAGCAGGTGCGCTGGTCTGTGCCACGGGCGCAACCACTCTGGGCGGCGGAGCTTTGTAGACCGGACGC
>Ga0209624_10001760_pt1 | contig 16589 bp, 16 predicted proteins | sample JacPinW_OM2H0_O1_FD_188565 | JGI IMG/M metagenome (GOLD analysis project Ga0209624, IMG submission 188565) | Forest soil microbial communities from Algoma, Ontario, Canada - Jack Pine, Ontario site 1_JW_OM2H0_O1 (SPAdes) (version 2) | ecosystem: Environmental > Terrestrial > Soil > Boreal...
CACCCCAAGGCTGGTCAAGTGGGTCAGGGTCCAGTGCGACATGCAGTCGGGTATCACTCCCCGACGCACCTGCACCACACCGTATTTCGCGTCCTCGGCGACAATGCGGATGTCGGCCTGCAGCGCGATGGTCAGGCCGATTCCCACGGCATGACCGTTGACTGCGGCGATCACCGGTTTGCGCAATTCGAACGCCGCGGGGTCGATCGCAAGAAAGCAGAAGCGATGATCGAGGGACTTTACAGTGACCCCGGCGCGCAGTATGCGCATGTGATCGAACTCGATGCCGCCGACATTACGCCGATGGTGGCTACGCCCGGAGATCCTGGCAACGGCAAATATGTACGCGAGTTGAATACTCCTGTCCCAGTCGAGATCGCCTATGGCGGAACCTGCACGGCCGGAAAGAATGAAGACATGGACATGTACGCGGCCGTTCTTGCAGATGCGGTAAGGCAGGGCAAACGAGTCGCGGATTCCGTAAAGTTCTACATTCAGTTTGGCTCGCAGGAGACGAGGGATTATTGCGTTCGGCGCGGTTATCTGGATGTCTTCAGCAAGGCGGGCGCGCACGTAATCGAGCCGAGTTGCGGAGCTTGCATCAATGCCGGCCCGGGCGTTTCGACGCGCGCCGGTCAGGTGGTGATCAGCGCGCAGAATCGGAATTTTCCTGGCCGGAGCGGCCCGGGGCAAATGTATCTCGCGTCGCCGTTCACGGTCGCTGCCAGCGCGGTAGCCGGGTATATCGTGGAGTACGAGCCGAGCGAGAAGAAGGAATTGGTCGGAGCGTAAAAGTTTCCTTCAGAAGTTTCATGCTTACGTAGTCCGGTCTGTGGCGTCCTACTTCCTCAGGAGGACATCACGAATCGTTCCCGCCTGCTGCTGGTCGTTTGCCTCACCATGACTTTCGCTACTGGGTTGTTAGCGTTCCGCGTTTCTAGCCCAAAGGCTACACGCGTTGGAACCGTTGCCCCGGCTGCGTCGATGCTGGAGCCTCGATCTGGACACAGTGCGACGCTCTTGCCCGATGGCAAGGTTCTCATCGTCGGAGGCATGCGTCGAAATCAGGATTTCTACAAGTCAGCCGAACTCTTCGATCCAGCCACGGGAAAATTCAAGCAGACCGGCGAAATGAATGAGAGGCGCGTGGGGCACATCGCTGTCCTGCTGCCGTCGGGAAAAGTACTGGTCGCGGGGGGCTGGGTCGGCATAGGAGGTACGGATTCGGCAGAGCTCTACGACCCAACTACGGGCAAATTCACGACGATCGCGAAAATGACCACCCGACGCGGCCGGCCAAGTGCCACACTCCTGAACAATGGAGATGTGCTCATCGCTGGCGGTGAAGAAGAGGACAATAAATCCCTTGCCTCCGCTGAGATTTTCCGCATCAAGACGTTGTCATTTCAGCGGACTGGCTCCATGCACCAGGCGCGAATCTCTCATACGGCGACGCTGCTTAAGGATGGGAGAGTCTTGATCGCCGGTGGGTATGGGGATCGCGTGGAGGCAGATGCAGAATTGTACGATCCAAAGACGGGCACTTTTGCTCAGGCAGCAAGCCTGCTAGTCGCACGCTGCAAACACACTGCCGGGCTTCTGCCGGATGGGAGAGTACTGATTGCTGGAGGTTCGGATTCGCGAGGATGGAACGGGAATCTCAGCAGTGCGGAGATTTACGATCCCCTGACGGGGAAGTTCGCGCCCGCCTCCCCCTTAAACGACAGCCGTTTCAAACTACCAGATGAAGCCGTACAGCTTGCGTCGGGCAACCTGTTGATTGCGGGCGGCAGCAAAGAAGTTGAAGTCTTCGATCCCGCTCAGGGAAAGTTCCTGGTCGCGGCTGGAGAGATGAATGACGCCCGGCATTTTATGTCAGAAACCAGACTCAAGGATGGCAGCGTACTTCTGGCGGGCGGGTATCCGAATAACGATCAAGCGACCGCACGGGCCTGGATTTACAGGCCTTAGAGGTGGTCGGCCAGCGTCCCCGTAAGTGGTTGAATTTGAGCAGGATGGCTGAAATCAGCCATCCTGATTCCTGCAACTTTTTCGCCCCTGTGCGGTTCAAATAGGTAGCGACAATGCAAAAGGCGGAAAGACGAAACAGCAGCCGGAAGCCAAGTCGCAAGGGTTTTTGGGCCGGTCAAGCTGGCCCGGTCAGGGGGTTGGTATGCGTTACTTGAAATATGTGGCGTTGCTGGCTGTATTGATGGTGCCGCTGGCTTATTCGCAGGCACAGGTGGGAGTGGGGATCGGTGTCAACGTTGGGCCGGGATACGTCGCCGGACCCCCGGTTTGCCAATGGGGATACTATAACTACTATCCGTATGCGTGCGCGCCTTACGGGTTTTATGGGCCGAACTGGTTTGTGAATGGCCTCTTCATCGGCGCTGGGCCTTGGTATCACGGAGGCTGGGGCCATGGTTATTACGGACGTCCGGGATACTGGGGACGTGGATATGCTCGCCCGGGCTGGGGCTATGGTCACGCGGGCTACGTTCGCGGTGGGTATGCTCGGGGCGGATATGCGCACGGCCCGGTGGGCGGAGGTTTCCACGGTGCAGCCGGATTCCATGGCGGAGGCGGTGGCTTCCATGGTGGCGGTGGACACCGGTAAGCTAAGTTGAGACAACGAAAAACGGCCGGCAGCGAGTCGCTGCCGGCCGTTTCTTTTTCCTGATGTCTTCTAGGTTTGAGATCCGGCGGCAGCGCGCGCTTTCTGAAGATCCTTCACTGCCGGAAAGGAAAGCGGAGCCACCATCGTGCGCTCCATGGGCTGGGAGCTGGCCTTCAGAGCCGATGCCAAAAGGTTCACAGCCTCACCCGCAATGGGCGGGGAGACCACGGTGGCAGCCAATCGTCCTTGGCGTACCCATTCCTGCCCGGAGCGCGGAACGCCGTCGCATCCGATGAAGGGAAGCCGCAGCCAGGAATCTCGATCACGCAGATCCCCCAATTCTTCGAAGGCCCGGCGGGCTCCGGCGGCCATGTCATCGTTCTGACCAGCGACCATGCTTACGTGAAGTTGCCGCGAGGTGCTAAGAGAAAGCCACGATTTGATCGCGTGGTATCCGCTGTTCTGAGTCCAGTCTCCCTTGACTGTCTTTATCTCAATGCCAGGCGGCTTCGTCGAGAGCATACCTTTGGTGCGAATCCTCGCCACGTCTCGGCCCGAGGGCCCTTCGATGTACAGAACGCATCCTTTGTCGCCTAAGAGGGCACCCATCTGCTGACCCTGTATCTTGCCGATCGTCTCGTGGTCTGACAGAACCGTGAAAACCGGGACGAGGGCATGCTGGCGCAGTTGAGAAACGTAGTCGACGTTGGTGTTCATGATGCCCCAGCCTATACCGGCGCCTACTGCCGCGCGGGCGATCTGAGGCATGCCGGTTCCCACCGGTTCAACCAGGATAGCGTCGGGCCGCTTGCTGGGTTCCTGAATAAATTTAAGAATCTGTTGGGTCTGTTGCACGGCATCGTTGCCGGCATAGATAATCTCGACGTTCGCGCCGAGCTTCTGGGCGGCGGCCTGAGCAGAAGCCGCCTGTTCGAGTTGGTAGTCATTGTCGTCCGTAATCAGGGAAACGACAATATTGAGCTTGTTCATTAGGCCGCGCCCTTCCACGAGAGCCACACCGCACGTGTGCACCATTAATGACATTCGTTGGTGTCACGCGCCACATTACTTTAGTTTGCGAGAAGTATCCGGATTGGGCTTCAGCGAACAAGGTTGACGGCGCGCCGCTTTCCGCCCCGCGGTTCCGCTCTATACCCGTTGCGTGAATTCTTGCTAGAATGTGCGGTCCTGTGGATTGACCGGGCTGTCCGTTGTGGTAGTAAGATAATCGAAAGCTCTCAGGAGACTGAAACCCTTATGGCCTACGTGATTGCTGAGCCTTGCATCGGCACGAAAGACACCGCATGTGTGGACGCGTGTCCGGTAGATTGCATTCATCCCAAGAAAGACGAGCCAGCCTACGCGACCGAGGAATTGCTGTATATCGATCCGGTCGAATGCATTGATTGCGGAGCCTGCGTTCCGGTTTGCCCGGTTTCTGCGATTTTCGCCCTCGACGACCTGCCGGAAAAGTGGAATGCGTTCACCGAGCGGAACGCGAAGTATTTCGGTCGATAAGGTACCGCCAGCCCGCGGCTAGTTCTCGGCCAGAATTCCGGGTGCGCGTCCTTTCATGGGCGCGCGCCCTTTCAGTAGCATCTGCCTTCGCGCGTTTCCTTACCTCCGGCGTTTATCTGCGTTCCCCAAGACTTCGGCATCTTTCCCCGTGTGGTTTTTCACCGCCTCGAGAATGCGAATGTAATTGCGCTTGTCCATGCGAAGGGCGTAGGTCTTGGGGAGGTCTTCCTCGTGGTAGGAGATTTCGAGCCAGTGGCTTTTGGACTTGGTCAGCATCGCCACGGCGCCAATTCCGATTGCAGCAGTTGCAATCGTCCCCTCGGTCACACGATGTTTCTTCGTGTACTCGTAGGCAAATTTGTCGATCTGGTCATAGGGGATCTTGATTGTGCTGCCCTTGACGGGGTGGATCTCGAGAGCTTTCTTGGAGTCGTTGAAGGTCAGCACAGCGTCGACGGATTTTCCTTTCGGATCGGGGACTTTGACGCGGCTGAAGGACTCGTCGTCGGCAAGACTCATAGCCGGGACAAAGCATGCGATGAGAAGAATGCAAAGGATGGTCTTCACAGTTTTGCCAGTATATCGGACTGAGATGCGTTCCCGGCTCCTGGTGGGTTGCCGGTCATCGATTTGCCCGCTTCGGGAGGCAGCGCTAACGTTCGCCGGAACCAGCATCCACTAGAATCAATCTTCGCGGAATTCTATGGCCCTCAGAGAGTCAGAAGCGATCGTGCTGCGCAGCTATCCGTTCCGGGAGGCGGACCTGTTGGTGACCCTCTTCACGCGAGCTGAGGGCAAGGTACGCGGAGTCGCTCGTTCGGCCAAGAAGTCGAAGCGCCGCTTCGGAGGCGCGCTTGAACCTCTGACTTACGTGAAAGCGTTCTATGACGTTCGCGAGCGGCAGGAATTAGCACGGCTCGATGCGTGCGAGGTGCTGGAGTCTCCGATGTCCGCAGAGGTGAGCTACGCACGCGCCGTGGCTCTGGGGCATATCGCCGAGTTGCTCGACGAGCTATTGCCGGACCGCGAAGCGAACGATGCAATTTTCCGACTAACGCTTTCCGTGCTGCACGTCCTTACTGGTCCAGAAATATGGATGCCCGTGACGTACTTCGAGTTGTGGCTTACGCGCTTGGTCGGGTTTCTGCCGGAGCTCACGGAATGCGTGGTCTGTGGGCGCACATTGAATGGCAGCCGCGCTTATTTTCATGCGCTGGCCGACGGCTTGATGTGCGCCGATGATAAACGGCTTGCGTCGTCGGAGATTTCGAGCGAGTCGCGGTCGCTGGCCGCGCTGATGTTTCGTGCTCCTGTGGACACGTTTGCGGACCCTCCATGGCCGAAGGCGCAGGCCGCAGATCTGCGGAAATTCCTGGTTCAGATTTTACAGCGTCATCTGGAAAAGAAGCTGGTCACGGCGGGAATGCTCGAGAAGAGCGATTTCTAGTCTGAATCTTATCCCGGAGGCACCATGCTTAGTTGGGCGTTCGCGATTGCTACATTCCTTAGTTTCGGTCTTGTCTCCGTGCAGATGGAACATCCCGGAAACAAAAGCGTGGTTGAGCAGGCGTCTGAGTCCAACCCAGAATCAGCGACAAAGCCCAATCCGCAGATTGGACGGCTCCTCACTGCGCTGGAAGGCACTTGGTCGATAACGGACGAGCTCGCGCCAGATGCATCCTCGGCAAAGGGCAAGAAGGGAGCGGGCACCATCATTTGGCACCCGGGACCGGGTAGATTCTCTGTTGTCGAGGAGTTTCATTCCAAGCAGGGAGATGTCGATGTGACCGGCCTGGGCATGTTCTGGTGGGAAGAAACTGCTCGTGGATACCACACAATCTGGTGCGACAGCACGAATCCCGGCGGCTGTATCGATTTCAAGAACGTTGTGAAATGGGAAGGTTCGAGTCTGGTCCTGCAGGAAGACTACGAACTGCACGGCAAGAAGTACACGTTCAAGGAAGTCTTTGGGGACATCACCTCGGATTCGTTTACGCAGACGCTGTATGGCGGTGAGGCCGGCGGATCAATGAAAGTGGACGAAATTATTCATGCGAAGAAGGCGAAGGCTTAGCTGACGACTCGCCGCTCCTTCCGTTACAATCAACGATTAACCTTCGACTTCGAAATTAGCAGTGACCCCAGCCAACCCCAATCCGCTTACGTTTCAGGAACTCATTCTGCGTCTGCAGACTTTTTGGGCCGAGCGCGGATGTGTTTTGCAACAACCGCACGACGTTGAAGTCGGAGCGGGCACCATGGCTCCGGAAACTTTTCTGCGTGTGCTTGGGCCCAAGCCTTACAAGGTTGCCTACGTTCAACCGTCGCGACGTCCCGCAGATGGCCGCTACGGCGAGAATCCTAACCGCCTTTTCAAGCACATGCAGTTGCAGGTGATTCTGAAGCCTCCGCCGGAAAATGTTCAGGAGTTGTATCTGGAATCCCTCGGAGCGATCGGGATCGATCTGCGGGAGCACGACATTAAGTTCGAAGAGGACAACTGGGAAGCCCCAACTCTAAGCGCATGGGGTGTAGGCTGGCAGGTCATGCTCGACGGCCAGGAGATCACCCAGTTCACGTATTTTCAGCAGTGCGGGGGCGTCGATCTATTTCCGATTTCCGCAGAGCTGACGTACGGATTAGAGCGCATCGCGCAGTTCTTGCAAGGCCTCGATTCCATCTACGACATCGTGTGGGCGCGCGATCCGGAGACGGGCAACGTAGTGAAGTACGGAGATGTGCGGCTAGCCGATGAGCTGCAGTTTTCGGTTTACAACTTTGAGTTGGCGGATGTCGATAAGGCCTGGAAACACTTCGAGTTGTGCGAGGCGGAGTGCAAAGCGCTTCTGGAACGGTATGCAAGTCTTATGGGAGATCAGTCTTCCGCTGAATCTGCGCGCGAGAAGGCTCGATTCCCGCTTCTGGGTGCGTATGACCTCTGCCTGAAGTGCTCGCACATGTTCAACATTCTCGATGCGCGCGGGGCGATTTCAGTCACTGAGCGAGTGGGAGTGATTGGTCGCGTGCGCGCTTTGGCAGTAGGTATAGCAAAAGCGTGGGTGGATCAACAGAAGAGCGAACAGTCCTCGCCATCGGAAGGATCCGATGAGTCTGAACCCGTGCGCGAGAAAAAATCGAATCGAGCGAAAGAAAAGCTCGCGCCTGTGGGATAAGGGCAACTCCACTGTGATGCGAGTCACATTTGTTGGCTGCGATATTTGACATACTTAACGGTTTGAAGGCATGCCAGATTTTCTCCTAGAGATCGGGTGCGAAGAGATTCCAGCGCGGATGATAGACGCCGCTTCTGCTGAGTTGCGCGAGCGTTTGAAGGCCTTACTCGTCCGCGAACGTTTAGCGGGCGGAGACTTAACTTCCTTCGATACGCCGCGACGCCTGGCGGTGATTGCTTCCGCTATCGCCGTGGCACAGGACGACTCCGTCGAACAGTTGACAGGGCCGTCAGTGAACGTTGCCTATAAAGATGGCCAGCCGACTCCTGCGGCACTCGCCTTTGCCAAGAAAGCCGGTGTGGACGTTTCTCAACTGGAAAGAATCACGACTCCCAAGGGCGAACACATATCCGCAAAGGTCACGAAGAAGGGCCGTAGTGCCGTAGAGATTCTGGCCGACGCTCTTCCGAAAGAAATTGCCACGATCTACTGGCCGAAGAATATGTACTGGCGCAAGCCGAACGAGAGGTTTGTGCGTCCGGTGCGGTGGCTGGTTGCGATGCTCGATGGTGAGACGATCCCGCTCGAGTTCGATGGCATTCAAGCAGGTAAACGCTCACGGGGACACAGAATTCTCAGCGACGCCGCAGTAACTATTCCCCGGGCAGGCTCGGCCTACGTTGAATCGTTGCGTGCAGCGAAAGTATTGGGCCGGGCTGAGAGGGAGCATCAAATTCGCAAGGCTCTGGACGCGGCGACGCGGACAATTCCGAGCGCTCGCTGGCGAGAAGATAAACCTCTTCTTGATACGGTCGTAAATCTGACCGAATATCCTTCTGTAATTCTCGGCGGTTTCGATCCGCAATTCCTGGCATTGCCGGAAGAGGTGCTGGTCACGGTAATGCGGGATCACCAAAAGTATTTTGCTCTGGAAGACGCTTCGGGCAGGCTGCTGCCGCATTTTCTGGCGGTTCTGAATACAGATAGCGATCCGAAGGGATTGGTCAAGATCGGCAACGAACGCGTTTTGCGAGCTCGTTTCAATGATGCCCGATTTTTCTGGGAAACCGACCAGAAGAAATCGTTGCTTGAGCGGTTGGATTCGCTTCGGAGTGTGACTTTCCAGAAAGACCTGGGCAGCTATTACGACAAGACCCAGCGCGTGCAGCGGCTGTGTAGCTGGCTGAGCGAAGTCCTGAAGCAACGTGGGACGGTCGTTCGTCCGGGCGTGATTCATAAAGCTGCGTGCCTGGCGAAGACCGACCTGACAACCGAGCTGGTTAAGGAATTCACGGAACTTCAGGGCATTGTTGGCGGATTGTACGCACGAGTGCAGCAACTCGACCCTTCGCTGCCCGAGGCGACGCGTTTGTCGATCGCGGACGCGATTTACGATCAGTACAAACCTGAATCGACTGAAGACGACGTCCCGCGATCGCTGGAGGCAGCGGTGCTTTCGATTGGCGATAAGGCCGACACGATCGCCGGCATGTTTTCGCTGGGACTGGTTCCGAGCGGTTCGAAAGATCCGTTTGCCCTGCGACGTCAGGCCAATGCCATCGTCAAGGTGATCGCAGAGAAGAAGCTGCCTTTGCGGCTGAACGAGTTGATGAGCGATGCTCAGACGGGCTATCAGAAATCCGAGGCGGAGAAGAAATTCGTTAGCGCGGAAAAGTTCGAGGAGAGCGTCCGGATTTTTTTTCGCGAGCGCCTGGAGTTTTATTTGCGGGAAGTTCGGGGCTACTCGTATGACGTTGTGAAAGCAGTGCTGGGGGCCGACGCAGAGGATGTGGTGGATGCTGTACAGCGGGCCGAAGCTGTCAAGCACGTGATGCACATGCCAGAGTTCGTGGCCATCGGCGCAGCCTGCAAGCGAATAAGGAACATTCTGAGGCAGGCGGCTGAGAAGGGAATCACCCCGGCCGAGAAAATCGAAAGTTTGACAGGCTCAGCTGACGAAGAAAAAGAGCTGATTGCCTATTTGGAGCACCAGGGCTCGCCAGTAGAAGGACATCGGAAGAAAGGTGAATATCTGGAGGCGCTGCGCTTGTTGTCGACGGCTCGGGAGCCGGTGGATCATTTCTTCGATAAAGTAATGGTCATGGTAGAGGACGAGCATGTGCGAGCCAATCGATTGGCGCTGCTTCGAACTTTGCTGAAAGAGTTTTCGTCGATTGCAGATTTCTCGGAGATCGTCACCGAAGGTAAAGAAAGCGCAGCATAGATCATGCGTGTGGAAGGCAAAATCACCGCACTCCTGGCTGGGTTCGCCCTGGTGACTTTGCCCGTTTTGAGTTCGTCACTTCCGCCACGCCCTGCTGACAATGTCCAATTGAAAACTTTACTAGAATCATTCTCGTACTTTGAGGGCGATTGGGATTGCGCGGGTAAGTTCGATTCGTCCGGCAAGACGATTGAGGCGCACGAGCACTTCGCGGCGGATTTGGACGGAACCTGGCTCTTCTCGCGGCACGACGACAAGCCTCCTCTTAAGTATCACGCGCAAGCGCAGTGGGGCTGGGATTCAAGCCGTAAAGGTTTTGTGATGCTCGTGCAGGATTCAGCCGGAGGCGCGCGTGAGTTCCATTCAGAAGGCTGGGATTCCGGCCGTTTGCAGTGGGACGGAGATGCTTTAGGAAGCACTTCCGCGCCCAGTCAACGTTTCGCATTTGAACGGCTCGATGATCGCCATTTCAAGGTGAGCTATTTCACTCGCAAGAGTGGCGACTGGTCCCGGATGGACTCGAGCACATGTAGCAAAGAGTAAAATCTCATACAGAGGCACTCATATATGGCGACGATCACTCTCCCCGAAGCAGAAGTGAAGGAAACCAAAGCTCCGAACAAAGCGTCCGCAACGAAGTACGTGTACTCATTTGGCGGCGGTAAGGCCGATGGCAACGGAAAGATGAAAGACGTGCTTGGCGGCAAGGGTGCTGGCCTCGCAGAAATGACGAATGCCGGACTGCCGGTGCCTCCGGGATTCACAATCCAGACCGAAGCCTGTCGCGAATACATGCGGACGGCGACCACGTCGAAGGAAGTCGAGCGGCAGATGGACGAGGCCTTAGCGAAGCTGGAAGCGCTACAGGGACAGAAGCTGGGCACGGGCGAGAATCCGTTGCTGGTGAGCGTACGATCGGGCGCGAAATTTTCCATGCCCGGAATGATGGACACGATTCTCAATCTTGGACTCAATGACAAGAGCGTGGAAGCGCTGGCAAAGCGCAGCAACAATCCCAGGTTCGCGGCTGATTCTTACCGTCGTCTGATTCAGATGTTCGGCAACGTCGTGCTCGATATTGAGAAGGCAGCATTTGACGAGGTATTCGACGCCAAGAAAAAGCAGCGCAAGACCAAGCTCGACACTGACCTCACTGCGAAAGATCTACAGGAAGTGATTGTCGAGTACAAGAAAGTCGTCAAGAAGCATGCCAAGCGCGACTTCCCGCAAGATCCGCGCGAACAACTTGTACTTGCCCGAGACGCCGTATTTCGTTCCTGGCAGAACGATCGCGCCAAGCACTACCGCCGTATGAACAACATCGACGACATGCTGGGAACGGCGGTCAACGTTCAGGCCATGGTGTTCGGGAACCTTGGAGACACGAGCGGATCGGGCGTGGGCTTTACGCGGAATCCCGCGATCGGCACCAAGGAATTCTATGGTGAATTCCTGATGAACGCGCAGGGGGAGGATGTGGTCTCGGGCGTACGCACCCCGGTCCCAATTCTAAAACTGCATGAGATTCTGCCGGAAGCGTACAACCAGTTGCGCGAGATCACCACTCGGCTGGAACAGCACTACAAGGACGTCCAGGACTTCGAGTTCACCGTACAAGACGGCAAGCTGTACATGCTGCAAACGCGCAACGGCAAGCGCACGGGTCTGGCCGCAGTTCGGATTGCGATTCAGATGGTCGATGAGGGTCTTATCACCAAGGAAGAAGCGATCTTCCGGGTTGATCCCAATCAGCTGTATGACTTCCTCGTTCCGCGGCTGGATGAGAAGAGCACGAAAGTTGAAGTTCTCGCGACTGGCCTGCCGGCATCGCCCGGAGCCGCGGTGGGACAAATTGTATTCACTGCGGACGAAGCAGTCAGGATGGCTGGGCACGAAACCGAGAAGAAGCCTGTGATCCTTGTTCGCGCCGAAACCACGCCGGAAGATATCCACGGCATGGAAGTCGCGAAGGGCATTCTCACTTCTCGCGGAGGCATGACCAGTCACGCTGCAGTCGTCACGCGCGGCATGGGTAAGTGCTGCGTGGCGGGCGCAGGTGACATCGACGTCAACGAAAAGACCCGCGAAATGAAGGTAAAGGGGCAGACCTTCAAAGAGGGCGACTGGATCTCGCTCGACGGCACCACAGGTCGCGTAATCAAAGGAAAGCTCAACACACTCGATCCATCGCCCGATGATCCGGAGCTACAGAAGTTCATGAACTGGGCCGATCCGTATCGCAAGATGAAGGTTCGAGCGAATGCCGATATTCCGCGCGATGCGATTCAGGCACGGACATTCGGAGCCGAGGGAATTGGACTGTGCCGAACCGAGCACATGTTCTTCGGTGAGAAGAAAATTGGGCACATGCGAGCGATGATTCTCGCGGACAACGAGAAAGACCGGCGCGCAGCGCTGAAAAAGCTTCTGCCCCTGCAACGCGAGGATTTTGCCGGGGTATTCAAGGCGATGGATGGGCTACCGGTAACGATCCGCACTCTGGATCCTCCGCTGCACGAGTTCCTGCCACGCCGCGAAGAGTTGATGGTCGACATCGCGCTTCTATCGTCTTATAGCGCGAAGCAGAAGAAAGAGCTCCTTGCGAAATACAAGGACTACAGCGTCAAAGGAGCCGGTGACTTAAAGAAGGCGCTGCCCACTCTCCTTGCCCGCGTCGAGCAACTGCACGAGTTTAATCCCATGCTCGGACATCGCGGCTGCCGTCTCGGTATTACGTATCCGGAGATCACTGAAATGCAAGCACGAGCCATTTTCGAAGCGGCCGTGGACTGCACGAAGAAGGGCATCAAAGTACTTCCAGAAGTGATGATTCCACTAGTCGCCACGGTGAAGGAGATGGCGAACCAGGGTGCCATCGTACGTCGCGTTGCCGAAGAAGTGTTCAAAGAAAAGGGAATGAAAGTCGACTATATGGTCGGGACGATGATCGAGTTGCCGCGTGCTGCGCTCGTGGCAGACGAGATCGCCAAGGAAGCGGAATTCTTCTCGTTTGGTACCAACGACCTGACGCAGACCACGTTCGGCTTCTCTCGAGATGACGTCAACAAAGTGCTTCCTACGTATCTGGCCGAAGGCATCTTAAAGCAAGATCCGTTCGCAGCACTCGATCAGGAAGGCGTTGGACAACTGGTCAAGATGGCGACCGAGCGTGGACGCAAGACGCGTTCGAACCTCAAGGTGGGAATTTGCGGCGAACACGGCGGGGAGCCGTCATCCGTGGAATTCTGCTATCGGACAGGATTGAACTACGTTTCGTGTTCACCTTTCCGCGTTCTGACGGCTCGGCTGGCCGCGGCGCAGGCAGCTGCCACTGAGACCCTGAAAGTCGAGGGAGGAAGGACGAAATAGGCTCAATCGCTTAGAAGAGCAATTTGGTGCGGCTTGTGCGAATGTAGGAAACGCTCAAGCCGCATTTCTTTTGGAGAGAGTCGGCTTGATCTCCTGGCAGATCATCGGTTTCAAGCGTGGTTCAAGAAACTTGCGTTGGGTGTGATCGGCGGATGGATGCTCAACCCGAGACAGACGTCCTTCGCGGACCAGACGCTCGTAAGCCTCCGGCCATTCCGCGATCTCGTCGTCAGTCGCGGGCCAGTGCGTATACGCAGCCTCGTCGCACCAGTGAGATAAACGGGGCATAGCCTGGGCATGAGCTCCGGAACCGCGGAAGGACTTCATCGCGCGTTCATCGTCCCATGTGGTCAGAGTCCAAAACGTGCGACGCCGATCAACCAACAAACGACCTCCGCGAAAGCCGTTGGCACTCGCCACCTGACGATTCGAACGAAACGTTTGCCATAAGAATGCCGGCAGATGCCGGAGGCTGCGAACTCGGAGGCGCGTTACTGAAACCAGCATGCGTTTGTGGGGAACTTGAACAGTTGACGTAAGGGTGAAAGATTAATATCGTCACTGCACTTTTTGCAGTCGCGCGATCAACTTCTGCGCGAGATTTTCTTCCGACTCCGACCACAGGAGCCGTCCACTTGACCGCGTATTCTTCTCCGCCTTCATTGTGAACTCGACTAGCTTGGCAACATTGTCTCGGACTTTGTTCTGGGTTTCTTCCGTGAGTTCCACATTTTCTTGCAGGAAAGGCGAATCGAGACCAAAGTCAATTTGGATGTGACCTGTTTCTTGACTGGTTCCGTCCTCGAACTCTTCTCCCTGGACAATGAATTTCACTTGGCAAGGTATCAGCTTCCACTGAGCTTGGTCGTCGGGACTCCACAGATCCCAATACGCCTCGAAAACGAAAGCGAAGTCGTCGTGAATCAGGTCCGCGGCTATGACCATTGCTTCTTCGGGTGTGATCCCCGGAGAGAACCGGCGTTCCAAGATGCTGGGTTCGCTCCACGAAACGGGCTGCACCGCCACATACGTGATGCCAGGACGGATCTCCGAAAACGGAAATTGCTGTAGGACTGCCAACGCATGAGGCAGCATCGCTGGACCATTGAAATCTGGGAACCACAGGCTCAAGTTAAGGGAATCTGGCATAAAAGTAAGGCGATTCGCGCCTTAACTATTGTAATGCGGACAAGTTCGACTGATCGAGAGCATAGGTTTTCCATACGACATGCCCATTCATTGTTTCTGGAGCTATGGAGCATTTGGGCCCCATTATCAGGGGAAAAACACCGGTGCTTCAAGAGAGATGAGAGGAGACCAGTCGTGAAGGTGAACCTAGAGTCGTAGTGGAGCGAATGGAACGAAGTGTTTCTGATCGGGGCAACTTTGACAGTGCCGAACACGACTGCTAACATCAAAGATTCGCCGAAGAGTTCGCGCGTCTTCCTGTCTCACGTCGTCCCCGTCGTCTAGCCTGGCCTAGGACATCGCCCTTTCACGGCGGTAACACGGGTTCAAATCCCGTCGGGGACGCCAACAAAATATCTCAAATTTGCGTTATTTTTGCAGCTGAAGACGACCGCCCGGTATAGCTTTCGGCCACAGCATATGCCTTAAGCGGTCTCAAGCTATCAACTGTGAAACTCTAAGCTGTTCGAAAGCGGCGACGCCTACACAGCTTTTGGCTCAGGGCTCGAGTTCCTCGGTTTCTTCGGCTTTTGAGGTCTCAAGATCGATGTTTCGACTCCGAATTATCGATTTCAGCGTTGTTAGGTCATTCTGCAGCTCTGCTATCTTGCGTTCGAGAACTACCTTCTGGTTTATGCGCTCTTTCGCATTGATCACCTGTACGAGGGTGTGTCCAACCTTTGGTGTAATCGCGCCCGTACTAACCCGATCGTATATCCGATTGAGCTCGTCAACTGCCGACCGTGCGCTGTCCATTGGGGACCAGGTATCGGTAGTCCAAGTGCCCAGACGACGATTTCGCTTGCCGCCGATTCTGCCTAGCTCGGCGACCTTGTTGGGGTTGCTGTGGAAGTAGCATAGGCCGGTATCGGTTGCAGCAGCCCGACATGGGTTCCCGCTTTTCGTAAGCGCTTTGCAACCAGTGCCGCGCTTTGTAGCACTCATATTTACCCCCGAACCCCGGTCATACTTCGATTGTAACTTTTTATCAGTTCTCCAATCCGTCGGTCATCGTCATCGGGAGGAAGAGTTCCGAGATGTACGATTATTCCGAGTATCCGCACTCCATGGACCGGACAAGCGGCCTGCAGTTCTGCCTCGAATTCTTCTGGTGTTTGGCCAGCAATAACGGTGATTTGCTCACAATTACAGAACGACCGCGCCTCCTTCCTTACAATCTCGGCGACTTGCGCGCGCATTTGCACTAGGCGCTGCTCGAGTTCTCTTGAGCTCAGGGACTTATAGTTTGACTGAGATTCCGACGTCCTAGCGAGAGATTTCAGCTTCGCGAGTATTTCGTCCGAGGTGACAGCCGATCGGCTCGGCGCGTGTGTTCGTCGGCCTGCTTGCTGATCACTCTTCAACATAGGCCACACCTTTCGTGCAGCTGATGTTTGTATGTTTTCGTTCTTGCGGTATCGGCAGATTTTGGTCGAAAGCTGGAGAGGCAGGAGGGGGGCAGGAAAAATCCGCTAACGCACTGAAAGTATTCGTGCGCTGCCGACCTGCGAGATTCGAGCTAGCTGCGCGGAAGGTCTGCATTGACGGCAACTCCGGCACCAAAAAATGCTACCGGTTTTGCCCATCGCGGGAATCCCTCCGGGCGTTGGGGTCAGAGCGCTTTTCCGAGTCCAGCCCAAGATGTCCCACCGAGGGTTGCACTTTTCCAGCGACCTTCCTTAACTGACTGGACAACCAGCCCTCGCCAGTCCATCCCATTATTAGCACATTCCAGGAACTTTACGAGAACCCGCGCTGTTTACGATATAGGTTCCCTTCGCATTCGTCGAGGGCCGCCTTGTGCTCTCTTCGTTGAGATTAGTGGCTTCGATAGGGGCTAGAGGAAGTGCAGATCAAGAAAGGACATTCGCTTCTAACGCGCCGGTCCACTGCTAACCCATCTCAATCCTCGGACGATTTAGGCCTTTCGCCCCCCGTCAGGAGCCACTCGATCGTTTTTCCTGATTTGCGCGCTAATCGGAGGAGAACCGTAGCCCCGATCTCGCCACACCCTTTTTCGTATCTCGAAAGCTGTCCCTGGCTGACTCCGAGTTCACGTGCAAACTGTTCCTGATTAGACTCGAATCCCCGAATTTCACGCAGGCGGCGCCCGACGGCATGCCAATTGATCTCACGTTTTCTTAAAGCGGACATAGTAGATTGACTAAATGCTGATATGCATATAAAATTCTCATATGCATACAAGGGATTTCTTAATTCATGTCATCCATTTCAGTTTCTTTATACTCCATCTGGAGATCGAAAGTAATCGTCAAGTCTGTTCACAAGGAATAAACGTGATAAGCGGTCCAGGGACTGAGCGGATCTATCAACTGATTCGTCAGACATCGGCCATACGTGAGAAACACTTGGTTCGTCGTGCGCACGGCGGGAGTCCGAGGCAAACGTGCGCTCGGCCGACACGTTGAGCTCGCAGGAGTCGTTCCAATCGCCGCTCCCTGGGTACAGCGAGGTCAGACTTTGCCTGCACATCCGG
>Ga0209624_10001761_pt1 | contig 16585 bp, 16 predicted proteins | sample JacPinW_OM2H0_O1_FD_188565 | JGI IMG/M metagenome (GOLD analysis project Ga0209624, IMG submission 188565) | Forest soil microbial communities from Algoma, Ontario, Canada - Jack Pine, Ontario site 1_JW_OM2H0_O1 (SPAdes) (version 2) | ecosystem: Environmental > Terrestrial > Soil > Boreal...
GCCGGGCACGAAGAGAAGAATCAAAAGCATCATGAGCAACTCGACGCTGATCAACATCATGCCGATGCTCATGCCCGCCTTCAGCGGAATCTGGTAAAGCGGGAAAGGCTTGCCGCGCAATCCGGCAAAGGCAGTGCGCGAGTTCGCGAAAGTGTTCACGCGAATGCCAAACCAAGCCACTCCGTAACTCCCGGCAATTCCCAGCACGCTAAAAAGGAAGATGATGATCACGCGCAAAGCTTCGTAATGCAGCAGCACGCCGAAATAGAGCACGATGACCACGGCGATGAAAAGCTCCAGCAGCATTAGAAACTTGCCTTGCGTAACCAAGTAGGTTTTGCAGGTCTCGTAGATCAGCTCGGAGATTTCGCGCATGGCGCGATGCACCGGCAGGTTCTTCAGCCGCGTGTAAATCACCAAGCCGAATACCAGGCCGAAGATGCAGAACAAAATGCCGAAGAGCAGCAATTTGTGGCCGTCGATGCCGAGAAAATTTACCGACGACAAATCGGGCAGCTTCAGGTTGGCTTCTCCGCCCGGCGCTTCACCTGGCGCTTGCGCGTAAGCTGCCGCAGCTCCCAACAGCAGTACAAAAAATCCTGTAACTGATTTCAACGCGGTGCGGCAGAAATTAGAGCAGTTAAACGAGGGCAAAGTCAGCATTAAAAGGCCCCCACTACGCAGATGGTCACACGTTTGGCGCGGCAAAAGCACATTCGATCTTCCTCCGGATAAAGACTCCTTGGCGGGAGCCTACAGTTGCGAGAACTTGCGGCACAGAATCGACTTTTGTATCAGGAATGACCCCGTTTCGTCAAGAAAATACGCGGTTTGGTCGCAATCCAGCTTTTTGACATTGAAGGCGAGGCTGGCCAGGAGAGTCAATGTTCACGGCTCAACGTTGTGTTCTGAGAGGCGTTATGAGGGGTAATAGAGACCGCACAGGTCTCGCGGCAAATTTATGACTCGCGGTCGTCCGCGGCTAGAATTTAACCGGAGGACTCAGCCCGATGAGACAAAAGCTTCTGCTCGCCTCTCTAGCGCTTCTCGTGCTTCCCAAGGCAAATTCCGGACAAAGCACGCTGCAATCGCATACCTACCGCTTCGAAGATTTAGCTTCGCAGAAAGAAGCCAACGCGACTTTTCGCCCCGTCCTCGACGGTATGACGCGCAATGGTGTTCATCTTCACGTTCACGAAGTCTTCCTGCTTCAGGGAAGCTCGCCGCAGCACGCCCATCATCATCAGCAGGAGGAGATGTTCCTGGTTAGCGAGGGCGAAGTGCAGGTGACGATCGCAGGCAACGTCACAAAGCTAGGTCCTGGCTCGGTGGCTTTTATCGCTGCGGGCGACCAGCATCAGATCGCGAACGTGGGAACGCGTCCAGCACAATACTTTGAGATTATTCTCGATCCACCGCACTAGAGCGGTGCACATATTCGCTGAGCTATCGATCGAGGAAGGCTCGCAGTCGGGCATATCCCGCGCGGCTGACGGGAAGTTGAACGCCATTTGACAACACCGCAACGTGCGTGTCCTTCGCGTAGGGCTCCACCTTCGCGACCCGTTCCAGATTCACGATGTACGAGCGGTGTATGCGAAGAAACCGCGAAGGATCCAGCGCAGACTCCAGGCTGGAGATCGTTTGTTGCTTCAGATGTTTCTTTCCCTCGGTTGTCAGAGCCACGTAATCATCCTGCGCTTCCACGTAATCCAGTTTTGCCACCGGGATAATGTAAACGCGCGTGCCATCTCGCACCGCAATGCGATCCAGGTATTGCGAAGGCGGCCGGGCTGCCGCAGCCAGCTCCGCGGGAGGCATCTCCGCATGGTGTGATTTCCCGGCGGCGAGGCGCTCCTTGGCGCGGTTCAGCGCCGCTTCGAAGCGGTCCGCTCCAAATGGTTTCAGAAGATAATCCACGGCGTGTACTTCGAAGGCTTTGATAGCGTAACTGTCAAAAGCGGTCACGAAGATCACGCGCAGGTCGTTGCCAATCAACTCGAGCACTTCGAAGCCATCGAGCTTCGGCATCTGTATATCCAGAAAAAGCAGATCGGGCTTCAACTCGGTAACGGATTTGACGGCCTCGAAACCGTTGGCGCATTCGGCGACCAATTCTATTTCAGGATGGCCGCCGACAAATTCGCGAATCACCTGCCGAGCCAGTTCCTCGTCATCAACGATAATGGCGCGAATTTTTTGTCCGGCTTCGCGATTCATGTTGTTTGCAACTTCCTTTCGGCTGGAAACGTGAGAGCCACCCGGTAAGACTCAGCCTCCGCCTTCACCGCAAAGCTCGCGCGGTTTCCGTAGCGCGTTTGGAGCCGCTGCCGAACGTTTGCAAGCCCCACGCCATTTCTGCGCCGGGCTGGCGCTTCTGGGTCAAAGCGGTTTTCTACAACGATCGATATGTCTCCGCCGTCCTGTGACTGAATGCTGAGGCGAATCCATCCGCCCTCCACCAAGTTCGCGATTCCGTGTACCACAGCGTTTTCCACCAGCGGCTGCAGCAGAAGAGGCGGGACTGGAACGTCCAACGCGCTCTTATCGATATTTTCTTCCATCTGAATACGCGCTCCGAACCTGACTTTTTCCACTGCCAGAAACGCATGAATCAGAGAGAGTTCCTCCTCCAGCGGAATAGCGGCCTTCTCGCCGAGCCCGAGTGTGCGCCGAAGAAAGTCTCCCAGCAGAATGCACATCTCGCGCGCTTTTGCGGAATCGGAAGTGGTTAGCGCGCTGATGGAATTCAAGCTGTTAAAAAGAAAATGCGGATTCACTTGCGCCTTCAGCGCTCTCAGTTCGGCATCGCGAGCTAAAACGCTCGCTTGCATCACACGCGCTTCCGCGTCGCGCGAGAGATCCACCGCGATGATGATGTAGTAGAAGGTCACCGAAAGTAAGTAAAGCAGCAGGCCGGAACCGAAAATTATGGGAATCTCCGGCCGAAAGCGTCTGCTTAGTCCCGCGAAGATTGGCAATCTGGAAAGACTGCTGGCGAAGCCGACGGTGGCAAAGGCCCATACGATGCTGGCGATCAAAGCAGCGGTTACTTGCGTCGCAATCAGGCGCCCTAAACCAAATTTCTCAAGCGGGGTCCCGCGGCAAGAGTACCAGGAAGAGAGACAGATGAATGCGTACATGAACGACAAAGGAAAGGACAGCACCACCGCTTCGCGCACCGAAATCTGCCCTGGAATGGTAAGCAGGTAAGCCAACATTCCCGCAATCGGTATCCATGCGAGAAGGTACAGGGCAAGCCGGCGAATTTGGGAGAATATCGGGTGCATACAATTTTCTTAATTCTTTACGACCACGCCGCCCATGAACGCGATGCCTTTTACGACCAAATGCTGCCTCGGCGCCGAGTCGGTGGCCGGAATCTGATTTGTCTCGTCAACAAACGCGCCCATAATCCCCATGCCTTCGATAGAAACAACCCAGGAAGAAGGAACTTTGATTTCTCCGCCGCCCATCACCGACGTTGCGTCGATAACGGCGCCATCGCCTTCGATACTTGCTTGCCGCAAATCAATGTCGAAACCTCCGCAGATCGTCAGGATATTGCCGCCGCGAAAATTCTTGCCGGTGAAGCGGCGCTTGAACCCTCCCAGGATCGCGACCTGGTTAAAGTCGGAATCCGTGGAGTTGCCTCCACCCCATCGGCTCATTTGGTCGCGCCAGCTGGATACTTTTCCGGTGAGAGGGTTGGTTTGAGGAGCGATGGCTTGCCAGATCATCATGCCGCCGACGGCAATAATGATCAGCGGCCATATAGGAACATGCACGGTGCCTGAATAATCCACCGCGAGAAGCACGCCGATGATCAGCAGAACGCCGCCCCACATACGCCGGCCGCCGCCTTGGAACAGGTATATCAATCCAAACGCGATACAAACTGCGGGCCAGAAGTATTGAAAGACTCTTCCAGCGTCCAGAAGTCCTTGCTGGTCCAGTAGCAGCACCACGCCTGCGCCGGCGACCAGCAATCCGAACATCAGACTCCAGCCGAAGGACCTGGGTTTACAGATCATGGGTATCTCCGCTGCGCCTCCTGGATGAACTACCTGACCTGTTTTGACGAGTCGCTAGCATAATCGCGAAACCGAGGCTCACGAGCAGCAAGGGCCAGAAGCGGAGGAAGTCGCGTATCGCGGCAGTATTCATGTGCAGCGAGAGGATATTCCAAATATTCGACGCTAGCACGGAAAACAGCCAGACGTTGTCGGGGCGCACATGAGCGTAGCCAAGCTCGGATACCTGAAAGACCAGGCCCACCAGAATAAGCACGGTTGCCACCGCAGATATGGCTACTGATCCGGAAATCGAAGTCGTCGTCTGCCGATTCGCGTTTGTCATGCTCTTGTCTCCCGCCGAAACTTTGCTGCTGTTCATGAAGCGAGATTAGAGGCAAACGGGAAGCAGGTCTTTAGCTTTTCGGCGAATGGCGGCTGGTTACCGGCGAATGACGGAATCAGGCGGGAAAGCGGCCCGGAAGGGATCGGGCATCGGAGTAGAGCAGGTCAAAATACTTCCATCCGGCTATGACGAAAGGGCCATCCCGATCCAGAAGGCAGCGATTAGCAGTGCCGACAGCGCCAGCAACACGCGCATTCGTTTCTTTCGTACCGCGAAGATGACGACGGCCATTGTACAAAGCAGGAAGCCCAACTCGGGCCAGAACAATCCGGAACCGCCGCCGCCCCATCCTCCAGATGCGTCCTGCATCAAGAATGAAGCGGACGAAGTCGCAGCAGTAAGAAGAGCTCCAAGTGCCCCTGCCAGCGCGACGCCCTTGGCCCAGTCCGGTAGCACCCAGTTTTTCCGCGCGTCGCGCCAGTCGAGCCAAGTCTGCGCGACAACCACGCCGACAATAATCAAAACGAACAGCGCCACGTTCCCCCTCCTTAGCGCGAACCGCTTCGGCTATCGAACTTACCGCGCTGCCTCACCCTGCGGGGGAGAGCGCGAAAGCTCTTACAACTGCCGCAACGATCGAGGGCCGCTGCCGTCGAATCCCTCAGTGCATTGCCGCGTATTGCTCGAGGCAGTGTTGCTTCGACAGACCCTGTTGCTCTTGCCTCCGAACCACTTTGCTGCGCTACCGCTTCTTCCGGTGTGCCTAGAAAATCCAGCACATTTCCCGCGTACAGTACACCAAGTCCCGCCAACTCCGGAAGCTCGGGGTTTGCCAAATTAGTGCGGGCAATCGGCTTACCAAAGGGTCATATGGTTAGCCAGCATGGGGGTATTTCTATCCTCTTGCAGAGACATGAGATACAGCGTCATGTCGAGGAGAAAGTAAATGAAAATCGAAAACTCCTATCCAGGCATTGACGGCATTTCCATGCTGACCAACGGATTGTCCTATTTGGGAAACGAATTTGCATGTGTGCGAGGGCTCTCACCAAACCAGCTTTTGCCCCGATCGGAGCAGATCGGGACAGTTGCAACTTCCACAACCCCGTCCCGCAGGACAAATAGCCCAGGTCGCGTTATCTGCTACGATAGCCCCAAGTTCATGCGAAAACCCTGGGTCATCGCACATCGCGGCGCCTCCGGCCACACACCGGAGAACACTCTCGTAGCGTTTGAACGTGCCGTCCAATTGGGCGCCGGTTTCATCGAGACCGACCTGCATCTGACGCGCGACGCGCGCTTCGTCGCCATCCACGATGCCACCCTCGAACGCACCACCAATGGCCGCGGAGAAGTACGCGACTTCACATTGGCGGAGTTGCGACGCCTGGATGCCGGCATGTGGTACGACCGCGAGCACATGGGCCAGCGCATTCCAACCCTGGAAGAAATTTTGGACTTCGCGCGCAAGCACGATGTGATTTTCTACCTGGAAGTGAAGTATGACGCGTCCTGGGGCATGCATCATTCATTGATCGCGGCGTTGCAAGCAGCGGACTATGCCGGACGCACAATTGTGATCTCTTTCGATCAAGCTACACTGGCGGCGCTGCGCAGAGTGGACCCTGCAGCCATGATGGGATTTCTCGTCGATGAAGCCGGAACCGATTCCGTGAAAGAAGCCATCGAACTCGGCGCGCGGCAATTGTGCCCCAAAGCTCATCTGGTAACGCGCGAGCTGGTCGACCAAGCTCATGGAGCCGATTTGCAGGTAGCCACATGGACGGTGGACGACCCTGAAGAAATGCGGCGAGTGATCGGGGCCGGCGTTGATGGAGTTATGACCAATTTTCCCGATCGCCTTCGCGCGGTGATCGAAGATCTGCAGGAAGCGGAAAACACGAAATTAGGAAAGGCTCGCGAATAAAGCCGCAAACTGCGCCAACGTTAGTTGTTCAGCACGCGAGTCGGGGCGCAAGCCGCAATCTTCAAGCGCTTGGTGGATCTTCCGGTCTGGCGCGAGTTGCCTCAAATTATTTCGCAGCGTTTTGCGCTTCTGTCCAAAACATCCCTGAATGAACTCCAGGAATTCTTTTTCGTCGCTGACGTTCAACTCCGCGCGTTCACCGGGCAGAGTCATACGCACAAGCGCGGACTGCACCCGCGGCGGGGGCCGAAATGCTCCCGGCGGAATGCGCAACACAATTTCGGGATTCGCATAAAACTGGCAGAGCGCGGACAAATAGCCGTACTCGCGCCGGCCGGGCTTGGCGGCGATTCGTTCAGCAACTTCAAGCTGTATCACAATGTGGATGGAACGGATCTGCCCGGCGTACTCGAATAGATGATGAAGGATTGGCGAAGTAATGTAATACGGCAAGTTGCCGTAGACACGGAAGCTGCCGCTGACCAATTCGTGAAGGTCAACGGTGAGGACATCGCGGGAAACAATCTCGAGGTTTGGCCAGTCGCGCGGATGCGAGCTAACTTTTTGCCGCAAATCTTCGGCCAGACGCGAGTCCGCTTCAATGGCTACCACTCGACGCCCGTCTGCGGCCAGCATCTGCGTCATCTCACCGTGACCCGCGCCGATCTCGATCCAGGTTTCGTTCGCACCGGGAGCAAGAATCTTTAGAATGCGTTGGCGCCACGCGGCGTCGCCGAGAAAGTGTTGCCCCATGCGCTGTCGAGCCATGCGGATGCAGAGTGTAACAACGCAGCGCGGGGCGAGGCGAAGAAATGTCGTAGAAATTATTCTTGAAGGATCGAAAACTAACCCGCCGACTTGCTTGACGAAGGCGAACCGTTCCGCTACCGTTTTTATTGCGTTCGAGGACCAATGAAAATTTTATTCGTGGCGTCGGAAGGCTTACCCTACTCGAAGACCGGCGGGCTGGCCGACGTAGTGCAAGCTTTGCCGAAGGCTTTGGTGGAAATGGGCCACCAGGTCTCCGTCCTGCTTCCGCGCTACCGAGGCAACAAAATTACTTCCACGCTGGTGTCTAGCGTGACGGTTTCGGTCGGCGATCAAATTAGATTTCCTTCCATTGCGGAGGGAGTTTCCGTCGCAGGAGTCCGCTATTTCTTTGTTGATGACCCCGGCTATTTTGAACGCGAACATCCCTACGGAGATAAGTCCGGCGATTATCCCGATAATGCCGAGCGTTTCACCGAGTTCTCGCGCGTAGCAATTGAATTTGCGAAGCGCGTGCTACTGCCCGACATAATCCATTGCCACGACTGGCAAACGGCGTTGGTCCCCGTCCTGTTGCGCACGCAGCACGCCAATGACCCGGCAGTGCGCTCCCTGCCGGTAGTTCTTACCATTCACAATCTCGCATACCAGGGAATTTTCGCGCAGGCCGCTCTTCGCAAATCCGGCCTGCCCGCCAACCTCTACTCCTTTGACGCGCTGGAGTTTTACAACCGCATCAATTTGTTAAAGGGCGGATTGCTCTTCTCCGATTACCTTTCCACCGTGAGCCGCCGCTATGCCAAGGAGATTCAAACGCCCGAATACGGCGCGGGGCTTGAAGGCGTAATCCTCCAGCGCGCCGACCGCCTGGTGGGGATTCTCAATGGCGTGGACTATTCCGTCTGGAATCCTGAGACCGACAAATTCATAGCGAAAAATTATTCGGCGCAAAACTTGGAAGGCAAGAAAGCCTGCAAGAAAGACTTGTTGAAGACTTTTCGGCTCCCGGGCGATACCGACGAAGATTTAGAGCGCCCTCTGGTAGGAATCGTTTCGCGATTCGCGGATCAAAAAGGATTCGATCTGATTGCGCAAGTTGCCGGCGAGATGATGAACGAGCACCTCTCGCTGGTGGTTCTGGGTACCGGCCAGCCGGAATACGAAAATCTTTTCAAGCTGTTGGCGCAAACCTACCCGGCGTCAGTGGGAGTCAAGATTGGCTACGACGACGCTCTCGCGCACAAAATCCAAGCCGGGGCTGATATCTTCCTGATGCCCTCGCGATACGAGCCATGCGGCTTGAATCAAATGTACAGTTTGCGGTACGGTACGGTTCCCGTCGTGCGCGCGACAGGTGGTTTGGACGACACCATTCAGAACTTCGACCCGCAAACGCAGCAGGGAACAGGGTTCAAGTTCGATGCGTACGATGGGAACGCTTTGCTCGATTGCCTGCGATGGGCTTTAACAATCTATCGTTCGCACGAATCGTGGCTTGCACTTCAAAAAAATGGCATGGCTAAGGATTTTTCGTGGAAGACTTCGGCAGCATCCTATGTCACGCTGTATGAAGCAGCTAAAAGGTCTAGAATCCCACGGGTGGCTGGAACATCTAAAAACTAGGCACAGACAAGGTACGGCTCCTGGGCTGGCCAAACTGCGCAACAAGGACAAAGGCGAAAATGTCAGAAAATATTCAAGCGGTCAGTGATGCAAGCTTTGACAAAGATGTGATTGAAGCGAGCAAGACGCAGCCCGTGCTCGTGGATTTTTGGGCCGATTGGTGCCGCCCATGTCACATGCTTACTCCTACTGTGGAAGAAATTGCGAAGGACCACCTGGGCAAACTCAAGGTAGTGAAGTTGAACGTCGATGAGAACGTCAACGCTGCCGGGAAATTTAATATTCGTGGCATTCCGACCCTGCTTATTTTTAAGGGCGGGCAAGTTGCGGATCAGCTGGTCGGAGCAGTGCCCAAGGAACAGATCGAGAAAGTTGTTCAGCGCCATATTTCCTAGCGCACGCTCCTCCAGGCAAAGAGACGGTGGCACATGAGCGCCGGTTTTACTGGCCCGCAAACCGTGGGGAATTCGCCGACGCAGAAAATCTGCGAAGCCTGCGGGGAGAAGTTTTCTTGCGGCTCATCCGTCGGAGGCTGCTGGTGCGAAGGCGCGAAGCTCGATAGCAAAACTCTCAGTGAGCTTCGCGCGCGTTACGGCGATTGTCTTTGCCCCACTTGCCTTTCCGCTGCGCAAACCAATCCCTCGTTCGGCAAATCGTCGTGAACTTCACCGATTTACTTCTCTGAAAGATCACCGTGCCCAAGAAAACAAAAAAAGAGCTTCGGCGGTGCCATTGGGCTACCAAGCCGCTCATGATCGATTATCACGACAAAGAGTGGGGAAGGCCGGTTCACGATGACCGCATTCTGTTTGAATTCCTAATTCTTGAAGGTGCGCAAGCCGGCTTGAGTTGGGAGACGATCCTCAACAAACGCGAGAATTACCGCCGGGCGTTCGATCAGTTCAATGCCGCTAAGATTGCCCGCTATGATAAGCGAAAGTCTCGCGCGCTGCTTGCCGACTCCGGCATCGTGCGCAATCGTTTGAAAATTGCTTCAACAATTTCGAACGCTCAAGCATTCCTCGCCGTACAGAAAGAGTTCGGCACATTCGGCAAGTACATCTGGCAATTCGTCGGCGGTAAGCCGAAGAAAAACAAATGGACAACTTCTCGCCGATTGCCCGCACGCACACCCGAATCGGACGAGATGAGCAAAGACCTCAAACGCCGCGGCTTCCGTTTCGTCGGCAGCACCATCTGCTACGCCTTCATGCAAGCCACCGGCATGGTCAACGACCACGCCCGCGACTGCTTTTGTTATTAAACGTCTAGCGAATCACGCGGTCTTCGGACTCCCGACAGCCCATCTCAGCGCCGGGCTTGCGTTTGGACTTCGGCGCAGCGTAGGATTGTAGGTCGTTGTCTCTCACAAGGCCCACCTGTACGGCTTAAGATTTTGAACTAGCGCGGCAAGGTGCGGCCTGGCGAAGGAATAGGAGCGATAGTGGCGGAGAAGCCTCGAACGAAAGCGATCGCGGTGGTTGGGGCGCAGTGGGGCGATGAAGGCAAAGGCAAAGTTGTAGATTATCTGGCGTCGTCGTTCGATTACACCGCGCGCTACGCGGGCGGACACAACGCCGGCCACACCGTCATCTTCGACGGCCATAAATACGTCCTTCAGTTAATTCCCAGCGGCATTCTTCGACCCGACAAAAAAGCTGTGATCGGCGCCGGCACAGTAGTGGATCCGGCTGCCTTGGTAGCAGAACTTGAAAATCTCAAGAAGTCCGGCGTCGAAGTTCGTGGCCGGCTTTTTCTAAGCAATCGCGCGCACGTGATTTTTCCTTACCATCGCGAAATGGATAAGGCTGCGGAATCGGCGCGCGGGGAAGCGAAGATCGGCACCACTTCGCGCGGCATAGGCCCAGCCTACGAAGACAAAATGGCGCGGCGCGGCATTCGGGTTTGCGACATGCTCGAGCCCGAGCGTTTTGCGGAAAAACTCGAACGCGTGATCGCCGAGAAGAACGCCATCAGTCAAGCGACCTACGGGCATCCGCTGGAAACCGCCGGATTGCTTGAACAATATCTGGAGTTGGCCGCACATATTCGTGGTCTCGTTGCAGACACCGGAGTGCTTCTGAATCGCGCGCTGGACAACGGCGAAAGCGTTTTGTTCGAAGGCGCGCAAGGCACCATGCTCGATATCGATCACGGCACATACCCCTTTGTCACTTCGTCAAACGCCACTTCCGGCGGCGTAGCCACTGGCCTCGGCGTTGCCCCCACGCGCCTGACCGGCGTGGCCGGCGTTACAAAGGCGTACACCACGCGTGTCGGCAGCGGCCCGTTTCCCACCGAGATGCCCGACCTCGACGCGCAAGCAGTTCGCGAGCGCGGCAAAGAATTTGGAGCCGTAACAGGACGTCCCCGCCGCTGCGGCTGGCTGGACCTGGAAGTTTTGCGCTTCGCCAAAATGCTCAACGGCATCGATTCGCTGGTAGTGACGAAACTCGATGTGTTCGATGCACAGAAAGAAATAAAAATTTGTACCGGGTATCGTCACAAAGGGAAGCGCTTGACCGAAATGCCGCCTGATTCCGAAACGCTCGCGGAAATCGAGCCCGAATATCACACCATGCCCGGCTGGCTCGCACCCACTCCCGGAATTCGCGACGTGAAAGAATTGCCGCTCGCGGCCCGCGATTATTTGAATTTCATTTCCGACCAGTTGGACGTTGAGATCGGGATGATATCCACCGGCCCCGAACGCGATGCTACAATTGTTCCGCGAGGAACCAAGCTGTCGTCTTGGATGTAACACACTTCCATGCTTTCCCACCAAGCAGCTCGCGCAAAAGTGATCGAAGTTGTCAGCGCGCGTGCGGCCGCGGCTCCTGAGACCGAAACAATCGAGTTCGCGGCCGACCCGTCGCGAGCGCTCGGCCGAATCTTGGCGGAAAACGTAATCGCGGACCGCAACTATCCTCCCTTTGACCGCTCGACGCGTGATGGATTTGCGGTGCGCGCGGCCGATGCCGCAAATCCCGGCGGTCGGCTTCGCTTGATCGGGGAAAGTCGCGCCGGTCGTGCATTCGATGGCCAAATGGAAGCGGGCGCAACCGTGCAAATCATGACGGGCGCGCCGTTGCCGCGCGGTGCAAACGCAGTCGTAATGCTGGAAGACGCCGAGGTAGCAGGAGATTATGTACTTGTTCATCGCGCCGTACGGCCGGGGCAGCATTACGTTGTGGAAGGGCAAGAAACGCGAGCGGGAGAAAGCGTAATTAAGCGCGGAAAACGCCTCGGGTATGCCGAACTTGCGATGGCCGCGCAAGTAGGCCGCTGCAAAGTGGAAGTAGCGAAGAAGCCGCGCGTGGCAATTCTATCCACCGGCGACGAAATAATTTTCGTCGGCGATTCTCCGCAACGATTTCAGATTCGCAATAGCAACAGCATTTCGCTGGCTGCGCAAGTTTCATTAGCCGGCGGCGAACCGTTGGTGGTGGGCATTGCGCCCGACAATGTGGCGGAGCTCCGCGCTCGCATCGAACAGGCGCTGAAAGCCGACATCGTGATTTTGACCGGTGGTGTGTCAGTAGGGAAATACGATCTCGTTGAACAAGTATTGAAAGAAATGCACGTTGAATTTTTCTTCGACGCCCTCGCCATTCGTCCCGGCCGTCCCGCCGTGTTTGGCGCGTGTAACAACACCCCGGTATTCGGACTGCCCGGCAACCCGGTCTCCACCATGGTGACGTTCGAACTCCTCGTTGTTCCGGCGATCGAGGCGATGAGCGGTCATCCGCCAGGCTCGCTCCATTTATTCAAGGCCAAGCTTGCGCACCCAGTGGACGAGAAACCGCCTCTCGCACATTTTCTTCCCGCCCGGGTGCAATGGCCCGATGGACAAGCAACCGTCGAAGCGCTGCACTGGGAAGGATCAGGTGATATTGGAGCAGTAGTTCGCGGAAATTGTTTTTTGCTCGTTCATGAATCGAAGCAGAAACTCGAAGCCGGCGAAATAGTCGATATCCTGCCGCGGCGCGGTCTTTTTTAGCTTTTCAAAGAAGAAGTTGCGATGAAAAAACTTTCGCACTACGATCGCCGGGGCCGTGTGAAGATGGTGGACGTCACCGCCAAGCCTGCCACATCGCGAACAGCTGTTGCCCACGCTTTCGTTCGCATGCAGCGCGCGACGATTGCCAGCGTTCGCCGCCTGAAGTCGCCCAAGGGCAATCCGCTTGAAATCGCGCGAATCGCGGGAATCACTGCCGCCAAGCGCACAGCCGAGCTGATTCCACTTTGTCATCCCCTCGCATTAACGCACGTAGATGTCACCGCAAAGCTATGCCAGAATGGAATTGAGGTAACCTCCGCGGCTAGCACCACGGGACCAACCGGGGTTGAGATGGAAGCGCTGGTGGCTGCGGCGGTCGCGTCGCTAACGATCTACGATATGTGCAAAGCTCTGGAACGTGGCATGGAAATCACCGAACTGTATCTGGTGAAAAAGTCGGGCGGACGCAGCGGAGACTATACCCGCGCAGGAAAACGTGTGAAGCGATGATGCACGGGAAAGATGTAAAAGTTCTGGTGGTCGATGACAACGCCCTGATCCTCGATCTCTTGATGAAGGGGCTTGCGCCGCACTGCGACGCTCGCGCAGCCGGGGATGGCGCCGACGCGCTTTTGAAAATCGTGGATGACCCGCCGGACCTGGTTGTTTGCGACTACCGCATGCCGGGGCTCGATGGCCGCCAGCTTTACGAAAAACTTCGCACGCGCCAACAGACCAAGCTGATTCCGTTTATTTTTCTGGCCAGCCGTGGGGACATCGAGGAAAAACTGCGTCCCATCGTCGAAGGCGTCGAGGAATTTATTTCCAAGCCGTTCTTCGTTAAAGATTTGGTGCGCCGGACGAAAAAAGTGGTGGATCGCCTGCAACTTGAAAAATTGCAGAAGCGCCAGGTGCGGCCGGGTGTCATTCAAGGCCGGCTCGAAGAAATGAGCATCATGGACCTGATGCAGTCGCTCGAAATGGGCCAAAAAACATGCCAGCTATGCATCCATCGCGGCGGCGAAACTTGCGAGCTTTTCTTTTCCGCCGGGCAATGCAAAGACGCCCGATTTGGTCCTAGCGAAGGCGAAGCTGCTGTGTTTCAAGCTGTACGCTGGACCGACGGCGAGTTCGAAATTGATTTCAACGCCGGCCCAACCCGTTCCACCATCACTCGCACCACCACAGGTTTGCTGATGGAAGCCCTTCGGCTGATCGACGAAGAACAGAATCAGTCCACCACGGAAGATCAAGAAGTTACCGAAGGATAGTTCATCGCAAACCCCGCCATGCGCGTCGCCGTCGTCACAATTAGCGACTCCGTAAGCAGTGGAAAATCGGAAGACCGCTCGGGTCCCGCTGTCATAGCCCGCTGCAAGGAACTCGGCTGGCAAATTGTCTCGTCCCATGTTTTGCCGGACGACCGCGCCGCAATCGAAAATCTCCTAAAGAAAACAGCCGACGCAAACGACGCTGACGTAATTCTCACTACCGGCGGAACCGGCGTAGGACCGCGTGACGTAACCCCCGAAGCCACCATCGCAATCGTTGAAAGATTAATCCCCGGCTTCGGCGAACACATGCGTTTAGAAGGAGCGAAGAAGACTCCTCGCGCGATCTTGTCCCGTGCGGTTGCCGGTATTCGCGCCACTACAGTTATTATTAATCTTCCGGGCAGCCCGCGCGGCGCGGTTGAGTCGCTTGACGCCATCGCCGAGTTCCTGCCTCACGCGGTTTCTATTCTTCACGGCGCGCGTCACGATTAATTTCGGAACAAATCAAATCTGAACGTTGGCCGTTCCCGCTCGCCTCACGTATAATCCCGCGCGTAATGCCGCTAACCGCCGGAACTCGCTTAGGCCCCTACGAAATCATCGCCCCTATCGGTGCGGGTGGCATGGGCGAAGTGTACAGCGCAAAAGACACCCGGCTCGACCGCACCGTCGCGCTGAAAATTCTGCCGCAACATTTGGCGGATGCGCCGGAAGTGCGCCAGCGTTTTGAACGCGAAGCCCGCGCCGTATCCAGTCTCAACCATCCAAATATTTGCGCCCTCTATGACATTGGCCGCCAGGACGGCACCGATTATCTGGTCATGGAGTACATCGAAGGCGAAACACTCTCCAAGCGCCTGGAGCGCGGCCCGCTCGCGGCCGCTGAACTTTCCCGCATCGCGATTCAGATCTGCGAAGCGCTCGAAAAAGCGCATCGCCAGGGAATAATTCATCGCGACTTAAAACCCGGCAACGTGATGCTTACGAAGTCCGGAGCCAAGCTGCTCGATTTCGGTTTAGCGAAAGCGACCGCGCCCGTAACATCGGATCCGGCGCTTTCGCCTACGATGAGCCAGCCGCTGTTGGGAGGAGGCTCTCAAAATCCGGCGCTTACCACGCAAGGAACCATTGTCGGCACGCTGCAATACATGTCTCCCGAGCAGCTTGATGGCGGCGAAGCTGACGCCCGCAGCGACATTTTTTCCTTCGGCGCTACGCTCTACGAAATGGCCACAGGCAAGAAGGCGTTCGAGGCCAAGACGCAAGCGAGCCTGATCGCGGCGATCTTGCGAGAAGAGCCACGGCCAATCAGCGACTTGCAGCCGCTGTCGCAACCAGCGCTCCAGCGCATCACAACCACCTGCCTCTCCAAGGATCCGGACGATCGTTGGCAAAGCGCCGGCGACTTGAAGCGCGAGTTGCAATGGATTGCAACCGGAGGTTCTTCCGCGGGAATTTCCACGCCGGGAATTTCGGTGCCAGTAGTCGAGCAACGCAAGAGTCGCGGTGCGTGGTCCCAAATTTTGCTGATCGCGTTAGGGTTTGTCGCGGCGCTGGCAATCGCCGCCGCAATCTTTTACCAGCGCAAAGCCTCGCAACCCGTGCCCGTGATTCATGCCGAGATGGTTCCACCAGAGGGCTTCGCATTTGGGACGGTGGGCAAGGACAATCAATTTGCGATTTCGCCGGACGGCTCTGCCATCGCTTTTGTCGCCGACGGCCAGGGCAAACAGATTATTTTCGTGCGCATGCTGAATTCGACGACAGCTCAGCCGTTGCAAGGCACCGAAGGCGCCTCGTATCCTTTTTGGTCAGGCGACAGCCGAAATCTCGGCTTCTTCGCCGATGCAAAGCTGAAACGCGTGCCCGCAGCAGGCGGAGTGGCGCAGATACTTTGCGACGCCACCGCAGGCCGTGGTGGCACTTGGAATAACGAGGGCACCATCGTTTTCACGCCGGGACTCAGAGAGCCGTTATTTAAGGTTTCGGAGAGCGGTGGAACCCCGGTGGCGGTAACCGCGACGAACCAAGCAGCCGTCGTGCCAAGTCACCGCTGGCCTTCTTTCCTGCCCGATGGAAAGCATTTCTTATTTACCACCGACGAAGGCGTCGCGGCCGGTTCGTTAGATTCCACCGAGAGCCACATAATCCTGCAAGTGAAGTCCAACGCGGCATATTCCAGCGGATACCTGCTCTATATGACGGACGGGAACTTAGTGGCCCAGCCGTTTGATTTGAGCCATCTATCTGTCGGTGGAGTGCCGGTTCCGGTTGCCGCGCATGTGGAATACGCGACAGGAAAGTCGCTGGGGAATTTCTCGGTTTCGCCGGGTGGTGCGCTGATTTATCAGCGCGATTTTTCTCCCAAGCAACAAATCGTTTGGCTCGACCGCAATGGCGGGGAAGTAGGAAAGTCCGGAGAACCGGACTACTACTTTGGCGCTGCACTTTCGCCGGACGGCCATCAAATTCTGTTGACCCGCGGGCCGTCATCTACGAAACGTGATCTGTGGGTCATGGACTCGCAACGAGGAACGCTCTCCCGAGCCACCTTTGATCCCGCCGGATTAATCCTCGGCGCATGGTCTCCGGACGGGAAGGATTTTGCAGTTTCGGTGGCTAACGGTTTTGAGA
>Ga0209624_10001762_pt1 | contig 16582 bp, 14 predicted proteins | sample JacPinW_OM2H0_O1_FD_188565 | JGI IMG/M metagenome (GOLD analysis project Ga0209624, IMG submission 188565) | Forest soil microbial communities from Algoma, Ontario, Canada - Jack Pine, Ontario site 1_JW_OM2H0_O1 (SPAdes) (version 2) | ecosystem: Environmental > Terrestrial > Soil > Boreal...
GACTCAATGGGTAATCGTAGTTTGGCAGAAGTTGGCCGGCAAGCTGGGTATGCATCAACATGTCCCACGTATCTGGTAAGAATTTCTGAGGATAAACCTCGTACGGCTCTCGCGTGCGCGCATTAAAGTAAAACGCATCGGGTAAACGCGGTCTGGTGACGATTTCTTCGATGTCAGTGTGAGCGCGTTTCTTTTCGTCTTCTGTTGGACAGTGGTTGTGCCCGATTAGCTCGGCAGCTTCGGCGATCACCGGATCGGAATAATACGCTTGGTACTCGGGGTACGGCACGATGAACTCGAGTTCATCCCATAACAATAGTGCCCGCTTTAGCAGTCTTTCACCACCTTCATCCTGAAGTTGCGTATGCGGGTAGTAAAGGGCGCTCCTCATCATTTTGTGCCTCCACAAGGAAAATGTACGGTTATGATACGCTGGGCGACATTGACAATCAAGCACTGCGGCGCGCATCTGCGAGTAGACGTTGGATTACAATCGCGGTTAGTGTACAGACATTGTAAGCGCAAGCACGGGTAGTGTCCTAAAAGCTGTTTTAGGACACTACCCAAGCACGAGATCACGGTTCGCTCACTTTGTAGCATAGGAAGGGTAGGAATAGTCCCTGCTAACACGACAGAAACCTGAACAAAGGGCCGAGATCGCGCATCACTTTTTTAGGTTGGTTTACGCGGCCTCAGGCCCTCGTTTTCAGGAATGATCGTGAGGGAAACTGAGCGGCCGTCTAACTGATGCCACTTTAGAAGACATCAGGCCGTGACGCACTTCACCACGCAACTCGCGATTGCAGCCGCGCCAGTCCCTGCTTTCGCTACGACGCAGGCGATAAAGGCTTGTGGCCCACCAGCCAGTGAGGGTAGGCAACCCAGCAGGATGGGCAGAATCGCCAGTCCCGCACACTTAAGGATGCAGAGGAAATTGGAGCCGAACCCAGCAGCATTAAACGCGGGAGTATCAGGTGACAGGCTGATAGTTTGAGCGCCAATCACGTTGCCTTTCGCGTCTTTCGCGACGCCACCCAACTTGAATGTCCACGTGAACGGACCCAGATGTATGGGCTTGTCCAATTCAACGGTTACAGTAACGGTCTCGTCTTCCAACTTGACCGTAAGGTGAAGTTCGATCGGAAAGGGTCCAATCGTGCCGGACAGTACGACGCTCCCCTGAAGGTCACCGACCGAACCCGTGCTGAGAAAAACACCTCCATCGGAAGTCACATGCACTTCAGAGGTCGCGGCAGCATCAGCAACTTGGATCTTTCGGGAGGCCAGGGCTGTTGTGTTTCTGGCTGACAGCGCTGATAGATTGGCCAAGCTCATCGTTTGAACGGTCGGCATCGTCTCTGTGTCAGGCTTGTGTTCGTGGCATTTACAGCTAGACGTCATTTAATTCTCCTTTGGTGCGCCGCAGACGCGGCTCTGGCAATGAAAGCGAAAACGGATGCAAAAAAGGGCCATGATTGCCAGATGAGGGATGCCACGCTGCGTTCCCCCCGGAGGCGCTAATTGATAATTTGGTCCGCGATCTCCGATACTGCGCGTCGTACAGTTCTGAATGAGCAGGATCTATCGTCTAAAACTCGGAAAAGAGCCGAGTTCTTGCGCGCATACGCTACAATCTGTTCTTTTGCGTTAATATCTGTTCTTAGACTGAGGATAGCTGCGTGAACCGGGGCCTTTGGCAGAAGATCACGGAGACCTTCGACGCCGCGCTAGAGTACCCTCCCGGCGAGCGGGAGTCGTATTTAGAACGGGCCTGCGGCAGCGATAAGACGCTCTTCTGCGAGGTTGTTCGCCTTCTTGCTGAATTTGAGAAGGCCGGTGATTTTATCGAGCAGCCCTTGGTCGAATCGCGGCAATCGGTAACAGCAGGTGCCCTCATTGGGAAACGGTACCGTATCGAGGCGCTGCTGGGGCGTGGCGGAATGGGCGAAGTCTACCGCGCCCAGGACGAATTCATGAACGAGCGGGTTGCGCTCAAGGTTCTGCGCTCGGAACTGACCGGCGACCGTGGGATCATTCACCGTTTTCAGCGCGAAGTCCAACTCGCCCGTAAGGTTACGCATCGCAACGTCTGCCGTGTATTCGATGCCGGTGTTCACACCGACGGCGATCAATCAGTTTATTTTTTTACGATGCAACTTCTCGAGGGTGAAACCCTCGCCGCTCACATCCGGCGCGTTGGGCCCATCCCCCGTAATGAAGCATTCCCGCTAGCTCAACAAATGGCCGAAGGACTCAGCGCCGCCCACCAAGCGGGCGTCATCCATCGCGACTTCAAGAGCGCCAACGTCATTCTGTGCGACGGCAAGGCCCTGATCACTGACTTCGGACTCGCCCGCCTGGAGCCTGGTAAAGGCAATCCTGTGGCCGTCGGCACAATTACCGCAAACTCCCAAATCGCCGGTACCATCGCATACATGAGCCCGGAGCAATTATGTGGCGGGGAAATGACTGCGGCGTCTGACATCTATTCCTTCGGGGTCGTCCTCTTCGAAGTGGCTACAGCCCGGCTTCCTTTCGATGATCGGCACATTATCCAATCCGCGATGCAACGCGCATCCGATTCCACACTGAACGTTCGCGCCCTGGCTCCCACGATCGACCCACGATGGGCCTCGGTCATTAAGCGATGCCTCCAACGCGATCCTTCAAAGCGTTTCCAAAGCGCTCTTGAGGCCGCGACCGAGTTGCAGCCCAACCTCTGGCGCCCACCAATGCCCAACTGGACTCGGCGGCAGTGGAACATAGGCGTGGTCGCCGGACTTTCAGCCGCCGGACTTTCCGCGGCCGGAGTGGCCCTGATCTCCACGGTTTCCCGCTTTCACTCACAGAATGCGAGATTGCCCGAAGGAGCTGATGCCTTGCTGAGTCCGATCACCAATTCGACGGGCGACGCTCGCTTCGATGGAATAACGGAATTGTTCCGGAACCAATTGTCCCAGTCCGTTCATCTGAACCTGATCGACAGCGCGAAAGTCGCGGGGGAGCTGAGGCAGATGGGCAAACCGGAGAATACAGCAGATCCTGCGGCTATTCGCGAAGCAGCCTGGCGCCTCAATGCCGGTCTTGCTCTTTACGGGGAGGTATCGCGAATCGGTACGGACTACGTCCTCAACATCGAAATCGAAGCCCGCGGCCCTCAGCCGGACAGGCCCAGGGCGAAGCCCCACAATTCCTGGACTGCTTCCGACCCGGACGCCTTGATGCGTACGATTGGGGACGCGAGCATATGGGTTCGCGAAACGGTCGGTGAATCCCCTGCCAGCGTCACATCCTTCGATCGGCTGCCGGCGGACACAACCACACCCTCCTGGCAAGCGCTGTCATATTACGCGCGCGGCCAGAACTTCTTTATGCATCAGGACTACGATCCGGCGCTTCTCGAATTCGAGTCGGCCCTGCGCGCCGACCCGAAATTCACTCTCGCGGCACTGAGACGAGCCGATCTCTTGGTCTCCCGTGGCCGGCAGGCCGAAGGATTCCCGCAGTATCGCGCCGCCATTCACATGCTTGACGAGCGCCCAGTAACGCGCGCCGAGGAGTTGAACGCGCGTGGGATCTTCGCCTTCGACAGCGGTGATGTCGAAGCGTCAGACAAATACTTCCGCACCTGGTCAGCAGAATACCCGTCTGATTGGAAGCCTTCCTACTACCGGATCATCGGTCTTATTCTGGAGGGTTACGCGCGCCAAGCCCTTCAGATGCTGGCGGCCTTGCGGCGCAGGATGCCGGATTTTGGCGACCTGTACGCTCAAACCATCGCCGCACTGCTCGTGCTCGGCGAGACTGCGCAGGCAAGAACATTCGTGCCGCAGCTGAGGAAGTGGAACGGCGCCGAGAGGGGCGATTTACGCGAAGGCTTCGTTCGTTTTCGTGAAGGCGATTGCCTTGGCTACCTCAGTATTCTTCATTCGATTCAGAGAAGTCAGAATTGGCGCGCGGCATCCGACGCCATGCTTAACGAGGCCATGCTTTACATCGACGCCAGCTTGCCCGACGCAATCACGTCACACATCGACGACTTTCTTTCCGCTCATTCCGGCGCGGAGACGGTTCCAGAGCAAGCGTCATTGAGGGCCGTGCAAGCGTGGACGGAAATGCGAATCGGCCAGATCCGGAGCTCGATTTCCCACGCCCGTCAAGCGCTCGAATTGGAGCCCGGACCTCTCATTGTCGCCGTCGCTGGAACCGTATTCGCGCGAGGCAGGGAGGGCACACTCGCTCGCCGGGCGTTGGAGTTCAGCGGCGGAATGCTGGACATCCGTCTCTACGCAATCGCCTATCATCGGATCGCCGGCGAATTGGCAAATGCGTCAGGCAACCAGGAATTGGCGATCCGGGAATTCCGCGCCGCGGCTGCCCTGGAACCGAGAATCGCCCACCGTCAGTACCTCATGGAGGCGCTGCCCGTGGGCCCAGAGCGCCTGGCATTGTGTCTAAACGCGGTTCGAATTCCGTGGCAGGCCCTTCGGCCCCCGCCCATGCACTCGCTGGGTTCGCTAGGGTTCGCGGTTCCTGTCGTCAATTCCACGTCTGGTATCGACGAACCGTTTGCCAGAAAGTTTGCCGTCTCAAGCCGTCAGCTTGAAAACGCAAGTTAGTCTAATTCACTCAGGATAAGGAGCAAATATGAAAAAAAGAAACGCATACGACCGCGTGTCAGTCGACGAGGCATTCGCAGCGTTCGACGACTCACTGGCAGACTGGCAGATTGCCGGCTTGGCCGTCCTGTTATTCAAAGGAGGCATCTTCTGGGACCAGGGCTCCTGGGCGGTGGAGGGTAAGGCCAACCTAAAGAATTACCAGGATGCCGCGTCCGCGCAGAACAAGGTGTTCCTAGAGGCATATCTCGACAATGTCTTCACGGCGCTGAACAACGATGCGAACCTACAAAATCAGCTCGCAGCCACGCACGCCGCGCTCAAGAATTTCATCGCAGCCATGGTCAGGAGTTCGCCATGGACGTACTGCGGAACTCTCGACCCTACGACGCTGGTCTCGATAGTCAAATAGATTCGCAGCCATGACGCGCCTAGTTCTCGCAGTTCCGATCTTCATCGGTTTATTGGCGTGCTCAAAACCGCAGGCGAACACGCCGGCTAAACCGCAGCCATTTCCTGGTTCGCCATCCCCACTGGCCCCACCCCAGGACATCGCCACGTTGCGGGTCGAGGGTTGGAAGCTGTTGATCGCAGTCACGAAGCCGGCCGGATCCGGTCTTCCTTTGTGGCGAACCTGGCGTCAGTCCCCCGAAGTGCTTTCTGGAAAGCCCAATGAGATCCTCTATCTAGAACCGCCCAAAGAATTCGAGGGCCTGGCGGATAAAGGCTCGGGACCCTATCGCATATACGAGAGTACCTTTTACAATCCCGTTGCCGCTCGTCACATACAGATGATCCTGCAAAAGGAAACCACGCGAGCCCTTCTGGGGCAGAGCCGCAGTGAGGTCACCGAATTCCCTCCGGACGCCCTCATTGCCAAAGCATTCTGGAGGAAAGCCCCAGCCGCCGGAAAATCCAGCATAGGAATCTGGGACTGGGCAAGCCCAAGTCTCGGAGATGATGACGCCCGAGAAGAAAACTGGCCTCAGCAGTGCATCTCGCTTCAGAAAGAGCCGGGATGCCTCACAATTGCCGACAACTTCCACATGATCCAGGTGACTAAAAATAATCTTGCCTCTTTCAAATGTCCCGTGGGTTGCGACCTAGGGGAAGTGAATGGAATCGCGCCCGGCGACGCTCTTTTCCTTGTGGGATTGCATGTCGCATCCAAAGCTCTCCCGGACTGGTTCTGGGCTACATTTTGGTGGAAAGGCGTGCTCAGGCAGGATGGAGGCTCGTGGACTTGTGATAACGCCCAGCGCCCTCCGGAGGTGGCCAATTCCAAGCTCTGGAGCAATTATTCGATGGACGTAATTGCCAGCTTCACAGTACCCAAGCCGGTCGTCGCAGCTGCGGATACACACTGCGGTGTACCTCCGCACTACGCTCGAGACACTCAGTTTCTGGCCGCCTTTAACCCCTTCGTGGAAGCTCGCCTAAGTTGGGGCCGCACCAGCAGTTGTATTGACTGCCATTCGCGCGCGACTACGAAGAATGGCATACCCTTCAACTATGTTCCTAAACCTGACAGGACGGATCGGTACACCGGCCTTAAGGATCTACAAGGAGATATTCGCAGCGACTATCTTTGGACATTGGCGCATGCGCTGGACCCCACTCCTCTCCCAGGACCTTAGCATCCATTCACCTATCCCGCGGCATCTCTTTGCCAGCTTGGCTGTTAACCAGTTCGCCATGCAGCCAGGCCTTGGCGACATTCCAATCGCGCTTTACGGTACGGGGGGCTACCTGCAAGACCTCCGCCACTTCTTCTTCGGTCATCCCACCGAAAAAACGTAGCTCCACCACCTTGCATCGGCGCTCGTCAAACTCCGCCAACCGTCCGAGCGCTTCATCGATAAAGAGAATCTCGTCCAACCGGTCATCGGAAATCACCAGCCCATCAGTCAGCTCGACTTTGCGCTGCGCCCCATCGCGCTTTGCCGCCTTTTTGCTTCGCGCATAGTCGACAAGAATGCGCCGCATCAGTTGCGCCGCGACGGCAAAGAAATGACTTCGATTCTGCCATCCCTTGTCCATCTGGCCTGCGAGTTGTAAATAGGCTTCGTTCACCAACGCGGTTGGCTGAAGTGTATGCGCCGCGCGCTCACTTCTCAAGTATCGTGCGGCAATTTTTCGCAATTCCGGATAAACTAGTTCGAGCAGACGCGACTGAGCAGCTTTGTTGCCAGCTTTCACTTCTCCCAACAATCGCGTGATCTCGCCACCATCGTCCACAGTTCACATTATCCACGATCGGGTGCCGTAGAGCCCGATCTAGGTTGCGGCACGCGGATTCCAGTTACCGACCGCGGGTCACCCCGTCGAATCGGCGTTGGATTCCCTAAAATCCGCCCGGTGCAGTCCCAGTGTAATTAGCCACCTAATTAAATGACCTCTCGCTCCCCCAACCTCTGCTGCCGGGGCTCTTTTCTAATCCGCTCTAGACTAGTGGGCGCTGAAGCGTTCGTCCGGTCGTGGATCAAAATGCATTAAAGCGTCGTCCGAACGGAGGCTCTGAGTCGCTAATGAAATCAGGCATTACATGCTAAGCGCCCGATAAATCTGAGTGCACCCTGTGGGTCTACGGAATTTCGGCAACCTGATCTTCGAAATACCTCAGACAGGCTTTGGCCAAAGCCCTTGAGGAAACAAATAGGCCGACTTCCGCACGGCGCCGAGAGAAAAGCTGTCTACTCATCGATACCTAACGTTTGGCTGGACTTTTATCGGGCGCACAACGATGCCGAAACAGAGCTTCTCAATCACCTCGAACCAGTGAGCCAGAAGCTAATTGTTACATCCGTGGTGACGGGTTCCATTGGCCCGAACGCAGAGTAGCTAGATCAGGTACGCTGACATCCTTGGTGAACCTAGTCGGCACAAACCGTTATCTCTTCGAATCAGTCCTTGAAGGGGCCCTCACGAAAGCGACGAAGAAGAGGACGACGGTCCGGTTGTCTTAGAGTTCCGTCGTCATCGAGAAGGATATCGGCGTAGGCGGGATCTGAAAACCTTAGTGAATCTACGTCCAGCACGGCCTTGCGGAGCCAATTCGAGAATTCGCTGGTTTTCGCTTCCAAGATCGAGAGGTCCGCGGGCACGCGCATCAAATCTACCCAGGTTCCGGTATTCACGTAATGTGCATCGCTTCCTACAGGCACATACTTCATTGTGTGCGTATGGCCCATCACCACAACTCGCGGCCGTCCCGAGCCGCCACTTCCGATCACGCGTTTTGCCGCCTCGAGGTAAGGACCATCGGGGCCATCGAAATCGAACGTCCGATCGCTCTTCAGGGCGGTTACCACGGCAACGCGAAGCTTTTCCACCCGATCGGCCGGGAGCGGCTTGCCGCTGCGGATCAGCGTCGCCATGCTGTCCGGGCGAAGCATGTTTTTTAGATCCTGCCACCGTTCCTTTACGCTGATCTGCTCCTCGCCACTGATGGCTGCGAGCTCGTCTTGAAAGACATCCCGCACATTCTCTGGTAAACCCGTGGAGTGACCTTTCGCCGAGATGAGTTGTTCTGCCTCCGACGAGACCGACGGCAGCCACGAGCGCGTACGCGCCCATTGCTTAACCCACAAATTGGAGATCTGAAAAATCCGCCGCACATCTCGCTTGAGCGAGGGCTCTAGAGCAGAAAACACAAGGGGCAGAAGCTTTGTTTCCGGCTTCAACAGATCGACAAACGGGTAATCGTCTCGCAACGGATTTACGAGCTTTTCCACCATCAGCGATCCAGGGCAGGGGTTAATCGCGGGAACTGGTTCCAGGCGGGAAGCCGCGCTCGCGACGCGCTGGAGATCCGGGTAGCTAATCGCATTCCAAGAATCGTAACGGTTCCCATGCTCCACGAGAAGATCTCCGACGCGATAGGCCTGATTACTTCGAACAAATTCACACGAGTGCAGATCGGTGCTTAACTTGTTCAGAAGGGCTTCCGTTACACGCGGTAGAGCCGATTCGATATCGTGATTCCCCAAGGTCAGCGTAAATAGGTCAACCTTGGCAATGCACTTTCGAAATGAATCGAAGACCGGTGTGAATTGTGCCACGGCGCCTTCCAATTTGCGAATACAGGCATCTTCATCGGGCGTCCAGGCGGAATGCGGTGCGACGGCCAGAAAATCCACAAAATCGCCATTGATAATCAATTCCAGGCGCTCGCCTTCCGGCCGTGCATAATCGCCAAGTTGGGCCAGAAAGTTGCAGAGCAAATTCGGATTTCCGAGCATCGGCTTGTGGACTCCGCCGATATGGGTATCGGATATGATGATGATTCGGCGCATTTCATGAATTATCTCACCCGGGGAGCAAAGTGGGGTCTCAATGAATGATGAAGAACGCCTTTTCTCCCTCCTGGTCAATTGTTCGGCTCGGGTGGTCTCGGGGCAAGACCTAATGGGCACGGCGCTGCTGGTGGCACCGGGGCTCGCTCTCACGTGCCGGCACGTCGGGGACGATCTTCCGCCGGACACGCCCGCAACCTGCAACTACTGGGTGGATCAGGGTTCTGCGAAGCCCGAGGAGATCAAGTCAACCTTCCAGGTGGATTTGCCGAAAGATGCCGATCACATGGCGGATCTGGCGCTCCTACGCTTCACCAATATTGAGCCGCGCCAGAGATGTGCTTGCTTGGCTCCGGGGTTATTTTCAACGCGCGGATTGGTCTGCTTCGGGTACCCCGCGGCCTTTCCCGACGGCGACAGCTTGAAGTTTGAGCCAGAGTTTTTTACGGGCAAGTCTGGGTGGCAGGCCCTCAAACTCGCGAAGGGACAGCCTTCTCCTGGTCATAGTGGGTCGGGTCTCCTGAATACCCGCACGAAGGCGGTATGCGGAATTTTATACAGTAGGGACGACCCGCAGTCTGGGATGAACGCATCTCGTCCTGTACCCATCGAATATGCGCTCGAATACTGGCCCGAAATATCTGAACGCGCCACACCGTACCATGAAGCTAACAGCATCTGGCGCGATATCCTGCCGCATAACCGGATCCTCCACAACATGGCTGTGGTCCGGCAGCGAATCATTCGGGATGACCCACATATTGACGAACTGCTGGTGGACTCGCCTCTCGGATCCTTCTGGGGGCAGTTCATCACTGCGGAACCCTGGCGCGACTTCGTAGGTAGGCAGACATCGATTATTGAAGCGCTGGCAGGAATGCTTGGCGACGAGAAAGCCATTTCCGGCCAGGTGCGCGCGGTGCGCTTCGGCAGCGCGTGCGAGGATTCGATTCCCGATCTGCGAGTGATCGCTTCGGAAGATAGACTTAGGCGCGCCAACGATGTTCGAAAACGTTTGCAAATAGAATTCGACCGGGTCAGGAATGAAAAGCCATCGGACCCCCGGAACAAGCAGCCCAACACCCGCACACTCGAGGAGGTTCGGAAAGAGTTGAGCGACGCGCGGCGTTTGGCCAATGCGCTCTGGACACTTAACGATGAATTGGCGCAACCTACCTTTCAACGCGCCTTTCTGGTCATGGGTACCCTGGGAGCGGGTAAGTCGCATTTCCTCGGCGGCTTGCTTGCGCAGGAGTCAGCGAACGCGCCGCTCATCGTCCCGTTAACTCCCGACGATCTTGCCGGTTCTATCACCGCGAGTTTAATCGCCCGACTATCCGCGATCGCGGGAGTCAAGTGGACCGATTTATCCGATGCCGCGGACCTTCTGGGCGGAACCCAACCCCGGAAGTTGATTTTCGCAATCGACGATTTTCAAGAGCTTCTAAGACGGCCCCGAGAGTGGCTGACTGAGTTCATCGAACTGATCAGAAAGCACTCCGGTCTCAATGACATTGGGTGGATCGTGATGCTGGACGAGGTGAAGTACCATCTTCTGTAAGGATCCGCAGATGAGCGCAGAGCGACAGAGCGTCGCTTTTGGAATGAATATGGCTTCACCGGCGTCCGTAGTTTCAGCGTTGAAGACCGTGAGAGCGATCCGTCGCTGGAGGAGCGTGAGCCGGCTACAAAGAAGGGTGCCGGAGGCTGGCTCTCCCTTGATTTCCTGAACGCTTCTGAAAAGACTGGCATCCAACTCCTCAAGGCGCTCTACCAGCAACAAGACCACTCGCAAAGCGTTCTGGTCAAATTACTCGATGCAGTGGCGCCGGGCCAAGTGCCGCTACTCTCGAACCCATGGATCGCGTGGATTCTCTGGGACATTCGCAAGGACCTACCGCCCCAAGCCGTCCTGAGTCTGAACTACATCGAATTCGTCGAAAAATTCTGGCAGCGTCACAAGCTTCGGGTCCAATGTTCGGAATCCCAGCAAATCCTATACAAAACCGTGAGCGCGATGGCCGCGTTCATCGCGAATGTTGCTGGGACCGACATGCTTTTTGCGCCGCTCTTGAAGTTCATCACGGCTTGGAAGACGGGGCTTGAAGATGGAGGTGTCGTCCAGCGAATCATACGGGATTGTCTCCAGAATGAGGATCTTCTTCGTATCGAACAGATCGCCGATGAAGGACAGGACGAGGATGAAATCGTCAGGCTCCGATTTCCAGTGTTCTGGGCGTGGAAGACGGCCGAGCAGGTTCTTCGTTGGGACGAACTAGCGAAGGGACAACGGGATGGATGGCGAGCCAAGCTGAAACCACTAGTCTCCGCCGATCGATTCGGTATTGACCGCGACGCGATCGCTACCTTCATCCTCCTGTTGCTCGATGGGCCGGGCCAGCGCATTAAGTTTTCCGATGTTGCCGATAAAACCTGGTCCTGGATGGAGCGTCTGCCTGATCTGCGCGCTAGCGTGTGGCTCGCCGCAGGAAAAGCGCAAGCGGATCTTCAAAAAAAGATCCTGAACCGCCTGCTCGATCGTCCCCCGAAGCTGTACGCAGATGAGCCGCGAGGAGTGGTCGCATTACTGCACCTAGTGCAGGCCGCCCGCCCCGATGCCATCGGGTATGGCGCGCGGTTCGCAATCCTTCGGCCGCACTACAACACGATCGCGAAAATCCAGCTCAGCGAATACTTCCTGCTTTCGGTTCATCGCGCCATGGAAAACGTAGACACGACGGAGGAGGTGGTCTCGGCGCTCCTGGCATTCGGCGGTTCCGAGGACATAGGCGTTTCTGAACAGATCGCTGATGCGGCGTACACGGCTTTACGCCGTATCACAGGATCGTCTCGGGACTGTGCGCCGGTCCTGTTGCAATACTTAACGGCTCTGAGCGATGAGGACAGGGTCCCCGAGCAGCCGGACCGGTATTTCTATCAATACTTACTCACGGCATTCGCCCGTGACTACGTTGAAGCGGAGGGCCCCAGAGGCTTCTGGTACCTGCGTGAAATGAATTGGTATCAAGCGCGGTCTTTGGTCCATCCAATTCCCAAGGAAATGGCGAAAGAGATGAATTTCGCTTTCGGTCACTGGTGGAGAACCACTCACTACGAACTCCTATTAAAGGACTACGTGGGACTGTTGAAGGACCTTGTGGAGGGCGTCGGACAGCGCGACCGGGAAACGACGAGGAGCGATCGCGAGGCGGCATTCTTCCTGATTCGCCACACCGCCGCTACTGGTGGATTGAAAGCGGTCCGCGTGAGCAACCGGTTCCGCGACCTCCTGGAGAAACTTTACAAAGACCCGTTGCTGCCACATTTGCGCGACCGCTATAAAGCATTCTACAGAATGAATCTCGCAGCAAGGTCAGGCGCCGACGATGTCGAAGAGTGAGTTCACACTTGTATCGTACCGGTCGCCTCTCCGAAGATGTTGACCGTATGGAGTGCCGGCGTCGCGGTAAGTCCGATCTTCACAGCGTCGAAGTGTTCGAGCACGCGGCGGAATTTGGAGATGTAGTCGTCCTGGTTTCAGAGAGATGATATTTCAAGCAGCCGCCAGATCAAACATCGTCAGGCGATCCTCGGTTCGAGGCCGGCTACGGCACCAATGCCGAATCAGGAACAACATGATTACGAAGGTGTTTTGAATACCGCTCCGAATCTGGGTTTCGGAAGGCGCACTTTTTCGAGATGGCGAAGATCGGAGACGACAATCAGTAGGCGAACGCTCGCGCGCCCCATAGTTGCTGATCCTCCTTAGCTTTCGGCTCTCAACTGGGTTGGCCGGTCCAACAAAGCGCCTGGCGCCGAATCTACCCTCGCCTTCAATAGAAAACCTAGCTGTAACACTCGTGTTTTCAATAGCTTGGAAATCCAGAGGCCGGTCGAAGATGGATTCATTGTGGGACTTATCCGGTATTTGACGGGTTGGTATATATACCAACCCGTCTGTGATGCAGGCTAGCAAGGAAATACAAGCCACAGGAGGGCAACTAAAGGAGATTGTAAATGAGATTTAGGCCGTTAGCATAGGTATATATACCTATGCTAAAATGTTCATCGACTGATCTGCCCAGGGCCCCGTCGTGCACTCGCCGGAGGCCATTATGTTTATGGATCACTGAAACCACGTTGGTGAAGGGTTACGCCCCCACGCACGTTGGTATATATACCAACGTGCTACAATAGGCTCAAGGGCGCGCGCTGAACTGGACGAAAAAGAGAGAGCTGCCAAGGATCAAAGCCCGCGTTGACCGCTTGGCGTTGGTATATATACCAACGCCAAACGGTCAACAAAAGTGAACGAATGGCTGACTACGCATTTCGAATCTCAAGAGCAGCAAGAGTCAAAGAAGCCCAGGCGAAAATCGTCGCGGCTCTTGACGAGGATGGCCGTCGAGTCTTCAGTCCTCAGGATCTGATCCAACTGCTAGATGATCACCGTGAGGATTGGTGGATTCTCTCCGGCATCACGAAAAAAGACTTCATCCATTATCTGGAGCAGGAACTCGAGATGCGGAAGCTCGTGCTCACCGGTCCGACGCACCAACAGAAGTTCATCCGTTACCTATGGCGTGATCCGTCACCCATTGAAGTTGCGTCGTCGCTACGTTCAACAGCCTACCTCTGTCATTCAAGCGCCGTGTTCGTTCATGGACTCACAGAGCAATTGCCGAAGGTGCTCTACGTCAATTACGAGCAGAGCGTGAAGCCGAGATCATCTGGCGCATTGACTCAAGACAGCATGGACCGGGCCTTTCGCGGCAAGCAGCGTGAATCCACGTTCACATTTGAGTACGACAATTACAAGTTCATTCTCCTTAGTGGGAAGAACACAAAGCGGCTTGACGTGCAGACAAAGCGCCTTCCACAAGGAGGCAAGGTTCAGGTCACAAGCGTTGAGCGCACTCTCATCGATATCGCCGTCCGTCCGACCTATGCTGGAGGAGTGCATCAAGTGCTAGAGGCGTATCGAAAGGCTGCAGGGGTGCTCTCCGTCGGAAAGATCGTCGCTACTCTCAAGCAGCTAGATTACGTTTACCCGTACCACCAAGCAATTGGCTTTTACCTGGAACGAGCTGCCGTTTCGATTAAGCAGACCGATCGGCTGAGAGAGCTTGGAATTGAATTTAAGTTCTATTTGACTCACGGAATGCGGGAGATGGAATACAACGAACGCTGGCAGCTATTTCATCCAAAGGGAATGTAGCGGTTCGATCCCCTGAAGGACAAAATCGAAATAAAAATCGAAGTCCTCCAACTGTCCGGTCGTGGTCGTTTGAACGCTCGGCCAGTCTACCCGATGAAATTCTCTCTGATCTTTGATCTTCCCTAGCAGCGAGAGTGGGACCTCCTTGATGCCAAAGATCTCCTTCGCCAACTCTGCCGTTTCGGGGGCGTCGAACCGAAAATCGGTCTTCGTAACCACAGTATGGATGTCGTAAAAATCTCGCGCACGAGGGTGCCTTGTCCGCCCGGTCAGAGCGTAGTCCTCCATCTGTTGGCAGAGGGCCCGAACCTTCTCTAGGGCAATCATCGCCGGTGTGTAGACGTAGATGGCGTATGAATCCAGTTCCGTGCGCGTCTTTCCTTCCGTGTATTCCCATTTGCTGAGATCAACAGTAAAGACCCTTAACTGCCTTGGCCCCACAACAGTGGCTTCACGGCGCAATTGTTCCAAATTGGACCTAAGCCGTTGATAGTGCACCTCATCGACAAGCTTAAACTGAAGTTGATATCCACCCCACCAAGCAAATCGGTTCTCGTTGTTATCCGACGGCTTGGCCAGAAGCTTGACGTCAAACGGCACGAATTTGAAAGGGGCGAAGCGACTAGCAAGCGCGCGCTCAATTCGTGCTTGGACATCTAAAAGGTCGTCAAAGTCCTTCTCCATAGAAAAATCGAGATCGAGAGAGGTGCGCGAGCTTATGCCGTGGACGATACTCATAGCATTTCCGCCCTTGAGTACCAGCTGCTCGAACAGCACATCATCGCTAAACAGCGCTGTGATGGTATGGCGGCGAACTTCGTCGAAATTCATTGCAGATTTCAGCACTTGAGGCGATGTGTTTGATCCAAGCTCGTAACACTGAGGCCTTTGAGATCGCTTTATTAGATCCTTTACCGTAGCAGACGGTGGGCGTCTCCGCCTGGCAGCGGGCGGTGCCTGACCAACGCCTCCCCTTCCCCCTATCTGTTCAACAGACCACTCCTGAGCTTAATTCTCCTTGTACCGACTTCCCTGTTAAGGGGACGCTTCTAGTTTCGTGCCCAGAAATCGCGAGCATTTGGTTGCGGAAACTGTGGCCTGCCGGCAGGCAGGTACATGGAGTGATGGATTGGAGGTAGGTCCTCCTAGCGAGGTGAACATCAGAGTGAAGTCATCACTAATCCGGGAAGGTCCCCTGCTGCCGCCAGTGGTTCGGCGGTGCCTGGCTGGTAACCAGGTGATTGAAAAGCTGAGGACTGGGAGAGTCGCTTAAGTAGAAGCTGCGGGCTCGAAAGAGGTTTGCAGGCGAGCTTGCTGCAAGGTAGTGGCGAGCTCGTTTCCGTGCGCGGATGGCACCGCGTACACTACGGAACCGACGAAAGGGCGGAGCGCCTTAGATAAGAGACCACCGGCGAGATTTGTTCGGTCCGTCGCGCGTCAACTTTGGTGTAACCATTTTTGTCACCATTGGCAGAAACTTCCAGCAACCTGGAGAAACCAGCAATCCTGAGAAACACCTGTGAACGCGGGCGTTACGGTTCTGGTGGTGCCTGCTGGTTTCCCGAATTCGCATTATGAGTCCGCTGCTCTAACCGCTGAGCTAAGGGCCCGATCCCCACAGTGTACCTCCGAAAGCTCGAAATCCGCGAGACTCAGACCGAAGAAGCTAGCGGAATGGTTTTCAGTGAAAACGGACCCGATGGCATCGTTTTTCGCGGCTCGTAAGGCCACTTCGGCCGGTTACGCCTCATCCATGAGACGCGATGATCGCTACCAGCAAGCAATGCTGGCCGCCGGCTTCGTTTTCGTCAGCCGCTCTGGGGATTTATAACCGTTAGAGTCCAACTTTAGGCCTTGAGTCCGATTGCTTAAAGACGCGATAATCATCCCACATGGCCAAGCTTTGCCGTGTCTGCCAAAAGCCAGTGGCCGATCGCGGAGGAGTTTGCGACACCTGCAGGCACGGCATTCTGAAAGGTCCAGTCGCACCAACGCTGCGCCCACGCGTATGGAAGGTGGCTGGACTTCTGGTTGGCCTCCTCAGCGTTGCCTCCAGTTTGATCGCCGCCGCAATAATGACGCATCAACCCTTCCCATGGAGTCTCCCGGCGTGGCGAATACCCTCTACGAAGCGCCCAGTCGCTTACGAGATAAGCATGGAAGTGGAGCCCATAACCCGCAAAGTCTTCCCCTACTCCATCGTGCCGGGCGGCGCCGAGAACCTGGATGAAGCCAGGCGGGCCATGATTGATCCGGGCGTCAAAACCAACTACGCCGGCATCGACTTCAAAAAATTAAGACAAGTGAAATTGAGGGCCAACTTATCGGGATACGTTTCGTATCGCTTGGACGAAAAGATCTATTGGACTTCGAAGATGCTAACGCTTCGCGCCGGCGAGACCGTATTCACGGACGGCATCTACCTGGTCCGCGGCCGGGACATGAACTGC
>Ga0209624_10001763_pt1 | contig 16576 bp, 16 predicted proteins | sample JacPinW_OM2H0_O1_FD_188565 | JGI IMG/M metagenome (GOLD analysis project Ga0209624, IMG submission 188565) | Forest soil microbial communities from Algoma, Ontario, Canada - Jack Pine, Ontario site 1_JW_OM2H0_O1 (SPAdes) (version 2) | ecosystem: Environmental > Terrestrial > Soil > Boreal...
CCGATTGTGAAGAGGCGCACGCGCGGCGAAGCCGCGGCCAGGGCACGAAAATACCCATAGACCTTGTCGGAATTGGCAAGCTCCCCGGCTGCGCCTGGAATGCGGCCGAGAAACGCGCGCGGCGACGGCACGGTCGCTGAAGCCGGCAGGTACGACACCCAGGGCGAACTGAAGCGCGCCTCGGTGGTGGCCTGCGCTATCTCTTCGGTGGAGCCGGGCTCCGGGGTGTCAGGCGAGCTTGCGGGTTGGGCAACTGTGCCGGTCGAAACTAGGAGCAGTGAGACACAAAGCCTGCGGAACGGATTCACCATGGGACTTCTAGTACTTGTGCGGTCGAGTGCCGGTGCGCCCATATCGTGCGGCGCGGCAGAAGTGTACTAGTGAGCAGGCGCGGCCGGCAAAATACGCCGAACAAGATTCGCCGGGGCGACAGGCCGCTTACTCGGTTGCGAGCTGCCTGCGTGCTACGCAGGGTACTTGGTAAAGATCGCCGCTACCGCTTCGCGAATCTTGTTTTCGGCCGCTGCGCCGCTGAGGTCCGCAACACTTTGATTCACAGCCGCGTGCCACAACGGCCGCTTGGTCTTGCCATCGTAAAGATTGACGACGATGACGCCCTGCCGATAGGCATAGGGCGCATCCCAACCCCAACCATAGCCCCAGCCCCAACCCCAGCCGTAGTAGGGCCCGGGCGGGTAGGCCCAGCCGCCTTCGACGACCAGATGAGAGCCGATGCCATAGCCGATCAGGCAGTCGGCGTTGGCGCTCGCCGGCTGTACGCCTTTCGCCGCGAGGCTTGCGGCGATCGCGTCACGCAGACGTTGCTCGTTGAGCGGGTTCACCACGCCGCGGCCGTTCTCGTTGTCATAGCGAAAGGAGCCGGCCCAGGCAAATGTGTGGCACTGCGCAGCGCTTGCGCCGGGCGCGACATCGGACGTCACGCGCAGGGAGACGCAGGCACTCATTCCCCAAGCGGTGGCGAGGGCAAAGGCGCAGGAGCGAAACTTATGACCGATCATGGCTTGACCTCCACGAAGCCACCCGCTTTGCCGCGTACGGCAAAGGCGGGCGGATGGAATGTTAACGCACGATCGCACAGGGTGGTTGACGCGCGCCGCAGGCGCCTGCGGTGCAGGTTTAGGGGCGTCCAAGTTGCGCGGCCACCACGCAAGGGCGCAGCGATTAAAGCTCATGCGCGCGCTGCAAGAGCTTCGTGCGCTGCGATCGCGGGGATACGCGCACATTCCTACCGGCAGAACTGCCAGGAAGCGCGAAGAAACTACACTCGCCGTTACGCAGCTGCCAGTTGCCGCTGCGCAAATTCGTAGTTGGCGAGCTTGTTCAGGAAATTGTCGATGAAATCAGGCCGCTTGTTGCGAAAGTCGACGTAGTAGGCGTGTTCCCAGACGTCGAGCGTCAGGAGGGCCTTGCCGTCGCCATTGGACAAGGGACTCTCGGCATCCGGCGTCTTTGTGACTTCCAGCTTGCCGCTGTCCGCCAGTACGAGCCATGCCCAGCCGGAGCCGAATTGCGCCGCCGCCGCTTCCTTGAAGGTCTCCTTGAATTTCGCGACGCTGCCGAAGTCGGCAATGATCCTCTGCTCGAGCGTGCCCGGCATGGAACCGCCCGAGGGCGACAAGCACGGCCAGAAGAAACTATGGTTCCAATGCTGGCCGGCGTTATTGAACACCGTCGTGAGCTTCTTGTCCTTGCGGGTGAGCTTCACCAACTCCTCCAAGTTCTTGGCCTTGAGATCCGGATTCTTTGCAATGAGCTCGTTCAGCGTGTCGACGTAGGTCTTATGGTGCTTGCCGTGGTGCAGTTCGAGGGTTTCCTGGCTCATGCCGCGAGGGGCAAGCGCGTTGGCAGGGAAGGGCAGGTCGGGCAGGGTAAAGGTCATGCGGGTATCTCCGTCGCGCAAGCTGTATTTAAGCCGGGTCTTGGGGAACGATAGCAGCAATTATCGTGCGCGCCGCTGCAATTCTTGCAGCGCTAGGGTCGCAGCACGGTTAAATCCGCCGTGCGGCCTCATTCGGGCGACGCCTGCTCCTCGATCTCATCGTCGCTGCCCTTCGGCGTGCATACGCCGCGCTTTGATTGCGCCACAAACTCCAGAAACGTTGTGGCTGCTGCTCCGGTGAAATTCGCCCGCGCCTTTTCGAGCGCGTCACTGAGGTTAAGACCGCTCGCAAAAAGCGCATGGTAAAGGCGCTTGAGTTCCGCGCGCTCCTGCGGGGCAAATCCTGCGCGGCGCAGACCGATGTTGTTCAAGCCGCCGAGTGCATTGGAGCCACGGCGCGCGATCGTAAAAGGCGGCAGGTCCTTGCTGATCGCCGAGCCGCCCTGCATGAGCGACAGCCGGCCGAGATGGCAGAACTGATGCACCACGCAATTGCCGGAGATGAAGGCCCGATCCTGTACGACCACGTGTCCGGCGAGAAGCGCTCCGTTGGCGATGACGATGTGATCGCCTAATTGGCAGTTGTGTGCGACGTGACTGTGCGCCATGAGAAAGTTGTGGGAGCCGATGACAGTGTCCTCGTCGCGGCTGTTGGCGCGATGCGCGGTGAAATGCTCGCGAAATATGTTGTGATCGCCAATGCGCAATCGCGTGGGATTATTCTTGTACTTGAGGTCCTGAGGCGCATCGCCGATGACGCAGCCCGCGTGAAAGCGGTTGTGCGCGCCGATGCTCGTCACGCCGGTCAGATAGACATGTGGCCCGACGATGCAGTGTGGTCCTAGAGTCACGTCTTCGTCGATGACCGCGTACGGTCCGACTTCAACGCTGGGATCCAGCTGCGCCCGGGCATGGATGACGGCGGTGGCGTGAATCATGGCGCCGCATCCTCGCACGGCGTTGCGGCGGTTGTCATCGTGCGCGCCGCGCGAATGTAGAGATTGCTTGGCGCGCGCGTCGCGAAAACAGCGCGCCAAACAAGCGCATGCCAAAGAGCGTGCGAACGAGGCGTGTTAGAATGCGCCTCTCCGTGCAACGATCAGGATAGCCGCTGTCATGCCTCCCGGACTTGGACACACGTGGGGCGTAGTGGTGACGGTCGTGCTGCTGCTTTTCATCGTCTACAGGCGTTTTCGCCGTCTCTTCGGCCGCCAGCCGCTGAACCCAAAACGGATGGTGGCGCGCATCCTGATCCTGTGCGTCGTCGGCGCGCTGCTCTCGCCGGCGGCGTTGCGCTCGAGCGCCGCGGCGCTCGCGATGAGTGCAGGACTTGTGCTCGGTGTTGCAATTGGCCTCTGGGGTGCAAAGCACACGCGCTATGAGTGGCATGGCGGCGAGCTGCACTACGTTCCACACACGTATGCGGGGCTCGTGGTGTCCGCGTTGTTTCTCGGTCGGCTGCTCTATCGTGTGCTCATTCTTTCGCAGGGCGGCTTGCCGGCAGATGCGGGGTCGGGCCAGGCCAATCCGTTCGGCACGATCTATCAGAACCCGCTTACCTTGAGCGTGTTCTTCGTTCTTATTGGGTACTACGTCTGTTACTTCGGATATGTGCTGTGGGAGTTCAAACAGGGTAGGCACGCTCAGCTTGCGCCCGGTGCTGTGGTGAACCCATCGTCCGAGGAGAGGAACAAACCTCGGTCGAGCGTGTCCTGAGGTTTATTGGCGCACGGCGACTTCGGCGGAGGCTTTATGCGCGAACGCACTGACCGACGTCCTTTCAAATCGCTCGCGGCGGCGGCCGCATTGAGCGCTTGTCTGCACGGTGCGGCGTGGGCCGACTCGGGCGGCGAAAATGGACAGCCCGCAGGGTGGGCGCAAAAGGAATTCCGTTTTATTTATCAGGGAATTACGACGAAATACTCGTGTGATGGATTACGCGATAAAATGCGCCAGATCCTGCTCGAGTTCGGCGCACGCAAGCAGGACCTGAAGGTCTATGACTACGGCTGCTCAAGCCCCTCCGGGCGGCCCGACATATTCCCGGCTGTATCAGTCAAGATGAGCGTGCTCGTACCTGCGGATAATGCTGCCGATGCGGTGCCCAGCCATTGGCAGCCTGTCCGGTTGAAACTGGGTAATTCGAGCCTTGACGAGGCGGGCCAGTGCGAGCTCATCGAGCAGGTGAAGCATAACGTTCTGCCGCTCTTCACTGCGCGCAATGTCGACCTGCAGGATTTCTGCGTACCGCATCAGCTCCTACCGGGTGGTACGCGCTTGGTCGCCAAGGTGCTGATGGCGGATCAGGCGCCGACGAGCGCCAAGTGATCGCCAGGTGAGCCGGGCGGCCGCTCTGGGCCGCTCTGGGCCGCGCTCAGCCACGCTTCCTCCTTCAGAAGTCGGTATCGGCCCCTCCCGGTGCGGATGCCGCACCCGGCTCGGCGTCGAATTCCACAGCCTTGCCGTCACGCTTGTAGATCACACCCTCCTTCATTACGAAACTCACGCGTTTCATGAGGCTGATGTCATCAAGCGGGTTGCCGGGCACCGCGATCACGTCGGCAAACTTGCCTGCGGAGAGGCTGCCAAGATCCTTCTCGTGTTTGAGCAACTGGGCGGCATGCGTGGTGGCGGCCTGCAGGGTAAATATCGGCGGCATGCCGGCCTGTACCATCAGCTCGAATTCATGTGCATTTTGGCCGTGCGGATATACCGCCGCATCGGTGCCGAACGCGATCTTGACACCGGCCTTGTAGGCGCGTCCTGCGGTGCCGAGGATGACAGGGCCGATGGCTGCGGCTTTAGCGGCCACCTGTGGCGGGTAGTAACCGGGCACCTTGGCCTTTGATGCGACAAAGTCGCCCGCGATGATCGTCGGCACGAACCACGTGCCACGCTCTTTCATCAGCTTCATATCCTCATCGTTCATGAAAGTACCGTGTTCGATCGAATCCACGCCGCCAATGACCGCACGGCGTATCGCCTCGGCGCCGTGCGCATGCGCCGCGACCGTGAATCCGTAGTCATGTGCGGTTGTGACGATCGCGCGCACTTCTTCGAGCGTGAGCTGCGGATTGTCACCGCTGCTGTTCTCATCGAGCACGCCTCCCGAGGGCATGATCTTGATAAGGTCGGCACCATTCTTGTAGTGCAGGCGCACCGCTTTAGCGGCATCGTCGACACTGTTGATGATGCCTTGCGGGACGCCAGGATCACCGGCGAGGTCCTGCCGATAGCCATTGGTCGCATCCGCATGCCCGCCACTTGAGCCGATGGCAATGCCGGCGGTGTAGATACGCGGCCCTTCGATTACGCCTGCGTTGATGGCGTTACGCAGTGCCACGGAGTCGTACTCCTGGTCGCCGACATTACGCACGGTGGTAAAACCCGCCAGCAGAGTGCGCCGCGCATAAACCGTCGAGCGCAACGCGTAGTCGGCGGTGTTCCAGTGAAACTTGTCGACGTACGCGCTGGGGCTCGTCTGATGAGTAAGGTGCGTATGACTGTCGATGAGCCCAGGCAGGCAGGTCTCATTCGAGAGATCGATTTCAGTTGCACCCGGCGGTGCTTGGCGGCCGCTTGCCACCGAGTCGATGCGCTTGCCCCTGATGAGCACGGTCGACTCGCCGAGAAGCTTGCCCGCCTCCGTATCGATCAGGTGACCGCAGTGCACCGCGGTCACGCCACCGGGAGTGGATTCGGCGCCGGCCGAGAGCATGGCCAGAAGGAAGAGCGATCCGTAGAGCGCGGCTGTGAGGTGACGCATGGTTGCTATTCCCCAGAACGGTGGTGAGCGATGTTAACTGAAGGGCGCGGGCCGGTGCATTCGCGCCCGCCGCGCTAACCCGTGGGCAGGACCGCGCGGTGCTGACTGACCGAGCTGCCATCGTTGCTGCGCAGTTCTCGAAACACCAGCGTCGAGATCACGGTCAGCGCGCCGAGCACGAGAAATGCCTGGTGGATGCCGTGAATCATCTCGATGGGCGTGGTGCGAAAACGGTCAGGAATGAAAACGGCAGTGACCAGTGAGGCCGACGCCACGCCGAAGCTGAGTGACATCTGCTGCGCGGTACTGGCGATGGTGCTGGCACTTGCGGTTTGCCCTTCGGGCACGTCCGCGTAGACGAGCGTGTTCATGCTCGTGTATTGCAGAGAGGTGAAGAAGCCGAACGCGAATAGCTGCGCGACGATGAGCCATGCGGGCGTTGCCGCGCCGATGGTCGCAAAGAGCAGCATGAGGGCGCCGAGCATCACGGTGTTGGATATCAGTACGCCGCGATAGCCAAAGCGCGCAAGTATGCGCGGCATCGTGAGCTTCAAGCTCATGGCCGCAAACGCCTGCGGCATCATTAGTAGACCCGATTGAATCGGCGTGAAGCCGAGGCCGACCTGGTAGAGCAGTGGAAACAGGAAAGGGATGCCGCCGATTCCGAGGCGCGTGACGAAGCTGCCGAGGACCGCCGCGCGAAAGGTGCGAACGCGGAACAGCTGCAGCCGCAGCAGCGGGTGCGCGCTGTGGGTCGCATGCAGCCCATAGCCCGCGAGCAGTGCAGCGCTGATCACCAAGAGCCCCAGGATCTCCCGGCCGCTTAAGGTGTGCTCGCCGAATACCTCCAGCACGTATGACAGGAGTGCGATGCCGGCGCTGAACAGGATGAGACCGACGATATCCGCGGGCGGCGTATCTTCTTCGCGGTAGTCGGGCAGGTGCCGGTACACGAGATACAACCCGGCGAGCCCGATGGGAACGTTGACGAAGAAGATGACACTCCAGTGAAAGTAGTGGGTGATCAATCCGCCCGAGACCGGCCCGAGCATCGGTCCGATGAGACCTGGGATGGCGACGAAGCTCATGGCGCGGATGAGCTCGGACTTGGCGAAAGTGCGCACCATGGTGAGACGCCCGACCGGTAGCATCATGGCGCCACCCATGCCCTGCAGGATGCGAAAAGCCACCAGCCAATGAATGTTGCGCGAGATGCCACAGAGCACTGAGCCGAACGTGAAGATGCCAATCGCGGAGGCGAACACGCGGCGCGTGCCAAAGCGATTGGCCATCCAGCCGCTGATCGGGATAAACACCGCCAAGCTGAGCGTGTAGCTGGCGAGCACCGCCTTCATGCTAAGGGGTGCTACGTCGAGTGCCCGGGCAATGGTTGGCACCGCCGTGTTCAGAATGGTCGTATCCAGAGACTCCATGAAGAACGCCACGGCAACCAGCCAGGGCAGGAGCTGCTTGCGCAGACCCTCGAGGCTCTTCGCGGATGGAACGGAAGGGGCGCTCAAGCTTTAGTTACCTGAAGAATGTTGAGTCCGGCAGCCAACGGGCATGGCCCGTGCGAACATGTGTCTTAAGAAATGGGAGAACCACGGATGTGAATACGATACGTAACCTGAGTGCCGTATTCCTTGCTGCATCGCTCCTCGCCGGAGCGGTGCGGGCTGACCCGCCGGCACCGCCCGCCGTCTGCAGCCGCCATTTGGCGGTCGAGCTGACACCCGACGTTCCCAACCCCCGTGATCTGACGTTCCTGAGCTCACTGGTGACGATGCCGGGCTACCAGCTCGTCTGGCGGGGACAGGACGGCACCCTCATTGAGGTTGAACTCTCGGGCCCCGGGCCCGAAGACCAGTGCCGGGCGGTCATCGCGGCATTGCGCAAGGATAGCCGCGTGCTATCGGTCAACGTCGAACACGATTGAGTTCTGGGCGCGATCGGCGGCAGGGGTGCTCAGTGCCCCGTCAGTGCCTTGATGAAGCGGTAATAGAACTCATTGCCGCGATAGAACGAGTCGACGCCAACGCGTTCGTCGCGTCCGTGTGCGCGCTCATCGCCCCTCTCAACCGCGATCCCGGTCACCTGATAAGTCGGCATCCCCGCGCCGCTCGTGTAGACCCCGTCGGATGCGCCGGTTGACATCGCCGGCACAATCGGGGTGTTCGGCCAGAAAGCCGCGACCAGCACGCGCAGCGGCCGCATAACATCCTCTCGCAGCGGCGGGGGCGGGTAGCCCCGCTTATCGGGTGCGGTATCGCTGATGGTCTTGCCGTCATCGCCGATGTACTGCACGGTCATATTGGGGTCCGCGATCACCTGGACCAGGCTCTGGCGCACCTCCTCTGGGGAATGGCCCGGGAGGATGCGGCAATTCACCACCGCCTGCGCGCGTTGTGGCAAGGCATTGTTGCCGTGGCCGCCGCTGAGTCGCGTGGCGACGCAAGTGGTATGCATAAGAGAATTGTCGGTGGGATCGCGTGAGAGCCGCTCGACTGCCGCCGGGTCCGGCGGCACGGTCAGGATTGCTTGCATGTCGTGGGCGCGCTCGCCGCCAACGGTTTTCGACAGCTGCTCGAAATAGGCGCGTGTCACGCTGTTGAGTTCGAATGGAAACTCATACTTGGCAAGCCGCGTAAGGCCATTCATGAGTTCATAGATCGCGTTGTCGGGGCGCGGCAGGGAGCTGTGGCCGCCGCGATTCGTCGCGCTCAACAGGAAGTCGCCGTAGACCTTCTCGCTCGCATCCAGCTCATAGAAGATCGCCTTGCCGTGTTCGGTCTCTACCGAATCGCCATCATGGTTCAGTACAAATTCCGCATCGATTAGGTCGCGATGGTTCTTCAACAGCCAGTCGACGCCGTTGGCGGAGCCGCTCTCCTCATCGGCGGTGAGTGCGAGGATGAGGTCGCGATTGGGACGGAATCCTTCCTTCTTCAGTCGCAGCAGCGTCGTGACCATGATCGCATCGCCGTCCTTCATATCCTCGGCGCCGCGCCCGTAGAAATAGCCGTCCGTCTCGACGAACTTGAACGGATCGGTGCTCCAGTCCTCGGCGTGCGCATCGACGACGTCGAGGTGGCCGATCATGAGCACGGGCTTGTGGGCTCCGGTGCCGCGCAGGCGCACCACGAGGTTGTGCTTGTGATCGTTGGGTCCGAGAAGCTGGATGTCAGAGGCGGCGAATCCGCCATCGCGAAGGCGCTTTGCCATGGCTTCCGCCGCGGTCGTCACATTGCCTTCCGGTGTGTCTGTGGTGTTGATTTCGATGAGTTGCTTTAACACATCGCGTGCCTCGGAGCTTGCGGCGGGATCAACCTGAACAGGCTCCGCAATCGCTGCTGCCGCGAGCCACATCGCGAGCGTGAATGCAATTGAGCGTGTGCGCATGGAGTTATTGTTCCAAGTAAAGCGTAGGAGACTTGGCAGGCTACACAGCCGCTGCCGCGGCCACAAGACACCCGCTTGGCGGAAGTTTGCCGAGCCGCACTGACGGGAAAGCGACGCCGCGGCGCGTGGTTGCGCCTACGGCTCGATCAATGCTTCGCGAACTGCAATCAGCGTGAGCTCGGATTGATTACTGACGTGTAACTTCTGTTTGATGTTGTAGAGATGTGTGCCTACGGTCGATGGCGACAGTTTCAAATCCTCGGCGATGCGCTGCACATTCTCGCCGCGCGCGAGCCGGATGAACACATCGAACTCGCGCTCGGACAGCCGTTCGATCACGGATTTGCCGCCGCCATCGATCTCATCGAGCGCCAGCTTCTGCGCCAGGCTCGCATCGATGTAGCGCTGGCCGGCCGCAACCGTGGTCACGGCGTCAATCAGCGCTTCGGGCGCGCTGCGCTTGGAAAGAAATCCCAGCGCACCCTCACGAAGCGCGCGGCGCGCGTGCATTGGATCATCCTGGGCGGAAAGCGTGAGCACGCGCGCCTGCGGATGATGGGCGCGAATGCGCCGCAGTGCTTCAATGCCGCCCATGCCCGGCATGGCAAGATCCATCACGACCACATCGGGCTGCAGCTCGAGATAGCACTGACAGGCGGCCTCGCCCGACTCCGCCTCCGCAACCACGGATATGTCCGGCTGCGATTGCAGCAACAGGCGAAACCCCATCCGCACGACCGCGTGATCATCGACCAGAAGAACGCTGATCATGACGTTGGCGCCAGGGGTATCTGTGCATTCAAGCGCACACCGTGCGGTGTACTTGCGCCGACTTCAAAAAACCCGCCAAGGTGTGCGACGCGCTCGGAGAGGCCGCGCAGCCCGAAGCGTCCAGGCTGCATGCCCTCCAGCGGCATCCCCACGCCATCATCGGCCACGGTGACGACGACCTTGTTGGCGTCGGCCTGCACCTGAATTGCCACGCGCGAAGCGCGGGCGTGACGCAGCGCATTGATCAAGCCTTCCTGTACCACGCGGTAAATGGCCAGCGTCACACTCGGCCCAAGCGGCGCTGACAGATCGTGCTGCAGCGACAACCGCACGCTGGGGTTGCGGCGCTGCCAATCGCGAACGAGGTTCTCCAAAGTGTCCGCAAGGCCGATCGTATCAAGCGACAGCGGCATGAGGCGCGGTATGAGACCGTGCATCGCATCGTAAAGACGCCCCGCTTCCTCCGAGATCAGACGCGCGGCTTCTGCGGTGGCCGGATCGCGCGCGCCGCCCTGAGCGGCGATGGCAACGGCAAGACTGCGGATCGCCGTGACGGATTGGCCAAATTCGTCGTGAAGCTCATGAGCGATCAGGCGCCGCTCCTCCTCGACACGCTGCTCCACGAGCAGCGCCATCTCGCGCCGTTCATCAAGCCGCGTCTCAGCCTCCTGCGCGTGCTTCTCCGCCTGCACCTTGTCCTGCACCGCCTGCGCCATACGATTGAAGGCCGCCCCAATCGCTTCGGCTTCGACCCCCTTAAGTGGAGGCAGGCGAAAACCCAGATCGCCCTTCTGAATGCGGTCGAGGCCCGCGGTGATCACGGGAAACGGAGCGAGCGCGCGTTCCACGAGCCAGAAAGCGATGACATTCACGACGACGAGCATGAGCGCAGCAAGCGCGAACAGACGCGACAGATCGTCCCAGGCATCGAGCACCGATCGCGAAGCGTTCGCCTCGATGCTCAGTTCCATGGCTCCTGGAAGCGAGAACGTGTACTTGGCAGGTGTGGGCGACATCAGCCGCGCAAACCACGGCGGAGCCTCGCGGCCACTCTTATAGATGGGCGGGGGTGAGCGGTAAAGGACGTGCCCATCAGCGTCGCGCAGCACGAGATCATTAGCGCGAACATGACCGATCTGTTGCAGAAACGGCAGCACCATCTGCGGGCCGCCGACGCTTGAATATATGTAAGCGAGGCGCCCGAGAAGCTGGGCGGCGACGCGATTGGCCGCCTCGATTTCTTCGCGAATGGAGGCGCGGGTGGCCTGAATTTCGGCTGATATCAGGACGACTACGAAGGCCGCGGTCAGCCCGGCCACCACGAGATTCAGTCGAGTGCGCAGCTTCATCGGTAAAATCGATGTTAACAGTGCCAAGCGCCGCTATGGGGAGGAGCGGCCGGACTCATGAAAATCATGAGGCGCGTTTCATGATGCTCCGCTTTGCCCGCGCGGCACGGCGGTTCAGGATGTAAGGCGGTGGCAGACCGAAGCCACCGTGTTTACAGAACTTTGAGGATTGTTTATGAAATGGGAAACCCCGCAAGCCGTTGATTTCCGGTTCGGCATGGAAATCACGATGTATATTGCGAATCGTTGATGTTCGAGGGCGCCGGCCCGCGCAGGCGGGCTGGGCCCATCTTCGATAGTCAGTCGACTGCGCGGCCGCGTTAAGGCGCGCACGCCGCACACATGGATACGATTGCCGCCACTGCCAAGCCCGCCATCGGCCGAGGCTTGCGTCTGCAGTGGGAGCCGGCGCAAGGTGCGCACGTTCTTCTTTACCCCGAAGGCATGATCAAGCTCAACGGCAGCGCCGCCGAGATCATGAAGCGCTGCGATGGCGCGTGCACGGTGAGCGAGATCACTGCGGACCTGGAGCGCACGTTCGGCACTCACGGTCTCGGTGCGGAAGTCGAGGCCTTCATTCGGCTGGCGCTGGAAAAGAAATGGCTGGAGATACGCTCTTAACTGCTACCACGGCGCCGCCGCGCCCGGGTCCACCGCTGTGGCTCTTGTGCGAGCTCACCTATCGCTGCCCGCTGCACTGCGTGTTCTGTTACAACCCGGTCGACTTTTCCCGCACGGGAAAGGAGCTGAGCACCGCCGAGTGGCTGCGGGTGTTGCGCGAGGCGCGTGCGCTGGGAGCCGTGCAGCTCGGGCTCTCGGGTGGCGAGCCGCTCGTGCGCGAAGATGTGGAAGAGATTGTTGCGAGTGCGCATGAGCTTGGTTTCTACATCAATCTCATCACCTCAGGTGTCGGCCTTAACGAGACGCGGCTGCAGGCACTGAAGCGCGCGGGGCTGGATCACATCCAGCTGTCCTTCCAGGACAGCACCAAGAAAATGAATGACTTCCTCAGCAGCACACGCACCTTTGAGCTCAAATCCAAGGTCGCAGCGCTCATCAAGCAGCACGACTATCCGATGGTGCTCAACGTGGTCCTGCACCGCCTCAACATCGATCATGTTGAGGAAATCCTCAACATGGCGCAGCGCATGGGCGCCGACTACGTGGAGCTTGCGAACACGCAGTACTATGGATGGGCGCTGAAGAATCGGGAGCAATTGCTGCCGAGCCGCGCTCAGCTCGCGCACGCTGAAGAGGTGACACAGCGTTTTCGCGAGCAGCACGGTGAGAGCATGCGCATCTTTTTCGTCGTGCCCGACTACTATGAACGCCGGCCCAAGCCGTGCATGAATGGCCTCGGCTCGCTGTTTCTCACGATCGCGCCCGATGGGTGCGCGCTGCCGTGCCAGGCGGCGCGTGTGCTGCCAGGGCTTGAGTTTCCGAGCGTGCGTGACGCAAGCATCGCGTCAATCTGGTACGACTCGCCGGCTTTCAATCACTTCCGCGGCGATGCGTGGATGAAGGAGCCCTGTCGCAGCTGCCCGGAGAAGGGCAAGGATTTTGGCGGCTGCCGCTGCCAGGCTTACCTGCTTACCGGGGATGCGGCCAACGCTGACCCCGTGTGCGAGCTCTCACCGCACCACTACCTCATCGAGGAGGCGGTGGCACACACCGAGCGGCCGCACGTCAACGAGAGGCCGCTGGTGTTTCGCGATCACCGCTGATCTGCGGCGTCCTCTGGCACAGGAGAGCTCCTCCCACATCCCCTCAACCTTGCGCTCGTGGCACCTCACATGGCCCGCGCGCGGTCCGCTGCCAGATGCCGCCTGCCAGGCGCTCAAACTTCTAGAATGACTTTTCCGAAGTGGCTCCCGCGCTCGAAGTACTCGTGCGCCTGTCTGACCTGCGCAAACGGCATGGTCTTGTCGATGATGACTTTGACCGTGCCATCCTCAAGCAGGGGCCACACGTGCGTCCCGAGCTCGCGCGCTATCGCCGCCTTCTCCTCGATGCTGCGCGGTCGCAGCGCCGAGCCTGTAATGATGAGGCGTTTCTGTAGGATGCTCGCAAGATTCAATGTGACATTGGCGCCTTGCTGAAACGCGATCTGCACGAGGCGCCCGCGCATGGCGAGGCTGTTGATGTTTTTCTGCGTGTAGCTGCCGCCCACCATGTCGAGGATCACATCGACGCCGCGGCCATCGGTGATGCGCTTTAACTCCTCGGCGAAATCCTGACTCTTGTAGTTGAAGGCCTGTTCGGCGCCCAGCGCAACGCACCGGGCGCATTTTTCGTCCGTTCCCGCGGTAGTGAAAACGCGCGCGCCTTTGGCATGCGCAAGCTGAATCGCGGTCGTGCCGATGCCGCCGGCACCGCCATGCACGAGGAAAAGCTCGCCCTTCTTCAGGGCCGCCATCTGAAAGACGTTTGCCCACACCGTAAAGAAGGTTTCGGGAATGCCACCAGCCTGTACCATGGAGTAGCCGCGTGGGAGCGGCAGGCAGTGCGCGGCGGGTACGCGGCAGTATTCGGCGTAGCCGCCACCGGGGACGAGGGCGCACACGGCATCGCCGACATTGAGGGTTGCATCGTCTGCCGCGGCCGCCACGACGCCGGCGACTTCGAGGCCCAAAATCGGCGAGGCACCGTGCGGCGGGGGATACTTGCCCTGGCGCTGCAATATGTCGGGCCGGTTGATTCCCGCCGCTTCAACCTTAATGACGACTTCATGCGCGCGTGGTGCCGGAGTGGGCATCGCGCGAAGCTCGAGTACTTCAGGCCCGCCCGCACCGAGGAGGTCGACGAAGCGCATCGTTTCGGGTGCTTGACCCCGCATGGAAAAGGTCTCCGTGAAGTTCATAGCGCGCGCCGCTCGCGTTCTCGCTGCAACCGGCCATCCGGGTCAGGTGGCGGCTTTTCGTGCCACATGCATTAATATCATACCGCAGCGGATTCTTAGCTTTTTGACTGTAGGAGGCGCGCGTGAAGGTTAAATGGTTGTCCCTGGTCGCGGCGACTGTGCTGTCGGTTTCAGCACTGGGTGCGTCACTTCCCTACGATGAGCACGCGGATGCCCACGCCGCCTTGCAGCGCGCACTTTCGGATGCGCGCGCCGCAAACAAGGATGTACTGGTGGTTTTTGGCGCCAACTGGTGCAAGGACTGCCGCGAGCTCGATCGGGCCCTGCACGGCCGCGCGGCGAGCCTGATCGATACACGCTTCATCGTCGTCAAGATCGACGTCGGCAACTTCGACAAGAATCTCGACGTTGTGAAGCACTACGGTTACCCGACCGGCAAAGGCATTCCGGCGGCGGTCGTCTTGAGCCCAGGCGACAAGGTGATCTACGCCACGCGCGCGGGAGAGCTTGCAGACGCGCGCCACATGGGCGAGGACGGCATCTACGATTTTTTTGCGAAAGTGGTGCCGCAGCGCTGAGCAAGAGGCGCGGCGTCAAATATTTGAGGATGCATGCATGAGCTACGTGTATAAGCAGTTCTACATCGATGGTCGCTGGGTCGACCCCGTCGAGCCCAAGGAATTCAAGGTCATCAATCCGGCCACCGAGGAGGTCGCCGGCGTCATCTCCATGGGCAGTGCCGCGGATGTGGACCGCGCGGTGGCCGCTGCGCGGCGCGCTTTTGACAGTTACTCACGCACGACGCCGCGCGAACGGCGCGAGCTGCTCGAGAGGATTCTCGAGCGCTACAAGGCGCATCAGGCCGAAATTGCGACTGCCATCAGCGATGAGATGGGCGCGCCGATGAAGCTTGCGAGCGGTTCACAATCGGCGGTCGGCGTCGGTCACATCTCCGCAATGATCGAGGTCCTGCAGCATTTCAAGTTTGAGGAAAAGCACGGCGTTGCACGGCTGCTGCTCGAGCCTGTCGGTGTGTGTGCGCTGATTACGCCGTGGAATTGGCCGATCAATCAAATTGCCGCCAAGGTCGTGCCAGCGCTCGCCGCCGGCTGCACTATGGTTCTGAAGCCCTCGGAGTACTCACCGTTTAGCGCGATCCTCTGGGCCAAGGTGATGGACGAGGCGGGCGTGCCAGCGGGCGTATTCAATCTCGTGAACGGCGATGGTCCCGCGGTGGGCGCGGCGCTCGCTGCGCATCCGGATGTGGATATGGTGTCCTTCACGGGCTCCACGCGCGCCGGAACCGAGGTTGCCCGGTGCGCGGCGGCCACGGTCAAGCGCGTGCATCAAGAGCTGGGCGGTAAGTCGCCCAACCTATTGCTCGATGACGCGGATCTCGAGCGCGCCGTCAAAGCGAGCGTGCTGCATGTCCTGCAGAATTCTGGCCAGTCGTGCAACGCGCCGACACGCATGCTAGTCCCGGCGGACAAACTCGCAGCCGTCGAGGCCATCGCCAAGAAAGTGGCCGAAGAGGTCATCGTAGGCGATCCGAAGTCCGCGACGACTGTGCTCGGGCCTGTGGTGTCAAAGATTCAGTTTGATCGCGTGGAAAACTATATCGCCAAAGGGATTGCGGAGGGCGCAAAGGTCGTTATCGGCGGGCAGGGCAGGCCTGCGGGCCTGAAGAAGGGCTACTTCGTCAAGCCAACGATTTTTTCCAATGTCCAAAACGACATGGTAATCGCCCGTGAGGAGATCTTTGGGCCGGTACTGTGCATCCTGCCGTACGAGAGTGAAGAGGAGGCGATCCGTATCGCCAACGATACGCCGTATGGGCTTGCCGCCTATGTATGGTCCAAGGATCCTGCGCGGGCGCGCCAGGTCGGCGCGCGTCTGCGCGCCGGGCAGGTGATCCTGAACGGCGCTCGCAGTGACTACAACACGCCGTTCGGTGGCTTCAAGCGCTCGGGCAACGGCCGCGAGTACGGCGAGCATGGCCTGCGTGACTTCCTTGAGATCAAAGCGATGCTGGGCGCGGACGCAGCCTAACGGGAAAATAGAAAAGGGCGCGCTGCCTTGCGCAGCGCGCCCTTTATGCTTAGAGCTCGCCTCGCTACCGGACGGTGTAGCCGCGGCCCTGCATACACGCGCTCAGCGCGCGGGTGTAATCAGGCTGGCCGGCAGAGCCCGGGTTGTTACGCGTGGGATCGTAGCCGCTCTGGCTCACCGCCCACTGATGGCACTGGTAGCGATCGTTCGCTTCCTGGTCTGCGTTCTGACCATTCTTTGGATAGTCGTAGGTCTGGCCGCTCGGGGGTGGCGCTGCGCCGCCGGGCGGCGGTGCTGCGTTACCGGGAGGCGGTGCCGCGCTGCCATCATCCGGAACCGCGCCCGCCGGCGGATCCGTCTGAACGTAGCCGTTATAGTCAGGGCTCCAGGTGTAATACGAGTCGTTCGCGTAGTAGTAAGGAATGCCACCGAACCAGTACGTGGCGTAAAACGCAGGCAGTATGGGCAGGAACCAGCCGTAG
>Ga0209624_10001764_pt1 | contig 16570 bp, 10 predicted proteins | sample JacPinW_OM2H0_O1_FD_188565 | JGI IMG/M metagenome (GOLD analysis project Ga0209624, IMG submission 188565) | Forest soil microbial communities from Algoma, Ontario, Canada - Jack Pine, Ontario site 1_JW_OM2H0_O1 (SPAdes) (version 2) | ecosystem: Environmental > Terrestrial > Soil > Boreal...
GAGCAGGTCCTTACGTTTTGCTGCGTGGAACGAAAGGTAGTAAGCGAGAGGATATCCGAGTAGCAGCGCGAGTAAAGTTACTGCTCCGGCGATTCTGATCGAACGCAGCAACACAGTGAGGTACAGTGGGTTCCGAAATAATTGCGCATAATTCTGCAAATTCCAATTGTGTAAGACCACCTGTAGCGACGAAACAGACCAGAAGCTGTAGCAAAAAAGAATTGCGTAGGGCACCAGGAGAAAAAAAGTCACCCACAAGAGAGGCGGGATCGTTACACCGGCTTTGTACGTGCGAGAGTACATAGATTATGCTTCGCTTCCTTCCTGCACACGCACTGCATCTCCCGCGTTGAATTCGAACTTCTGCTGGCCGTTTACTGCTCCTGGGCTTGGGACGCGCGCGCGTATCGTTTGCGAATTGCCGCAATCGATTTCAAGCAAATCCATGGCGCCGCCGAAAGTTTGATTCCGAATGTGGCCGTGAAAAGTGGCCGTGGCCACGGACGGACTTGCAGAAGCGCCGGAAGCGAGGCTTATAGCTTCGGGCCGCAGCGAAAACATGGCGGGACCCGACGGTCCTGCTGACGGCCAGGCGATCGCGCCGGCGGTAGCGACTCCATCATGGACTTCAGCGCGCAGCAAATTTGTTTGACCGATAAACTGCGCGACGTAAGCCGTTCGGGGATGTCCATAAATTTCGCGCGGCTCGGCCACTTGCTCAAGCTTTCCCAAGCGGAGCAGGGCAATGCGATCGGAGAGCGCCATGGCTTCTTCCTGGTCGTGCGTGACGAAAATGAAAGTGATGCCTACCTCGCGCTGAAGCGATTTCAGCTCAATTTGCATCTGGCGCCGCAAATTAGCGTCGAGAGCGGAGAGAGGTTCATCGAGAAGCAAAACGCGAGGACGATTTACGAGCGCTCGCGCCAGGGCTACGCGCTGCTGTTGGCCGCCACTTAAGCGTGAAGGCGCAGATTGTGTGAACTCGCTCATCTTCACCATGGCTAGAGCTTGCGCGACCCGGTCAGGGATTTCGTTGCGTGGCGCGTTTTTCGCTCTTAGTCCGTAAGCGACATTTTCAAAAACCGAAAGGTGCGGAAAAATTGCGTAGCTCTGAAACACGGTATTAACTTGACGGCGGTACGCGGGAATTTCGTCGAGTCGTTCGCTGCCCATCCAGATTTCGCCGCCATCCAATTGTTCGAAACCGGCGATCAAGCGGAGCAAGGTAGTCTTACCCGAGCCGCTTTCGCCCAGGATGGTGAGAAATTCGCCGGGGGCTACGTCGAGAGAAATTCCGCAGAGCACGGCGCGCTTCGCGAAATGTTTTTCAACTTTTTGAATGGAGAGCAAAGGTTCGGCGGAAGGATGTTCCGCTCGCGCCGATGATGGGACGGCGTTCACGATGGGTCTCCGCACACTGAACGGCCAAGGAGAGGGGCAATCGATCTAATAGAGAGGCCGCGATAGGCGCGGAGATAGTTGTCAGAACTCGAATTCACTGCGCCGCCTTCACTTCGTTCCAGATCTCGTTGTATTTGTCGCGGCGCGGATATTGCTGCCAGAAGTAAATGTGCGTCATGTACTCGTCCACATTGTCGAGATGGAGGGATTTCTTCTGCTCGTCGCTCATGAGCGGAGCGGACTGCGGATTGGCGGGGTCGTAGCCAGTCACGTCAGCGACTAGTTTTTGCGTCTTTGCTTGAATCATGTATTCCAGAAACTCTGTCGCGAGCTCTTTGTTCTCGCTCGCGGAAGTGATCATCAGATGATCGATCCACCCGGTCGTATTTTCTTTGGGAATGGTTTCGCCAATCGGGAATCCCACTTTGCGCAAATTATTTGTCATCAGCGGCCAACCCATTCCGGCGACGATTTCGTGATTCTCAAAAAGGTTGGTGAGCTCTCCGCCGGTAGCCCACACTTTCCGGATGTTCGGCTTCAGCTCGATCAGTTTTTTCTTAACATTATCGAGTTCTTGATCGGTGAGGTTATACAAGTGGCTGGGATCCGGCTTGTCGTATCCAAGAACTTGCGCGGCCATGCAGATTGTGGACAGATCGTCCCACACAGAAATTTTGCCTTTCAGACTGGGATCCCAGAGAACAGACCAACTGGCAGGTGGAGTTTTGAAATAGGTGGTGTCGTACAGCAGGGGATTCGGGCCCCACACAAACGGAACGCCATAAACTTTGCCGTTCACATGGACCAAAGGCGCGTCGCGCAGGCGGGCAGAAAGCTGGGAGTAGGACGGCAATTTTGCGAGGTCGAGCGGAGCAGCCAAGCCTGCGGAAGCGATGGAGGTGACGACGTCGCTGGAAGGAGAAATCACGTCATAGTTGCTCGCGCTGCCTCCGCGAAGTTTTGCGACCAGCTCGTCGCTGGTGCCCATGTATGCCGCGGTGATCTTGCAGTGATGCGACTCTTCGAAAGCGCGAACGAATAGCGGGTCCGCGTAGCCTTCCCACACCAATAGGCTAAGGGTAGGGATTTTCTTCGCGCAGCCTGCAGCCGCGACAAGCAACGCAATAGTGATAAGCGAAATTAAGACTGAACTTTTTTTCATGGGTTTGCTTTCACTTCCTCTGCTGCATCGAATCTTGCTCCATACACCACGCGACTGCCCGTCATCGTCACTAACGCTTTCGTTTTTCCGCGATCGTGTGGCTTTGCTCCGATTTGTTCTAAATGGATATTTCGTCCGCAAAATTAAAATGTTGGCGGCGTGTTCACCCACAGCACCAAGGTTTCCTTCTTGCCGGGATTCTTCCAGTGGTGCTGGTTGCTGCTTTCAAAATAAAAACTGTCTCCTTCTTCGAGCGTGTGCTTTTCTCCACCGTCCAACACGATTTCCAGAGAGCCGCGCAGGATGTAAAGAAATTCCTCGCCATCGTGGGCGTAGGATTCTCCGCTGCCGGCCGAGGGAGCGATGCGGAAAAGGTGGGGCTCCATCATGGCGGTGCTGCCCCAGGATAAAAGTTCCATACGAACACCGGGACCTGCCTCTAAAACTTTTCTGTCGGCGGGCTTTACGCGGCCCGGATTGGCGTCGGACGGGTTGAATAGGGAAAGAATGTTGACGCGATAAAAGCGCGCGAGCCGGCGTAGCGTGGCGACAGAGGCGGTCATCTGGCTGCGTTCGAGCGCGCTCAGAAAACCAACCGAGACATTCGCCGCGCGAGCGACTTGCGACAGCGATGCTTTTCTTTGTAAACGCAAACGCCGCAAATGCGGGCCAACCGGACTAGCCTTTGGCCGGGCGCTCGCGTGGGGCAAAAGCTTTTGCGTCTTTAGCAGGTGGACGATGGCGGGCGCGTTCATACCGCGAGCGCGACGAAGAAACTGAGCACGTTTTAAGATGCGCAGATCCGCGTGGGTGTACATGCGGTAGCGGCTGCGAGTTCGAATGGGTACAACCAGCCCGAGATTTTCCCAAGAGCGAAGAATTGAGGGAGAAATTCCGACAATGCGCGCGACGTCACCAATGCGCAGGTGGCCTTTCACGCGCGCGTTTTTCTGCGAACGCTTGTGAGGCGGCGTCAAAAATCAATTTCCCCTTGACAACCCGTGGGCCTTCTTCTAACGTTCGCGGATTATAGTAAGGTTTTTTCCACGGCTGCAACCAAAAAAGTTGGGGTGAGGCGTCTCGGGGGATTTAGTGGCGCCAGCTTTTCCTGGAGGAGCGGGGATGACTTCAAAAACATGGGTACGCGTGTGTCTATCTGTGTTGGTGTCGTTTCTTTTGGGCGGAGCAGCTTGGGGACAAACAAACGGAACCATTCGCGGAACGGTGGTGGATCAAACAGGCGCGGTCGTTCCGGGCACTGCGATTACCGTGGTACTTGCGGGGACGGACAGCGCGCGGTCCGTTACTGCGGATAAAGACGGGGCGTTTGACATTCCCGAATTGGCGGTGGGCTCCTACGAATTGAGCGCCGACGCCAAGGGATTCAAGAAGTACGTCGAGAAGAATATCGTCGTCACCATTGGCCACGTCAATTTTGTCACCGTGAACCTTGCGATCGGCGGATCGGCTGACACAGTCACGGTGGAAGCGAACGCTGCGCAGGTGGAAACCACCAGCACGCAGCTGGGCGCGGTGATGACGGACGTTTCTATTCGCGAACTTCCGATGAACACGCGCAATGCGTATGGTCTTCTGCAATTGCAGCCAGGCGTACAGTCGCAACTGGGTAACGACCTCTTCTACGGCAGCAGCGACGCGGGCGCCGTTTCGGTAAACGGGGGACGTGGCCGTGCGAACAACTACATGGTCAACGGTGGCGACGGCAACGACATCTTCGTGAACGCCCCGGCGATCCAGCCTTCTCCCGATTCCATCGAGGAGTTCCGCGTTCTCACGAACACTTTTGACGCCGAATATGGACGCAACTCCGGCTCGGTCGTTAACGTGGTCACCAAGTCTGGAACGAATGCTGTACACGGCGATGTTTACGAATTCCTTCGCAACCAGGCACTCAATACCAAGGGCTACTTCGATCCGTTCCTTTTGGATTACAAGCAGAATCAATTTGGCGCCACACTCGGCGGTCCGATCAAGAAGGATAAGACTTTCATCTTCGGCTCTTACGAAGGCAATCGACTGATACAGGGGATATCGTCCGGCACCGTTCTGCTTCCCACTCCTGCCGAGGCCATGGGGAATTTCGGCGGTCAATTCCAAGGCAACGTAAATGACCAAGCTTTCGCCCAGGTTCTTGAGAATCGGACGAACTGCTCTGCCAATCTTACGGCGGGCGGTGCAGCGGCGCTGGCGCAGGCTGCGGCTGGCAACACGCCACAAGCTTATTCGACGATTTTTCCGAACGGCATGATTCCCACGCAATGTTTCGACCCAACCGCACTCGGGATTTACCAGCATTATGTTGCGCCGTTTCAATCGCAGGTTAACCAGAGTACCGGGAACCTCGTAACAGGCCCAGACCAGCGCGAGCAATCCGACCAATTTACGATCCGATTCGATCACAAGATCACAAATTTCCAGCAATTCTCCGCTTACTACTACTTTGACGACGATCGCCGCAACGTACCTTTTTCCAACTTTCAAGCTGCCGGAGCCACACTCCCCGGTTTTGCAGCACTCTTCAAGACGCGCTCGCAGCAATGGAACTTGAGCCACACATGGACTCTTGGCTCGACGGCGGTGAACGAGGCGCGGTTCAATTACTTCCGCGAGTCGCAGGGAACCTTGAATCACCCGGTGAGCACGTTTAACAGTGTCCAAGATTCGTGCATCGTGATTCCTGCCACAAACTGCTTTACTGACCCCACGCTTCCGCCTTCTGCAGGTATCACGACGAACCTACCCGGACGCGTAGGGCTGCCGTTCATCAACGTCTCTGGCGGCTTCGTGATCGGGAATAACTTCGAAGGCGAGCTTCCCCAGACCGGCAATACCTTCCAGTGGACCGACAATTTCACGAAGATTGTGGGCAAGCACACTTTCAAATTTGGCGGGGATATACGGAGACAGCAGTTCAATCAATTCCTCTATTTCGAAGTGAGTGGCAACTACTCATTCACGAACCAGGCAAACGGTGATCAGCTTGTGGGCCCAGACGCCTATCCGAACTATTTCCTGGGGGCGGCAAACTCCTATCAGCAAGGCTCTGCGCAGGGCGAAAATGTTCGCAACTCAGCCTTGTATCTATTCGCGCAAGATAGCTACAAGCTGACCAACACTTTGACGTTGAACTACGGTTTGCGGTGGGAATTGAATACGCCTTATTACGATCGAGGGAATCGGCTTCAGACGTTCCGCCCAGGGCAAGCAACCACACTATATCCATGCTTCATCTCCACGGCAAACGCGAGCGCTCTTGGATTGGCGAGCGATGGAGACTGCGGACAGAACACTACGAACGGCAATAATGCCGTTTTCCCGCTTGGATTGGTATTCCCCGGCGATCCGGGGGTGCCAAGAGGTCTGACAACCACGTACTACAAAGCATTTGCTCCGAGGATCGGAATGGCATGGAGTCCCGGTTGGACGGAAGGCTGGCTTGCGAAACTGACCGGAGGTCCCGGAAAGTCGAGCGTTCGCGCAGGATTTGGGATCTTCTACAATCCAATCGAGCAGCTTGTGCTCGAACAGTTCAGCGCCGAACCGCCGTTCGGGGGCAGCACGTTTCTTTCAAACACGCTGTTCAACACTCCCTTTGTGTTTCAGGGAGGAGGACAAGCTCCTAATCCATTCATGGGGGTTATCAACCAGACTCCACAAACGCCGTGCACAGTGGCGGCATCCACAACTGGGCCTAATGGATGCGTGGATTGGTCCACCTTCCGCCCACTTTTGCTCTTCGGAGAATTTCAGCCGCACCTCAAGGCTCAATATTCGGAGCAATACAATCTGACGATCGAGCGCCAGTTAACCAAGGACATGTTGCTGCGGGTCTCTTATGTCGGCACGCAGGCGCACCATTTGCTTGCATCTCACGACCTGAACGCCGGCAATATTCAGACATGTCTCGGAATCGCTCAGATTGCCGCGAACGATCCGTCAGGCAACAGTGTACTTACTGCTCCAGGAGGGAGCCCAGGGAACACTTGTGGACCATTTGGTGCGGACAGTGAGTATTACATTTCCCCCGGCGTAACTATTCCTTCGGTGACCCAGCCGACCCAGCCGTTCAAAGTTCCCCAGAGCGGCTGTAACGGATTGCTCTTGCCGTACTCGGGCGCTCCCGGAAATACGCCACAGTGCCTTCCTGCGGGTACGGTCGTGGGACCCAATGGCATCACGCTTGTTGGCACGCGGCCTTATTCTTCTCCAAATTGCCAGCCATTGAGCGGTTCCTTATTGACCGGCTGCCCGTCGGACGGCGTTCCTGTGTTCAGCAACATATTTGCCGAGGACACAATCGCGAATTCGAATTACAACGGATTGCAAGTGTCAGTTGAAAAAAATTACTCGCATGGTCTTCTGTTTCAAGCGTCTTACACTTTCAGTAAAGCGATCGATCAAGGCGCGTCCTTCGAACAGGAGCTGAACCCGCTAAATTTCAACGCTACACGCGGACTATCGCTCCTCAGCGCAAAACATCGGTTCGTGTTCAGCCCCGTCTGGGAGCTTCCAGTCCCCAAGCATGAGGGACTCGCCGGGAAGGCTGTGAACGGCTGGCAGCTCTCTGCGATCATCAGTTACCAGAGCGGGTTTCCAATCCGAATAGAAGACGCGAATGACCCTGAACTCGAGAGCAGCGTCTTCTTCGAAAGTGCGAATACGCCAACGATGACCGCTCCGGTGCAGTTCCTGAATCCCCAGAAAAACGGCAACGTCTGGTTTAATCCCAACAACTTTACAGATGCCACGGTCACCGGATCGGGTTTTGGCGTTTTCGGTAACACGCCGCACTCGCTATGCTGCGGTCCGGCGATCAGCAATACGGACTTCGTCATTGCGAAGAAAACACCGATCAATGAACGATGGAACACGGAATTCCGCGCGGAGTTCTATAACCTCTTCAATCACACTCAATTTAGCAATCCGGATGGCAACTTCACCGACGGGCCGGCACCGGGAGGAACTTTCGGGGAAATCCTGAACACTCGCGAAGGGCCGCGCGTGATGCAATTTGGTTTAAAGATTCTGTTCTGAGAAGGTTCCGCGGGATGTGGCGAAGCGAGGGTGTCGCCTGGGCGGCGCTCTCGCTTTGTTGCGTAGGGGCAAGTTGACGCAAGTTGGGACAAGTTGGGAAAATCGGGGCTTCAGGGAATATCGTGAAAATATTCGTGCTTGGTGCGGGGATGATGGGACGGGCGGTGGTTTACGATTTGGGCCGCGCACGCGATGTGAAAAATATCGCGGTGGCGGACTTCGATCGAGAGCGCGCTCGCGAAGTTGCGCGCACATTTGGCCGCGGCAAAGCGCGCGCGTATTTTGCCGATGTGCGAAACACGGAGCAGCTTGCGAAATTGGCGCGCGGCTATGACGTGCTGTTGAACTGCACTCAGTACAATTGGAATCTCGACGTGATGCGCGCCGCGCTGGCTGCTCGCGTAAATTATATGGATCTCGGCGGGCTCTATCACATGACGCGCAAGCAGTTTGCGCTCGACAAAGATTTTCGCCGCATTGGACGACTCGCCATCCCAGGGATGGGAGGCGCACCGGGGATTACAAATGTGATGGCGCGAGCGCTGGCTGATCCGCTCGAAAGCGTTCACGCAATCCGCGTGTATAACGCGGGCGCCGACGAGCAGCACTACGACAGCCCTATCGCATACACCTTTTCGATTGCTACCATACTTGATGAACTGACCATGCCGCCGGTGATGTTCGAACGCGGCCGCTACGTGGAAAAGCCCATGCTCTCCGAGCCCGAGCCTGGAAAATTTCGCGCGCCGATAGGATCGATCACTTTGCGACATTCCATCCACTCGGAGCTGGGAACGCTTCCGGAAAGTTTTCGGCGCAAAGGTGTGAAGGAAGTTTTTTTCAAGATTAACTACGATCCGCGCCTGGTGAGCCTTGTTCGCGATCTGGATCAAGCCGGCTTTACCAGTCGCGAGCCGATCGCGGTGAATGGGAATGCAACGCGAGTGTCGCCGCGCGCGGTTCTGTTATCGCTGATGCAACAACGTGCACCGAAGAAGACTGCGCGCGATGTGGAGGCGCTGCGCGTGGTGGTTACCGGGCGCAGCAAGAATCGCCGCGTCGCATCGGCCATGGAGATGTGGGCCGACCATTCCACGCGGCCACGGCTTTCCGCCGTCGCTCGTGACACGGGTTTTCCAGCCGCAATAGCCGCGGCGATGGTCGCACGGGGTGAAATTCGCGGCAGCGGCGTTCAGGCTCCGGAAAACGTGGTGCCGCCGGAACCATTTTTCAACGAGCTCAAGAAACGCGGATTCACGTTCCGCCAGTGGAAATTAAATCCTCGAAGCGTTTAGCGTCAAATCTCATGGCCGTTAGCCGGCCGACGTTGTACGGAGAAAGTCATGCACGAAGGCCTCGCAGAAGAAATCGCCACTTACGAAAAGCGCACGCCGCGCTCGCGTGATGCGCACAAACGAGCGGAATCGCGATTGCCGCTCGGTGTCGCGAGTAATTATCGCGCCTATGAGCCCTATCCGATTTTTGTTCGCGACGGCAAGGGCGGACACATTCACGATATCGATGGCAACGAATACATCGACTTCAACCTCTGCTTCGGCGCGTTGATGGCCGGCCACTGCAATCCCGCTGTCGTGGGTGCGGTGCAGAAAAAACTCGACACAGGAACGATGTTTGGCATGCCGCACGATATGGAATGGGAACTGGCGGAAGAAATCTGCAAGAGGTTTCCTGTCGAAATGGTGCGCTTCAGCAACAGCGGGACGGAATGCACTATGCACGCGGTGCGTCTGGCGCGCGCTGCAACGGGCCGCGAAAAAATAATAAAGATAGAAGGCGGGTATCACGGCTTGCACGATTCCGTACTTGTTTCGCTGAAACCGAAAGCCGATGAAGTGGGCGATGCGAATTTCCCCACTTCTGTTCCCGGCGGCGCAGGGATACCCAAGGGCACGTTGCAAAATACCGTGATCGCGCAGTTCAACGATGTGGCAGGCATCGAACGGCTTTTCGCAAAGTATCCGGGAGAAATTGCCGCCGTTATTGTGGAGCCCATCATGATGAACGTGGGCATCCTGATGCCGGACGAGGGGTACCACCAAGCCTTGCGCGAAATTACGAAGAAGAATGGCGCTCTTTTGATTTTCGACGAGGTGAAAACCGGAGCGAAACTCGCCCGCGGCGGTGCTTGCGAATATTTCGGGATCAAGCCGGACATCGTTTGCCTCGCGAAGTCTATCGGAGGCGGATTTTCGCTTGCGGCTTTCGCGTCAACGCGCGCTGTGATGGGTCTTATCTCGGATCACAAAGTTTTTCACGGCGGGACCTATAACACGAACCCAGTGGCTATGGCCGCGGGTCTCGCCACGTTCAGAGAAGTGCTTACGCCGGCAGCCTACGAGCATGTAAATCGTTTGAATAAGAAATTGCTCGATGGCTATAACAAAGAAATAACCAAGACAGGTTTGAAGGCGTATGTCGTCGGCGCTGGCTCAAACGGCTCGCTGATGTTTGCTCCAAAACCGATCCGGAATTATCGCGATTGGCTGAAGGTTGACAGCGAGCTGTGGCGGCACTACTGGTTCGCCATGGTGAATCGCGGCGTGATGGCGCAGCCGTATTGGTGGGACGAGCAGTGGACCGTGTCGGTGGCGCACACGGAAGCGGACGTCGATCGACATCTCGCGGTATTCGCTGAAGTAGCGCCGGCGTTATCGCAAGCGCAAAAAGAACCGCACGCGGCAGCAAGCACCGCGCACTGAGGCGTGATGAAGATTTCATGTGTGCGCCGCCGCGGGGAAGCCTTCGTGAACAGCTGGTCTTCCATCTCTCGAGGAGCCCTTGGCAGAATTAGTCACGGCTCAAACTGAAACTGCGCATCTGAAGCGAGCGCTTGGGCGCTGGGACCTTGTCGCGCTGTTTGTTGTAGCAGTTTTTAACCTGAATGTGGTGCCCAGCATTGCTGCAAACGGCGGCGTCACTGTTTGGCTCTGGATTATTTCGCTGGTGCTGTTTTTCTGGCCGCAAGGAATTGCCGTGATTGAATTGGCGCATCGCTATCCCGGAGAAGGCGGCGTGTACCTCTGGGCTAAGGAAGTTTTCGGCGAGTTCCACGGCTTTTTGTCGGGCTGGTGTTATTGGACGAACAACATGATGTACGTCCCGACGGTGATGCTTTATTTCGTCGGCGTGTCTGTCTTCATTTTTCCGAGCCATCAATATTTGGCTGACAACAAAGTTTTCGCGGTGTCAGCTTCGTTGGGACTGCTGGCGATTCTGGTTGTGCTGAATATTGTGGGACTCGGGGTGGGGAAGTGGATTAACAACCTCGGCAGCATCGGCACAGTGATCGCGGCGGCGGTTTTGGTGGGATTGGGGCTGATTGTTTGGCTGCGCTACGGCACTACTGTGAGCGCTGAAGACTTTCGAATCCCGGCGAACCCGCGATTTTTGCTGAATTCCTTTGGTGTGATTTGTTTTGGTCTGGTGGGGCTTGAGCTTGCGTCCGTAATGGGCGATGAAATCAAGGATCCGGAGCGCACATTGCCCGGAGCAGTTGTGTGGGGCGGAATAATATCCGGCATTCTCTATATCGCGACGACCCTGACGTTGCTGGTCGCCGTCAGCAAGAACGACATCAACGTTTTGCAAGGAATCGTGCAGGCAGTGAGCCACATGGCGCAAAAAGTGGGCGTCATATGGATTGTCGCGCCGTTCGCGCTGATGCTGAGCATATCGATCGCAGGAATTGGTTCTGCGTGGCTGGCTGGTTCGGCGCGCATTCCATTTGTCGCCGGCCTCGATTCTTACCTGCCGAGCTGGCTCGGCAAAGTTCATCCGCGTTATGGCACTCCGTACGCTGCGTTGATCGTTCATTTTGTTGTTTCTACGATTTTAGTGTTGATCAGTTTCCTCGGCTCCGGCGTTCAGGAAACTTTCCAACGGCTGCTGTCGCTCGCGGTCGTGCTGCAGTTGCTTCCGTTTCTGTATATGTTTGCGGCGCTGCTGAAAATTGCGGCCGATCCGCTGTGGGAAAAAGGCCACTACAGCAAAACGGTGCTTTGGTTGTCGGGATCGAGCGGGTTGTTGATGACCATTCTAGGAATGATTTTCGCGTTTTCACCGGCGCAGCAGATCAGTTCGGTCTGGTCGTACGAGGCGTGGATGCTTGGCGGCACGGCCCTTTTCATCGGCCTCGCGGTATTCTTTTTCTTTGTATATGGGCGCAGGAAAACCGCTGCACAGGCAGCGGGCCGAGTTTAATAATAATTTCGCGGGAGAAGATTATGGCAAGTAAAGCGAAACCGAGACCGAGCATTCGTAAGTATCAGTTGTATATCAATGGCGAATTCGTCGAGAGCGCGAGCAAGAAATATTTTCCGGTGGTGGATCCGTCCACGGAAGAAGTGATGGCGGAAGTTCCGGAGGCGAATGAAAAAGATGTAAACCGCGCTGTGGCCGCCGCAAAAGCGGCTTTCGATTCCGGACCGTGGCCTCAAAGTACAGCGCAAGACCGCGGACGCATTCTTTTCAAGCTGGCCGAACGGATTCGCAAAGAAGCCGCACATCTGGCCGAGCTGGAAGCGCGCAATTCCGGCAAGCCCATAGTCGAAGCCGAGTACGACATCAACGACGCTGCAACCTGTTTCGAATACTACGGTGGAATGGCCACAAAAATTCTCGGCCACGTGAATCCGGTGCCGGACAACGCGCTTAGCCTTTCGCTTCGCGAACCCATCGGCGTAGCGGCGCAAATTATTCCGTGGAATTATCCGCTGTTGATGGCGGCTTGGAAGCTCGCGCCGGCCATTGCGGCAGGTTGCACTTGCGTTTTGAAGCCCGCCGAGCAGACGCCGCTCACTGCCTTGGAATTCGCCGGCTACCTCACCGACGCGGGATTGGCGCCTGGAGTTGTGAACATCATTACCGGTTTCGGAGAAACTTGCGGCGCGCCGCTGGTGAAACATCCCGATGTGAACAAAGTCGCTTTCACCGGCAGCGCTGAAGTAGGCAAAGCCATCATGCGAGCCGCGGCGGACACCGTGAAACGAGTGACGCTTGAGCTTGGCGGCAAATCGCCGAACATATTTTTCGCCGATGCCGATTTCGAGTCGGCGATTGATGGAGCGCTTTTCGGCGTGTTCATCAACCAAGGGGAAGTGTGCTCGGCAGGGAGCCGGATTCTGGTGGAAAGATCGATCTATCCGAAATTTGTGGAAGCTATGAGCGCGAAAGCAAAGACGATTCGTCTGGGACCACCGCTCGAGCGCGAGACAAAAATGGGTCCACTGGTGAGCAAAGATCAATTCGATCGCGTTCGCTCGTATCAAGAGCTGGGAAAGAAAGAAGGGAAGGTCGCCGCGGGCGGGGGACGCTCTGCGTCTTTCAAGCGCGGCTATTATGTGGAGCCGACTATTTTTTATGATGTAGATAATTCTGCGCGGATCGCGCAGGAAGAAATCTTCGGTCCGGTCGCGGCCGTCATCCCGTTTGCGGGCGAAGCGGAAGCGCTGCGCATTGCGAACGCCACCCCGTACGGCTTGGCTGCGGCCGTTTGGTCGCGGGACATTTTCAAGGCGTTCCGCATGGTGAAAGCGCTGCGTGCCGGGATTGTTTGGGTGAATCACATGCAGCCCACTTACGTGGAAGCGCCCTGGGGCGGATACAAACAATCCGGATTCGGCCGCGAACTTGGGCCGTGGGGAATCGAAGAGTATCTCGAGACGAAACAAGTGCACATAAACCTGAACGAACAACCTATCGGATGGTACTGACATGCCGACAATTCAATTACGCACACCGATACCCGGGCCTAAATCGCAGGAATGGATGCGCCGCCGGCAAGCTGCGGTCGCGCGCGGCGTGGGACACGCCACTCCGATATTTGCAGCGCGCGCCGAAGGCAGCGTGTTGGAAGACGTGGACGGGAACAGGTTTCTCGATTTTGCCGGCGGCATCGGGGTTGTAAATGTAGGGCATCGCGCGCCCGGAGTTGTCGAGGCGATTCGAAAACAGCTCGACGCGTTTGTGCATACCTGCTTCAGCGTGGCTCCGTATGGGAAATACATCGAGCTTGCCGAGAAACTGAATTCTCTGGTTCCCGGACAATTTTCCAAGAAAACAATTCTGGTGAACAGCGGCGCGGAAGCCATCGAAAATGCGGTAAAAATTGCGCGCGCTTACACGCATCGGCCTGCGATTATTTGTTTCGAGGACGCGTTTCACGGCCGCACGATGCTCACCATGTCGCTGACCAGCAAAACTCATCCGTACAAAGCTGGGTTCGAGCCTTTTGCAACGGACATATATCGCATTCCGTACGCCTATTGCTACCGGTGTTCTTACTCGTTGCAATATCCTTCGTGCGGAGTTTTCTGCGCGCATCATCTGGAAGACACTTTCAAGCGCATGGTGGCCGCGGAGGCAGTGGCAGCCGTTGTGGTGGAACCTGTTCTGGGCGAAGGCGGGTTCGTGGCGCCGCCCGCTGAATTTTTCAGCATCATCGCGCAGATCTGCAAGCGGCACGAGATTCTGTTCATTGCCGACGAAGTGCAGTCCGGATTCGGCCGCACCGGCGCGATGTTTGCGTGCGAGCATTATGGAATCACGCCCGACCTTCTCGTCAGCGCGAAATCGATCGCCGATGGAATGCCTCTCGCCGCTGTGACTGGGCGGGCGGAAATCATGGACGGGCCGGGCTTGGGCGGGCTGGGCGGAACTTACGGCGGCAATCCTCTTGCTTGCGCGGCGGCGCTCGCCGTGATTGAGACGATGGAGCGCGAGAATCTTCCGGCACGCGCGGAAAAGATCGGAGCGAAGTTCGATGCGCGGGCTCGCGAGTGGAAAAAGCGCTGGCCGCTGATCGGGGACGTCCGCGGGCTCGGCGCGATGCGCGCTCTGGAACTCGTTCGCCCTGGAACGAATCGCGAGCCGGCGAAAGAAGAAACGGAGCAGGTGTTGCGCTACTGCCTCGAACACGGTTTGATTTTGATTTCGGCGGGAAGCTACGGCAACGTGGTGCGTCTGCTGATGCCGTTGGTGACGACGGACGAGCAGTTCGACGAAGGATTGAACGTGCTCGAAGGCGCGCTGATGAGCGTTTCGGAGTCTTTGACCGCTGCGCCACGCCACGCTTGAGGCTCGCGCTCGTTGAGATTTCTTGGGTGATGTCAGCGCGCTGCATTACTTGGCTTTCCGCATTGATTGCTCCGATATTACCTATCGTCGCGCTGGACATCACTCTGAGTTAAGCCTCGATTTAGATTTTCTTCAATGATTTCCGAATAGTTAAAGTAAACGCAGGGCGGAGCGGTTTTCGCGTTGCACCTGCTTCATGGTGCAGGAGCGTGGGGATTTTTCTGGGCGCCAGCGTAAAAATCTGGTGCCGTGGCGGAAGCGGCCGCCGGTGAAGTGATCGAACTGAACTTCGGCGACGAGTTTGTTGTCGAGCGGCTGCCATTCCATGGAGTGTTTTGTGCTCCAGCGGCTTAGTCCGCCGGGGGCTTTGCCGGTGAAGCCGGGAGGCTTGATCAATTTTTCGAGTTTCTTAGTCAGCGCGGGGCGGTCTTCGTCGCTGATTGACGAAGAGAAACCTACGTGGTCGAGTTTGCCTTCGTCATTGTAAAGGCCGAGCAGCAGGGAACCGACCAAGGGCTTTTTTTCGAGATAGCGAAAACCTCCGACCACGCAGTCGGCGGTTCTTTGCGTTTTGATTTTCTGCATGCCGGTGCGCTCGCCGGGCTGGTAGGGCAAGTCGCCGCGTTTGGCCATGATTCCGTCGAGGCCGACGCCCATGCGAAACCATTTGCGGGCGAGGGCGATGTCCCCGGTTGTGGGTGACAAGCGGACCGTACCGTCTTCGTCCAAATATTTTTTAGCGAAGGGTTCCAGAGCTGTGCGGCGGTCGCGGAGAGACAACTTCACGAGCGAGCGTCCTTTTTCGTCAACTAATAAATCGAAAACGATGAAGACGCATGGTGTTTCCTGACTCAGCTTTAGAACGCGGCTGGCGGCGGGATGGATGCGCTGCAGCAAATCGTCAAAAGAGAGATTGCCGTCGACGGGAATTACGATTTCGCCATCGAGGACGAACTTATTGGCCTTCAGTTTTTTCAACGCGGCGACCAGGTCGGGGAAATATCTGGTGAGCGGCTTACCAGATTTTGATTGCAGGTCGATGCGTGCCGCGTTGCGAAAGGCGAGACATCGGAAGCCGTCCCATTTGGGCTCGTACTGCCACTCGGGGCCGGCCGGCAATTCGGCGGCGGGCAGCGCTTCCATCGGCGAGTATTTTTTGGAGAGCGGCAAGGTCACAAGAATTTTCCCAGGTTCACTCTGCCGCGTTCGGCGAGCAGAGGTTTCCACAGGTCGCCGATTTTGCGCAGGCGTTGCGGGACGCTTTGTATGGTGAAATCCGCCATGCGGACGCCTCGCTCTACCGCTTCCCAAGTTAGCGGAGTTGAAACGGTAGCTTCGGGTTTTGGCCGCACGGAATAAACCGAGGCTAGAGTTCGGTTCCAGGCGTTTTGGTTGTAGTCGGCGAGAACGCGCTTGGCAGGACGCTTCGCGATGCGATATTCAGCCGTAATAATCTTGGGGTTGCGAAGAGCGAGCTCTTTCGAGACTTCTTTGGCAAAGGCCCACACTTGTTTCTGTGCGGGGCCGCGAACGATAGGAACGTACACGTGAACGCCGCGGGAGCCGGTAGTCTTTGCGTAGCTTTTTATTTTCAGCGACGCGAGCGCGTCGCGGACGATGAGCGCTGCCTCCAACACCTGGCCGAAGGTGGCGCCTTCGGTAGGATCCAAGTCAAAGTGAAGGTAGTCGGGGCGGTCCGGATCGTCGCAGCGCGCGTACCACGGATTTAAGTCGATGCATCCGAGATTCACGACCCAGAGAAGTGAGGAGAGATGATTGATGACCGGGAAATCGATCACGTTGCCGGAATGATGTTCGATGGAGCATACCGGAATTGAAGGAGGCCGCGGCGAGGGC
>Ga0209624_10001765_pt1 | contig 16565 bp, 15 predicted proteins | sample JacPinW_OM2H0_O1_FD_188565 | JGI IMG/M metagenome (GOLD analysis project Ga0209624, IMG submission 188565) | Forest soil microbial communities from Algoma, Ontario, Canada - Jack Pine, Ontario site 1_JW_OM2H0_O1 (SPAdes) (version 2) | ecosystem: Environmental > Terrestrial > Soil > Boreal...
AGAGCTCATCGCCACCGCCGATCTCCACGATCTTGCCCAGATACATGACCGCCACGCGGTCGCACATGTGGCGTACGACCGACAGATCGTGCGCGATGAACACGATCGTCAGGCCAAACCGCCGCTGCAAATCGCGCAGCAGGTTGAGCACCTGCGCCTGGATCGACACGTCAAGCGCCGACACCGGCTCATCCGCGATCAGCAGCTTCGGCTGCAGCGCCAACGCCCGCGCCACGCCGATGCGCTGGCGCTGGCCGCCCGAGAACTCGTGCGGGTAGCGGTTGTAGTGCTCGGGGTTCAGTCCCACCGTCTCCATCAGCCGCTGAACCTCGCGCTTGCGCTCGCTCTTGTCCGGCAGCAGCCCATGGATCGCAAACGGCTCAGCGATGATCGAACCAATCGTCTTGCGTGGGTTCAGCGACGAATACGGGTCCTGGAAGATCATCTGCACCTCGCGGCGGATCTCCTTCAGGCGGGATCCCTTCAGCCGCGTAATGTCCTGGCCGTCGAAGTCAATCTCCCCCGAGGTCGCATCGAGCAGCCGCGTGATCAGCCGCGCGGTGGTGCTCTTGCCGCAACCCGTCTCACCGACAAGGCCGAGCGTCTCACCACGTTTGATCTCGAAGCTCACGTTGTCGACGGCCTGCACCGCGCCGACCTTGCGCTGGACGATGATGCCCCGCGTGATCGGGAAGTGCTTGACGAGCTCGCGCACCCGCACGAGCGGGCCGTCGTCTGTGACAGCGGCCGGCGTTGTGGTTGCCGGCGCCGACTCGCCGAATGGCGAGGACGTGGACTCGGGGCCGCTCACGCCGCGGGCTCCGCCGGGCCGACCGCCGCAAGCGCCTGCTCTGGGGTGTTGCCCTCGCGCAGCTGCGCCCACAAGCTTCTGCGCACCCCTGACTCCAGCAAGCACGCGACGTGATGCTGCGGTTCCTCAGGCACCGGCTCTAGTGCAGGGTCGATGCGCTCGTGGTCTGGCTGCGAGTAGGGGCAGCGGGGATGGAAATGGCAGCCAGAGGGTGGGTTGATGAGGCTCGGCGGCGTACCCGGGATCGGCACGAGGTCCTCATCGCGCGGTGCGTCCAGCCGCGGGATCGACTTCAACAACCCCCACGTGTAAGGGTGCTCCGGTGCGGCGAATAGGCGCACAGCCGACGCCGTCTCGACGATCCGCCCCGCGTACATCACCGCGATGTCATCTGCCATCTCTGCCACCACCCCGAGGTCGTGGGTGATGATCACGATCGCCATCCCCAACTCCCGCTGGAGACGTTCCATCAGCGCCAGGATCTGCGCCTGCACCGTCACATCCAGGGCCGTCGTGGGCTCATCCGCAAACAGCAGCTTTGGCTCGTTCGCCAGCGCCATCGCGATCATCACGCGCTGGCGCATGCCGCCGGAGAACTCGTGCGGGTACTGGTCCACACGCCTAACCGAGTCGGGAATGCCGACGAGACCCAGCAGTTCAACAGCGCGTGCACGCGCCGCCGCCTTGGAGACGTCGCGGTGCGCGCGCACCGCCTCGGTCAGCTGACGACCGACCTTGTACAGCGGATGTAGCGACGACAGCGGGTCCTGAAAAATCATCGCAATGTCGTTGCCGCGGATCGCCCGCATCTTCTCTTCGGAGAGCGTCAATAGATCCTGGCCATCGAACAGGATCCGCCCGGAGATCAGCGCACCCTGTCGCCGGGTCAGACCCAGCGCGGTCAACGAGGAGACCGTCTTGCCCGATCCCGACTCACCCACGATCCCCAGCGTGCGACCTGGGAACACCTGGTAGGTGATCCCGTCGACCGCATGCACCACGCCATCCTCGCTGGGGAATTCCACGCGCAGGTCCTCCACTCTGAGGAGCGGCTCGGCGGCGCTCATGAGTACCTGACCCGCGGGTCCAAATACGCGTAGGCGATGTCCACGACGATGTTCGCGACGATGATGAAGGCGGAGGCGAGCAACACGGTCCCCTGCACGACAGGGAAGTCCGACGACTGGATCGCTTTGAAGTTCTCCACGCCGATGCCAGGGATGTTGAACACGGTCTCCACCAGGATCGCGCCTCCCAGCAGCACTCCGATTTCCAGACCCAGCAGCGTCACGATCGGGTTGACCGCCGAGCGCACCCCCTGGCGCACGACCAGCCGCTCGCGCAGCCCCTTGGCGCGGGCGGTGCGGATGTAGTCCTCGCGCATCGTCTCGCTCAAGCTGCTGCGCATCAGCCGCGCATATACCGCCGCACCGCCGGACGCCAGCACGATCCAAGGCATGATCAGCGACGTAAACCACTTCCACGGGTCATATGTGAGCCCCACGTAGCTGCCCGCTCCCGGCAGAATCTTGAGTTTGCCGATGTCGTTGGCGAACAGCAGCAGGAACACAAAACCCAGCCAGAATTCCGGCACCGACAACAGCAACAGCGCGCTACCCATTGATAGGCGGTCGACGATCGTGTGACGGCGTAGAGCCGAGATGATGCCCACGCTGAGACCGCCGAGCACCCACAGGACCGCTGCCCCCACCGTCAGCGACAGCGTGGCCGGCAACCGTTCGGTGATCAACGCTTTGACCGACTCCTGGCTGTAGTAGCTGTAGCCAAGGTTGAGGTGCAGGAAGAATTGCTTCATGTAGTCCCAGAACTGCACGATCAACGGTTTATTCAGCCCGAGCACGCCTTCGATCTCTTTGATCAGCTTCGGCTGTGGATCACGTCCTGCGCGCAGCAGCGCCGGATTGCCCGTAGGCAGCACGCGGAAGAACACGAACGTGAGCGCGCACACGATCACGAGGATCAGCACCCCGATCAGCAGGCGGCGGATGATGTAGCGGAGCATCGCCTGTCTAGCCGGAGCGGCAGTTGGTAGTGGTTGGTGTGGTCTTCAAGAAATCCTCGTGATGTTCGGCATCGTTGGTGCTAAATGGGGAGGAGCCCCTTACGAGGCCCCTCCCCACAAGCGAAGTGACTGGGGGTTACTTCAGTGAGGTGTAGCTGTAGTCCCACTCGCCGACGTCCCAAAGGTCGCCGACGCCGTTGACGCCGCTGCCCTCGATGCCCGCCTGCTTGTCCCAATCGAACGGAACCGCAGCCGCGTCTTCGACGAGTTCTTCGTCGATCTTGGCCCACGCCTTGGCGCGAGCTTCGTTGCCGACGACGTTTTCGGCGGCAGCCATCGCGGCGTTGATCTTGGGCACGTTCGTCTGGCTCCAGTTGACGTTGCCCGTGGGGACGATCGTGGTGCCGTTGAACGTGATGTTGAGCACCGTCTGCGGATCGGCGAAGTCGGCAATCCATGCCACGCTCGGGCACACGGTGATCTCTTCTTTGGGGACATTGCAGTACTTCGCGTACATCGTCGAGGCTTCGACGAGCGTGAACTTCACGGTGAAACCGAGGCTCTTGAGCGTCTGCTCGACGATCTCCGCGTCCTGTTCCTGCGGACTGCCCGTCGAACCAACCACCGTGATCGTTTCGTTGCCCGTGTATTTACCGCTCGGGTAGCCGGCCAGCTTCAAGTACTTTTCGGCCACCTTCATGTTGCCTTCGGGGTAAGCGTTGAAATCGAACTGCGATCCCTGCGGGCCCTTCACGCCGCCGGCCTGTGCGAAGCCGTTGATCGTCGGGTAGATGAAGTGGGTGGCGACGGTAGTGACAAGTTCGCCACCACGCGCCTTGTCCATCGCCTGGCGGTCCAGCGCCGCCCATAGCGCCTTGCGCACGTCGACGTTCTTGAACGGCCCAACCTTGTTGTTCACACCGATGTAATGCGCCCCTGCGCCCGGTGAGATCTGCAGCTGGGACTTGTACTTTTCGGCGGCGAGTCGGACCGCAGACTGAGCAACCGCCGATTCGTTCTGGACGATGTCGGTGCCTTCCAGCACCTGGCGGCCGATGACGGCGCTCGTGCCGCCGATCTTGATGTCGATTTCGTTCAGATACGCAGGGCGGTAGTCGGTCTTGGGGTTCCATTTGGGGTTACGCACGAGCGTTGCCGACTTACCAGGTACGTAGCCGATCCCGAGAACCTTCCCTTCGGTGTCGTTCTTCAGCATGTACGGACCCGTCGCCACCTGGAAGTCGGCGTAGTTCGACGGCTTGTGCTTGTCGAATTTTTCGGCGTATTCCTTCGGCACTGCCGCTGTCAGCGGCAACACCAGCGCGTCGGCTACGAGCTGGCCTTTGGGTTCGCTCAGGTGAAAGACGATCTCGTGCTTGTTCGGCGTTTCGATGCCCTTGATCGGGCCGCCCGTCGCCGTCGGCATGCCTTCAATCGCTTTGAAGTAGGACTGGATGTAGGGGTTGGCGACATTCGGGTTGGCGCCGCGCTCGATCGCATACGCCACGTCTTCCGAGGTGACTTCGCGGTTGACCGGCGGGCTGAAATGAATGCCTTGCTTGAGCTGGACCGTCACCGTCTTGCCCCCATTGGTGATTTCCGGCATGCCTTCGGCCATGTCAGGCGTCGCTGTGGTTCCGTTCGGCTTCTGCGAATAAAGCGGCCGCTGCGTCGCAAACACGACCGCGTAGTCGACCGAGAAGTAGGCGATCCCCGGATCGAGATGTTCGAAGTCGATTTCCTGTAGCACCGTCAGCGTCCCACCCGTCTTGCCGGTCAGCGCCTCGGTCAACGGGCTTTTGTAGCCGCCTGTACTCAAGGCAGCACTGGCGCTGCTGGAAGTACCGCTCGAGCTGCTGCTAGTCGAGCCGCTGCTCGAGTTGCTGGACCCGCACGCAGCCAGCAGCAGCGCGAGCCCGGCCACGAGCCCTGCGGCCGTGACCGATCTAATCGACTTCATCAAGACGCCTCCTGTGTTGTGTATCGATCGCCCTCATCGGGCGTTTCTCGGGTTCAGGGCATCCTGCAGCCCGTCGCCCAGCAGATTGAATGCCAAGACCGTCAGCACCAACGCGATCCCCGGGAAGACCATGAACCACCACGCGGTGTTAAAAATCGGCGCGGCCTGCGCGATCATCGCCCCCCAGCTCGCGGTCGGTGGGCGAACGCCGACGCCGAGGAACGAGAGCGCGGCCTCGAGCAGGATGTTGGTCGGGATCAGCAGGCTCGCGTAGACGATGATCGGCGCTGTCAGGTTGGGGAGGATCTCGCGGAACATGATCCGCATGTCCGAGGCCCCGAGCGCGCGTGACGCCTCGACGAACTCGCGCTCGCGCATCGACAGCACGAGCCCGCGCACGATGCGCGCCACGTACGGCCACGTGGCGATGCAGATGATGAAGATGATCGTTGTGACCCCCGGCTGAACGACACCTTTCACACATCCCCGCACTGCACAGGCCGCACCCAGCCCGATCCCCAGCAACAGAATTGGGATCGACAGCACAATGTCCATGAATCGCGACAGCAGCATGTCCACCCAGCCGCGGTAGAACCCGGCGAGCATGCCTACCACCACGCCGATCACGGTCGAGATACTCGTGCCGATCATCCCCACCTCCAGCGAGACACGTGTGCCGTAGATCACCCGCGACATCACGTCCTCTCCGAGCTGGTCAACGCCAAACGGGTGTGCAGCAGTGGGCCCCAGCGGCGACCCAAAGGAGTCGGTCAGGTTGAGGTTCTGCACATATGGACCGGGAAGGCCGAGGATGCTCACGACCAGCGGCGCGGCGATCGCGATGATGATCAGGAAAACGATGAAGCCGAGCGAGATGAGCGCCACGCGATCCTGTCGGAACCTGCGCCAGAAAAGCTGTAGTGGAGAGCGCGCGGCAATGTCGCCGCCAACGTCCAGGAATTCGAGCGATCCCCCTCCCGTTGGCAGTACCTCAGTGACCCCGGCACTCATCTCGAGGCTCTCTTCTACATGGAATGTTGGGGTCTTTGGACGTTGACAAGGAATCTACAACTTCGACGCCGGCCATGGGCAAACCTGCTCGTGTGACAAGCTGACGGCCTGCCGTCTGGCAAGCCCTCGCGGTACTAAGAGCGATACTCGCTTACATGGATACCCTCTTTGACGACGGACCGGACGCCAATGTGGCCAAAGTTTCTGGGCTTGATATGGCCAAACGTCGTATGCCAAGTGATCAAGTGTCACAGAGCCTGCCGCTGGCGGCGCGCGCCCGACCCCAGCACCTCGCGGAGTTCGTAGGACAGACACATCTGCTCGCTCCCGGCTCAGCTCTACGTACAGCAGTCGAGCACGGACATCCCCACTCGATGGTGCTCTACGGCCCGCCCGGCTCGGGGAAGACGACGCTCGCGCGGATCGTCGCCGAACACTCACAGGCAGCCTTCGAGGAGCTCAGCGCGGTAGCCGCTGGGCGCGCCGAGGTGCGTGCGGTGATCGAGCGTGCCGCCCACAGGCGAGACACCCAGGGCATTCAAACAGTGCTGTTCCTCGACGAGATCCACCGTTTCAACAAGGCCCAGCAGGACGCGCTGCTGCCAGCGGTGGAGGAGGGCCTTTTGACGCTGATTGGCGCCACCACGGAGAACCCCGCGTTTGAGGTCAACGGCGCGCTGCTTTCACGCGTGCGGGTATACGCGCTGAAGGCACTCACTGCCGAGGAGGTGGCGCTGCTGTTGCGCCGTGCTGCCGCCGGCACGCAGATCGAGGATTCACCGACAGAGCAGGTGCACGCTGATGAGACCGCGGCAGCGGGAGCGCCAGCAACTGGGGCGTTTGTGCTCGACGAGGACGCGGTCGAGTTCCTCGCCGCGCGTAGCGAAGGCGACGCGCGTACCGCGCTGAACGCGCTCGAGCTAGCCGCAACCACCGCCGCGGAGCTCGGGGAGGAACGGGTGACGCTCGCCCGTGTTGAGGATGCACTACAGCGACGCGCGGTCCTCTACGACAAAAAAGGCGATCGCCACTACGACTACATCTCCGCGTGGATCAAGGCCACGCGTGGGTCCGACCCCGACGCGTCGCTGTACTACTTGGCAGTGATGCTCGAGGGCGGCGAGGACCCCCGGTTCATCGTGCGACGCATGATCATCCTCGCCTCCGAGGACATCGGCAACGCCGACCCGACTGCACTGTCGGTTGCCACCGCTGCCGCCCAAGCGGTCGAGCACGTAGGGCTCCCAGAGGCCCGCTACGCACTCGCCCAGACGGCTATCTATCTGTCGCTTGCCCCCAAGTCAAACGCCGCCGGGATGGCGCTCTCTGCCGCCCAGCGCCACGTGCGCGAGCACGGCGCCGCAGCGGTTCCAGGCCAGCTGCGCTCCGGTCCGCGGCCGGGGCAACACGATGACTCACCCAGCTATGACAACCCGCACGGACGTCCCGGGCATCTCGGCCCGCAGGAGCTGCTGCCGGAGGAGCTCGCCGGTGAGCGCTTCTACGCGCCCGACGACGCCGAGGCCGAGCTGGCGGCACGCCTGCAGCGAATCCGTCAGGCGCGCGACTCGCAGGCGCGATAATCGGCCCTGCGATGAGCACGCCCACTAGCGATACCCCGATGTCCTTTGACGGGAGCCCCGCACAGGCGGAGATCACCGCACACGACCCCGCGACGGGCGCCGTGCTCGGCAGCGTCGCGACGACCGCCCCCGAGCGCGTCGAGGGGGTGGTCGAGGCGGTCGCCAAGGTGCAGCCGCTGTGGGCACTGCTGAGGGTCCAGGACCGCGCTCGTTACATGGGCAGAATGGCCCAAGCAGTAATCGACGACTTCGACGAGCTAGGCGAGGCGCTGGCTCGCGAGCAGGGTAGACCCCGCGCGGAGATTGCCGCGCTCGAGTTGCTGGCAGCGATCGACGCGCTGAAGTGGATCGCCGAGGATGGAGCAGAGGTGCTGGGCGGTCGGCGCGTGGGCATCAATCGCTCGCTGACGATCGCCAAGCGAGCGAGGATCGCGTTCGAGCCGTATGGCGTCCTCGGCGTGATCGGCGCCGGCAGCGCGCCGTTCGCACAGCCACTAGGCCAGATCGCCGGCGCCCTACTGGCGGGCAACGGCATCGTCTTTAAGCCCGCCGCTCGCGCGAGCCTCGCGGGCGAACGGATCGCACGCGTACTCGCCCGCGCCGGACTGCCAGAGGGGCTCGTGCGCGTGATCCACGGCCACGCCGACGTCGGCGTGGCGCTCGCACAGACACCTGTCGACAAGATCCTGTTCACCGGATCGCCCGCCGTCGGACGCGTGGTGGCACGCGCATGCGTGTCGCGCGAGAAGGAGGTCACCGTCGAGTTGGGCGGCAAGGACGCGATGCTTGTACTCGCTGACGCGCACCTGCGGCGTGCCATTGGCGGCGCGCTATGGGCAGGATGCGCCGGCGCCGGACAGGCACGCGGATCGGTCGAGCGCATCTACGTCGCCCGCGAGGTCTACGAGCGCTTCCTTGCGGGGCTAGTCGCCGGCGCACGCGCCCTCACGGTTGGGGACCCCGTCGATCCACGCGTCCAGATCGGCCCGCTCGCGTCGGTTCGCCGAGTCGAGCACGTAAGCGCACTCGTAGATGAGGCCGTCGCACAAGGCGCCCGCCTACATTGCGGCGGGTCCGTCATGCCGGTAGGCGGCGACGCCGGCGCTTTCTACGCACCCGCGGTGATCACCGACGCCACACCTGAGATGCGCTTGCTGCGCGAGCCAATCGACGGACCTGTACTCGTGGTCGTGCCGGTCGATTCGATCGACGAGGCGATCGCCGCCGCCAACGGCAGCGATTACTGCCTGGGTGCTTCAGTGTGGACGGCCGACCGCTATCAGGGGATTCGCATCGCGCGCGAGCTACACGCCGGCATGGTCTGGCTCAACGACCACCTACCAGGCCCCACCGTCTCGCGGGGCCCATGGGGAGCCGCCGCCGGTGGCGGCCTTGGCCGCACGCTCGGCCAGGCGGGGCTGCGGGCCTGCGCCCAGGAGAAGCTCATCACCTGGGATCCGCCCAACATGCGCGGCCTGTGGTGGGGACCGCACGACACCACCAGCGCCAAGGCAATGCGCGCGGTCGCCAAGCTCCGCTCCGCACGCGAGATCGATCGCGAGCATGCCTGGCGGGAGGGAGCAATCGCGCTGGCACGGGTGGGCGCGCGCGCGTTCGGACGCGGGCTGCCACCCAGCTAACCTTTGGACATGCCCGCCCAGGCCTACGCCGGCAAGGAGTGTGTTTGCCAGCTGCGCAGAGGGATCTGCGACCAGAGCTGCGTGCAGGGGATGCTCGACACCCCCTTCTACATCGCCTGCCTGAAGCTCTCTGGCAGGCGCTGCCTGGTGATCGGCGGCGGTGAGATCGGCTTGGAGAAGGTCGAGGGGCTGCTCGCTTGCGATGGTGAGGTCACGCTGATCGCGCCCACAGCGGAGCCGGCGCTCGAGCAGTACGCGCGCGAGGGCTCGATCCGCTGGGAGCGGCGTGAGTACGCGGGCGCAAGCGACCTGGAGGGCGCGTTCATGGCGATCGCGGCAACCGACGACACCGACGTGAACATCGCTGTGTACAACGACGCCGAGCAACGAGCAATGCTCGTCAACGTCGTCGACGTGCCACCGCTGTGCAATTTCATCCTGCCGGCGATCGTGCGCATGAGCCCGCTCGCCATCGCCATCTCCACGGCCGGCGCCTCGCCGGCGCTGGCCAAGCGCATGAAGCGCGAGATCGAAGCGCAGTTCGGCGAGTCCTACGCGCGGCTGGCAGTGCTGCTCAACGAGGTGCGCGGCTGGGCGAAGGCAACGCTCGCGACTTATCAGGAACGCAAGGATTTCTTCGAGGGGATCGTCAATGGCGATCCAGACCCGATCGCGCTGCTGCGCGACGGCGGCCAGGAGGGCGAGCAGTCCGTGCGAGAGCTGATCGCACGAGCGCAGAGCGCGCACGCGCTGCACGTCTAGTGACCTGAGTAGACCCAGGTCACTAGACGCAACGCGTCACTGATCCAGCGCCCACACGGTTCCCCAAGCCGTGCGGATGAGTTCATACAAGAGGGCATCGCGCTGATCCTCATTAGCCGCATCGATATCTTCGATTACGTGCCCTACGGCTGCCGCCGCGGCGACAGGGTCAAGCGGCCAGTCTCTGGGTTCCATCCCCTAGCTCCCCTACAACGTGATTAGCCAAAGTGCACAAAGTAGTCATGTCCTAAAAACTCAAACTGACATCTATGGTTGCGCACCTACCGCGCTACCTGTGTCCAAAACACGTGTGCGCCTATGTACATTTTGGTGTAGAGCAGGCCGCACTCGGCACAGGGCAACCCCCGGGCGCCGATCGGCCATCGCCCCAGACAGCCGCTGTAGAGTCGCCTCGATGACTTCAAGGAAATTTGCTTGGTCGCGCGATCGCCTGATCCGACCACCAGCGACGCCGTGAGCGAGCCGGCGCTGGAGCTTGATGGGCTCGCGCGGCACTACGGCGAACGTGAAGCACTGAGCGGTGTCTCGCTGTCGCTCGCCGCTGGGCAGACACTGGTCGTATTCGGCCCCAACGGCGCCGGCAAGACGACGCTGCTGCGGGTGCTCGCCACGCTGCTTCGTCCACATGCCGGCGAGGTACGCGTACTAGGCTCAAGCCTCCCCGACGAGGCATGGGCGGTACGCGGCCGCGTCGGCCTACTCGGACATGAGCCGCTGCTCTACCGCGAGCTCACCGCGCGCGAGAACCTCCGCTTCCATGCGCGCCTCTACGGGATTGGCGATGAGCGCGTAGACGAACTGCTGGAGTCGGTGACGATGAGCACCCGCGCCGGTGAGCCGCTGCGCACCCTCTCCCGCGGCATGGTCCAGCGCGTGGCAGTCGCGCGCGCCGTCCTACACGACCCCGAACTGCTGTTGCTCGACGAGCCGCACTCGAACCTCGACCCAGCCGCCATCGAGCTCGTCGCGCCGCTGATCGGCGCTGCCTCCGAGCGTACGCGTGTGATCTGCAGCCACAACCCCAGCGGCGACCTCGCCGAAGCCGACGTCGTGTTGGGATTGCGCGCGGGCCGTCCGGCGCTAGTGCGCGCGGCTACAGACGTCGACGCCGGTGAGATCACGGAGCTCTACCGGTGAGCGCGCAGACCACATCGAGAGCGCTCGAGACCAAGCGTCCCGTGCCGAGCATCGGGCTGTGGTCGACCGTCCGCGCGCTGCTGCGCAAGGAGCTGCTCGTAGAGCTGCGCACGCTGGAGTCGGTGCCCGCGATGTCGCTGTTCGCGCTGAGCACCTTCGTGGTGTTCCATTTCGCGCTCAACCGCAACAGCGTCGAAGGTGACCTGGGCGCCGGCATTCTCTGGGTGACGCTCCTGTTCGCGGCAATCCTCGGCATCAACCGACTGTTCGTTGCCGATGCAGACCAGGGCGGCTTCGACGCGTTTTTGCTTGCCCCGGTGGATCGCAGCGCGATGCTCGTCGCCAAGGTACTGACGCTGCTGGCGTATCTGACCGTGCTCGAGCTGGTGGCCGTCCCTGCCTTCGCGCTGCTGTTGCTGGGATCGCCCCTCGGACCAGCACTGCCGTGGCTGGTTGTGACGCTCGTACTCGCCAATATCGGCGTCGCCGTGATCGGCACGCTGGTGGCAGCGATGGCGGTGCGCACCCGTGCCCGCGACCTGCTCGGACCGCTGCTCGCCCTGCCGCTACTCGTGCCGATCGTGATCGGCGGCGCGCGTGCGAGCTCGCCGCTGCTCGCCCAAGCCGACCGAGTAGCGCCCGCGATCCGCTGGCTGCTTACGCTTGGGCTCTATGATTTGGTGTTCGGGCTGATCGCCTTCGCCCTGTTCGACTTCCTCTTGGAGGATTAACCACGTGGAACGCTCAAGCCGACCGTTCGGCTATGGAAATGGATTGCGCACGCTGAGCATCGCCACGGTCATCGCCATCGCCGTCACGCTCAGCCTGGTGTTCTTTTATGCCCCGCTGGAAGCCGAACAGGGCTTTTTGCAGAAGATCTTCTACGTGCACGTGCCGCTGGCGATCGTCGCCCTATGCGGATTCGTGCTTGGCGGTCTGCTCGCAATCCAGCACCTGCGCACACGCGATCCCCGCTGGGACATGCGCTCCTACGTGGTCATCCACATGAGCCTGATCTTCGCCGTCGGCACGCTCATCACCGGCTCGATTTGGGCGAAGGGCTCGTGGGGACACTGGTGGGTATGGAGCGAGCCCACGCTCGTGTCGTTCTTGATCATCTTCCTGCTCTACGCCACCTACCAGCCGTTGCGCTTCGCGATCGAGGATCCCGAGCGCCAGGCGCGCTACGCCTCGGTGTTCGCCATCACCGCCGGTGCATTCGTGCCGCTGAACTTCCTCGCTGTGCGTCTTTCCACGGAATATCTGCATCCGCGCGTGCTCGGCAGCACCTCCAACCTCCCAGGCTCGATGGCGTTGACGTTCTTGGTCTCGCTTGGCTCGATGTCACTGCTGTTCACAACCCTCTGTAAGTACGAGTTGACCGCCAAGCACACCCGCTCGCAATTGCGCGCGTTGCGTAGAAGGCTGTCGGGTGAACACGCCGATGCGCCGCGTGCGCGCAGCGCCGTTCCCGCGATCCAGCATGTAGCCGCCGCATCCACTCGCGCAAGCGTAAGGTCGGTGCCGTGATGGTTGCCACGATCCTCTCGGAGACCCCTGCGTTGCCGCTGCACACAGCCGGTAAGTACGTCGCCGGCGCCTACATCGTGCTGTTCGCCATCGTGCTCATCTATGTCGCGATCATGGCGATCCGCCTCAGCCGCATCGAGCGCGACCTCGGCGAGCTGTTGAGTATCTCCGAGCGCACTGGCACTGGCGGGCCTCACACGAATCCCGCCGGCGAGCAAGCCGGCGCGGGCACGGAGCGCCAGGATCAGCAACCGGAGTCCACGCTGGCATGAGCGAGCTGCTGATGCTCGGCATCTCGCACAAGACGGCGCCAGTAGCGCTGCGCGAACGCCTTGCGTTCAGCGAACAGGAGGCGAGCGACTTCGCACGCCAGGCCACAGCCACGGAGGAGGTGCGAGAGGCGGTTGTGATCTCCACGTGCAACCGCACGGAGGTGTACCTCGTCGTCGGCGGGGCGGGCGGGGATCTAGTTCAGGCGGAGGCCGACGTCCTCGGCTTACTGGCCCGCCGCGCCGAGATCCGCCCTACGGAGCTGGCCGAAGTGATCTACTCGCCGCGTAACTGCGATGCCGCACGTCAGCTCTATCGCGTAACCGCGAGTCTCGAGTCGATGATCCTCGGCGAGGCGGACATCCAAGGGCAGGTGCGCCGTGCCCACGAGACGGCGATGCGCGCGGGCGCCACGGAGCCACTCTCCAACCGGCTGTTTGCGGCGGCGCTCACCACCGGCAAGCGCGTGCGTTCGGAGACCGACATCGGCTCCAGCCGCGTGAGCGTTTCCTCCGTCGCCGTCGATCTTGCCCTCAGCGTGCTCGGCGACCTGCAGGACCGCAACGTCGTGATCCTCGGGGCGGGCGAGGCCTCAGAGCTCACGGCGCACGCGCTGTCCGAGCGGGGCGCGGGCACGATCTTCGTCGCCAACCGCCACGCCGACCGCGCGATCAGCCTCGCGCAGCGCTTCGGCGGGTCGGTCGTCGGCCTGGACAAACTGCCTGAGCAACTCATGCACGCAGACATCGTGCTGTCCTCGACCTCATCGCCCCACCCGATCCTCGAACGCGACGAGCTACAGCTCGTGATGGCGGAGCGGGGCTCGAGGCCGCTGCTGATCATCGACATCGCGGTGCCCCGAGACGTCGACCCGGCGTGCGGTGAGCTGGCGGGCGTGAACCTCTACGACATCGACGATCTGCAGGCGGTCGTCGCGCGTAACCTCAGCACCCGGGCGCAGGAGACGCCACGGGCACTCGAGATCGTCGAGGAAGAGATCCAGCGCTTCGCCCGCTGGTTGGGCCAGCTGGACGCGCTACCGACGATCAGCGCGCTGCGCGCCCACGGCGATGAGATCGTGCAACAGGTGCTGGCGGAGAACTCGGGGCGCTGGGAGTCTTCCTCCGAGCGCGACCTCGCACGCGTGGAGGCAGTCGCACGGGCGGTCATGAGCCGGCTGCTGCACGAGCCCACAATCCGTCTGCGTAGTCTCAGCGAAGACCGCGGTCATGCCAGCCTCGAGCTGGTGCGGGAGCTGTTCGGGCTGCGCGAGGACGCACGAGCAGACGGGTACTCGACTGAGGAGCAGTCGACCGAGCTGGCTGAGGTGCACGATTTGCGCCCACGCCGGCGCCGGCCTGTTTGAGTTTGATGGCCCGCCCGCCCTACACGCCCCGCTGATGCGGATTGGAACGCGGGGCAGCGCACTCGCGTTGGCGCAGGCAAGGCTGATCGCGGAGCTGTTGGCGACCACCGGTCACGGCGACTACGAGATCGTGCCCATGACCACCAGCGGTGACCGGCTGAGCGCTGGCGGGGGCGACCGTGCCACGGATGGGAGCGACAAGTCGCGCTGGGTCACCGAGCTCGAGACTGCGCTCGTCGATGAGCGGATCGACCTGGCGGTACATTCAGCCAAGGATGTACCGGGCGAGCTCGCAGACGGGCTCACGCTGCACGGCGCACCCGCGCGTGCCGCCGCCGAGGATGTCCTGTGCGGCACCGCCGGGCTCGACGAGCTGCCTGCGGACGCGCGCGTGGGCACCAGCAGCATCCGCCGCCTGGCACAGCTACGGGCCGCGCGCGAGGACCTCAACGTGCTCGCAATCCACGGCAACGTCGACACGCGCCTGCGCAAGCTCGCCGACGCCGACGAGGGCTTGGATGCGATCGTCCTGGCGCACGCTGGGCTGCAGCGGCTAGGACGCAGCTCCGAGGTCGGAGGCGTACTCGACATCGAGCGGTTCGTGCCTGCTCCCGGGCAGGGCGTGCTCGCGCTCGAGGGCCGCGTGGAGGACGACGCTACCCGCGCAGCGGTAGCAGCGATCACCGACAAGGACACATTCTCGTGCCTGCTCGCAGAGCGGGCTGTTGCGCAGGCGCTCGATGCCAGCTGCAACACCCCGCTGGGCGCTTACGCCGTGCCAGCAGGCTGCGGCTGCCTGAACCTGCGCACCTGGGTCGGTGTCCCCGATGGCTCGGCCTGCGTCAGCGACGAGCTGCTGGGCGGCTTCTACGACCCGCAGGCACTCGGGCAACGCGTGGCGGAGAGGATGCTTGCGGCAGGGGCCGGGGATCTGCTGCGGCAGGCTGATGAGATGGCGGCAACGAAGTGAGCCGGCGAAGAGCGGCCGGGGCGAAACTGTGTGCTAAGTTGTGGCCATGCGTTTGCACATAAGCCTTGATGACGACCTCGTGGAGGAGCTCGATCGGCGAATCGGCAGACGAGGTCGAAGCACGTTCATAGCCGAGACAGTTCGACACGCGCTTGAGGATGAACGCCGGTGGGAAGACATCGAAGCCGGCCTCGGCGCACTTGCTGACAGCGGGCACGAGTGGGACGCAGATCCCGCTGGGTGGGTTAGGGCTCAGCGTCGCAGCGACACCGCTCGTGTCGGTTAGCAGTCCCGCAGACCGCTGTCCCGTCGGATAACCAGCTGTTGCCGATTTTGCTCGACACCACCGTCCTTGTCGATGCTCTGCGTGGACGAAGTGCCGCCGAGCGACTACGAGGCTTGCATCAGAGCAGACAGGTGCCGTGGATTTGCGCGGTTAACGTGGAGGAGGTAATGCGTGGCATTCGCGCGCACGAGCGTGATCCCACCATGCGCCTGCTGCGCGGCATGCACCTCGCCCCGCTGGGACGCGAAGAGGGAATCCGCGCTGGCGATTGGCGCAGGGATTTCGCTGCCCGAGGCATCACGCTGTCGCAGGCCGACTGCCTGATCGCCGCCGCTGCAGTTGGCGTTGGCATGCCTCTGGCGACCGGAAATCCGAAGGACTTCCCCATGCCCGAGCTCGAGGTTGAACACTGGCCGGTCAGCACGTGACCGGCCGCGTGTACCTAGTCGGCGCGGGCCCTGGCGACCCCGGCCTGTTGACAGCCCGAGCGCTGGAGCTGATCGCCACGGCGGACGTTGTTTTGTATGACCGGCTGATCCCCAGCGGGGCGCTCGACGGAGCACGCGCGGACGCGGAGTTGCTGTTCGTGGGCAAGGAGGGTGGCGGTCCGTCGGTCCCGCAGGAGCAGACGCAAGCGCTCCTGATCGAGCGCGCACTGGCGGGAAAGACGGTCGTTCGCCTGAAGGGTGGGGACCCGTTCGTGTTCGGACGCGGCGGCGAGGAGGCCCTGTCACTACGCGCCGCAGGCATCGACTTCGAGATTGTGCCGGGCGTGACGGCGGGGATCGATCTGGCGCTGGCACTGGTCGAAGAGGATCACGGCCATGAGACAGCTCTGTCTATCGCGCGGCAACTTATCATGTTCCTCGTGCGACCGGGAGGCCAGGCGCAGTACAGCCACATGCTCTCGCGGCAGGCGACGACGTTCGAGCCTCTGCGCGAGCTGCAGGTTTATATGATGGAGAACCTGCGAAGCAATCTCTCCGTTGAAGCCTTGGCGGAGAAGATGGGAATGAGCCCACGGCACTTCTCTCGTGTGTGCCTTCGCGAGACGAAGATGAACCCGGGGCACCTGGTCGAGCGTGTGCGCATCCAACTCGGAGCCCATGCGCGTTTCGAAAACGATGCCGGCTTCGGCCACGCGGCGCCGTTCCCGCCGGGCCTTTTTGCGCTTGTCGGCGGTGAAGGTCTCGAG
>Ga0209624_10001766_pt1 | contig 16551 bp, 14 predicted proteins | sample JacPinW_OM2H0_O1_FD_188565 | JGI IMG/M metagenome (GOLD analysis project Ga0209624, IMG submission 188565) | Forest soil microbial communities from Algoma, Ontario, Canada - Jack Pine, Ontario site 1_JW_OM2H0_O1 (SPAdes) (version 2) | ecosystem: Environmental > Terrestrial > Soil > Boreal...
GTGCCACCTGTAGTCGAGTTGCTGCTAATGGCAATCTGCCCGCTTGCAGCTCCTGTCGTGGTCGGCTCGAACTGGACCTGCAGCGTCACCGACTGGTTCGCGTTCAGCGTTATCGGGAAGCTCGCAGCGACGATAGTGAAACCAGTGCCTGTGATCGCAGCAGAGTTTACCGTTACCGCCGACGTCCCCGTCGAGGTCAGCGTCAACGACAGCGTCTTCGCTGTGTTCACCGTATCGCTGCCAAAGCTCAGGCTCGACGTGCTCAGCGTCAACTGTGGATTCGCGGCGGCCATGCCGGTACCGCTCAGAGCCACCGTGGCCGTGCCGCCCGTAGTCGAGTTGCTGTTGAGGGTGAGTTGCCCGGTTACAGCTCCTGTCGCGGTTGGCGCGAACTGGACCTGCAACGACATCGTCTGACTCGGGTTCAGCGTCGCAGGTAAAGTTCCGCCAACGATTGTGAAGCCCGTACCTGTGATGGCACCAGAGCTCACTGTTACCGCCGCCGTCCCTGAGGAGGTCAGTGTCAACGACATCGTCTTTGCTGCGTTCACCGTATCACTGCCAAAGCTCAGGCTCCAGGTGCTCAGCGTCAACTGTGGACTCGCTGCGGCCGTGCCCGTACCGTTCAGAGCCACCGCGGCCGTGCCGCCCGTGGTCGAGTTGCTGCTGACGGTAAGCTTCCCGGTTACGGCTCCCGTCGCGGTCGGCTTGAACTGCACCTGCAGCGCCAACGTCTGATTCGGATTCAGCGTCGCCGGTAAAGTTCCGCCCACGATTGTGAAGCCTGTGCCCGAAATCGCATCCGAGCTCACCGTTACCGCCGACGTCCCTGAGGAGGTCAGCGTCAACGTCTGCGTGCTCGCTGTGTTCACCGTCTCGCTGCCAAAGCTCAGGCTCGACACACTCACTTTTAACTGTGGACCCCCATGGTGTCCACGGCCATTCAGGGAAACCTGAGCGATCGCTTTAGCCGATGGGTCCATCATCGTGAGCTGTCCGGAGTAGGCATCCGTGCTGACAGGCGCAAATCCAACCATCAAAGAATGTGTGCCACCGGCAGGGATGCTGATTGGAAGCTGATCGCCACTGGCAAGCGAAAATGTCTGGCCTGAAACACTGACTTGAGAGATGACAATGGATGTCGTGCTCGGATTTGCGATTATTACGTTACTTGCGGCCGACACTCCAACACCCACATCGCCAAAGTCGACGGTACCAGGCGTGACTCGGACAAGGGCCTCCGAAGCCGACACGGGAACCCCAGACCCACAACCGGATGTCGATACCATCAAGCAGCAGACCGCCGCAAGAACAAAAGCGGTCCACAGGCTATCGAAGCTGCGAGGTCGTGTGGTCGGGCCGGGCGTGGAGCTTCTTCGGCTTTCGAAACTTACCGTGAAAAGTGCTAAAAGGCGTTGAGACAATCGGGCCGGGGAAGGCAAGAATAGAATATTTGACGACACGAACATCACCTCTTGAAACGTGCAATAGAACATGGATAAGAGGCAGAGCAAAAGGAAAAGAGAGGTAGTGTCATATGTTTTCGTACGAATGCATCCCGCCCAACTCGCAGGGCGTCCGATGCGGGGATGATTTTTGTCTTACCTGGCAACTACCATCAGCTGCTCAGGTCGCCTTTTCATTCCCGACGTTCGTACAAAATCAGAAAAACTAACAGCGACTTACGGTTTTATCAAGGCAACGTCACAGGAAGAGCGGAATGCCTCACCCATCTCAACTTCAGACTGACATGCGATGCTGGGAGACGCAATCACACTAATTGGTTACAAAATTGACTTGGTATTGGTTTCCCGATTGCCTGCTGCGTCTATGCCAAAGATACCTCCAGCAATCAAGCAGCGTTCATAGGAGCAATTAGCTTCCATGGTATGAGCGCCGGTGCAAACTAGGCCACAGAACGCCGCGTGAGCGAGGTTTTGCAGCGGAGTAAAAGTAGCCCACCACCGAATTCGGCACCATGCAGGTGAAATGGCTTGCACGGCTGCGGTTTGAGACGGCCGAGTCTCCAAACTTGTTCCATGTGACCGAGTATCGCGTTCCGCTGTCGCTCCTCAAGCCCGGAGAATCACTTCCCTTCCCGGCCTGCGCGATCAGGCGCTGATCGGCCTGATGGTCTACACCTTCGCGCGGGTGGGCTCGGCAGTTGCCATGCGGGTCGAGGACTACTTTGTGCAGGGCCGGCGCGGCTGGGTGCGGTGCACGAGAGGGCGGCAAGGAGCACGAGATGCCGACCCACCACAATCTTGACCGCTATCTCGAGGAGTACATCTCGGCTACCGGCATTGTCCAGGATCGCAACGGTCCGCTCTTCCGCGCAACGCGCGGCCGCTCCGGCGAGCTGACCGGCAATTCCCCGCTCCGGTCCGATGTGTGGAGGATGATTCGCCGGAGGGCGCTCGCGGCCGGGATCAAGACCGTGATCGGCTGCCACACCATTCGAGCGACTGGCATCACGGCTTATCTCAAGAACGGCGGGAAGCTGGAGATCGCCCGGCAAATGGCCTTCCACGAATCAGCCCGGACGACCGGCCTCTACGACCGGCGCAGCGATGAGGCCTCGGTCGATGAGGTCGAGCGGATCGGGATTTGATACGACCGTATGGCAAAGTTACTGAACCCCCCGTTTTTCAAGCACGACAGCTCCGCAGTTGAGATTGCACTGCTGCGGCAGAATGAGAACGTGGGCATATCGGAGGCTATGGTTAACGGGCTAATTCCGATTTGAACGAGTAGTGTTGCCAGAATCTGCCATCTTTCTCGATGCGGACAGGCTGAATAAAGGTGGCTCAAACCAACCGGGGCCGCGTTAGCGACCACGCATAAGTCGCTTCGAGCGGCTCACACTTGAAAGCCCCCTGCTCTGCCGGAGGATACTCACTGCAACAGAGCCCAATATTTGCACCAGAGCTCATCGAAAAGCTACTGAGTCACCTTCAATCCCCTGCAACTGCCAATTCGAAACTGTCCCGTGTTTGGGTGCGGAGCGATTGCTCAAAAGCAGCCAGCTGCGTCTCGATATCACCTTCGATGCTCCGCCGCTTGACGATATCTTCGCGATAGCGACGTAGAAAGTAGTCAATTGTCTCGACACGAATACGGATTGAGCCGGACGGCTTGTTCTCGTCGAGATCTTTGAATGAGAAGTACGGTGTTCCCGACTGCTCGATGATGCCCTCGATGACTCCGTAAATCGGAGCGTCGTGGCCGCACTTGAAGCTGGAGACCTCGAGAGCGACCAGATTGGGATGGCGTGCGGTAAACTTTGCCGCCCAGACTTTATGGTTCGTACTGGTAGAGTAGCGGTTCTTCCAGACATCGCTGATGTCCAATGGATGAGTGATCAGCCCAGCGCGCACTTCCTCTCCAAAAAGGCGTTCAAGCAGATCTTCATCCAAAGGCAACGTGCTTTGTGAGAACACTGGATAGCCCAGCTTCTGAAATTCCTCCATGATCTCGTGGTTCAGGCCTGGATCGTGGTGATAAACGCGGCCCAGCATGACGATACCGATGCGGTCCTCGCGTTCGAGTTGATCGAGCGTCTCACGCGCCTGCCGGCGGATCTCGACCTCGCACTCAGAAAGCGCTTTGAACCCCGCCTCGACAGCGCGTTCATTCTCTTCCCGCGAGAGCCCCAAGATTGGTCCCCACGCCTTAAACATCTGGTCCGCGCAGAACCTATGGTCTTGCAGGTTCAGGATCGGATCGACGTAGACGACCCCGTTCTCGGCAAAGATGTCGCTTTCCTTGGTGAAGGCAGCTTTTACCGTCTCCGGTGTTGCGGTGACCGTAGGACATGCGTTGGAACCGGTCAGATTGACCAGGTGGGTGTGCAGCACGTCGTACATCGGGAACCAGATCGCATGGAGCGGTTTCTTCGCGTGCTTGGTTGCCAGCAGATTGTAAACATGCGCGATGCCGATCTTCGACGGATAGCACGGGTCGATGGCACCGCGGCTTGCGCCTGCTCGGTACAGCTCCGGCGTGGTGTAGTCGGAATAGACGATATTTTCGGCTTTCAGCCCCAAGCTGGCGAAGTATGCATTGAACATCGGGGCGTAGGTATAGGTGTTGAGGAGCCGCGGAATGCCGACGCGATAATCCTTGCGCTTCTCCATCAAAGCAGCACGCTCCTTCACCGCTTTGGAGACTAAAAATCCCTTGACACTTGGGACCGGGTCGGCGACGTCCGCAGTCTGACGATGACGGAATACATCGCGGGCGGCTACGTCGACATAGTTTGGATTGGCTTCCTTGATCTTGTCGATATCCGCTTTGATCCCTTTCATGTCGTCCAGGTCTTCGACGGCCCCTTTTTCACAGGTCGCGATAATCAGTCTCTGTTCGCCCGTGCGTAGAGGGACCTTGGTCTTACGAGGTTGAAACTCAACTGGCTTGGGCAGCTCAACCACTTTGCTGGAGCCCGGTGCGATTTGGATCTGAATCAGCGGCTCCACCTTCGCTTTAAACGTGGAGGAGGAAGAAGAGCCGCAGCCCCCTCCCGTACTGCATGAGGACCCAGACGAAGCGGCCGGAGGCAGATTTGCCTGGATCTGTTCGAGGGAGGGAAGTGTCGCCACGGCGGCAGCAACAGCAACTTCTTCCATTGTGGCCGTGCGGTCCTCCGCCGTGGCGGCAGAGTGAGAGTGCTCGTGTGAGCCAGTCACATCCACATCAATGAAGGTGCGGAGGCAGTTGTTTTTGCAGAAATAGCAACGCGTGTCTTCGCTGCGCGTAGTGCGATAGTGGATGTTCGCGACGGCTTCGAGACCGATGAAGGTCGTCTTCCGGCCGTTCTTCCAAAGACGAAGCGCCTCTTGCGCGGCTCCAATTGCACCTGACTCGCCGCAGTGTTCGTGAACGATGATCTCCGGTTCTTTGCCCTTGGCGCGGAAACTGGACTTGATGAAATCCACCTCCGCCTTCACCACCGCCATATTGTTCTGCGTACCGCCTTGCAGCACGAAGCGGGACCCGAGCGCTGCGAGATTGGGGATGCTAGCCACATACAGAAACACATTCTTCGGCAACACGTCGGCGAGCCCGGCAAGGATCTCTTCGGATCGCCATCCCTGGCGTTGGAAGTTCACGATGTCGGATTGCATAAACACTGCGCAGCCGTAGCCGAAGGACGGCATGGATTTAGCCGAGAAGGCGATGTCTGCGTATTCCTCAACCTTCATGCCGAAACCTTCCGCAGTTGATTGCAGGAAATATCCATTGCCGGCGGAACACTGCGTGTTTAGCTTGAAGTCCTTTACGCGGCCGTCCTTTAGCACGATGATCTTGATGTCCTGACCGCCGACATCGACGATGACGTGAGGGTCCTCATAGAACTTGAGAGCCGACTCGGTGTGCGCAACTGTCTCGACAAGCGCGACATCGGCGTTCAGCACGTCTCGGAGAATGTCCTTGGCATAACCGGTAGTGCCAACGCCCAGCACCTCGATCGTCGCGCCTTTGCTCTCAACCTGCTCACGCAGCTTCTGGAACATCTCGATCGTGTCCTGGATTGGATTGCCATTGGAGAGCTCGTAGGCCTTGCACAAAATCTCTCCCTCTTTGTCGAGCAGGACTGCCTTGGTTGAAGTAGACCCGCCATCGATCCCGATAAAGCCGGAAACAGTCTGGCCGGCGAGAAACCCAGCTGCGGTGAACTTCTTCTTCCTGAATGCCGACTTGAAATCAACGAGCTCCGCATCCTCTGCGACAAGTCCCTTGCCTCCCGATATGGCTTTCTCTTCTGCGCGGCCGTAATCGATGTAGTAGAGAAGCTTCTCAATCCCGAGATAACGGCCCACCTCCGGCTCCTCATCTTTGCCGAACTCGACCGAACCCAGAGCGGCGAAGTACTGTGCGTTCTCCGGTACTTTGATCAACTCCTCCGGAGTAACGCCTTCAGGGATCTCTACCTTCCGCTCTTTCCACATACGCGGAATGTTTGCCTGCCAGGCTTCGCGCATGCCACGGATGAATCCGTTCGGGCCGCCAAGGAGAAGAACGTGCGGGCGCAATGTATGCCCGCGCGTCAGCACGCTGAGGTTTTGCAACACAATAGCTTCGAAGAGCGAGGCCATCAGTTCATGTGGCGGGGTTCCAGTCTTCTGGAGACCGTTGATGTCGGTTTCGGCAAAGACGCCGCACTTGCCGGCAACCTTATGCAGCTTGACACCGTGATAGCCCTGATTGGCAAGCTCGGCGACGGGAATCTTCAGCTTGGCGTTGATCTTATCGATGACCGCTCCCGTGCCTCCTGCGCACTTGTCGTTCATCGAAGGAATCTTCTTCTTGCGTCCCGTGTCTTCGTCGTCTTTGAAGACGATGATTTTTGCGTCCTGACCGCCCAGTTCAATTACGGAATACACCTCGGGATGCAGCTTCTCGACAGCGAGCGAGACAGCATGCACCTCCTGCACGAACTTCGCGCCGATCATCTCAGCGATGGTGCCACCGCCGGAACCGGTGATAAAGATGCGCGTGTTTGCAGGGGATATGCCGGTATCGGCCTCCATGCGGCGCAAGAATTCAAGGACCTTTTCCGGTTGTCGCGTTTCATGGCGTTGATAATCCTGCCAGATGGTTTTGTCGGTCGCCGCATCGACCACAATCGCCTTGACAGTTGTGGAACCTACGTCCAAGCCAACCAGAAATAGTTGCATCGCCCTTCTCCTTAGGGAATTAATTCATGACAGGGACAGGACAGACTACTCTCTCCTTGCGATTCACTATGCGGTACAGACGTCTCCGCTACGCAACTCGCCGCGCGGTCGCGAAAACACGGTTCCGGCTACGATTAGCACCCATGAGATCACTGACGTGCCAGGCAAACTGCGCAGCGGTCCCAGCAAGACCTTCCCGATGGGGAAATTTGTAAAGTCCTTGTTTTAAGGACGGGTGTTCGTCAACGTAGCTTCGCAACTCATCCAAGGGCCTCCCGGTCCGTTCCAGCACGCCGTCGAATTCCGCGCGTGCTTTGGCCTTTGCTTCTGCCAGTGCCATCTGGACCCGGCTGTGCGCGTTCACTTCGCCCTCGCCGGAGGTTTCGACCGGCAGGAAGATCATGTCTTTGAACTTGTTGACGACCCGCGACTGAACACCGTCCGACTGCGTCGACGGCATGCAACCGAAGGGCTTCAAGGCCAGGACCATGTGGCACAGATGATTGACGGTGTAATAGACGTTCTTGCCGACTTCCATGTAGCCCTCTCCGCCGCGAGCAAGCTGATGGTAGAAGGGATGTGCTAACCGCGAGAGCTCCTTTTGTGGAACCAGATGGTGCGCCGTGTCACCCATGTGCTTGATGGTGCGGTGATAGAAGTATGTCCACATGGCGCTTCCTGCGGCCAGACCTCCAGTCTTCTTGAATACCTTCAGGTCATTGGCGAGGCGTTTCTTCACCTCGTACCATTTGGGGTCGCGATAAGGGGCCTCTGCGGCCGCTCGCGCTTTGGCCCCCTCCTTAGCCACAAACATCATGTAAGAGATCCAAGTGGCAATCGGTTCGACCAGTACTTGCGCGCCTTCCTTTTCGAGGAAGGCAAACATATTGAAGTTGCCATCGCCTTCAGTTGTTTGTGCCCAGAACTCACCTGTGATTTTGATGACCGGTTTCACGCGTAAACGATCGACTTCGATCGCGTTGATGCTGTCGCGACAGGCATGCAGCGCATCGACATACTCTTTGCCATATAAATTGTGGCCGATCTTTCCGAGCGTGCAGCCAATCCCCGCGAGCTTCTCGTTCTTTTCAAGGTACGGCTGCGCCCAGGCGGGGGCCGCGTCCTTGATGTGCCAGCGCTTCCGGTCTCGCAGCGTGTCGGTCAATGTCTTCACCGACTCATGAATAACGCGGTCTGTCTCGCCTTTGTTCACCTCGAACGGACGCACCTGGTACACCAGTTCATTGATGACGTCTCCGAGATTGAGGGCGTTAAGCATTCCCATACCGAAGTCGACGGAAAACTTCAGTCCAGGCTCGCCGCTCGCTGCCTTAATGCCATCGGTTTGCTGAAATAGCAAAACTCGAAAGCCGTCGAACCCTGCATTCTGAAGCGCAAAGCGGTATTCGGCTTCATACATGCCGAACCTGCACGGCCCGCAGGAGCCTGCAGTGAAGAAGACGTAGTTGTCGATGATCTGCTTACGCGTCAGCCCCTGCTGTTCCAGCTTCTGCAGGTGACGCACCAGATTGCCTACCGTGAAGTAGGTCGGATTGCACTGGCCATTGTTGCCAAATTCTTTCCCGGCCTGGAAATCATCGACCACCGGCGTCGGAATGTTCTCGCATTTGTAGCCGCTGCCGTGAAAGACGGCCTTGATCATCTCTTCATGCTTCCAGGTCAGGCCGCCAAAGAGAATGGTTACGTAGTCGCGATCCGCCGCAGTGAACATGCGCTCTACGGGCTTCTTGAACTCGCGCATGCGTGCCAGTCCGGCTTCCGCACGAAGGCGTGCCCGCTCCGCATCGATTCTGGCTTGAATTTCCACTTCGAAGTCTTTTTGGACGATTTCTTCAGCTAGCGGCATAAGCGTCTCCTTTTCCTCCATCTCATGTTCTTGGGCCGGGTAATGCTTCGAATATTTTGGTATTGGTTATGATTCGCGACTACATCTGTCCCTTCACTCCCTGGAAGCCATGTGCGAGTTGTTTAAAAAAATACTTGATAACACGCTGGTCGTTGTAACACCAGCCTAGGATGTGGTTCAGCGTAGAAAAGCAGTGGGTCTGGCACGTCTCCTTCTGGTGGTCGAGTTGTTTGGTGTCGAACTTATGGTCGCCGACCACGCCCCAGTCATAGCTCGCCGTGTACATTGGGAAGCACGGCGCAAGCGTTCCATCGACGCGAATAATCATTGAGTTCTGTCCGGCGCGGCAATTCCACGGAAAGTGATTGCCCTTCATGAAATCGACCATCTGCCAGAGCCGCGTGTTGGAGTTCACCATTTTGTATCCGGCGTCCTGTTTTTCGGTCAGCCACTGGATCGTCCCCTCCACCGCAGGCCAGTCATCCTTGGTAATGTAGGTGACGTTCTGTTCCGCGTGTTTGAAGTGCTCGTCCTGAGCAAGGAGTGGAGACTCGTTAATGTGGTAGTCGGTTGCGATGCCGTGATCGTGGGCGATCTCCGTGAGCTGGCGAACATCCTCCAGGTTGTTGCGACAGATGTTGATGTTCAAAAAGACCGAATAGCCATAGGCGTATTGTTTGCGGACCAGATATTCGAATTGTTGCCGTATAGGCGCCAGCGCCTTCGGGAGACCCGGCTTGAGATCGACAGCATCGACGGCGATGTTGAACGTGGTGAGGCCTGCATCGGCTAGCTTGTCGATGACATCGGTGCGCAACAACCGGGCGTTAGTCGGGAGATATATCCAGAAGTTTTTCTTCGCGGCATAGTAAGTGATGCGATGAATGAAGTCAGGCCGCAGCAGCGGCTCGCCTCCCATGTACGCAAGCACGCGACAACCGGTGCTGTGGAGCCAGTCAACGGAGCGCTTCGCCGTGTCCTCGCTCATTCCTTTCACTTTGTTATCGAAGGCCCAGCAGTAATGGCAGTCGAGATTGCATTTGAACTCGGTGAACAGATAGGAGATCAGCGGATGAAAGTCTCCGGTCGTAACACGGGAACGGATGTAGGGAAATAGCCAGCCCTGCATCGCGTGGTAGATCTGGCCGGGCTTCCACTTGCGTTTTTCTGGTGGTTCCCAGTCATCGCTCTCCTCGACCGGCCCCAGTAAGTCGGGCCGCTGCGGAAACACGGGGTCGGGAAGCGCCTGGGGCTTGCCTAGCGGCTGCAGGCCCGTGGAGTGCGACGTAGATTTGGTGAGCAAATCGTGCAGCGGGACATCGAGTCGGAAGCTCGAAGGTTGTTCTGTATTCTGCTCTGGATGCATTTAGCCTCCTCGAGAAAAACTTAAAGAAAAATGTTGGATGCTCATGACTCGCATTGGGTTTCTTCCTATGACGAGAAAATTATGCGCTCCTCCGACCAAAAGACGCGTTCGAATCGAGAATGCGGCAACCGGCTGAAAATAAAACAGTTATGCTTCATTCGCCTGTGGTTCCTTGGAAAGTGTGTCGGGCATTTTCCACACTTCTCTCGACAAACACCGACCGTTTACGGCTTTAGATCACCGAACCCTTCATATGGATGCAGTGAATTTTTCGATTGCCTTTCCGAGTTCAACCTGGGTGAAGTCTGATGCACACCCCACAGAAATCATCGGAGAAAATCTTGACTGTGAGGGCGGCAGCTTCAAAAATCTCAGTGCGATAGCTTGACCCTGGCCTACTGGACCGAGGGTTCGTTGGAGCAGCGGTTATCCGCCATTGGAGAACTCATCGAACCCGACTCCGATCGCATCCATCCTGGAGCAGTGCGAGGCCCATCAGGCGACTGCTGGAAGAAATTATCTCCCCTTTCTCAACCGGGCCACCACGGCGAACGGACAACCCGCACAGCCCAGGTCGCAGGGTGACAATCCAACACGAATGCTTACAGTAGGTGATTCCGCGGCTAATGGTTGTGTGAATTGACCGTGGGCCTCCCGGTGCCCGCTCTGGTGTTTTTTTTTGATCTTTCCCTCTTTGTCAAGAATCTCTATATCAAGGTATATGAAGAGACCAAGCCAAATCGAGACAGATGGCAGCGGCGTTCATCTCTGGGTGCTACTGTGGAAGGCCAGCAAGGCGATAGAAGCGCATGCGCGGCGAAGCGTGAGCGGCACGGAGTTAGGTCTGAGCGATTTCGGGGTTTTAGAAGCACTTCTTCATAAGGGGCCTGCGCCGATCAGCGCCCTTGGCAAGAGGGTCCTGCTGAGCAGCGGGTCGATGACCGCAGCCGTTGATCGGCTTGAGAGGAGTGGTTACGTGGAACGGGCAGCGAAGTCCACGGACCGCCGCGCCTGCATCGTGCACCTGACGGAAGAGGGATCGAAACTGATCCGCAGGGTATTCGCCGAACACGAGCGCGACATGGAACGTGTCTTCTCGCTCCTGGATAAATCGGAGCGGAAGGCCCTTGCAAACCTTCTGAGAAAGATCGGTCACGCAGCCGCCGAGAGTATTGCTGCTGACGAGAAGAAACCTGTCGAGAAAAAGTAAACGAAGGAGAAATCAATGTCAGAACAAAAACAAGTATTGGGTGTTCATGGAGCAACATCGTCTCATTGGGTCGGAGATGGTTTTCCAGTGCGGACACTCTTTCCTTCCTACGGAATTACAGAATTGAGCCCATTTCTGTTGCTCGATTATGCCGGCCCCTCCAGGTTTGAGCCCTCAAACCGGCCTCGCGGTGTCGAAGAGCATCCGCATCGCGGCTTTGAGACGGTCACGATCTCTTATCAACGCAGTGTCGAGCACCGCGACTCCGGTGGAAATTCGGGCACGATTAACCCCGGCGACGTGCAATGGATGACGGCCGCGTCGGGTGTTGTTCACGAGGAGAAGCACGGGAAAGACTTTACCGCCAAGGGCGGAGACTTCGAGATGGTGCAGCTCTGGGTCAATCTGCCTGCGGCGCACAAGATGTCCAAGCCCCGGTATCAAGGCATCCTGAGCGCCGATATTCCCCACGTCGAACTAGGGTCTGGGGCGTATGCCCGCGTTATCGCCGGTGAGTTGAAGAGAGTCAAGGGGCCCGCCAGGACCTTCACGCCGCTCAACGTCTTCGACGTTCGTCTTGAGGCGCGCGGCACGGGCAAACTAAGCCTGCCTGTCGGACACAATTCCGCTATTGTGCTGCTACGCGGAGAGGTGGTAGTGAATGGATCTTCAACACTGAAGGGTATAGCACAATTGGCGCATCTCAGCGCTTCCGGTGAAACAGTCCTCCTGGAGGCCAAGGCACAATCGCTGGTTTTGATCCTGAGCGGTGAGCCGATCAATGAACCGGTCGCTAGCTATGGACCGTTCGTCATGAACTCGCAAGCTGAGCTTCGCCAAGCCGCCAAGGACTACCGTGCAGGCAGGATGGGACGTGTCTGATGACCTTCGATTTCGACGCCCCGCTCGGTCGCTACTCGCCCGACCACCCCGTCAACATCGGCAACAACGCCTGGGCCCTTAATCCCTACTGTGCGGTGACCCTCTATCCCGCCAAGCGCTTCTAAACCAGCTAGCGCATCCACTATCTCTGGAACGCCACCAACCACGCGCCTCCCGTCGCCACCGGCGACAGCACTTCAACGCCACCGCATCCTACGAGATCGTCAAGAATGTCTACGTCGGCGCCAACGGCTACTAACTGAAGCAGATCACCGACGCCCGCGCCAACGGCATCGCCCTGCCCAACTCCCGCCAGCAGATCGGCGGAATCGGTCCCGGCGCCGTCGTAAATCACGGCAAGTGTTCTTCTTCGTCAACGCCTACCGCGAGGTCGGTGCCGAGAACATGAGCGAAGGCAACAAGCTCGTCCTGCACGTAGAAAAAGCTTTCTGAAAGCCGTCAAATAGTAAAGGCAAAAGGTATTTGAAACCGTACCTTGAAGGGAAATGTCCGGTGATGACCGGCGAAGACACAGACGTGAAGGCGACTCAATACACGCCTTGTCCCAGAACGATTCCCCGCAGTCCCGACTGTTTCTCAAGGAAGTCGTAAAAGCGGCACGTACAGGAGACGTCGCACTCTACTCCATCCACGTCTGCGCGCTGCGTGACCGTAGCCTTGGTCTGTGCAATCGCACGATCGCCCTGCACGTCGATCGAGGTTCCTCAAAGGGAGTGATAGATTCCGGGATTTTGCCTAACCATTCTGTGCGATGCTGCGGTGTATCGACGTGGTACCGATACAGGGAATGGTCCAGCTTCGGTAGAGTGCTTTGATCCGATTCATGACTCGTATGAGAATCATTTTCCAATCTGATCCAGTTATTCGGATGGAGCTCTCGCGAGCGAAGGCGCGGGATAGCGCTGCGCCTTCGCTCCCGATTCACTCAGCCGTGTTTACGATCCCGTGTTTGTGGCATTTCCCTGATCAAAGCGCAATGATCTATCGCTCCAATCGATAGCCTGGAGGATATGTGAATTGTTCTCTCCTTCTTTCGTTTCAAAGGCGCCGTTTAAATTGGTTTTCTCGATGACCAACGTGGCTGGCGCGCTTGCAAGCACTTTTCCTGCCTGAAGTATGCTGGCTTCTACTGATGCACCGGTCCCTTGCCATTCGACACGATAATCACCCGGGGGCAACTGGGTTCCATTAACCGTGACCGTTTGAGAAAACGTTACTTTTGCTGAGTTCTTCGGCGCTGCTAATAGAGCCACCGGAGTCATCAGCGCTAGTGCGACGATCGCCATATATTTCATATGCTTCTCCTTAGTGTGTGTGATCAAGCATCCATGGAAGAAATGACTAGCTCATCGCTCGCAACATTTGATTCCATAGGCGCCTCCCCTGTCTTTCATTAACAGTTTGGGTGAACAGAGACTGCTTCGCTTTCTCGAAAAGCGGGTAATTCTGGATTCTTCAGGTGTACTTGTCACGCTACCGACAGAGGTGACCGCGAAGTGTTGCGGGCTCAATCCAACTACTTCCGCAAGAGACTGAATGGAGACTCTTTCTCAATGAGTGCCGAGATAATCTTTCATCAATCGAGAATACAAATCTCGGCAGATTGTTGAACGACAATACTCGAGGGAATGAACGAGATAAGCGGCCTTAGCGTACATCGCTACAAACGTTCCCGAGAATGATGTCGACGGCAGCGCAGGCTAATCGCTCGAGTTCGGCATCATTTTCATGCTTACCGACTCCCGCCAGCAGACGATATAAGACGTCTCCTGTCAATGAGTCGTGAAGGATCACCGCCATTCGCTCAATTGGAATCGTTTTCTTCCGCAACTCGCCCCGATGACTTTCCAATACAGATCGTATGATCGAAGCCGTTCTGGCGGGGCCGTACGTATACCATGCTTCGCCTACTTCCGGCCAGTTCACGGCCTCGCCGATGGCAAGGCGATGAAGCTCCACAGATCGTTTTGCAGTGATGAACTTCAGGATGTGAAAAGAGAGCTTCTTGAGACTCTCTTCAAGGTTCAATCCTGTGTAATCGAGCTTCGTGAGCGGTTCATTCGACTCACGGCAAAGACTTTCGATGCTGCTGATAAATAGCCCGCCCTTCCCACCGAATTTGCTATACACAGTGCTTTTCGAACCGCCAGCCAGCTCGACGATCTTGTCGATAGTGACGCCCTCATAGCCGCGCTTCAGAAACAGGTCTGCTGCGACTTTTTGAAGCTTCCCGTTTCGAACCTCTCCTCGCGACCGCTTGTCAGGCATTCATCTCCCCGTCCTGAATGCGTAAAAAAAATCAATGCGATCCACAGCTTGAATACTCCTGTATTAACAAAATATTTTGTGCGACCTTTTCTTCAGGCGCCTGAATTTCTAGTGCGTCAAATCTGCCGTCGAGCGCATCTCAATGTAATGTACTGTACAGTACAGTTGGTTCGCCAGGCAATGGCGAACCATCAGGAGATCACATGGAAAACAAACCCAATGATTCGCCTACTCTCCCGATAGCTGACCGGTTTGCAACCCAGGGGAGAGTCGCAATTCGGATGAGATCTCACCCGGGATCGAATTCGATGATCAGCGTCGTGCATCCCGCTGGACTGAGCACAGAAACGCAGCAGACGTCAGGATCGCTATGGATGTCCGCCATTGCAGCAATGAATGGCATTGTCTCCTCGCTATGGGCGGGCACGTTTGCGGTCGAGCCTTCAGCGAAGACCGGCATTCACCACCACGGCAAACAAGACACCGTCGTTTACGTGCTTGAAGGAGAGGCCTGTGTGCGTTGGGGCAACTTCGGGGAGCACTCGGTCACTGTTAGGGCGGGCGATTTTCTGCATGTGCCGAGTTGGTTGCCACATCAGGAGCTCAACCCCTCGAAAAAGAATCCATTTCGATGGGTGGTTGTGCGAAGTACGCCAGAGCCAATCGTTGTGAATCTGCCTGACGATTTCTGGATGCCAACTGACTCACAACCAATCGAAAGGAGACGCCGATGAATACGAGAAGAGATTTCTTGAGCATCTCCGTCAAAGGGTCGGCCATGGCGGTGGCAACTGCGCTTCTGCCCGGATCAACTTCTGCCTTTGGTGCATCAGAGATGATTGGGGGGAGCAGCATGGAGCAGGCCGTCAGCAACGGCAACAAAGGACACTACAAGCCGCCCTTCATGTTTGCTATGGGAGGGGTTCCGCTCGGAAATGAATTCGCGGTCGTCACCGACAAAGATGCCTATGCCACTATCGAAGCCGCATGGAACGCCGGGGTTCGCTACTATGACATGGCTCCGTGGTATGGATTGGGTCTGGCAGAGCGTAGATATGGCAACTTTCTCCACAACAAGACTCGAACCGAATACGTCGTCTCCTCGAAGGTCGGCAAGCTCCTCAAAGCATCGAAGACCGCGAAGAATAAGCAGTATTTCCCGTTTTCTCCCTCGCCGAACGATGTGGTCTACGATTACACGGCATCCGGCGTCCGACGTTCCATTGAAGACAGTCTGCAAAGACTCGGTATTGACAGCCTGGACATCGCCTTCGTTCATGACATCTCGCCCGATAACAAATATCTTCCGACACCATGGCAGGAGCAGTTCGAAATCGCTCGAAAGGGTGCATTTCCGGAACTCACCCGCATGCGCGAAGAAGGATTGATCAAAGGCTGGGGAATCGGCGTCAATACTCCAGAACCAATCATGCGACTGCTTGAAGTCGCAGATCCGGATGTATGTCTTCTGGCCTCTCAATATTCTCTGATCGACCACAAGAATGCACTGGATCAAGTGTTTCCAGCGGCGCGGGCCAGGAACGTTTCTTTCGTGATCGGGTCATCACTCAACGCCGGGTTTATCTCGGGAAGTCCACGTTACAACTACGGGAAGGAGTCGTACATGATTCCGCCCGCGTTTCTCGAAAAACGAAAGAGGCTTCGCGAGGTTGCAAGTAACCATGGAGTCGACCTCCGGACTGCGGCGCTTCAATTCTCTGCAGCGCCTGACATCGCTGCAGCCCTGGTTGTAGGCGCCAGCAGCGAGCAGCAGATCCTTGCGGATTACACCTCCATGCAAACCAGGATCCCTGCTCAGTTCTGGGCAGAACTCAAGGCTCAGAATCTGATTGAGCAAAATGCGCCCGTACCTGCCTGAGTGCAGGCGTCGGGCTTGTCACATTCCAAATTCTCAACACGAAAAGGAGCAGTCATATGAACAACCAACAGATTCTTTCAGCCGCAGCTGCTGGCACGTTTACCATCGGTGGTGATCTTACGGTCAATCGGATGGGCTACGGCGCGATGCGCATCACAGGCCCAGGAGTGTGGGGACCTCCCGCAGACAAAACCGCTGCGCTTGCGACACTGCGGCGGGCGATTGAACTCGGCGTGAATCTGATTGACACAGCCGACTCCTACGGCCCGGGCACCTCTGAAGAGTTGATCGCCGAAGCACTCTACCCATATCCCGCTGGATTAGTGATCGCAACCAAAGGCGGATGGGAGCGCCCGGGTCCCGGCCAATGGACGCATAATG
>Ga0209624_10001767_pt1 | contig 16550 bp, 12 predicted proteins | sample JacPinW_OM2H0_O1_FD_188565 | JGI IMG/M metagenome (GOLD analysis project Ga0209624, IMG submission 188565) | Forest soil microbial communities from Algoma, Ontario, Canada - Jack Pine, Ontario site 1_JW_OM2H0_O1 (SPAdes) (version 2) | ecosystem: Environmental > Terrestrial > Soil > Boreal...
CACCGGTCGGCGGCGGCTCGCTCAACGCTCAGCTCGCCGTGCTGCAACTGCATGATGCGACGCGCGGTGCGCAGCGCCATGCGCGTGCCGCTGCCGCGCGATCGATAGTTATCGAACCAGCCCTCGCCCACCGTCGCGCGCGGATCGATGGCAAAGGACACCTGGAGCACACCGCGCTGCGCCTGGGCGTCTGATCGAATCTCGATCGGCGTCGCCGGTGCAGCCGCCACCATCGCCTGCTCCAGCATCGCGCCAAGCACCTGGACCGAGCGGGCCGCATCGGCCATGACGGGCCCAGCAGAGTGCACCGGCGCGAATCTGCAGCGCTCTTTCAGCGCCGGGGCGAGTGCCGCCTGTGCGCGCTGCAGCACATGCTCGAGCGCGACGGGCGCGACACTCAGGCACACCGTGCCGTTCTCGTACTGATCCGCGGTGACAAACGCATCGATGGTTGCAATCGCGCCATCGAGTCCGCGCTCGATGCGCTCGGCCATGGACCGGCTGAGCTCGGGATCGAAGCCGCGCAGGCGCATCAGATCGATCGCCGATCGGATCGGGCTGAGCGTGTCGCGCAGTCCATGCGCAAGCTCTTGCAGCAGCGAGCGGTGTTTGTCCATCTGGCCGGTACTGTACGCAAATCCCTGCAGCCGCGCGGCTGCATCCGGCCCAGCTTACGCTGGGACGTTGCAACAGGGTTTCAATTCTAACGCTTAGGGAGCCCAGCGCCAGTTACGGATCTCGGGCAGGTCCTCACCGTAACGCATGATGTACTCACGGTGCTCGAGCAGTTTGTCACGCAAGCCCTGCCGGATGTACTCCGCCCCAGCGTGCAGCTGCGGCAGCCGGTCGATGGCATCGCCGGCCAGGTGAAAGCGATCAAGATCGTTCAGTACCGTCATGTCGAAGGGTGTGGTGATGGTGCCCTCCTCCTTGTAGCCGCGTACGTGCAGGTTGTCGTGATTGGTACGACGGTAGGTGAGCCGATGAATCAGCCAGGGATAACCGTGGAAGGCGAAGATGACCGGCCGATCCCGTGTAAACAGATCGTCGAAGTCCTGATCCGGCAGGCCGTGCGGATGCTCGCTCGCGGGCTGTAGCTTCATCAGATCGACCACGTTGACGACGCGGATCTTCAGCGCGGGGAAGAAGCCTCTCAGCAGCTTGACGGCGGCCAGAGTCTCGAGTGTCGGCACGTCGCCCGCGCAGGCCATGACCAGGTCCGGCACGGCGCCGCGGTCGGTGCTTGCCCATTCCCAGATACCGATGCCTGCGGTGCAGTGTCTAATGGCCGCCTCCAGGTTCAGCCATTGCGGGGCGGGGTGCTTGCCGGCAACGATCACGTTGACGTAGTGCCGGCTGCGCAGGCAGTGATCAGCCACCGACAGCAGGCAGTTGGCATCGGGCGGCAGGTAGACGCGGATGACATCGGCCTTCTTGTTGACCACGTGGTCGATGAAGCCCGGGTCCTGGTGGGTGAAGCCATTATTGTCCTGGCGCCACACGTGCGAGCTCAGCAGATAGTTCAACGATGACAGCGGACGCCGCCACGGAATCTGCCGGGTCACCTTCAGCCACTTGGCGTGCTGGTTGAACATCGAGTCCACAATGTGGATGAATGCCTCGTAGGAATTGAACAGCCCGTGACGGCCGGTCAAAAGATATCCCTCCAGCCACCCCTGGCACATATGCTCGCTCAGCACCTCCATCACGCTGCCCTGTGCGGCCAGATGATCGTCTCCGGGCACCGTTTCCGCGGTCCACTGCCGTTCGGTCACCTCGAATACCGCGTTCAGCCGGTTGGAGTTGGTTTCGTCAGGGCCGAACAGGCGAAAACTCCTCGGCTGCTGGTTGAGCCGGATCACGTCGCGCAGGAAGGTTCCGAGCACGCGCGTGTCCTCGGCATCGATCGCCCCGGGAGCGGCGACCTTGACGGCGTAGTCGGCGAAGCTCGGCATGCGCAGGTCCCGCAGGCGGATCCCGCCGTTGGCCTGCGGGTTGGCGCCCATGCGCCGCTCGCCGCGCGGCGCAAGCTCCGCCAGCTGCGCGCGCAGTTTGCCGCGCTCATCGAACAGCTCTGCCGGTCGGTAGCTGCGCATCCACGCCTCGAGCATCGCAAGATGTTGCGGGTTGGTGCGCACCTCGGCGAGCGGCACCTGGTGCGCGCGAAAGGTCCCCTCCACTGCCAGCCCGTCCACGACCTTAGGTCCGGTCCAGCCCTTGGGGGTGCGCAATACCACGACCGGCCAGCACGGACGCAACGTGGCGGCGCCCGAGCGAGCCTGTGCCTGGATGTCCCTGATCTCACCAAACACCTGATCGAGCGTCGCTGCCATCAGCTGATGCATGGATTCGGGCTCGGCGCCCTCGACAAAGTAGGGCCGGTAACCGTAACCCTGTAAAAGTTCGGTGAGCTCCTGCTTCGGGATGCGCGCGAGCACGGTCGGATTGGCGATCTTGTAGCCGTTCAGATGCAGGATCGGCAGCACCGCGCCATCGCTTGCGGGGTTGAGGAACTTGTTGGCGTGCCAGCTGCCGGCCAGCGGCCCGGTTTCCGCCTCGCCATCGCCGATGACGCACGCGACGATGAGCCCCGGATTATCAAACACCGCACCAAAGGCGTGAGTGAGGGAGTAGCCGAGCTCGCCTCCCTCGTGGATCGAGCCTGGAGTTTCCGGCGCGACGTGACTGGGAATCCCGCCCGGGAAGGAGAACTGCTTGAACAGACGCTTCATGCCCTCCTCGTCCTGGCTGATGTCCGGATAGAACTCGCTGTAGGTGCCCTCCAGGTAAACGTTGCCGACCACGGCCGGGCCGCCGTGCCCGGGTCCGGCGACGTAGATCATGTCGAGATCGTGTTGGCGGATGATCCGGTTCAGGTGCACGTAGATGAAATTCTGCCCGGGAGTGGTGCCCCAGTGGCCGAGCAGGCGCGGCTTGATGTGCGCGGGCTTGAGCGGCTCGCGCAGCAACGGGTTGTCGTAAAGGTAGATCTGACCGACCGCAAGATAGTTGGCCGCCCGCCAGTAGGCATCCATGCGCTGCAGCAGTTCGGGAGCTAGTGGACCATCCATCGGCTTGACCTCCATATCACAGCTTAGCCGCGCTGCGCTACAGTGACATGTCGCACCATGACCCTCCTGACAGTCAACAGCGGTAGCACCTCGGTCAAGCTTGCGCTTTACGACGCAGGCTCGGCCGGCGCGCCCACACGAGTGGCCGCCGAGCAGCACTCGGGCGAGAGCCTCGATGCGCGCTCGCTGCTGGGTGCCTTCACCGCGAAGCTGTCCGCTCCTCCGCGGGCAATCGCCCATCGCATCGTTCACGGCGGCACCCGTTTTGCCGCGCCGACGCTGATCGACGCTGCGGTCATCGCGGCGATCGAAGAACTCTCGCCTCTCGCACCGCTGCACAACCCAGCCGGACTGCGCTGGGTGAAGGCCACGCGCGAGTTATGGGCGGAAACTCCCCAGGTGGCGGTATTCGATACCGCGTACTTCCACAAGCTGCCGCGGGTGGCGGCCGAGTATGCGCTGCCGACGGCCCTGGGTGTCGAGCGCGGCGTGCGGCGCTACGGATTTCATGGACTGGCGCATGAGGCGATGTGGCATGCCTGGTGCGGCCTTTATCCCGATCTGGTGCAAGGCGGGCGCCTCATCACGGTGCAGCTCGGCGGCGGTTGCTCGATGAGCGCCATCGAGCGCGGCCGCCCGGTCGATACCTCCATGGGCTTCTCCCCGCTCGAGGGCCTGGTGATGGCGACGCGCTCGGGTGACATCGATGCGGCCGTCATCCCCTACCTGCAGCGCGAGCTCACCCTGACGGGCGATGAGGTGATCACCGCGTTGAACCGCCGGGCGGGACTGGCCGGCATGTCCGGAACGGATGCCAATCCCACGCAGCTGCTCGCTGATCCCTCGCCGCAGGCGCAGTTCGCCGCCGATCTTTACTGCTATCGGCTGCGCAAGTTCCTCGGCGCGTACTTCGCCGTGCTCGATGGCTGCGATGGCATCGTCTTCGGCGGCGGTGTCGGTGAGCACGCGCCGCAGGTGCGCGCCCGCGCGGTGGCAGGGCTGGCCTGGGCCGGTGTCGCGCTCGATGCGGGCCTCAACCAGGCCGCGTGCGGCGGCAGCGCGCGCATCAGCGCGGCGACATCCGCGGTGAAGGTGCACGTCATCGCGACCGACGAGGAGTCTGTGCTGGCGCGAGCCGCCGCCGCGATCGCGCGCGCGTGAGCACATCTCAACGAGCGCCCGGGCCGCTTGAGCAGCGACCCGGCTTGCTGCAAAGACGCTGGCACCGTGAACCCTTGCAAACCTTGGGCTCGGCCGCGATCTGTGCCCGTTGGCAACTCGCCCCGGCGGCTCGGCTAAGCTGATAATGAGTCGTGGATCTGACACGTAGCGAAAGCTGAGCATGGCGCATGAAGCGTCCGTCGTAGTATTCATCGCGGAAGTCGTCGCGCTGCTGATCGCCGGCCGCCTGATGGGCGAGCTCATGCAGCGCATCGGGCAGCCCTCCGTCATCGGCCAGATTCTGGCCGGCGTGCTGCTGGGGCCTTCGGTTCTGGGCAATATCGCGCCGGCACTGTGGCACAGCCTGTTTCCCGGCGGAGTCGAAGCCAAGGCCATGCTGGACGCTGTCGCGCAGCTTGGCATCCTGTTGCTGCTGCTGCTGACGGGCATCGAGACCGACCTGTCGGTGTTTCGGGACGCGCGCCGTCCCGCGCTCAGCATCTCCGTCAGCGGCATCGTCGTGCCATTTGCCTGCGGCGCACTACTCGGCGCCCTGTTGCCCGAATCGATGCTGCCGGGGCCCTCCAAGCGCATCATCACCACGCTCTTCCTGGGCACCGCGCTGTCGATCTCTTCGGTCAAGATCGTGGCCCTGGTGGTGCGTGACCTCGGCTTCCTGCGCCGCACGGTCGGTCAGGTCATCATCGCCTCATCGATCCTCGATGACACCATCGGCTGGCTGATGGTCTCGGTGATCCTCGGCCTTGCGGTACACGGCACCATCGATCTTGCCGCCGTGGCTCGCAGCGTCGTGGGCACCGCGCTTTTCCTGGCGGCGAGCTTCACGATCGGCCGGCGGCTGGTGTTCACGATCATCCGCTGGTCGAACGACTACCTGACCGGCGAGATGGCGATGATCAGCACCATCCTCGTCATCGCGGGACTTCTGGCGCTGCTCACCAACGCAATCGGTGTTCACCTGGTGCTGGGTGCCTTCGTCGCAGGGGTGCTGATCGGGCAATCGCCGATGCTCACGCCACGCATCGCCCTGCAACTGCGCGGCCTGATCGTCGCCTTGTTCATGCCGGTGTTCTTCGCACTCGCCGGTCTCAGCGCCGATCTTGCGGCGCTGGCCAATCGTGAGTTTCTCGTGCTGACGGTCGGGCTGATCGTGCTGGCGAGCGTCGGGAAGTTCCTCGGCGCGTTCCTCGGCGGCCGCATCGGCGGGCTCACCTACGCGCAATCCTTTGCCGTGGGCTGCGGCATGAACGCACGCGGCTCCACCGAGATCATCGTCGCCTCGATCGGGTTGTCACTCGGCGCCTTGAACCAGCGCCTGTTCACCGCGATCGTCGCCATGGCGGTGGTGACGACCATGGCCATGCCCCCCATGCTGCGCTGGGCGCTTAAGCGACTGCCGATGGGTGAGGAGGAAAAGGCCCGCATGGAGCGCGAGGAGCACGAGCAGAGCGGCTTTCTCGCCCAGGTCGCGCGCCTTCTTGTCGCGGTCGATGCCAGTCCCAGCGGCCAATTCGCCTCGCGCCTGGCCGGCTTGCTCGCAGGCGTCAGACGCATCCCGGCCACGGTGCTGCATCTGGACCAGCCTCAGGGCGCAGCCGCGGCGGCCGGCAACGACTCGTCCGCCGAGCGCGCGACCGCCGCCGCCAAGGCCGGCGTTGCGGCCGGTGACGAGGCGGCCGCCACCGTGGCCGACAAGGTCGACGTCATGACCCGCTCGCGCGAGGCGGACGAATGTCAGGATGCCATCGCCGCCGAGGCCAAGAAAGGCTACGGGCTCTTGATCATCGGCCGGGAGCCCTCCTCGGCAGGCTCCGTATTCGATCCACAGATCACGCGCAGCGCCGAGCGCTTTGGCGGCGCATTTGCGATCGTGCTGGCGCGCGGCGAGCTGCGGCACGACAGCGACGGTGCAGCGCTTCGGATTCTGGTGCCGGTCACCGGCACGCGCATCTCGCGGCTGGGCTCAGAACTCGCCATCGCGCTCGCGCAGGCCTCGCGCGGGACCGTCACCGCGCTCTACGTGTCGAGCGGCACCACCGCGCAGCTGCCGTGGGGCCAGCGGGTGGGCACGGCGCTCGCCCCCCGCAACCCCGGGGAAGCGGCGATTCGCGAGGTCAAGGAACTCGGCGGCCACTACGACATTTCCGTGACCGGCCGGGTCCGCAAGCTTAACGGGACGCAGAACGCGATCCTGCGGGAAATCCGCTCCGGCCACCATGACCTTCTGGTCATGGGGGTGAGCCCACGATCGGGTGATCAGCTGTTCTTCGGCGATGTGCCCGCCGAGATACTCGAGCGCGCCGAATGTTCACTGCTGTTCGTCTCGGGTGATCCCGCAACGGCCTCCGACCGGCATGTGCCTTGAGGCCGCGCCGTGCTGGCGGCGTGTCGTCCTGTTAGCATCCCGGCCGTGGCTGCAAGCAAAGCGCAACGATTCCGAGCCGGCCTTGCGGCACTGGTGCTGGCAACTCTATGGGCCTTCCCCGCCCATGCCCAGGATCCGTGCGCGGCGTTCTCATGGGACGTTGTCCATGAGCGCAGCCTGTTCGGCGCCGCTCCCGAGTCACTGAGCGCGGCCGCCGAACCGGCCAGCGCGCCCGCACTCTCACCCGACAAGCTCTACCAGCTTAAGCTGCTCGAGCAGTCCAAAGTCAGCTTCGCGGCAGCGCCTGGCCGCAAGCCGCCAGCGCAGGGCGCTTACGCCGGCCTCGCGCGCCTCACGCTGCAAAGCGCCGGTGTCTACCGCATCTCGCTCGACCGGCCAGCCTGGGTTGACGTGCTCGCCGATGGCGTGGCCATCGCTTCCAAGGACTTTCAGGGGCGTCCCGGCTGCGATGCACCGCATAAGATTGTCGAATTCGTGCTGCCGGCCGGCACCCCGCTCACGCTGCAGTTCAGCGCGGGTTCCCGCGACACGCTCAAAGTGAGCGTGTCGCGCTCGCCGGCCCAGTAAGGCCTGCGCGGCCGCACCCTCTGGCAGCGAGCGGTCAATCGACCGCGACGAGGACACTGTCGGCCTTGACCAGCGCGTGGGCGCGCAGGCCCTTCTTCAGCTTCAGCCGCTTCGCCGAGTGCGTGGTGATCACCGAAACCATATCGATACCCTTGGCGATCCTTATCGTCACCTCGGTGCTGACCGGACCGCGCACGACCTTCCTGACCGTACCGGTGAACACGTTGCGCGCGCTGATCTTCATGGCATCTCCTGTTGCTTGTTGGCCGCTGCCGCACGAGTATGGCGCAGCTTACGGGAAGGCAAGGGGTTGTCCATGAGTCTCAGCGACCGCCGCACGTTGCTCAAGTCCCTCGCCGGGCTAGCTCTGGCCAGCTCGCTGACGCAATTCGCCTATGCGGCAGCCCTGGGCCGTGAGGAGCGCGACCGGATGACGCCGGATGAAGCGCTCGCCATGCTGCAGGCGGGCAACGAGCGCTTTCGCAGCGGCAAGATGAAAGCGCACGATTATCTTGCGCAGAAGCGGGCCACCACCGCCGGTCAGTACCCGGCTGCCGCCATCCTGAGCTGCATCGATTCGCGGGCCCCCGCGGAGATCATTCTCGACACCGGCATCGGCGACACCTTCAACGCGCGCGTCGCGGGCAACATCGCGAACGATGACATGCTCGGCAGCCTCGAGTTCGCCTGCGCGGCGGCCGGCGCCAAGCTCATCCTGGTCATGGGTCACACCTCCTGCGGTGCCATCAAGGGGGCGATCGATGGTACCCAGCTTGGCCACCTGACGGGACTCCTGGACCAGATCAAGCCTGCGGTGGCTGCGACCAGCTACAGCGGTGAGCGGACCAGCAAGAACGCCGCCTTCGTCGATGAGGTCGCCAGCAGCAACGTGCGACTCACGGTGCAGGCCATCCGGCAGCACAGCAGCGTGCTGGCCGCCCTGGAGAAGGACGGCAAGATCAAGATCGTGGGCTCGATGTATCACCTGAAGGGCGGACGCGTCGAACTCTTGAGCTGATCGAGGCGGCCTGACCGTGAGTGATAAGCCCGCCGCACCTGCGGCCTCGCCCTGGGGCGCACTGCGCTACAGCGTGTTTCGCTACCTGTGGATCGCGACGGTCGTCTCGAACGTCGGCTCCTGGATGAACAGTGCCGCCTCTGGCTGGCTCATGACGAGCCTCGATCCGAGCCCACTGATCGTCTCCCTGGTCCAGGTGGCCACCAGTCTGCCGCTGTTCCTGTTTGCGCTGCCGGCGGGCGCACTCGCCGACATGCTGGACAAGCGCCGGCTCATTTTCGCGCTGGAGGTGCTCACCACGCTCTTCACCGCCGTGTTTGCACTGCTGGTGAGCCTATCCATCGTCAGCCCCACGGTGCTGCTGCTGTACACCTTCCTAGTCGGGGTGCTCGGGGCGCTCGAGGCCCCGGCCTGGCAGGCGATCGTGCCGTTGCTGGTGCCGCGGCCGGCGCTGCCCTCGGCGGTGGCGACCAACAGCGTGGGCGTCAACATCAGCCGCGTGCTGGGTCCGGCGCTCGGCGGATTCGTCATCCTGGCTGCCGGGATCGCCGCGCCGTTCTGGCTGGATGCGGTAAGCAACGCCGGCGTGATTGCCGTCATCCTGTGGTGGCGCCCGCCGGCGAAGTCCGCCCGCGACCGGCTGCCCGCCGAGCAGCTGGGCAGCGCCATACGCGCCGGCGTGCGCTATGCGCGCTACAACCCGCAGCTGCGGGCAACGCTGTTGCGAGCGGTGGGCTTTTTCCTGTTCGCGAGCGCCTACTGGGCGTTGCTGCCGCTGGTGGCGCGCGGTCAGCTGCACGGCGGCCCGACCCTCTATGGCGTGCTGCTCGGCGCGATCGGTGCCGGCGCCGTCGGCGGGGCCTTCCTGCTGCCGCGGGTGAAGGGAAAATTCGGCGCAGACGGCCTGGTCATCCTCGGCGAAGCGGGCACCGCTGTCGCCCTGCTGCTGTTCGGACTGGCCGAGCAGCCCGCGTTCGGCGTGCTGGCCTGCCTGATCGCAGGATTCTCCTGGATCGCGGTGCTGGCAAGTCTGAGTGTCTCCGCCCAGGTCTCGCTGCCTGAATGGGTGCGCGGCCGCGGACTCGCCGCCTACGTGACGGTGTTCTTCGGCTCCATGACGCTCGGCAGCGCGCTGTGGGGATTCGTCGCCGAGCGCGCCGGCCTTGCCAGTACCCACTACCTCGCCGCGGCGGCCGCGCTCGCGGCCCTGTTCCTCACCCGGCGCTGGAAGCTGCACACGGGGGCCGAGGCCGACCTCACGCCCTCGATGCACTGGCCCGAGCCGGTGCTGACCGGCGAGATTCGTGAGGACACCGGGCCGGTTCTGGTGACGGTCGAATACCAGGTCACGCCGCAGAACCGCGAGGCGTTCCTCGCGGCCCTGGCGAAAGTCGCCCGCGAGCGCCGGCGCGATGGCGCCTTTTCCTGGCGCGTGTTCCAGGATGCGGCCGACCCGCAGCGCATGATCGAGACGTTCCTGGTCGATTCGTGGCTCGAGCACCTGCGCCAGCACCAGCGCGTGACCAACGCCGATCGGGTGGCGGAGCAGGACGTGCGCCGGCTGGTACGCGAAGAACCGCGCGTGACCCATTACATCGCCGCCCGCCCGCACCCCCCCAGGAAGCCGCAACGCGGCTAAAGCCCCTATCAGCCGCCCGAGGGCGCGATCGAACTCGCGAGCAGGTGAGTCAGGCCGTACACGATGTCGATGCAGGGAGTGGGCGTGTGCGTCAGGCGCCCCAGTTCCGCGACCGATCCGAGCAGCGCCTCGAGCTCCGGCGGCCGCCCGGCCTCCACATCCTGCAGCATCGAGGTCTTGTGCTTGCCGACCTTCTCGGCGCCGGCGATGCGTCGCTCGAGCGGGACGCGAAAGCTGATGCCGAGCTTGTGTGCGATCGCCTGCGCCTCGGTCATCATCGCCACCGCCAGCTCACGGGTCGGCGGGTACTGGCAGATGTCGACCAGGGTCGCGCGTGTGAGTGCGCTGATGGGGTTGAAGGTGAGATTGCCCCACAGTTTCAGCCAGATCTCCGCACGGATGTCGGGCAGCACCGGTGACTTGAACCCCGCCTGCGTCAGGCATTGCGCGACCTTTTTCACGCGCTCGCTCTCCTTGCCGTCAAGCTCACCCACCGGGAACCGATCGCCCTCGATGTGCTTGACGACTCCGGGCGCGATCAGCTCGGAGGCCGGATAGACCACGCAGCCGATGACTCTTTGCGGCGGGATCCCCCGAGCGATACTTCCGCCCGCATCGACGCTGCGCAGGACGCTCCCGGCAAGCTCCCCGCCGTGCTCGTGGAAATACCAGTACGGAACGCCGTTCTGCATGGTCACCACCACGGTGTCCGCGCCGTACAGCTGTGGCACGCGGGCGGCAACGGCCTCGACCTGGTGCGCCTTGACCGCCAGCACCACCAGGTCCTGGGCACCGGCGACGGCATAATCGTCGGTGGCACGGATCTGGCGCGCGACGTGCTCACTGCCATCGCTCATGATGAGTCTGACTCCACGCGAGCGCAGCGCCTCAAGATTCGCGCCGCGCACGATGAAGGTGACCTCCTCGCCCGCCAGCGCCAGCTTCGCCCCGACGTAGCCGCCGATCGCGCCGCAGCCGATGACGGCGATCCTCATGGCGCCACCTTGTGCGCGGCCTGGTGCAGGAACGGTGCGATCGCTACGCCTTGCAACATAATGAGGCCCGCACAGGTCTGAACACTCGCCTGCCGCGGCCTGGGTCTTGGTGGATTGACAAGGGTGAGAGGATATATCACAACGGAGCGGCCGCGAATGCGCCTGCCCGCCACGCGCCGAATCACCAAGAACAGTGACCACCGATTCGAATAAGGTGTTTGCCAATCCCTGGACCCAGCTGCTGCTGGGCGTCTTGTGCATGGCATCGGTCGCGAACCTTCAGTACGGCTGGACGCTGTTCGTGGATCCGCTCGACGCCAGGTTTCATTGGGGCCGCCCGGCGATCCAGGTGGCCTTCACGATCTTCGTGCTCATCGAAACCTGGCTCGTGCCGGTGGAGGGATATCTCGTCGATCGCTTCGGGCCGCGCCCGGTCGTGATCGGCGGCGCCATCCTCGTGGCGCTCGCCTGGTCGCTCAACTCCGTGGCGCACTCGCTGGCGCTGCTTTACGTCGCCGCCGCGATCGGTGGCACCGGCACCGGGGCCGTGTACGGCACCTGCGTCGGCAACGCGCTCAAGTGGTTCCCGCGCCGGCGCGGACTTGCCGCCGGCATCACCGCAGCCGGCTTCGGGGCAGGCTCTGCGCTGAGCATCGCAGCGATCTCGAAAATGATCAGCGCCTCGGGCTATCAGCACGCCTTCCTGGTGTTCGGCCTGCTGCAGGGCCTGATCGTGTTGATTGCAGCCTTGGGCCTCTTGGTCGCGCCGGCGGCCTACCTGGCCGCAGCCCCGCTGCGCAGCCAGTCCGCGCGCAGCTTCACGCCGACCGAGGTGCTGCGCACGCCGGTATTCTGGGTGCTGTATCTCATGTTCGTGCTGGTCGCCTCCGGCGGCCTGGCGCTGATCGCCTCGATGGCACCGATCGCCAGGGACTTCAAAGTCGCCAACGTTCCGGTCGAGTTGCTGGGGACGGTCATGGTGGCCGGCGTGCTCGCCATCAAACTGCAGCGCATCCTGGATGGGCTGGGACGGCCGTTCTTCGGCTGGGTGTCCGACCATATCGGCCGTGAAAACACCATGGCGATCGCCTTCACGATCGGGGCGGTGGCGCTGTTCCTGCTCGGCCGCCTCGGTGGCCACCCGCTCGCCTTCGTGCTGCTGACTGCGCTGTACTTCGGCGTGTTCGGCGAGATCTACAGCCTGTTTCCGGCCATCCAGTGCGACACCTTCGGCGGCAGGTACGCTACGGCCAACGCCGGCCTGCTGTACACCGCCAAGGGCGCCGGCTCGCTGCTGGTGGCGCCTGCCGCGGCCATTGGGCTGGCGCGCGGCTGGCACAGCGTGTTCGCGATTGCCATGAGCTTTAACCTTGTGGCGGCAGCCCTTGGGCTGTTCGTGGTCAAGCCGATGCGCGCGAAACACTTTGCGGCAGTGCGCGCGGAGACGGAAAATCCTGCAGCGGTCCTTGATCGCGGCGCGCTGCAGGGCGCCGTGGAGAGCTGACGGCAGCGGCAGGAGATGAGGGCGGAGAGTTCAAATGGGTAAGGCGCTCGACGGCATTCGCATTCTTGACTTCACGCACGTGCAGTCGGGCCCGACCTGCACGCAGTTGCTGGCCTGGTTCGGCGCGGACGTGATCAAGGTCGAACGTGCGGGCGCCGGCGACATCACCCGCGAGCAGCTGCGCGACATCCCGGACGTGGACAGCCTGTACTTCACCATGCTGAACCACAACAAGCGCTCGATCACGCTCGACACCAAGAACCCGCAGGGCAAGGCGGTGCTGGAGCGGCTCATCAGGCATTGCGACGTGCTGGTGGAGAATTTCGCCCCCGGCGCGCTCGATCGCATGGGCTTTGGCTGGGAGCGCATCCAGGCGCTCAATCCACGCATGATCGTGGCCTCGGTCAAGGGCTTCGGACCCGGACCGTACGAGGACTGCAAGGTGTACGAGAACGTCGCGCAGTGCGCAGGCGGCGCCGCCTCGACCACCGGCTTCGACGACGGCCCGCCGCTGGTGACCGGCGCACAGATCGGCGACAGCGGCACCGGCTTGCATCTGGCGCTCGGCATCCTGTGCGCGCTCTACCAGCGCAACCGCACCGGCCGCGGTCAGAAGGTGCTCGCGGCGATGCAGGATGGCGTGCTCAACTTGTGCCGCGTCAAGCTGCGCGACCAGCAGCGTCTCGCCCGGCACGGTTTCATGAAGGAGTACCCGCAGTACCCGGAAGGCAAGAAGTTCGGCTCGGCGGTACCGCGCGCCGGCAATGCCTCAGGCGGCGGCCAACCCGGCTGGATCATCAAGTGCAAGGGCTGGGAAGAAGATCCCAACGCCTACCTGTACTTCATCGCCCAGGCCCCGGTGTGGAAAGAGATCTGCCAGATCATCGGCAGGCCCGACTGGATTACTGACCCTGACTACGCCACGCCGAACGCGCGCCTGCCACGCCTCAAGAGCGTGTTTGCCGCGGTGGAGGCCTGGACGATGACGAAAACCAAGTTCGAGGCCATGGCCGAGCTCAATCAGCACGAGATTCCCTGCGGGCCGATCCTGTCGATGGAGGAGCTGGCCGCGGAACCCTCGCTGCGCGCCACCGGCACGATCGTCGAGGTCGATCACCCGACGCGTGGCAGGTACCTGAGCGTGGGCAATCCGATCAAGCTCTCCGACAGTCCCACCGAGGTCACCCGCTCGCCGCTGCTCGGCGAGCACACGCGGCAGGTCCTGGCGGAACTGGGTCTTTCCGAATCTGAGATCGTGGCTCTCGAGGGGGCCAAGGTGATCTGAACGGAGGCGGTGAGCGCGCGCAGTGCGCTCATTCGCGCGGCGTGCGGCCAGCTTCCTCGCTCTGCTCGGTGGGCTCGTCCATCATCTCGTACCAGATGGCGTTCAACACTGCGAACGCGAGTGCCAGTCCGGTTCCGAGTATCCAGCTGAAGTACCACATGGTGTGTCCCGATCAGTAGAGGCCGGTGTGCCGCCGGATCTGTTCCAGCGTGATGCGACCCTTGAGCACGCTGAACACCCAGGCCGTGTAGACGAGGATCAGCGGCAGGAACACCGCCACCGCCAGCAACATGATGAAGAGCGTATGAGGGCTGCTCGAGGCGCCCCACACCGTCAGTCCCTGGTCCGGGTGCGTGGATGAAGGCATCAGGAACGGGAACAGTGCCACACCGGCGGTGAGAACCGTCAGCGCCACACTGAGGCAGCTTGAGAGGAATGCGCCCCCGGGACGCGCCAGAAAGAGCAGCGTGCCGGTCATCGTGGCGGCAAGCAGCGCGCCTGCCGGCAGCAGCCACAGGAGATGATGCGTGCGGTAGTGCAAAAGCCAGCCGCCGGGTGAGAGCGTCACGTGCGCTGGCGCATCGGCGCCGGCAAGATCGCGCTGCCCCTCAAGAGCGAGCGCCACCCACAGGCCCGCGAGGACGAACGCGCAGGCGAACACCAGCGCAGCCACGCGCCCCAGCGCCGCGGCGCGCGCGGACATCGGCTCCCCCACCTTGAATGCGGCGTACGCCGAGCCGTGCATGACCAGCATGGCGAGGCTGACCAGCCCCGCCAGCAGCGCAAACGGCTGCAGCAGATCGAAGAATCCGCCGCTGAAGATCGGACGGCGCAGCTCATCGTAGTGGAACGGCAGGCCGAGGAAGAGATTTCCTATGGCAATCCCGCATATCAGCGCCGGCACCGCGCCGCCGACCAGCAGCGCCCAGTCCCAGGCGTTGCGCCACCTCGGATCGGCGATCTTGTTGCGATAGGTGAACCCGACCGGCCGCAGGATCAGTGCGCCGAGCAGGATGAACATCGCAAAATACAGGCCCGAGAACGAGGCCGCGTACAGCATCGGCCACGCCGCGAACACCACGCCGCCCGCGAGCACGAACCAGACCTGATTGCCCTCCCACACCGGCTCGATGGACTCGAGCAGTGCGCGCCGCTCCTCGTCCGTGCGCCCGAGAAAACGGAAAGTGGCGCCCACCCCGAGATCAAAGCCATCCATGACGGCGAAGCCGATGAGCAGCGCGCCGAGGATCAGCCACCAGATCATGCGCAGGGTCACAAAGTCAGGCAAGGTGTCCTCGTTACAGGTTAAGGGCGCCTCACTGCGTCGCGCGCGGCGGCCAGTAGCCGAGGCCCTCAGGCCCGCGACGGATCATGCGAACCAGCAGATACACATCCACCGCGGCCAGGGCCGAGTAGAAGGCGACGAACCCGGCCAGCGACAGCCAGACGTTCATGGCCGGCAGCGCTGATGCGCCGAGGAAAGTCGGCAGCACGCCATCCACCGCCCAGGGCTGGCGGCCGTACTCGGCGACGATCCAGCCGAGCTCGGCGGCAAGCCACGGCAGCGGCAGGCTGAGGAACGCGATCCACAGGAACCAGCGGTTCTCCAGGAAGCGGTGGCGCGCCGCCAGATAAAAGGCGGTCGCGAACAGCGCAATGAAGAAGAGGCCCAGTCCCACCATCAGCCGGAAACTCCAGAACAGCACCGGCACATTGGGCACGGTCGACCAGGCGGCCGCATCGATCTGAGCGGCGGTGGCCACGGCCGGGTCCTGGACATAGCGCAAGAGCAGCAGGCCGTAACCCAGATCCGCCTGGTGCGCGGCGAAGCGCTCGCGTGCGCTTTGCTGGGTCGGCTCGCTGCGCAAGGTGCGCAGCGCCGTGTACGCTTCGATCCCGCTTGCGATGCGCTCGCGCGCGCGCGCCACGAGATCGAAAATGCCGAGCACCGGCTGGTCGATCGAGCGCGTCGCGATCAGACCCAACACCCACGGCAGCTTCACTTCCGCGTAGGTGGCGCGCGCCTTCACGTCGGGGAAGCCGAATACGGTGAAGCCGGCGGGAGGCTTCTCGGTGTGCCACTCCGCCTCGATGGCGGCGATCTTCATTTTCTGGTTTTCGCCGGCCACGTAGCCGGACTCATCGCCCAGTACCACCACCGACAGCGCACAGGCGAGCCCGAAGCTTGCCGCGACCGCCATGGAGCGGCGCGCGATGTCAAGGTTGCGCCCGCGCAGCACATACCAGGCGCTCACCGCCAGCACGAATACCGAGCCGACCACGTAACCGGCCGCCACGGTATGCACGAACTTCGCCTGCGCCACCGGATTGAACAGCACCTGGCTGAAGGAGACCAGTTCCATGCGCATGGTCTGCGGATTGAAGCGCGCGCCGACCGGGTATTGCATCCAGGCATTGGCGATGAGAATCCACAGCGCCGACAGGCTCGAGCCTAACGCCACCAGCGCGGTCACCACCAGGTGCGCCACGCGCGACAGCCGGTCCCAGCCAAAGAAGAACAGCCCGACGAAGGTCGACTCGAGGAAGAAGGCCATCAGACCTTCCAGCGCCAGCGGTGTGCCGAAAATGTCCCCGACGTAGTGCGAGTAATAGGCCCAGTTGGTGCCGAACTGGAACTCCATGGTGATGCCGGTGGCGACTCCCATGGCGAAGTTGATCCCGAACAGCATGCCCCAGAACCGCGTCATGCGCTTCCAGATCTCGCGTCCGCTCATCACGTACACCGATTCCATGATGACGAGGATCATGGACAGGCCGAGCGTCAGGGGTACGAACAGGAAGTGATAGAGCGCGGTAAGGGCAAACTGCGCCCGCGACAGCGTGACGACGCCAAGATCAATCATGGCGGCTGCGGGGCGGACGGCGCCGGCGGCACGGCGGGC
>Ga0209624_10001768_pt1 | contig 16549 bp, 8 predicted proteins | sample JacPinW_OM2H0_O1_FD_188565 | JGI IMG/M metagenome (GOLD analysis project Ga0209624, IMG submission 188565) | Forest soil microbial communities from Algoma, Ontario, Canada - Jack Pine, Ontario site 1_JW_OM2H0_O1 (SPAdes) (version 2) | ecosystem: Environmental > Terrestrial > Soil > Boreal...
GGAGGATGCGTCTCGACGCCGCGCCAACCGACCGGACGGCCCCGCAGGGCCTCGCGGATCGCGCGGAAAAGAACTACATACATCATCTGCCGGTAATAGAAGCGCTGGAGGATCAGCGGTGCAAGTAGAGTCCAGTCCTCATCCTTTTCCAGGGCAAACGCAATCACGCAGGTGAGCAAATCAATCAGCATGAACAGGGCAAAGAAAATCAGCGAACGTTCGACGTCCTGTGACGTCCAGAGTTCCGGCAGGCGCGCGAACCGCAGCTGCCCGAGCCCCCAGAGCGCCAGCGACAGTAAGAACAAGAAATCTATGACCGGGGACACAAGCGGCAGAATTATCTGAAACAGGAAGATATTGGGAATGGCAATCCACCCGAGCGTGCCATAGCGCGCTTTTCCCGCGGTGTCACGGTGTTTCCAGACCGCCTGGAGCGTTCCGAAGGTCCAGCGGAATCGCTGGCGCACGAGCGCATCAACAGTTTCAGGCACCTCGGTGCGGCCAATGGCCGTCTCGTCATAGAGGATTTTCCAGCCGTTGCGACGGATGGTTAGCGTCAAATCCGTGTCTTCGGCCACGGTGTCGCCCGAAAAGCCGTCGTTGCTGCGAAGCAGGTCCGCGCGCCACGCCCCCACGGCACCGGGAACTACAGGGATACAGTTCAGCAGATCGAAGGCGCGCTTTTCCAAATTCTGGCTGGTGATATATTCCAGTGCCTGCCAGCGCGTGATCCAGCGATTGCGGTTAATTACTTTCACATTGCCGGCCACTGCCCCCACACTGGGATCGGCGAAGTGCCGGACCAGGCGCGAAACTGCCTCGGGGTCCACGATGGTATCGGCGTCAATCGAAACAACAATTTCACCGATCGCCTCACTCAGCGCGTGGTTCAGGGCCGCAGGCTTGCCGTGATTGGTTTGCAACAGCAGCCGTACACGCCGGTCGCGGCCGAAGTTTGCGCGTACCAGTTCGGCCGTGCGATCGGCCGAACCATCGTCCACAACGAGGATTTCGAGCTTCGGATAATTGGAAGCCAGCGCCGCCTGAACGGTATTGAGAATCACACCCTCTTCGTTATAAGCCGGTATCAGAATGCTGACCTCCGGCCGATACTCGGGATGATCCAGCGGCGCGGGACGCAACTTCTCAATCAGAGCAAGCAGGCCGATGATCAGTGCGCGCCCTCCGACCAGAAGAATCCCGGCAACGAAAATGAATGCGATTCCGCTTCGCAGCCACCGGAACACTTCGAAGATGAAAGAATCCGCTCGTACCAGCAGCCATTCGCGGTAGGACAAAGAACGCATCATCTGCGCGCGGGTTTGCCCGAGCAGATCGGAAACGGACACGAACTCGTAACCCTTGGCTCGAAGTCCTTCAATGATGCGCGGCAGCGCTTCGACAGTATGGCTGCGGTCGCCTCCGCCGTCATGCAGGAGGATGATGTCGCCGTCGTTGTTTTCCGTCTGTGCGAGCACGCGCTGGACAATCGTGTCGGCGGGCGCGGGCGGCTGTCCGTTATTTTCGCCCCAATCGTGCGGATCGATTCGTGCTCCGATGATGACGTAGCCCATGGACTGCGGGATGGGAAGCAATTGAATCTCGCTAGCCGTTTCTGGCTGATGGTCAATGCCGTAGGGCGGTCGGAACAGAGTGGTCTTAACGCCGAGATAGCTTTCAAGGAGAAGCTCGGTGAGATTGAGCTGAACCTGCAGCTCGGTTTTCGAAAGGCGGTCGACGTCGAATTCGGGGTGCGTGAATGTGTGGTTGCCGATTTCATTACCCAACGCATATTCGCGTTTTACGATGGCGGCATTCTGGTTCGCTTCCTCGCCGATTACAAAAAATGTTCCTGGCGCCTTCTCCCGATTCAGCACATCGAGAATCTTGGGCGTCCACTCAGGATCGGGGCCGTCATCGAACGTGAGGGCTACCTTCTTGGGAACGGCGCCCAGCTGCTCGATCCGCCAAGACATCGGGTAGCTGGTAAAGCCCTCGTCATCGAAATTATCGGAATCGGAATCATAGTCAAACGTTCGTTTGCCGCTTTGGGGAGTGGAGGTGATGCGCCAGATATCGCCGTCGCCCTCAAGGATCAGGTCGTAGCCCGGCGGAACATCCGTCATCTTGTTCCGAACCGCATCATCGGGATGCGTGGCATCCCAGATGTACCACATCGAGGGATCTTCCATGCCCAGGCGCCACAGCGCAGTGCCGGCTACTCCGGCGCGTTCCGCGGCGCGAAGTTCGTTGTAGGCAGTCAGACCGTCTAGCATCCAAACGTGGTGGACCTGGTTGTTCTCATCCTCGTAGGAGTAATACGGATTCATGGAATCGGAGTCGAACTCGATGTCGGACTCGGATTCGACGGCGGTGATGACTCCCTGTTGGAACGTTACGGCCTGCGCAACCGGATGCGGCACTCGCTTGGATTTCGCCGGCCAGTCGTAGCCGTAATTGGCGATGCCCATGACGAGCTTTTCCGGGGGAACGATCTTCACGATGTTCTGAATGTCGCGCACAAACCAGTCCTGCGGTGCGATCGGACCAGGATCGGACGTAGACCAATGGAAATCGTAGTTCATCAGGATAATGGCGTCGGCCTGCGAGGAAAAATACTTGTAGTCGTAGCTCCAATCCGCGGCAGGGAGCGCTACCATGAGCTTCAGATTTCTTCCGTGTAAATCGGCCGCCAATTCGTGCGTGAAATGCTGAAAGTCCAGCTGACTGGATTTCGGAAGCGATTCGAAGTCCACGACGATGCCGGCTTGATGTTCCGCATCTGCGAATTCCTCGAGCTGTTTGGCGAGATGTTGCCGCGCGACAGGGTTCGCCAGCATCCTGAGCATTTCCGGAGAACACCACACGCCGGTCTTTGCGTCATAGTTGTTGACCATGGACATAACCTGCATATCGACGGCGGGCGTGCGCGATTGCAGGGATTGCAAGAAGGCGGCAAGCTTGGGGTCTTGGTCCGCGTCGAGCCTTCCATCGAGCGACACTGCATGCAGAGCCTCGGGAATGAGCAAGTCCAGATCCTTATAATGGAGCTCGAGGGACGCGAGACTGGTGTAATCGTCTCCGACGTAAAAGGCGGCGCGCAGCGGGTCGTAATTCTGGGGAACCTTACCGAGCGCGGCAACCTTACGCTTTCGACCCTGGCGCGTCGGTTTGGTTTTCAGTTTCGTACGGATTGCATGCAGTCCGGCGCGGGTGTCCGGCCGCAGGATATCCGGAAGGTCCGGATTGCGGCCGACATTGAGCAGGAAGACAACCAGAACGAGCGTGAACAAACCCCCGGCAATTTCCAGCGCGAGCCGCGTTCGGCGCCAGCGGCGGCGTTCCTCATCGTAGAAAATGGGCTTGCGTTCAGACATAGGGACATTCCAAGCTAGCCGTCCATTGGGACGCTGTCAATGACCGCCAAATATGTGATGCGCGCAAACGTAGCTCTCGCTGCTCTGGCCGGGCTGGCGCTACGTATTTATTTCGTCCTGAAATTGCCGGTGACGGATTCGGGCGATGCGCCATTCTACATGGAGTTGGCCTGGAACTGGCTGAAGAAGGGCGTGTACGGCGGTGTGGTGGAAGGGCAACTTGTGCCCCTGGACACGCGAGTACCAGGCTATCCGGCCTTTCTGGCCGCGATTTTCAGCGTGGCCGGGAACTCCTCGAGAGCAGTGATGCAGGCGCAAGCGGTGGTGGACCTCGCCACGTGTTTTATCGTGGTGCTGATCGCCGTACGGGTAGCAAACGAGGTGTCGCGCCGCCGGGTGGCGCTGGCCGGGCTGTGGCTCACCGCGCTGTGTCCGTTTACGGCGAACTACACGGCAGTGGTACTGACCGAGACACTGGTCACGTTCCTGACGGCGCTCGCGATTCTGCTGCTGGTCGAGGCCGAGGGGAGCGCCGCGGCAAGCGGGCCGAGCGCTGACATGCACGCCCCAACGCTCAGTCCTTGGTTTCTGGCGGGCGTGGTAGTCGGATTTGGAGCGTTGGTTCGCCCGGAAACTCCACTGTTACTTGTCGGAATGGGGCTGGTTCTGGCGGTGAAGTGGCGACGGCCCAGGAACTGGATGAATCTGGCGCGCGCAGGTGTACTAATGGGAGTCGGACTGCTGTTGCCGCTGGTGCCGTGGGCCGCACGGAATTGGCACACGCTTCACGAAACGCAATTCCTGGCGCCGCGCTATCTCCAGATGCCTGACGATTTCGCTCCGGTGGGGTTCGATGCGTGGACGGGCACGTGGCTCTGGCGATTCCGCGATGTGTACACCACCCTATGGCGGCTGAACTCGGAAGAAATTCCGATGTCCAGCATCCCGGCGCAGGCATTTGATTCCCCGCGAGAACGCGCGCGCGTCGCGGACATGCTCGAGTCCTACAACTACACGCTGACGCTTTCACGGGAGCAAGACGCCGAATTCGGGAAAATTGCGCGGGAGCGCACGGCAAGCCAGCCTCTGCGGACCTACGTGAAGATCCCCCTGCTGCGCGCGGTCACGCTCTGGTTTACGCCCCGGGTGGAATTGCTTCCCACCAGCAGCCCTCTGCGTCCGATTGAGAGTGAATGGGAGGACGATCGCCTGGATTTTCTGGTGACACTGGGGATGGCGCTGCTGAATGCGGTGTACGTCGCGTTAGCGCTCGCCGGGGTGTGGCTAGCGCGCAAGCGGCCAGGCGTCGCTTTTCTGATCGTATTCCTGGTGGTACGTACGGCGTTTATCGCGGGCTTTATCGAAACGCCAGAACCGCGCTACGTTCTGGAATGTTTTCCTGCAGTGCTGGCGCTTGCCGCACAGGCTTTCGGCGGAAGGCGTCAGCTGTCCTCGACGGGCTCGGGATGAATCGTCAGGCGGTAGATTTGAGGGAAACGCTCCCTGACGCGGCCCTCCAGCAGGGCGGTGAAATCGTGGACGTCGGTGATCGGCAGATTGCCATCCATCGCGCAGTGGCAGGAGACCAGAATGCGGTGTTCGACGCTGCGAACGTGAACTTCGTGACAATCCACGAGCTCATGATATTCCGAGGGAAGTGAATTCAGGAAATCCTGAACTGCGCGCGAAAGCTCCTTCATTTCCTCGGCGCCAACGATGCGCGCGCCAAGCGGCTCGATGTGAATGTTGACGCGCGTTCCAGGATCCGTTGAGCGCTGGATCTCCTCTTCGAGTTCCGTGGCCCGGCGGTGGGCGTCTCGAAGTGTCGAAACCTCGTCGACTTCCAGATGGAGCTCGATGAAAAGATGGCCCTCGTAGTGATGCGCCGACAATTCGTGAACGGCGAGACCGCGGCGCTGGGCGATCGCACGAATGGTTTCAAACAGGGGTTCGTTGTTCCGGGCGCGCGGCTCAACGTGGACGACGACATCGGCGGGCACAATCGTCCCGATGTTGCGTTCGACGGCCTCGCTCGCCGCATGTGCCTGCTCAAGGCTGGCAGTGCGCGGCACGCTGATGGTCACGTCCACAAAATAACGCTGCCCGGATCGCCGCACGCGTACGCGTTCGGTTTGAAGCACGCCTTCGGTTTCGTCCACGGCGTTCGCAATTCTCTCGCGCAGGCCCTGCGGGGCCACGTCGAGCAGCGCGTCGACGGTCTGGCGTCCCAGCCGCGAGCCGATCCAGATAATGACGCCCGCTACGCCGAGCGCGGCGAAGGCGTCCAGCGACCCAAGCCAAGGAATGCTGAATCTCAGGCCGAGCCACGCGCCCGTGATTCCAAGGACTACGACGAATGTACTCCACACGTCGGTTGAAAAATGCAGCGCATCTGCCTCGAGAGCTTCGCTTGGATACTTGCGTGCGACGCGAGCAAGGGCGCGCGCGCGGACGAAATCGATCCCCATCGTAAGCGCAAGGATGATGATGGCCACCAGGCTCGGGTGCACCTCCTGTCCTGCACGGAAGACCAGCCGTTGGACTGCTTCCCAGATGATGTACAGCGCCGTCAGCAGCAGCAGGCCGGTCTCGACGAACGCGGAAAAGCTTTCCACCTTACCGTGGCCATAGAGGTGCTGCGCGTCTGCGGGTTTGTCCGCGACACGGACAGAAAGATATGTGATGACGGCGGCTACCAGATCGAGGATCGAATGCAGGGCCTCGGAGAGAATGCCGAGACTGCCGGTGATTGCTGCGAGAAATACTTTCAGGGATACGAGCACTACAGCCGAGCCAACCGAGCCGAGCGCGGCCATCCGCTTTTCGCGGCTGCCCTGTTCGATCGTGGTCGAACTCATTCGGGGGATTATACGCTGTGGGACACTAATTGCAGGGCCAGCAGGGGCTCTGATTTCCGTCTCGATTAGCAACGAGGGGCACAGCAGCAGGCCGGGGGGACTCTCCAGCGATCGTCACTTCATTGGAGGCGCAGGATCAAGCGGGAGCCGGCTTGGTTCGCCGTGGAAGCCTCGAATCTCTACGTCGTCGAGCAGGAGCGACGGAGCGACGACCGTGCTCGGAATCCCGTCCTGGGCCGAGCCAAAAGCGCCAAGGGCCGTGCCGCCAAGGCCCTCCTGGGAGTTCAGCATGTAGGTAAGGACCGCCGGATCGTCGCCGATCGCCAGGATGTTTCGGAGCGACCGCAACGTGAGGCCTTCGAGGATTCCGCCGCGCGCCAGTTCTTCGTGGCCGTCCGCTACGTACACGCGATAGACAAGCAGCGGCACGCGATCGCCGTTTGAGATCCCTCCGCCCAGCTCGGCGATAAATTGCGAGAAGTCCTCCTGGCGAACCGCCGAGAGCGCGGGATTGTCCATGCGCTTTATTTCAAGACACCATTCATGTCCGTCGGAGCGGCAGGAGTCGAGGAATTTCTTGCGCATATCGTCGGGCTTCAGCGTGTCGGTCGCTTGCAGGATCAGGTTGCTGCTCAAAGGAAACGGATCGGAAAGAAGTGCCGAGCGAGCATGGCCATTGGAGTACATGAAATCCGGACCGGGCCGGCGCGACATCAAGAGATCCTTCAGAATGCCGCTTTCCACGAGCGAAACCTTCTGGGCATTCACGCCCTCGTCGTCCACGTCGTAGCTTCCGAGCAGCGGTTGTCCCTGAAGCTGCTGAAGCGTGGGATCGTCCACCAGCGTGACGCTCGCCGGCAGCACACGAGTGCCGACGCGGCCCGACCATTCGCTGCGTCCGCCAAAGCGCTCCAGGAACGCGTCGAAATCGCGCGTCATCGAAAGCGGAGGGCGCGCGCCCGACAGGGACGGCTCTAGGACCTGCGCAAGCGTGGAGGCGGCGGCCGGCGCGTCAAACAGTACGGGGCCGGTGTAATCAGGAATCAGCGGGCTTGAGCGGAGGGCCATCAGGTCCGTGCTTGCGCTTGCTAGCGCTTTCGCGACGGTTGCGGCGTCGGGCAACCCCGAGGGCAGCGCGGCATAGACGGAATAGTAATTGTGCAGCGACATGCCGTCTTCGGCTTGGGTATCGATCGCTGCTTCCACAGCCGCGAGATGACGAGTCGAGCGGATGAGCGTGCCCTCGCTCGTCATGCGATAGGAGGTCGCGTACACCAGGTAGTAATTGATGCGGTTTCCGTAGAGCTGCGGGAAATTCTTGAAGACCGCCGAAGCCTCGCGCGCTTCCTCTTCCCAGTTTCGCGAGCTCCAATCGGGATCGATCCGGGGATCAATTTTCACCAGCGGCTGCGCCTGTGAGAAGTCGTCGATCTCGGGAGGCTTGGTGAGACTGCGAAGAAACGATTGCTTGAGCGCCATCTGCGTGACAGCCGCCTTGTATGCCTGATCTGTCGCAAGCCACAAGTCCTGGCGGAGCGAGTTGTAGTCGCGGTCGATGCCGACTTCGCCGGTCGATCCGAGGAAACCCTGGAAACCGTCCTCACTGATGAAATTGGAGCTGTCGAGATGATAGTCGCCCACCCGCACATCGACCGACATCTGGCGGATGCGCGAGGTCGAACTGGAGACCAGCGCTCCGAAAGACGCCGTGACATTGCGGACATCGAGGTCCAGTAACCGGTATTCAATGTAAAAGGGTTTGCCGACACCGGTCAGCACCAGGCGCGTGCGGGCACGCGCCATCTCGTCGTGCATGGCGTGCAGTGTCTGGTCGGTCTCGCCTGCCGGTACGGGCGCCTGTCCGGAGGGGGACGCTGCTGCGCGGTTACCAGCGGCGGGAGCCGCGGCGAGCGGCATGGCAAACGCCGCGAGCAAAACGAGTGTAGAGAATTTTTTCACGGTTATTGGACCTTTGCTTCCGGATCGTGCGCCGGCGGCGGCAGGACGGGCGGCCGATCGGTCGATGTTTCTTTTTTCGCAAACTCCATTTCGGAAATCAGGATCGCGGGGGCGACGGCCGACACCGGCACGGAACCGGATTCCGCGCCGCAGTAGCCGTTGAAGATTTCCTGCGTGTCGCTGGCAGCCACGATCTTGGTCAGAGATACCAGCGGCGTTCCAACGATATCTACGCCGCGCACGAGTTGGTCAGGCCGCCCGTCGGCGAAAACGCGATAGACAACCAGGGGGGTTACCTGGAAGGCTTGCGGCTGCCCGCGGCCGGTGAAGGTGAAGCCGCCGGAGATATCGTCAATCAGCAGGCCATAGGGAGTGCCCTGCTGCTTCACAAGCGCGATCAGTTTCTGCCGCATCTCGCTGAAAGGCAAGGTCTGCGAGCTTGAGACGATCAGATTGCCTTGCCTTGCGACGGGCGTGAAGCCGAGCTGGCGGCGTCCGTGGCCATTGGAGTGCGGAACGTCGACCAGCGGCGAACGCCCCATGAGGAAAGTCTTCAGTACGCCGTGATCCACCAACGGTACATTCACGGCGGCCACACCCTCGTCGTCGAAGGGATAACTTCCCAGGAGCATCTGCCCGCCCAGAGATGTCTCGGTCGGATCGTCCTTGATCGAAATGAAATCCGGAAGGATCTTTTCGCCGACTTTGCTGGTAAACGTCTGTCCCTCGCTGATGTCCTTTTGGCGGAATCCCTCGGCGCGATGTCCGAAAACTTCATGGAAGAAAACGGCGGCGGCGCGTCCGGTCAGAAGCGCGGGGCCGGCGTAAGGATTTGCGAGCGGAGCCTTGTCGAGCGCCTCGGTTTCCCTGATCAATTGATGAATGCTGTCAAAGACAGTTTTCTCATCGGGAGTGTCCTTGGGGTCGAGCCAGTCGAAATTCGCATACCGTTCGATATCCATTCCGTCGGGAGCCTTGCTCTGGACGAAAAGTTCGAGGCGGTAATGGATCTGCCCAAAGGCGAGTTTCGTGCCCTCGGTGTTCACCTGATACTGGTTGGTCGCAAGCGCCGTGAACGTGGCGATGGAGTTCAACACAGCAGGTGACTTGCTGAACTCGGCCGTGTATCTCCGCACGCGCTCTTCCCAGGGTTTGCGGTCCACGTTGATTTCAACACGCGGACCGATGGACGTATGCGGCTGCTCGTGCGAGAAATCCGGAGCGCCGCCTTCGGTGGTCTGGACCTGCACTTGCTGGCTGGTCTTGACCTTGATCAAGGCCTGGGCAGCGGCGCGATACTGGCGGTCGGTCTCGCGCCAGATTTCGCGGCGGAGGACGGAAATATCGTCGTCAATCGGAACGTTGGTGCCCGGGCTGGTCCAACTGGGCGGCCGGTCGCCAAGTTTGTGGGTGTCGTCCAGCTGATAGGTCCCGACGCGGGATTGCACTTCGAGCCAGCGCGCGCGGTCGGCGGTGCTGGAAAGCAGCGCGCCGTTGGAGCCGGAGACTTCGGCGAGCTGCCGGTCTGAAACCGTATAACTGATGAAATAGGCCGAGGGATCGGCGGCGGACATCGCCTCCATCGACCGACCGAGCTCGTCCTGCATGGCGGCCAGTACGGCTGGCGGAGGAGCTTGGGCAGGGGCGGGACGATTCGCCGCGACGCAAGCCCACGATCCTGCAAGTAACGCTGCACCGGTCAAGAACGCTCTATGTGTCAGATTGAGTTTCATCGTTGGGCAAGGTCCAATAGTTTAAGATAGGATGCAATCGAATCCTAATGAAATGCCGGTGGTGCAGGTGTTCGGGTCCCCGGCGAACGGTGGGAGCGGGCCCGGCCGGAGAGTTCCCAGCCTAAGGAGAGTTAGATGCGCGCACTGGTCGTACGGCGGTATGGCCCTCCGGAGGTTTTTGAGGCCCGCCAGGTGCCCGACCCCCAGCCCAAGCCCGGGGAAGTGCTGGTACGCGTCAAGGCCATTGGCGTCAATTTCGCGGATTTGCTCCAACGTATGGGACTCTATCCCGATACTCCCAAGCCACCGTTTGTCCCGGGTTTGGAAATTGCGGGCGTCGTCGAAAAAGTCATCGAAGGCGCCCGGCGAGGCGAAGACGACGCCCTGAAGCCGGGTGATGCCGTCGCGGCGCTGCCGCATTTCAATGCGTATGCGGAGTGGGTCGCGGTACCTACAAGCGTGGTATACCGGCTTCCGTCGGGCATGTCCTTCGATGACGGCGCCGCGATTCCCGCGAATTATCTGACAGCCCACCATGCCATGTTCACGATGGGCAATCTGCTGGCGGGGGATCGCATTCTGATCCATGGCGCAGCGGGAGGCGTGGGAATCGCCGCCGTGCAACTCGCGCGCGCGAAGGGATTGGTGATTTTCGGCACAGCCGGACCGGCAAAGCAGGAGTATCTGCGAAAGATCGGAGTCGATCATCCGATTGATTACGAGAAAACCGACTTCGTGCAAGCCGTGCGGAAATTTGCCCCGGATGGCATCGAAATGGCCATGGATGCGGTGGGCGGAAAATCCTTTGCCCGCAGCTACGATTGTCTGGGGCCGACCGGGAGGCTGGTTGTGTACGGATTTTCTGCCGCGGCCGGGGCGGACGGCAAGCGAAAGTGGTGGCGCAGCCTGAAGGCATTCGCGCAGATGCCCCGATTTAGTCCACTGAAACTGATGGGGCAAAGCACCTCCGTGATTGGCGTCAACCTGGGCCAGATTCAGGGACGCGGCGCCCTTTTGCGCGGCGAGCTCAACGAATTGTTCCGTATGTACGCCTCCGGAAAAATCAAACCGGCGATCGGCAAGACGTTTCCTCTGGAGCAAGCCGCCGCTGCCCATCAATACATTCACGAACGAAAAAACATCGGTAAAGTCATCCTGTCTGTGAAATAGAATCCAGAAGGCTAGCGCGCGGACGCGTTCGGGCCCGCAGGCATGGCGAAAAGTGCGTCATCCACCTTGGGATTCAGATCGAGTTGCTGAATCGTGGACTCCATGTATTTTGTGCCGTCGCGATAGACCACGGTCGAGAAAGCGAACTGCCGGCCCTCGACGGTCCGGTAATCGCTCCAGCGCTGCTCATTGTCCGACGCTCCCTGCGCGCCAGCCGATTGGTACCGCGCCGCAACCAGCAGGTGGGTCGCGGTATCGAAATATAGCTTGACGGTGCCGAACGGGGCGTCCACGGCCACACCGGTGGTTTTCTTGCCCGCGATTTCCTCGTCGCCGATTGCCCAAATCGCCGGATCCGAGATTTTGCCGCCCAGTATTTCACGATATAAGCCCCAGCCTCCGCCGTACAGCGAGATCGCACGCAGGAATTCGCGCGTCATGGGAGTGGCATCGCGCATCTCGGTTCCCATCTCTACCCAAGCAGAATGCCCGTCGCAGACCTGCACGATACTTTTTCCGGAAAGACTAAACTCACCGCGCGCGCGGTCCGGGTAAGACACCAGCCACTTCACGCTTCGCTCGGTATCGCCATCGGGCCGGAAGATTTTGCCATCTTCGGTCATTTTCAGCGCGGCAAGAGATGCGAGAGTCTCTCCTCCCGAGGCGCGTGCGGCGGCAAGAACAATCCGCTTACCTTGCTCGATCGATGCGTTCGTCGCCGACGCCACCTTCGCCTTGCGCAGATCGGGAGAGAGTAGATCCACCTGGTCGAACGCGATTTCCTCATACTTCGCATCGGGAAACGCCTTCTTCAGGGCGTCACGAAACGCGGAGACGTTTCCGGCGAATACCAGGTCAAGGTCTTTGGCGCTGAGATAACGCATCGCCATGTCGCGCACCTGTGCCGAGGTGACGGAGCGAATTTTGTCCGGATAAGTGCTGTTGTAGTCCGCCGGGAGACCGAAGGCGGCGACCGTCAGCACCCGATTTGCCACATCTTCAGAGGTCTCGGATTGAATCGGATATACGCCGGCGAGATAGTCCCGCGCGAAATCCATCTCCTGCGGCGTCACGTCGCCTGTGGACATTTTGGCGATCAGATCAACAACCAACTTCGCCGCTTCGACGGTGGCTTCGGTGCGGGTATAGGTCCCAACGGCGAACGAGCCGGTCAACCGGTGCGGGTTGAATGACGAATAGGCGCTATAGGTCAGGCCTTTCTTCACACGGACCTCGGTGTTGAGGCGGCTGTTGTATCCGCCGCCGAAAATTCGGTTCATCACCGCAACGGGAATGTAGTCCGGGTCGCCGCGGCGTATGCCGAGCTTGCCGGCGCGAATCTGGGTTTGCACGGCGTCGGGCTTATCAATGAGCCAGATATGCATGCCCGCAACAGTCTCCGGAGCCGGCGGAACGGCGGAGGCAACGTCTACTTTGGGCCAGAGTCCGAAGTACTTTTCGGCAGCGGCGAATGCCTCCTCGGGCGTGATGTCGCCTGCAAAAGCCAGCAGCGATTGATTGGGAGCGTAATTGGCATCGTGGAATTTAGCCAGAACTGCGGGATCGAGCTTCGTGAGAGTTTCCGGGGTTCCCTGTTCCGGCCAGCCGTATGGCGAGCTGCCATAGACGACGCGGCTAAAGGCTGCCGAGGCGAGGAAGTCCGGATCGGAGTACTGCACCGTAAGACTGGAAAGAAGCTGCTGGCGCTGACGGTCCAGTTCTTCGGAGCGAAATGCGGGGTGCAGGACCACGTCAGACATCAGATCGAGCCCGGTAGCGAGATCTTTTTTCACGACGTCGAGGCTGACGTCGGTTGAATCTTTGCTGGCCGAGGCCTCAAGGGAGCCGCCAATGAAGTCAATCGCCTCGGCAATATCCTTCGCGGAACGTTTTGCAGTTCCCTGCGTCAACAGGTTCGCGGTCATTTGCGCCACGCCCGGAATTCCTTGGGGGTCCTTGACGCTGCCGGCCGACAACGCGACGAGCCGGACGGCCACAGCCGGCTCGCCGTGATCGGTTACCACGAATACGCGCAGTCCGTTTGCGAGAGTTTTTGTGGCCGCCCGCGGAAACTGGAAATGAGTCGGGGGGCCGGACGCGGGCATCGCGGGCACCAGCTTCACGCCGCTTGGAACTACCCCGGTGCCATTTTTCTCATCCTGAGGACCACCGGGCGGACTCGCCGGTTGCATGGGCTGTTGGGCGAGCGCCGCAGTTCCCACGAACATGAATGCTGCCGAAAGAAGAATCCATCGTTTGATCGCGCGCTTCATCGGTGCTCCTGGGGATTGCATTTCTTGCCCTTCGCTATTTCGCCTGCGCCGCCGGCTTGATTGTGAGAATCGTGGCTCGCTGCGAAACAAAATATTCCTTCGCCACCCGCTCGATGTCTTCCGGCGTGACTCTTAGATAGCGTTCCAGCTCGGTATTGACCAGGTCGGGATCCTTGCCGATCAATGTAGCGCCGGCGAGCGCGATGGCCTTTTCCTCATCGGTGTCGCGGCCGAGAATGAACCCGGAGATCTCCTGGTTCTTGGCCTTCTGCAATTCTTTCGCGCTGACCGGCTGAGTCTTCAGCCCGTCCAGGATGGACACCAGCGCTTTCTCGCCGTCTTCCGGCGAGTGGCCCGGGTTCATGATCGCGAAGGCCCAGAAAAGATTGGGATCCTCGGTGAAATCCCCGTATCCGGCCGTTTGCACGGCGATCTGGTCCTTGTATACGAGCGACTGATAGAGAAGGCTGCTTTCACCCCCGGTGAGAATGTTCGACGCAAGATCGAGCGCATAGGAATCCGGGGTGTAGCGGGCAGGAATTTTGTATCCGATGACGACGGCGGGCAGCGGAGTGTTGGTATAGGACTTCGCGACATCCCGCTCGGCAGTTTGCACGGGCTCAGGCGTATTGGGCCGCGGAATCGGTCCCGCGGACGCGGGGATGCCCTCGAAGTATTTTTTTGTCCATGCCAGCGCCTGTTCGGAATTGAAGTCGCCCACGACGACCAGCGTGGCGTTGTTCGGCTTGTAATACGTGTTGAAAAAGGCGCGCACGTCCTCGAGGGTGGCTTTGTCAAGATCCGCGATGCTGCCTATGGGAGTGTGGTGATATCCGTGAACGGTGAATGCAGCGGCACGAAGATCTTCTTCGATTGAACCGTAAGGCTGATTATCCACGCGAACGCGGCGTTCTTCCTCGACGACCTTGCGCTCCGATATGAAGTTTGCGTCGTTCACGTTGAGACTGCCCATGCGATCGGCTTCAAGCCACAGAACGCGCTCCAGGTACTGGCTCGGAAACGTTTCGAAGAAATTCGTGGAGTCATCGACCGTCTCAGCATTGTCAAACCCGCCGACGGCTTCGATGATGCGCGAATGCTCGTCCGGCCCCACGTGGGCCGATCCCTTAAACATTAGGTGCTCGAACAGATGCGCGAATCCCGTGTGGCCGGGACGTTCGTCTTTTCCTCCCACGTGATACCAGACCTGGAGATCGATGACCGGAACCTCGTGATTTTCGAGCAGGACCACCTGAAGACCGTTGGAGAGAGTGTGGGTCGTGAAATTCAGTTTTGGCGGACGATCCGAGGTTGACAGCTCCTGCGCCGCAAGCGGTGCGGTGAGAGATGCCGCGGTGCCGGTAGCGAGAAATATCGCCGCGGCCGACCAAATCCATTTCCTCGTGTTGGTCCTCATCATGAATCGCTCCGATCGGTCAGGGGAAGATGCGTGAACCGCCCAAATGGTGGAGCTCAACGCCCCAGTATTACGGGAGCCTGCGCGCGTGTCAAACAAACCTGAGAATTGGAGGGCGACTGCGTTTCCTCAGGCCCTCCTACTTGGACGCATTCCATCCATGAAAGGTAGCACTGGGCGGCTCCTGCCCGGCGAGCGTGTGGCGGGGGCGCCTGTTTGCCGATTCGCACGCGCAAGCAACACAAACTTGCGACGGCTGCGGCCGCTATGCTGCTATTGAAAATAGCCGTTCCAGTGAACCTAAGCCTGGCCGGGAGGTGCCCATGCGAAGCATCGGTGGAATCGTTGCACTGCTGGTCGGTGCGCTTGTCGGGCTGTTCGTGTACCGAAGTTATATCACTCAATCCCAGATGACCGGCGCGGCCACGCCGGCACAAACCATAAATGTCATCGGCATAAAAAATGATCTGCTGTCCATCGCCCAAGCCGAGCGCGCCTACCAGGCTGAGCACAGTTCGATCGCATCGCTGGACGAACTGGTATCGAGCGGCGAACTGAGCATGAAAAAGTCGGGCCGCGACGGTTATACCTACCAGATCGAACCTTCCGCGGAGGGCTTTCGCGTGATCGCGCACTGCCCTCCCGCTGTCGCGGGCTGTACGAGTTACGCCGTCGATCAGACGATGGAAGTCCGCGCCGAGCCCTGAGATCGCCTGCTCCAACTTTGCATTTCCACAACATCCTGCTGACATCGGGCACCTGGGCGTCCTGTCGCAGACTCGCTGTGCGATCGTGAATGCCGCATGACAGCTCGCGCGCGGCCGACGGCTCCTCACCCAGTTCGGGCGCGACAAGGGAACAAAAACCCTCTACAATCCTGCGGCGTGCACGATATTCAAACGGAATTCAAGGAGCGTGGTATGCGGAACCGAAATAACTACGTTGTGATTGCGTTCGCAGTGATGTTAGCAGTGGCACTCTCAGACCGCCCCGGGAGGGCGGCAGGCGAGACGATTCGCGTCGGCATGATTCCGGATGCCGGAGCCACTCAAGTCTCCGTGGATCAGAAGAAACCCCTAAGAGATTACCTCGCTGCGGCCATGGGCCAGCCGGTCGAGCTGATCATTCCGACAAACTACAACGCAACGGTCGAGGCGCTTGGCAATGGCTCGCTTGATTTCGCCTATCTTGGCGGCCTTACCTACCTGAAGGCGCATGAGCAATATGGGGTCACGCCTCTGGTACAAAGAGACAGCGACTTGCAGTTTCACTCGCTGTTCATCACGCAGGCGGGTTCATCCATTCAGAGTCTCGCCGATCTCAAGGGCAAGAACTTTGCTTTTGGCGACATCAATTCGACCAGCGGCCACCTGATGCCGTACCTCGCGCTGAAGAACGCCGGTGTCGATCCCAACAAGGATCTGAAATTCCGTTACAGCGGCAGCCACCCGGCAACCGCCAAGGCCGTTGAGGCTGGGGCGGCCGATGCCGGTGCGCTGGACGAGACAGTGTTTCGCCAGGTGACCGCGAACAAGGACGTGGACCCTGCAAAGGTCCGCGTGTTCTACACGACGCCGCCTTTTGTGGATTACGTCTGGGTGGGGCGCAAGGACGTGAATCCGGCGCTCGCCGAGAGATTCTCGCAGGCCTTCCTAAGCCTGCAGCAACCAAAGGACACGGCGATTCTGGACATTCTACGCGGCAACAAGTTTGTTCGCGCAGGTGATGCGGAATACCAGACACTGCGCTCGGTTGCACGTCA
>Ga0209624_10001769_pt1 | contig 16548 bp, 10 predicted proteins | sample JacPinW_OM2H0_O1_FD_188565 | JGI IMG/M metagenome (GOLD analysis project Ga0209624, IMG submission 188565) | Forest soil microbial communities from Algoma, Ontario, Canada - Jack Pine, Ontario site 1_JW_OM2H0_O1 (SPAdes) (version 2) | ecosystem: Environmental > Terrestrial > Soil > Boreal...
CACGAGCGACCAGAGCATGGGCCGGCCATTCGTCAGCTCCGAAGATTTCGATGCCGCCGACCTTTTGGGCGCCATCGAGGCGAGCAATTCGCGCACCAATCGCCTGGCCCGCCTCTACTTCTAGCGGTGGCTCAGTATCGGCGCCTGCATCGAGCACACCCGCGATGATCTTGCGATAGCCAGTGCAGCGGCACAGCACGCCACCGATCGCGTCCATTACATCGGTTTCGGTTGGCGCCGTATTGCGTTCCAGCAACGCCGTCGCCGCCACCAACATGCCCGGCGTGCAGATGCCACATTGGGCCGCGCCGTGGCGCAGGAATGCGGCGTTGAGCCGTTCGGAATGGCGAGAATATTTGCACAGTCCTTCGACGGTCACAACCTCGCGACCCTCTACCTGGCCCACCGCCGTCAGGCAGGCGCATATCGGTTCGCCGTCCAGGAGCACCGTGCAGGCGCCGCAATCGCCGGCGTCGCACCCTACCTTCGTCCCCGTATGGCCGAGCTCTTCGCGCAAGACCTTTGTCAGACGCGTCGTCGGTGCGGCCGAAACCTCGACCCTTCGGCGGTTCAAGCAAAAACCGATGGTGGACGACGTGTGCGAAGAGTTCACCTGGGCAAGCATCGTCAGGCCTCGGCGACGCTGGCGTCATCTAAACAGGAGTCCAAAGATCGTCTGATCAGCGTCAGCGCGGCCTCACGGCGATAGTCGGCGGTCCCTCTGAGGTCGTCGATTGGCGAAAGTAACTCAAGATGATCCGGTCTCGCAAGGGCCCCAAGACCGGGTCCGGCCACCGCTCCTGTTAAGTCGCGCTCCAAGGCACGGAGCCGTTGCGCCACCGCCGAGCAAGCCCCCACAGCCACACGGGCTTGTTTCACGGTCCCGTCAGGATGTATCTCGAGGATCGCGGCCACCATCGCGATTGAGATAACGAGATACCTTCGAACGCCGAGCTTCAGGAACGCGGAGGGACCCTCAATGGTGCGCGGCACCACAACCGCTGTTAGGATCTCGTCGGCGCGGATGAGCGTCTTGCGGTAGCTCGCAATAAAATCACGAAGCGGCAGGCGGCGATGTCCCTGCAAGGATGTGAGCTCGACCTCTGCGTCCAGGGCGAGCAGAGGCGGCACGCCGTCCGCGGCTGGGGAGGCGGTGCAGAGATTGCCTCCAACGGTGCCCATATTCTGAATTTGAATTGAGCCGACTTCACGCGCCGCAGCTCTTAGAGCGTCGAAGGAACGGGGCAACGAAGCCCCCGCAACCGTTCTCCAGGTAGTACAGGCGCCAATCCGAACTTCTTCGTTGCTGACGGTGATATCGGAAAGGCCGCCGAGACCCGAGATGTCGATAACCGGCCCGGTCACCGGCTTATCACCCAGAGCCGGGAAGAAGTCGGTACCGCCAGCGAGAATACGTCCGCCATGGGTTGCCAGGGCCTGCAAGACCTCGTCAACAGTTCGTGGGCGCAGATACATCGTCGCTCCTGTTGCTCCGTGGCCGTCCTTCACGCTCTTCTAGAAGGGCGTATGGGGCGTTTGTTTGTACTCAAACAATTTTCATCTGCCGGCGCCGACCTGTCAAGCAGGCTCAATGTTTCCGATCGTCTGGAGCACCACCGGTGAGCGGTGTGACGTAGAGCTGGCTCTGAAAGAAGCGTTGAGGGAAGGGGGAACCGCTACCGTTTCGAGCTCTCCCATGCCCACGAATCCGGTGGACTCAGCGGTGCCCCCGCCGCCACCTCTCACTGGCCACCGTCGAGCGCATCCACCGCCGATAAGGCGCCAATGCCCGACCCAATCATGGTGACATTGTCACGGGCGTGAACGCGCCGAACCTCGCAAAATCGTCCACTCTTCCGCCGGAGACTTGGTGGAACTAGCTTTGTTTTTGGACCTTACTTGGACCTTACGAGCTGGGCCGGGAGGACCGCGAGGGAACGGTCCCGCGCGGCAGATCAGTACTCAGCACGTGGCGGACCGCTCCAGACCGCCTGAAAATAGCTTCGGGTTCGTTTTTTAGTCTAGTGCTTCCAAGTTGGCCTGAATGGGTGGGGGTAGGCAGTGGCCGGGCGAATTCTAGCATGGCAACGCTCTTTGACAAGAATTCGGATGTGGCGGAACTGGCAGACGCGCATGATTCAGGTTCATCTGCCAGAAATGGCGTGGAGGTTCAAGTCCTCTCATCCGCACCAAGAATCGACGTTGTCCGAGAATCTTCGCCGAGTGAGGCCGAATCAACTAGTTGCCGTCCTAGCGGTCAATGGCGAGAGGCAAGACTCTCTGGAACAATTCATCGGCAAATTTCTGGTTCTCTTCAAAGAATGGGAAATGACCGGAGCTCTCAAACCAGACAAATTCCTTATGCGGAGCCTTGATCGTTTGATAGTAGGACCAAATCAGGGAGGGCCGGGCGTACGGGTCGTGTCTTCCCTCAAAAAAGAAAATCGGTACGCGGAAGTCAGACCCGAGTTGAGTGAGATCAACCTTCCTCGCTTGGGGGATCAGTATCTCAAGAGAAAGAAGCTGGCCACGAGGAAAACTGAAGTCGTCCACAAGAGAATATTCGGGAGCTGACACAAGGTCTGACAGAACGCTTCTAATGTTCATAAACGCCGCTCCGTTCGACGGCGGCCCGAGAAGTGCCGCTTGCCAATTCTCAGTGGTCTGCCCTTTCCTCAAATCCACATTTGTAGAGGGCGCATTGCTCTCCAAATCTCGCACGGCTCGTTGGTTATGGGTGCTGCGCGCTTCCTGCAACGCGTCCCGGTACCCGACCTCGTCGTTTTGCTTGGGGTTCACTACTTGCCCAACGCCAACATAAGCGTAAATAAGCTCTGGGTGTTCGTGTGCTAGCCATAGACCCAACAGACTTCCCCACGAGTGCCCCATAACAAAGATCTTTTTCCTTTGGAACCTGTGGCGAAGATAGCTCGCCACGTCGAGCGTGTCCTGTTCCATTTGTGGCACATGCATGGTTCTGCGCTGAAGGTCTTTGTCGTTCGAGGCGTAGGTCTTCCCGGCTCCCCGCTGATCCCATTCGACGACGGTGAAGCGGTTCTCCCAGGGCCCTTGAAACGAACGCGCCAACGGAATGAAAGCGATGCCAGGTCCACCATGGATGACCAGGAGAATCGGATTGTTCAGGTTCTGGCCCCGCACTTCGACCCACTCATCTATGCCTCCGATACGCACAGGATCGAGGCTGTTGATGCCCGTGGGCGACGTTATGGCCCGCTCTTCGACCACCTTATGTTGTAGATATTTTCTGTACAACAGGGCAAACGAGAACACCACAACGGCCAGACAGACGACCCCCATCCCGACCCATTTGAATATCCTTCTTATCACGAATCTCAACCCAGGGAAACTCCGCTTCTCTTGGTACGCGTATGCCCGCATCTTTGTTCCTTCGCTTCGACCGTTCTGCGCGAGTGTTCAACTGAAGGTGAGATGACCAGTTGGCGCATAAGTAGCGAGTTACTCATGGCCTGGAAATAGGTGACCTGGCCGCGCGTCTTCCTGGAAGAATGCCACAAACCGATACAGCCCGCACACCCGGCTCTCTAGTCGCCAAGGAGCGAGGTAACGGGGCGGCGGAAACGGGGCGTCGGTAAGATTGTGCCACGAACTGTGACAAGAATTGACGACACTTCTGGCGAGCATTCGCAGGCGCTCCTTTAGAATCAACGGGCGGACTGTCAGGTACTCTGGCATCCTACACCTCCTTGTTTGCGGTTGGAGCGAACGTTGACACTCAGTTCTAGCTAGTATATATTCTGGCCAGGACAGTATGAAGAAGCCGCCATCGCCCGAAAGCTTTCTACCGCTCAAGCCGCACTGGTTTCACGTGCTGTTGTCTTTGTCCGAGCAAGAGCAGCACGGTTACGCGATCATGCAAGACGTGCTGGAGAGAACAGACGGGAAGGTCCGGTTGTGGCCCCCAACACTCTATGGCACTATCAAGCGGCTGATCGAGGAGGACCTCATTGAACCTTCGGGGGCCAGGCCGGCGGCGGAGCTGGACGATTCGCGGCGCCGCTACTATCGCCTGACGAACCTCGGTCGTCGCGTTCTGGCGTCAGAATGCGCCCGGTTGGAAGATCTCATCAGGGCCGTCCACGCCAGGCGCGGCGTTCGGGAAAGGAAGGCGTGAATGCTAGAAGCGCGTTCGCTCACGAAATACTATAACCACACGCCCGCCGTCCGCGACGTCAGCTTTACGATCAAGCCCGGCGAGGTACTCGGATATCTTGGATCGAACGGAGCCGGGAAGAGCACCACTGTGAAGATGCTGACCGGCATGATCGATCCCTCCGCCGGCCAGATCTTTTATCAGGGACGAAGCGTACACGACGATCTCACCGCCTTCCAGCGCCGCATCGGCTATGTGCCCGAAGAAGCGCACCTCTACCCGCATCTCACCGGCAGTGAGTACCTGCAGTTGATCGGACGATTGCGTGGGATGCCGCGCCGGGTTCTGGAACCCAAGATGGACCAGTTTCTCCGGTTGTTCTCGCTCTGGGATGACCGCCACGCGGCCCTGTCATCGTATTCGAAGGGCATGCGCCAGAAAGTGCTGCTCTCGGCTGCGCTGCTTCACAATCCCGACGTTCTGATTCTGGACGAACCGTTTTCCGGTCTCGACGTGACATCCGCGCTGGCACTGCGGAGCCTGTTGCACATGCTCGCGGACCAGGGAAAGACGATCCTGTTCAGCTCGCACGTACTGGAGGTAGTGGAGAAGGTCTGCACCAAGGTCTTGATCCTTCGCAAGGGCGAAGTAGTGGCGTATGATTCCATCGATCACTTACAGGAGCTGATGAGCCAGACCGATCTCGAAGGCGTGTTCGCGCAGCTGACGGAAGTGCAAGATACCGATGCGCTGGCGGGCCAGCTTTTACAAGCCACCATAGGCGGAGAACCTCCCCACGATCCGCCGGCACCTGAGTTTCGCCTGTACCGGAGCCTTTATCGAACAGCGGCGCGCGCTTTGCCTGACGAATTTCAAAACCAATATGGCGAAGAATTGGAGCAAGTGACCGATACCGCCATCGAACCTATCTGGAGGCGTCAGGGTGCGCTCGGGTTAGCGCGTCTGCTGTTGGATATCGCGATTCGCGTTCCGGCTGAACATTTCGCGGAGTTCCGGCAGGATGTCCGCTACGGGTTGCGTACGCTGGCCGCCTCACCCGGCTTCACCGCTGTAGCGCTACTTTCTCTGAGTTTGGGCATCTGCATCGCGACCTGCGCGTTTAGCGAGATGAACGCCCTGACGCTGCGAACACTCCCCGGCGTTGAGAATCCCGGAAAACTGGTGGCGCTGCAGTCGCCGACTTCGTATCCCAACTACCGGCGCTATCGCGAACAAGGTGACCTGTTCTCTTCCACTATGTCGTACGCTGCCCCCGTGCCATTTGCCGTTTCGCTGGGCAATAAAACCGAACGGATTTGGGGGCATCTGGTTAGCGCCTCGTACTTCTCGACGCTTGAAACACGGCCCACGCTCGGCCGATTCTTTGACGCCAGCCAGGAGGTGCGCGGGCAATCGCCGGTAATTGTCGTGAGTTACCGCTTTTGGCACGATCAATTGGGGGCAGATCCGCTCGTAGTGGGCAAGACTCTGCGTATCAACGATCGGCATGCCACCGTGATTGGCGTGGCCGGTCATGATTTCTTGGGCGCATCTCCTTTTCTGTTTGCAGCGGACCTTTGGATGCCTACGCAGGCAGCCGCGGGCGTGGCGCCGGAATTATCCGGCAACGCGCTGGAACGGCGTGACCTGGCGATGTTTTTCGTGGTGGGGCGTTTGAAACCCGGCATCTCAATCCCACGCGCCGAAGCGGAATTGGATGCGGTGGACCAGCAATTCGAGCGGGACCGGGTTGGTGTGGATAGCACCGAGAAACATCGGCGAGTGCTGCTAGTGGAAGGAGGCAAGCTGTTTCCTCTTCGGAAACAGGATGTGCCGTTCTTCACTTCATTCTTGAGCGTTCTGGCTGGCTTAATTATGTTGATCGCTTGCGCCAATGTTGCGAACATGATGCTGGCGCGAGCCGCGGGCCGTCGTAGGGAGATCGCCGTGCGTCTGGCGCTGGGCGCAAGTCGCGCCCGGCTGATTCGGCAGTTGCTGACTGAAAGCCTGCTGCTGGCGATGGCTGCCGGCGTGACCGGATTCCTTGCGTCCCTCTGGCTGATGACCTCAAGCTCAAAGGTGCGAATGCCTTTTCCCATGCCCGTCTCATTCGACTTTCGACCCGATGGACACGTGCTGCTACTGACGCTTGCCCTTTCCTTATGCACCGGACTTCTCTTTGGCTTGGCGCCGGCTTTGCAGGCAACAGGCACCGATCTGGCGCCCGCGTTGAAGGAGGGCCGCGATGTGTTCTTGCGATCTCATCGCCGATTCATGTTTCGCAATGTGCTGATCATAGGACAAGTGGCCGCTTCGCTCACACTGTTGGTTCTCCTTGGCCTGCTGTCGCTTGGAATCCAAACAACCTTGGGCATTCAGGCGGGATTCAATCCCAAGAACCTGTTCTCCATTGCACTCGACCCGGTTCGCGATGGCTACTCGGGTGCCCAAGCGGCGTCCTTCTTCGACAAACTGCTCACCAGAGTGAAGGCTCTCCCCTCGGTTACGGCGGCCACTCTGACGGAGACTGTCCCGGTCTCGATGCCGGGCACCGGAGTTACGGTATCCACGCCTGCAGGTGGACAACGCGTGACCATTCGAGCCGTTCAACATGTTGTGGGGAAGGACTACTTCGACACCACCGGCATTCGCGTTGTTGTCGGCCGCGGCTTTCGCCGGCAGGACGAAGCGGAAAACTCCACCACTGTCATCGTCAGTGAAACTCTTGCCCGCGAGTTATGGGAAGGGAACGAGGCAGTGGGCCGACCGATTGAGATTCGAAATGGTGAGATCGTCGCGCCCAAGATTTTTCCCGGCTCGTTCGACTACCGTCAAGCCGTGGCAGGAGATAGCGTGCATAGTGTCGAAGTGGTGGGCGTTGCAGCCGATGTTGCCGAGGGCCTGATTGTCGGAAAGCCGCGGCCAGCCATCTATTTTCCATTGCGAACATCTGGCTACAGCCATCCCTCCTTGCAAGGAATCATTTTGATGGTGCGGGCGATGCCTGGTGCGGATGCGCTTGAGGCTGTGCGGCGTGAAATTGCGGCGCTGGACAACCGCGTCACTCCGTTCAATGCGCGGAGCATGGCGGATCAGATCGATCAATTTATGTCGCTGCTAAGAATGGCGGCCTGGGTGTATGGACTAGTCGGCGTATTTGGCTTAGTCCTGGCCTCGGTTGGTCTGGCCGGCGTCACGGCGTATTCGGTCGCTCAGCGGGCCCATGAAATAGGTATACGGATCGCACTGGGCGCGAAGAATCGCGATGTGCTCTCGCTCGTAATGAAAGACGGCTTGCTGCTGGTCATGGCTGGAACAACTATCGGAATGGGAGGCGCATGGGCGGGAGCGCGATTGCTCTCGGCCATGAACTCCAGTGTCGGCACGGTAACCAGCACCAGCACTTCAAATCCCATCGTGCTGATCGTCGCGCCACTGTTGTTGGCGGCGCTTGCCGGGATCGCGTGTTATCTTCCGGCGCGGAGATCAATGTCCTTCGATCCAGCCGTGGTGTTACGGCAGGAATAGGGCCGGTATGCGAGCTTGGCTGCGAGAAACTCACGGGCCCACCTTCGAACTGCTGCGCCATTTTCTGCGGCGGTTCTTCGACAGCGACCTCATCACCACTCCGGGTCAGATGATGGGCGTCTTGATCGCAGCGGTTCCATTTGTGTTTCAGTGGTTCTTACTGCTGTTTTATCCGCTGGCGCACAAATATGCCTGGCTCTCCGGGCTGCCGACGCCTAGCCCGTACCGCGAGGCTGTCCGGGCCGATGAACTGTGGCTGATCACTTTGATAATGTCGGCGATCGGACTGCTGAGTGCCATCAAATGGCAATCCTTATTCCCCGATCTGCGCGATTATCGCGCGCTGGCAGGCTTGCCGCTTCGCCCGGTGGAGATTTTCGGGGCCAAGCTGACTGCTCTTCTCTTAGTGGCCATTTCCGCGCTGGTGACGATTAATCTCTTGCCGAGCTTTGCTTTTCCGGCGGTTTCAAGCAGCCACTGGGCGCTCCAACAATCGCCCGGCGCGCGCGTGATGGCACACGCCATTGCATCTCTAGCGGCGTCATCCTTCTTTTTCTTTGGACTGGTAGCGCTGCAGGGCCTCCTTCTCAACATCCTGCGACCCCGAGCTATTGGACACGTGACGGGCTCGTTGCAGGGCACCCTGGTGGCCGTGATGCTGGCACTGATGGTCATGAGCTTTTCGATTCAGCCTCAAATTACAAGCGTAGTCCTACGGCCGGAATGGGCGCGGTGGTTGCCGCCGGTGTGGTTTCTTGGGCTATATCAAAGCCTTTCTGGCGATACCGATCCGATGATGCGGTTGCTGGCCATTCGTGCTGAAGTCGCTCTGGCGAGCGCAGTGGTATTGGCATTCCTGAGCTACCTCATCAGCTATCAACGGCATCGGACCTTGATGGTAGAGGGGATCGCGGGAAAGTCCGCGAGGGCACGGCGTTTCAGCAGCCGGCTTCCCGGTTGGATCTCACACGGTCCGCGCCAACAGGCCATCCTCGCGTTCATGCTGCAGACGCTCGGGCGCAGCAATCGTCACCGAATGATCTTGATGGGATACGCTGGCGTTGGCTTCGCCATTGCCTTGACTGGCATCGCGGTTCTGCATGATGCGGCTGCGGATTTCGTCTACTATCACATCGTCGCGCTGCTGTTTTTGTTGATCGGCGCGCGGCATCTATTTTCCCTTCCGACGGAGTTGAAGGCGAACTGGATTTTTCAGATCACGGAAGACGAGGGACGCGCCGACTGGTTACGCGCCGTGGATAGATTCGTTTTTCTATGGGGTGGGTCACTATTGCTGCTCATTCCCTTGCCGGTCGAAATCCTGCTGCTTGGTCTGCGCGGAATAGGGGAGGCCACGTTGTTCGGCGTGCTTGGGCTCGTCGCCTTCGAGTGCGCCTTCTCGCCTTCTCTTGGGTGTGGGGATAAACTGCCTTTTACATGCTCGCAGTTGCCGAGCAAAATGCCCATTTGGATGATTCTGGCCTTTATTGGCTTATTCGGCGTGTTGTCCATGCTGCACACGCTGTTGCTCGCGGCTCTCTACAATGCCGCGCTATTTGCGACCCTGATTAGCTTGCTGCTGGTGGCCTGGTGGCGAATCCGCAGCGCGCGCCGGCAAAGCTGGGCCGAACTCCGCCTCAAATATGAGGAAGCGCCTGCACCAGCGGTCTACGGACTGAACCTGCTGAAATAGCCAGAATCTCTATTTGCTCCCATTGAGTGTTTTCGCGCTGTCATCTGACCGCATAGTTGGCATTGCTGACTTGTGCTCTTTATGGTCTCTCCTCGGGGGACACCCAAAACCAGCCATCGGTGGACGCCTGAAAACCGGCCAACGAGATAGCTGATCCAGGACATTGACGTGACGGAGGGTTTACCCTCTGGCGGTGAATGTCTTGAGCGAAGAGAAGAAACAGCAAGTCCTTGGTTTAGGTCGGCTTGGGTAGCCGAAGCCGTTGCCGACGGCACTCGAAAAGAATACATGGAATCGGTTGCGACCGTTCCGCTACTCATCGTCGACGACTTTTGGCATGCGCAAACTCCCGCACACGGCCGCGGAGGATCTGCTGAAATCATCATGCGCCGCTACGAACGCTTCAGCACGCTGCTCACATCCAATCGTCCCGTAGAGGACTGGGGAAAGTTAACTTGGCGATGTCGCCGCGGTCAGCGCGATGCTCGACCGTCTGCTCCACCATGGCCACGTGCTGAAGTGCGGTCCGCGCACATGGCGCACGAAGACCGCAGCGGCATCGTGAGGAAGCTTGGCCTTACTCAACAACGAGGGCTCTGCACTCGCTAGCCGGCTGGATTCGCTGGAAAGCGAGTCCACAGCGTGATAGGCTCCTCACATCACTCCTCTCTTAGCGCCACTAGCGGCTCGACGCGAGTGGCGCGACGTGCGGGCAGCCAGCACGCCACCAGCGCCACCGCGATCCACACGCCTACCGCCGACGACCAGGTGACCGCGTCCGTCGGGCTCACGCCTTGCAGGAGGGTCGTGAGCAGGCGCGACGCCAGCGCGGAAATGAGCAGGCCGATCGCGATACCAGCCATCGTCACACGGAGACCTTGCGCGATTACCAATTGGACCACCTCGCGCGGGCGCGCGCCAAGAGCCACGCGGATGCCGATTTCGCGGGTGCGCGCCGTCACGTGGTACGCCAGCACGCCGTACATTCCGACCGCCGCTAGCACTAGCGCGAGCGCCCCGAGGATCCCGAGCACCCACAGCTCGAAGCGCGCCTGCCAGAACGACGCGTCGACCGAATCGCTGAGACGGCGGACGCCGTAGGTGCGGAAATCCGGGTCGGCGGAGACCAGCGTTTGGCGTACGCGCTCCACCACCAAACCGGGGTCGCCGGCTGTCTCCACCACCAGGAACACGATGCCACCTTCGTAGGCTTGCGAGAACGGCAGATATACGTGCGGCAGCGTGACCTCGTTCATAGAGCGAATTTTGGAATCGCGCGCCACGCCCACCACCTGGAGGGTCCGGGGGTGATCGCAGCCGACCTGGAACGTGCGGCCGACGGCCGCCTGGTTGGGCCATAGCCTGCGCGCCAGCGTCTGATTCACGATGGCGACCGGCGGGCCCTCCGCTTTGTCTGTGCTCGCGAAGTCGCGCCCTTCGAGCAGGGGAATTCGCAGCGTACCGAGAAAGCCTCGATCGATCGTCGTGCTGGTGGCCGGCGTGGGACGGTCTCCTTCACGCGCGGCGCACGTACCCGCAATGCCCGCAGCGTACATCGGCAACCGCGTGGTGAGCGACGCGCTGCCGACGCCGGGGAGCGCGCGCAGGCGAGCGAGCAACTGATCGTAAAAAACGCGGCCTAACGTTGGTGTGAACTGCGGGGCCGGTACGAAGGCCGGGGCGTATAGGCAATTCGCGCTGGCGAAGCCGGGATCGAGATTGTGGAGGCGGACGATAAGACGCACGAACAGGCCGGCCGTCAGCAGCAGCACCAGCGAAAGAGCGATCTGGCCAGTGAGCATCGCGAGGCGTAGCCGCAGCCGTCCGCCGGCAATGTTCGTGCCCTTAAGCACGGCCGCCAGGTCGCCGCGGCTAGATTGTAGGGCGGGAAGGAGCCCGAACAACAGCGCGGTGAGCAGCGCGACGGAGCCCGTGTAGAGGAGCACGCGAAAATCGAGCGGCAGATCGATGCGGAACGTTTCGCCGAACGGGAGCATGGGAAGCGCCTCCACCAACAGGCGGTTGGTGGCATACCCGACGAACACGGCGGCCGCCCCGCCGAGGACGCCCAGCGCCAGATTTTCGGTCATCAACTGGCGCAACACGCGCGCCCGGCCGGCACCCAGCGCGAAACGTACGGCAATCTCACGCTGCCGCCCCATGCCGCGCGCCACCAACAGATTCCCGACATTCATGCAGGCGATGAGAAGTACCAGCGCCACGACGATCATCAGCAGAATTACTGCCGGCATTGCCTGGCGGCGGCCCACCGGATCGGGAATCCCGCGCACCAGTTCGAGCACGAGGGGCGCCCCGGCATCTTTTGCCATGTCGGGATTCTCGCCGTGGATTAGTGTCGCGATGGCGTTTAACTCGGCGGCAGCCTGCGACACTCCAACGCCGCGTTTCAGACATCCGAATACCATTCCGCGGCGGTTGTCGGCGTCCTTGCCGGCCCAATAGCGGAACGGCACCCAAAGGTCGATGCGTAGCGGCGCGTAGATACCGGCAAACTCCGGCGGCGCGACCCCGACCACCGTATACGCGTGCGATTCCGAGCGGATGATCTTGCCGAGTACGCCGGGGTCCCCATGAAACAGCTGTTGCCACGCATGATAGCTGATGACGGCCACGGGCTCATCCTCGCGCGTGAACCATCGGCCCATGACGGTACGCGCGCCGAGCACCGTGGCGTAATTGGCCGAGACTGGCTCGGCGCCGATCAACATGGCGTTGCCTTCGAAGCTGAGGTCGGACTCTTCCGGCTCCGAGATTGCCAGCCCCTCGATCGACTGGTTGCGGTCACGGAGGGCGCGATATTCGGGATAAGGAAACAGGGGACTGCCTCCGCGGCTAAGCACCGCCACGCGGTCGGCGTTGCCCACCGGCAGGGGGCGGAGATAGATGGAATCAAGCAGGCTGAAGATGGAGGCGTTCACGCCGATGCCGAGCGCCAGGCAGAGGAGCGCCAGGAGGGTGAAGGCGGGCGATTTGCGCAGGAGACGAATGGCGAGCCCGAGGTCATGCATGAGGGTTAAGACACCGCGCGGCGGGCGATTGTTCCGTTAGGACAGGCTGATGCGACGGCTCTGCCCTCGCGCTCCCGGGATTTACCGCTTTTTCGCCAGAATGACTCGGGTTGGGGCGGCTGGCGCCGCCCCGCTATTCCGGCCCGGCCGCTGAGTCGGCGCTCCGCATCCCTGCGTTGCCGTATCATCCGCCCAGGAGAGGTCAGTATAAACCGGCTGGGGGCTCATCCGCGAAAAAATGTTTGCCCGAGAGACCCTTCCCAGGGCATAAATACTTTTGTTCTGGTTCTGCTCCGTTGGCCGGTTTTGAAATGTCTGCCATTGGCCGGTTTTCAGACGTCCACCGAGGCTCTAAACGGCATTCGACAAAGCTGGCCGAATTAGGCCCGTGAATCGGCTTGTGCCAGCCGATTCTGGGTCGATCATTGCTCAACCGGAAGTTGAGCTGGGCGATGCACGGTCAGGGATACCGCCCGAAGAGTCCCGATATCGGAAAGTGGCAACCGAGGTTGCCGATCAGTCCCCCCCCGCGGCAACTCAGAACCTGTGTCTAGTCGGCAAGTGTTGACCTATGCAAGACAGAGTCTATGGCCAGCACCGGCGTAAACGCCGGCCCTCGCAAAATCGTCTGCTCTTCCGCCGGAGACTTGGCGGAACTAGCTTTGTTTTTGGACCTTATTTGGACCTTACGCCCTGGACCGGAAGGGACCCCAAGGGAACGGCCCCGCGCGGAAAATCAGCTAATTAGCATGCTGCGGACCGCTCTGGACCGCCTATAATTAGTTTCAGGTTCTAGTTCTCGCCCAAAGGGCATTTACCCGGATGAAGTTCTGATGGAGCGGGGAACTCAAGTCAATCACAAATGGATCGCCATCGCTCTGAGCGAGAGAGCCGGCCTTACCGAGAACGATCATGAAACGTTGATGACAGCCAAAAGCCCACTCCGGAACGGCGGTGGTCTTAGCATCTCCTCGGGACTGGAGAATAAAAACAACAAGCATGCCCGCTCAGCGGCCGCGCAAGACGCGGCGTTTCCGCCTGGAGATTGCCGCTTTTCATTTCGGTGTTCAGCGTTCCTCGTTTGCGAATCGGGTCCGATCTGCTCTCATGATAGCCTCATGACGGAGTGGCATTTGAGTCCTTTTCGTCCTTCTGGTCCTTCGAGAAATCAATAAGTTACTTTGTGGAAATGCCGGTACCGGTCACGAGCCCCGCCCGGCTCACCAAGTTTTCAATAGGTTGCGGATTTGGATAACCTTCACTGTGCCCAATTTGTGCCCGACTTCCCCCTTTTCGCGTCCACGTCCTGCTCCTTTTGATCCTTGCGCTGGGCTTCGAAGAACTCATCCATCCGGGATGCGGCGAGTTTCATATCTTTCTCAGAAACGATGTCATATCGGCGGTAGACTGCTTCGGTCCTGTGGCCAGTAATTCCCATCGCGACGTTACGGGGCATGCCGGCGCGTTCCATGTTGCGAACGGCGGAACGCCGCAGGTCATGGAACTTGAGACCCGGTACGCGTTCGAGATTTGCCTATCACTTTCGATAAGCTGATGTGAAGGTAATCTAGGCGTTGGGTGGAGTTGCCTCAGCGGCGGACCCGCTGGGCCGGAAATAGACATAAGCGACACGTTTGTCGACCGCTTGTAAAGCGGAGGTAGTTGCCCGTATTGCGTCGTCCAAAGGAATCGAAAGGTCCGATCGAAGGCGCAGGGTAAGCGCTATCAAAATTGCCTGAGGCCCCAGATGCATCGTGGCGATCTCATCGACCTGAACGATGCTAGGGTCGGCGGTCAACACCCGGTGCAACTCTTCCATGACGGGGCCTGCGACCGCCTCGCCAGCTATAAGACTCCGCGTCTCATTGCCGAGTACGGCCGAAACCCCCACCAGTAGTACACCAATCGCTACCGACGCGGCCCCGTCCGCCCAGCCGATATGCAAGAAACTGGATGCGATTACCCCCAGCGCAGCTATGGAGATGCCTATGACTGCCGAGGAATCCTCCAGAAGTGTTCCGTAAAGACTCGGATCTTTGGACGCCTTGATGAAGCTCCATAGGGGGACGTCTCGGCCCCGGATCACCCGTTTGTATTCCCGGAAGCCGACGGCAAATGACCAACCTTCGAATAATGCGGATACCAGCAGTACCCCCAGGTTGATCGCAGGGGACACAATAGGTTGGGGGCTGAGAATACGGTGCACGCCCTGAAAAAGGGCCCCGACGCCTCCTAAGAAAAAGATGAATAAGGCAACGACGAAGGACCAGAAATAGGTTTCCATGCCATACCCCAAAGGATGGGTTCGGTCCGGGGGTTTGCGCGCGCGATATTGACCGGTCAGAAGAAGGAGTTGGTCAGCCGAGTCTACGAGCGAGTGAATCGCCTCGGTAAACATAGCGCTCGATCCAGAAAGGGCAGCGGCTCCGAACTTCGCGGACGCGACAGCCAAGTCGCCGGCCAGAGCAGCGTAGACAACGCGGGCGGAAGGACTGGCCAAATGAACAGACTCCTTAATCGGTTATTCAGATACTGGCAGACCGCTGCAATACGGACGCAAGCAGCCGATTCTGTCCACAGTTTTTCTCGTCGCGCGTCCCATCTGTCATCTCAGGCGTCAATCAAAAAGATCGAGCTCTCAAATCGGGTACGTGCCTAGCAAATTGTGGACGCAGCTGACCGCCAGAGCCCCGTCGCCGATTGCAAAAGCCACCCGCTTGGTAGTACCGCTGCGGCAATCGCCACTGGCAAATACTCCCGGTAAGCTCGTTTCGAGTGCCTCGGGTAATCGCTGTTCCTTCCAGCTTTCTAACTTTCCGACGGCCGAACCCGTCAACGCAAAACCCTTGTCGTCGCGAGCCAGCTCGGCCGGTAGGAAATCCGTTCTCGGCCTGGCGCCGATGAAGATAAAAACACCCGTTGTCTCCTCGCGGGCAACGTTTCCATCGTCGTCGCGCAAGTGAACAGCTCCGATGTGTTCCGTGCCCTCGATGGCTGTTACTTGGGTATGGTAGCGAACCTCGATGTCCGGATTTGCCGCCACCCGATCACAGAGATACGAGGACATGCTCTTGCGCAAATCACCGCCCCGCACCACGAGGGTAACTTTTCGCGCGTACTGCGTGAGGAACATCGCCGCTTGCCCGGCTGAATTGCCCGCGCCGATCACATGCACCGGCCAGTTCTTGCACATCCGTGCCTCGACCGCCGTGGCGTTGTAGTAGACGCCGGAAGTGAGCAAGTCATTCGATCCTTCCACGTCGAGCAAGCGGTAGGAAACACCCGTGGCGATGATCACCGTTTTGCTGATAGCAACGTCGCCCTCGCTAGTACGCACTTGGTATAGACCGTTGTCACGCTTCAATTCCGTCACATGGCAGGGTGCAACGAACTCCGCGCCGAACTTGAGCGCCTGCAAATAGGAGAGTTGCGCTAGTTCGCGCCCCGTCACGCCATTGGGGAAGCCCGCGTAGTTTTCGATCTTCGAGCTGGAACCGGCCTGTCCGCCTGGCCCGAGTCCGTCGAGCACGAGCGTCGAGAGACCTTCGGAGGCCGCGCAAATGGCCGCGCCTAATCCCGACGGTCCGGATCCGAGAACGAGAACATCATATGTTTTCTCAGGGAGACGGTGACGTACGCCGATGTTTTCCGCCAGTTGCGTCAAGTCGGGAGATTGGAAGAGCAGCTTCTTTCCGTAGGTGATGATCGGATAGTGGAGGTCATCGCCAGCGATTTCCCGGATTCGCTTGGCGTTTTCTTCCTCCGCGATATTCATCCAGTGATGCGGCACGCCGTTGCGAAAGAGGAATTCGACGGTTTCCAGCGTCTGCTTGTCGTCCTTAGGCCCGTATACACGCAGCCCCTGGAAATCCGTCGCCATCAGCAACTCGCGCCGGCGCTGAAAGGCTCGCCAAATACGCGCGCCCAACGTCGGCTGGCGCACCAACATCTCACGGACTTTATCGGGCCGGATGCGGATAGCTTCCACCTGGCTGATAGCCTGGCAGGAGGCGGCCGCGCGTCGCCCGGTAAACAAATCAATGTCACCCGTGAATTGCCCACCCCGGTGGCGAGTCAAATAGGTGGGCTCATCCGTCGAGACATCAATGATGCTAGTCTCGCCCGAGAGGATCACGTAGCAGTCCAACGGCTGGGCACCGGCACGG
>Ga0209624_10001771_pt1 | contig 16534 bp, 16 predicted proteins | sample JacPinW_OM2H0_O1_FD_188565 | JGI IMG/M metagenome (GOLD analysis project Ga0209624, IMG submission 188565) | Forest soil microbial communities from Algoma, Ontario, Canada - Jack Pine, Ontario site 1_JW_OM2H0_O1 (SPAdes) (version 2) | ecosystem: Environmental > Terrestrial > Soil > Boreal...
TTCATGGAGACGACGACTACGTTGCGATGGGCGAGGAACTGGCCGTCCTGGCGGGGTTCGGAGGTGCCGCCACTGTTGAAGCCTCCACCATAGATCCAGACCATGACGGGGAGGCTGGCGGGTTTGGCGCCGGCGGGGGCCCACACGTTGAGGGTGAGGCAGTCTTCGCTGGGGCCGGGATCGTGAAAGACCATGTCGGGATAGCCGGAGGTCTGGATGCAGTGGTTGCCGAAGTCCTGCGCGGAGAAGACGCCCTTCCACTTCGCCGCGGGTTGCGGAGGCTGCCAGCGGAGGTTGCCGACGGGGGGCGCGGCGAAGGGAATGCCTTTGAAGGCGATGACCTTCTGGTCGGCGGTGAGGAGGCCTTCGACTTTCCCTTTATCTGTTTTTACTCGTAGAGGATTGGCCGCGTGTGCGCCGGTGACAGATAGAAGGACGGCAGCATAGGTGAGAAAGGGTGCTGACGAAAGGAATTTCAATGGGCCCAAATTCATGAATTCTCTCCAAAGCCAACTTATCATGGCGCATGCTGAGTGAGGTTGTGGCGCAGCACCGTCCATGTGCGAGCGGCCAACTTGCGTCGGCGGTTGCAATCCCCCTCGACAAACGACCAGCCCAGCTATATCCTCGTCTCGAAAAGGCAGGACTTCAAACCCAGCGACTATCTTCATCTCGAAAGAGGCAAGATGACACGCTTAGCGAAACTCCTTCTGATGATGGCCGTTGCTCTCGGAACGGCCTCCGTTGCACCTTCCCCCGCAAGCGCGGCCTTCCAACCCGGATACGGTCAACCCCAGCGGATCACCTGCTCCTCCAACAACGGGAAACGAAACTGGTGCGCCATAGGCAACACCCGCGATGTCCAGCTCGTCCGCCAGATCAGCGGCTCGCCGTGCGTCCGCGGTGACACCTGGGGCCTCGACCAGCGTGGCCTGTGGGTCGACCGTGGCTGCCGAGCCGAGTTCATGATCGGTCGTCCGGCTCCCCCACCGCCGCGGTCGACGATTGTCACCTGCTCCTCCAACAACGGGAAACGAAACTGGTGCGCCATTGGCAACAGTCGCGATGTTCAGCTCGTCCGCCAGATCAGCGGCTCGCCCTGCGTCCGCGGCAACACCTGGGGTCTTGACCAACGCGGCCTGTGGGTCGACCGCGGCTGCCGCGCTGACTTCCGCGTCCGCTAAACCAGCTACCGCAGTAGCCACTTGCCGCAAAGTGGCTACTGCCGCATTTAACAACCTGGCCCGCCGGAGAATCCGACCCTCTATACTTCCTCCAGAGCCATGAACATCACTCGACGCCGCGGAGCCATTGCCTTCTTCATCACCCTCGGCGCACTCACCGTCGGCCTTGCCGTCACACTCAATATCGGCTGGATCCTTCTGAACAAGCGCGCCGTCGCCCTCGCCGTCTTTGGCGTCATCCTGTTTGCCGCTCTCATCGCCGGCGTCGTTCTCAACACCGTCTTCCTGATTCGCGAGATCCGCCGCAACGAGCGTCAGGACTCCTTCCTCAACGCCGTCACTCACGAACTCAAAACCCCCATCGCCAGCATCCGCCTGTACCTCGAAACCCTCCAGCGCCGGGCGACGACCGAAGAACAGAAGCAAGAGTTCTACGCCATCATGCTCTCCGACTCCGACCGTCTCCTCGCCACCGTTGAGCAGGTTCTGAAGGCTGGCCAGCTCGGCCAGCGCCACCGCCAGCAGAACCGCACACTCATCAACCTGGAGTCCCTCGTTGCCGACTGCGTCGCGATTACCCTCAAGCGTTACGATCTCCCCGCGGGCAGCATCTTCCTTGAGCCCACTCCAGGCGCCGTCCGCCTCCACACTCTGGGCATCGCGGAAGACCTTCGCACCGCCGTCATCAACGTGCTCGACAACGCCGTTAAATATTCCCCAGACGGCGTCCACGTCCGCTGCTCCCTCGCCATTACTCACTATACCGAGGTCGCCCTCCGCGTTACCGACACTGGCGTTGGCCTCCCGGCTAACCAGTTCAAACGCATCTTTACCCGCTTCTATCGGGTTCCCGGCCGTGCGATGGCCAAGATCAAGGGCACCGGCCTCGGTCTCTTTCTAGTCCGCAACATCGCCCGCCAGCACGGGGGAGACGCCGCTGCTACGAGTCCCGGCCCCAACCTCGGCACGACCATCACCATCACGCTTCCACTCGCCAACGCCACCAGGAGCTCCACCACAACGCAGTAGTCCCACGGGGAGTGACAGATGCAGATCGAGCAACTCTACGACTTCATTCGGGCGCGCAGACTTGCGGTCATCTCAACGACATCGCCCGGCGGCGATCCTCAATCTGCCCTGGTTGGCGTCGCTGTATCTCCGGAGTTACATATCGTTTTTGATACCGTAAAATCCTCGCGAAAGTACACCAATCTGAAGGCGGACCCACGCATTTCGCTAGTCACGGGCTGGGACGGGGAGATCACGGTGCAGTATGAAGGAGTTGCGGTCGAGCCCGAAGGAGAGGCCCTCCATCAAGCGCAGAGCCTCTACTTCAAAACCTGGCCCGATGGAATCGAACACCAGCAATGGCCCGCCATCACATGGTTTCTCATCGTCCCGAGATGGATTCGCTACAGTGACTTCGGCTCCGGACGCATCGAAGAGAATAATTTCTCTCCAACAACTTTGACATCGGGCCCATCGAAGCCATCTACTCGACAATAACCATGTACCTTCTTTGGAAATACTTCGCCCTGGGCTTCAGCGCACTTCTTCCGCTCATCAATCCCCTCGGCTCCGCGCTCGTCTTCCTCGGCCTCGTCGGGCGCGCGCCCATCGACACTTACCGCTCCCTCGCTCGCAATATCGCCATCAATACCGTCGTCTTCTTCGCTGTCATCGAACTTGTCGGCTCGTCTCTCCTTGGCTTCTTCGGCATCTCTTTGCCCATCATGCAAGTCTCCGGCGGAATCGTCATCGCCATGATCGGCTGGTCGCTCCTGAATCAGAAGGAGAGCGCACCCAGCCCAGAGAAGACCGAGGCAGCAGTTCCCGCCGTAACCAAAGCTGAGATCGCCGAACTGCAGGATAAGGCTTTCTATCCCTTCACCTTTCCGATTACCGCCGGTCCCGGCTGCATCGTGGTCATGCTTACGTTGAGCGTTCACGCCACGCAACCGACGGTGAGCGAGACCGTCCTCGCACATGTGGGTCTGTTCATCGCCGCAATTGTGCTCAGCGGATCTATCTACCTCTGCTATGCATACGCCCCGCGGATCGCTCGCACCATCTCTCCCTCAACCGCCCACGGCATTCTGCGTGTTGTAGCCTTCATCCTGTTCTGCATCGGTGTTCAAATAGCATGGAATGGTGTAAGCGAACTTCTCAAACCTCTGCTACAGCACTAGAAAAATAAGTAGCCAGTAACGTCACAAATACCATCGGTAAGAATCCTCCGAGTTCTCATGACTGAACCCACCGCGCCCCTTATCGTCGTCGTCGAAGATGAAGACCACATTGCCCAGGGCCTCCTCTTCAATCTTCAGGCAGAGGGCTACCGCACCCACCACGAGTCGGACGGTGACGCCGCCCTCGCCTACCTTCTCAATCCGAAAGAAAACATCGCCGCCGTGGTTCTCGACTGCATGCTCCCCGGGGCCGACGGCTTCACCATCGTCCGCGCCCTTCGCGAGGCCCAGCGCTATACCCCGGTTCTTATGCTCACCGCTCGCTCTCGCCCCGAAGACGTCCTCGAAGGCATCGAAGCCGGAGCCGACGACTACCTCGCCAAGCCGTTTGATCTCAACATCCTTTTCGTCCGCCTCAAATCCCTCCTTCGCCGCACCGCGTGGCAAGGTGTTTCGACGGATTCGAACGTCTCGCGGGACACGTTGCAGCAATCGACGCCGGATAGCGGCTCTCTGCACACCACCGGCCCAAAGGACGAATACGCCTTCAATCACCGCACAATCCGCTTCGACACATTGGAGCTTATCGCCCCCAACCGCATCACCCACCTCACCCTGATGGAAGCCGACCTCCTCCGCTACCTTACCGACCGGGAGGGCAAGATCGTCTCCCGCAAGGACATCCTCGAGGAGGTCTGGCGCGTTCATGAGGATACCGACACCCGCGCCATCGACAACTTCATTGTCCGCCTTCGCCGCTACATCGAAGACGACCCGGCCGCTCCCAACCACCTGGTCACCGTGCGCGGCATAGGCTACCGTTTCCTGGCCAATCCCTGACGCGTCCTGCTCCTGCTGTAGCACGGTGCTTTGTCTTTTGTTTTTGCCGTTCCCCAACCCTGAACCGCGAAGAAGCCTACTCCCACTCAATTGTTCCCGGCGGCTTCGACGTGATGTCGTACACCACTCGATTGATCCCCCGCACCTCGCTCACAATTCGGCTCGAGATCGTTCTCAGCACCTCATATGGCAGCGGAGCCCAATCCGCCGTCATTCCATCATCGCTCTCCACCGCCCGCACCGCGCACGTATTCGCATAGGTCCGCTGATCGCCCATCACGCCGACAGACTTCACCGGCAACAGTACCGCGAAGCTTTGCCAAACCTTGCGATACAAGCCAGCTTTCTTAATCTCATCGACCACAATCTGGTCGGCCTCTTGCAGAATCGCGACCCGCTCCGCCGTTACCTCACCCAGAATTCTTACCGCTAAACCCGGTCCAGGGAATGGCTGGCGCTCGATGATGTCCTCGGGCATTCCAAGGTCTCGTCCAATCCGCCGCACTTCATCCTTGAAAAGATCCCGCAGCGGCTCAATCAGCTTCAGTTTCATATCCGCCGGCAGCCCACCTACGTTGTGGTGGCTCTTGATCGTATGCGACGGCCCGTGCACGCTGCTCGATTCGATCACGTCCGGATACAGCGTCCCCTGCACCAGCCAAGCGACTTCTTCGCCAACATGTTTTTCGGCTTCAAAGATCTTCTTCGCTTCATCGTCGAAGACAGCGATAAACTCATTCCCAATCACTTTCCGCTTCTGCTCCGGATCGGTTACTCCCGCGAGCTTCGCCAGAAACCTTGCGCTGGCGTCCACGGCGACGACGTTCAGCCCGAGTTCCTCACGCATGGTCTTCTGCACCTTGGCGAACTCATCCTTGCGAAGCACGCCGTTGTTCACAAAGATGCAAGTTAGGCGTTCGGCGATCGCCTTTGCCACCAGCACTGCCGCCACCGACGAGTCCACGCCACCGCTCAACCCGCAGATCGCATGCCCGTCTCCAACCTGCGCCTTCAGCCGTTCCACCGTCGACTGGATAAAATGCTCCGGCGTCCAATCCTGCTTTGCGCCGCAGATATCCAGGCAGAAGTTTTTCAGCAACTCCATCCCCTGCCGCGTATGCGCCACCTCGGGATGAAACTGCACCGCCCAAATCTTCCTTGACTCATCCGCAATCCCCGCTACTGCGTTCGAAGTCTTGGCCGTAAGCCCAAAACCATCTGGCAACGCTTCAGCATGATCCCCATGAGACATCCAGACATCCAACGTCCCCGGCAAGCCGCGAAACAGTGGCGTCTCCGCCACAATCGTCACTTCGGCATGCCCATACTCTCGCGCTGCCGCGCCCACCACTTTTCCCCCCAGATGATGCACGATGAACTGCAGCCCATAGCAGATCCCCAGCACCGGCACATCCAACTCCAGCACGCCTTTATCCGCTGCCGGAGCATCCGCGTCATATACGGAGCACGGCCCACCCGACAAAATCACACCCTTCGGATTGAGCGCCTTCACCTGCTCCAGCGGAGCGGTACAAGGCAGCACAACCGAAAACACATTGAACTCGCGAATACGCCGCGCAATCAGCTGCGTATACTGCGATCCAAAATCCAGAATGACAATCGTTGAGGTATCCACCTACCCAGTGTAAATCCGACCACCGCCAAGACCGATTTAGCTAGGGTCCTTATGCCGCGTACTCTGAACACCTGTCACCACGCCGATACCCAGCATAATCAGCGCGATCGCAATAATGTAGTGCTGCGGAATATGCATCAGGTGCGCCAGATAGGCCACTCCGGCGATCAAAATCAGATAGCCAACCGCATAAATCCCAAATGACATGGTCGTTCTCCGAACTAGAATTCAGCGCCTGTGAACATAAGATGCAGAATTTAGCCTACCCGCGAAGTAAATGTTCGTCGCTCTCATACGCCCGCCAGAGCTGCAGATAAGCTACCTGCCGCGCCACATGGAAAAAATCCGACGCGACAAAATAGAACGCCGTCACAGACAGCCACCACCAGAACAAAAACTCGGGCGTGGTCACGCTCTCGAACGGCAGGGGACTTGCCGAGAACACCATCGCGAGCACGATCAGGGCGATCTTCACGATCCCCATCACCAGGTTGATCTCCACCAGCTTCGACTTCAACGGGCCCACTCGAAACGCCGCCGCCAAACTTCCTCTTACGCCCAACCCCCGCAACATGGCCAGCAGCGGAGCTACCGCCAGCGCCCAACTCACTACCGCCCATAGCGTAAACAGCCCCAGCGTACCTACGATCACCAGCGCAAAGTAGCCCACCAGATTCGGTTCGGTTCCCGCGGTAATTGGTCCCGTCACCGTCACGCCTGCGGCCCACTGCATACACGAGAACCAAATCCAAAAGCTCCCCAGCAGAGCTATCACCCGCACCGCCTGCAGTACGATCAGCGTCCCCAGCCGCGCGTGCAGCCGCCCATCTACCTGCCGCATCACCACCGTCCGGCCCACGGCCGAGACCACCACCCAAACCACTACCAGCAGCGGCGCCAACCATAACGCCACATTCAACACTGGCGGCAGGAGCGCCATTATCGCTTTCATCAGCGTCCCTGCGGCCCCTATTGGGTCCAGCACAGTCATACTCCGCAGCGCGGCGTAGTCCACCGGGGTCTCGTCCAGAATCCGCAGTCCCTCATAACGCAGTAGCAGCAGTGCCGGAATCCCATATACCCACCGCCACAGCACTTCGAGCGCCGTCAGCGAAGGGCGCTTCCAACATGCGCTGAGTGTATGTACAAAAGATTGCGTCCCCCGTACTGTTCCCGCGGCGATCACGACCCCGTCCTGCGGGACACGAATCTCTGGCAATTGCTCCACTACTTCACCACAAGATTTACAAGCTTGCCGGGCACCACGATTACCTTCACCACAGTCTTTCCTTCGATCCTCGCCAATACCTTCGCGTCCGCCAAAGCGGCAGCTTTCACGGCAGCCTCGTCGCTGCCCGCTGGCACCTTCACTACAGTCACCAGCTTGCCATTCACCTGCACCGGAATCTCAACCTCATCCTCCCGCGCAAGCTCCTCGTTCGCGGCTGGCCACTCCGCCCGAAGGATAGCGCCTTCGTAACCCATCTGCTCCCAAAGCTCAGCAGCTAGGAACGGCGCAAACGGCGCGAGCAATAATGTCAACACACAAAACACCCAAGCAACCGTAGACGCCGGTACTTCGCCGGAATCCATCGCCGCCTCGTTCGCCGAAATCTCATTCACCAGAATCATGATCGACGAAATTGAAGTATTGAAGTGCCAGCGCCCATCGAAGTCCTGCGTGATCTTCGCAATCGTCTGGTACAGCTTGCGCAATAACGCCTGTCCAACCGGTGTTTGTTCAGCGCTCCCTCCGGCGCTGGTCACACCCGAATACTTCATCACCAGCCGGTGTACCCTGCTCAAAAACCGCGAGATCCCCGCGACTCCTTCCTCTTGCCACTCCAGGTCGCGGTCGGGAGGAGCGGCGAACAGCGCATACATCCTGGTCGCATCGGCTCCATATCGCTCGATCATTAAATCGGGGCTCACTACATTGCCCTTCGACTTGGACATCTTTGCGCCGTCTTTAATCACCATTCCCTGCGTAAACAGGCGTGCCGCGGGCTCGTCGTTTTTGACCAACCCCAAGTCGCGCATTACTTTGGTCCAGAACCGCGAGTAGATGAGATGCAGAATCGCGTGCTCCACCCCACCGATATATTGATCGATCGGAAACCAATAGTTCGCCTTCGCAGAGTCGAACGGGGCTGCGGAATTCTTCGCGTCGGTATAGCGGTAGAAGTACCAGCTCGAATCGACGAAAGTATCCATCGTGTCCGTCTCCCTGCGTGCTGCGCCGCCACAAACCGGACAGGTTGTGTTCACGAAGTCTGCCACGCGGCCCAACGGAGACCCGCCTTGCTGCGTAATCTCTACCTGCTCCGGCAGTATCACCGGCAGCGCACTCTCCGGCAGAGCAACCACGCCGCCTGGCTCGACGCCTTCATGTCCCTTCACGCAATAGACCATCGGAATCGGTGTGCCCCAATACCTCTGGCGGCTTACGCCCCAATCCTTCAGTCGATATGTAACGGTTTCTGTGCCAAATCCTCCAGCCTTTGCGAACGCAGCCATCTTCTCCTGCGCTTCGAGGCAACTCTCGCCGGTCCATTCGCCCGAGTCGATCAGCACTGCGTCATCCTCGGCCGTATACGGAAGCGCGAGATCATCTGTATCTATGTTGGGAGCAATTACGCGCCGCATCGGCAGCCCGTACTTCTGCGCAAATTCAAAGTCTCGCTCATCATGCGCGGGCACGCTCATGATCGCGCCTGTACCGTAGTCCGCCAAGATGTAATTCGCTATCCAGATCGGCACCCGCTCGCCATTGAACGGGTTCACAGCAAATCGGCCCGTTGCTACACCGTGCTTTTCAATCGCGCCCAGCGCGTCCGCCTCACGAGCTTTCCTCTGCTGCTCCAGTAACTCCTCGATCTGCCCAGCGAGCTTCGCGTCTTCCGCAGCAAACGCCTTCGCCACTGCGTGCTCTGGAGCCAACTGAATCGAAGTCGCCCCGAAGATGGTGTCGATCCGTGTCGTAAACACGGTGATCCTGGAGTCGCTTTCCGCGACGGCGAAGTCAACCAGAGCCCCCTCGCTGCGGCCAATCCAGTTCCGCTGCATCGTCCGGACCTTCTCCGGCCAGCCGTCCAGTTTGTCCAACCCCTCCAGCAGCTCATCCGCGTATTTCGTGATCCGCAAGAACCACTGCGTCAGGTCACGCAACTCCACGACGGTATCTTCATGCCGCCAGCAGCGCCCGCCAATCACCTGCTCATTGGCCAGCACCGTGCAGCACTCGGGACACCAGTTCACTTTGCTCTTCTTCCGGTAAGCCAGTCCCTTCTCGAACATCTTCAAGAAGAACCACTGGTTCCACCGGTAGTAGTCGGGCATACAAGTGGTGACCTCGGTCGTCCAGTCGAAGCCCATCCCCAGTCGCTGGAACTGCTTCTTCATCGCCGCGATGTTGCTCAGCGTCCACTCCCGCGGCGGCACTCCATTCTTCAGCGCAGCATTCTCCGCAGGCAGCCCGAACGCATCCCAACCCATCGGGTGCAGCACGTTGTACCCGCGCATCCACATGTGGCGCGCCAGCGCATCGCCAATCGCATAGTTCCGCACATGTCCAATATGCAGCGCGCCGCTTGGATACGGCAGCATCTCCAGACAGTAGTATTTCGGTTTGCCCGAATCATGCCCCTCGGCGGCATACAGGGAAGGGTCTGCATCGAATACGGCTTGCCACTTCGGCTCAATCTCCGCCGGGTTATACCGCGGCGGAGGCGGCTGACTCTCATTCTTCACAATCTCTGACATATCCTTTGATTGTAAAGAAAAAGACCCAAACCCTCTCGGCTGGGCCCCCAACCCACCCGGATCATGGATAATCCAGACATGGATCGCACTCCCCCCCTTGTGTCCCTTCGATCCGGCGATCCCCAGAACCCGGGCGGCTTCACCCACGTCCCGGCGCTCGATGGAGTTCGCGGCCTCGCCATACTCCTCGTGCTCTTCTACCACCTCTTCTGGTCTAACCCCTACACCAACTCGCGCCTCTTCAATCTCCTGAACGAGATCCGCGGATCCTCTTATATCGGCGTCAATCTCTTCTTTGTGCTCTCCGGCTTTCTGATCACCGGTATCCTGCTCGACACCTTGCACGTCCCCCATTTCTTCAAGACCTTCTACGCCCGCCGCGCTCTCCGCATCTTCCCGCTGTACTACGGCTTTCTCATTTTTCTTCTGCTCCTCGGCCGACCGATGCATTTCATCTGGTCAGGCTGGCAGTACTACTTCCTCACCTACACGGCAAATCTGGCAGTTTGGCGCGACCAGCCGCTTAACCTGCGCTACTTCAACATTGACCACTTCTGGTCGCTTCAAGTCGAAGAGCAGTTCTACCTTGTCTGGCCCTTCCTCGTGTTCCGAGTCAAGCGCGCCCAAAGCCTCATCCGCATCTCTCTCGCTGCGTGCCTTACGATTTTCACGATCCGGGTTATCCTCGTTGCCCTTCGTCCTCACCTCGCAAATATCTACCTTCCCTATGCGCCGACCTTCTCTTGTGCAGACAATCTCCTGTACGGCTGCGGCCTGTGCGCGGTTCTGAGAACCTCGGCCCGGCAGCGTGTCCTCGAACTCGCCCCGCGCGTCTTCGCGCTTGGAGCAGCAACCCTCGTCTGCGCCGGCGTGCTCTACCGCGGCCTTACCTGGGAGAGCAATTTCTTCGTTCCCACCGTCGGATTCAGCGTTATCGGCATCACCGGCGCTGCGCTTATCGCGATGGCGCTGCGCCCTGCCTCGGCGACCCAGCGTGTCTTCGAGAACCCCACTTTGCGCTTCTTTGGAAAGTACAGCTACGGTCTTTACGTCTTCCATTACTCGGTGCAGGCGATGCTCTCCTTGCCTGTCCGTTATTTCGTCGACGAGCACTTCCATTCCAAAGCCCTGGGCGTAATCGCCGGATCCGCTGTCGTTCTCGTGGGCAGTATCCTGGTGGCATTACTCAGTTACCACTTCTACGAAGCGCCGTTTCTCAGGCTCAAGCGCTACTTCAGCTACAACCGCAAAGCCGCGCCACGCCAGTCACAAACCGCCGCAGCCAGTTAGCTTTTCTTCACTTGGCGGGACTCGCCGCAGCCTCATCTTTTTCAGGATTCCCGTTCGAGTCCAGCCACGGCACCCGCCGAAAGGAGATCACCTTTCCCTGGGTATCGCAGACCATCTGCCACACCTGACCCGTCTGCTGGTTCAGTAAGAAGGTGTGAGCCTCCATTCCCTTTTTCGTCTTGTGTAAGGCGGACTGGGTAATTGTGAAGCGCAGTGGAGCGGGAACAGTGGCCTGCTTTTTGCCGTTTTCCGTGCTCTTTTGCGGGCGCGCAACCCAGAAACAAAAAGCAAACACGCCCATGGATGCAGCAAGAAAGAAAGACCCGCGGAGCACCGCAAACCAGAAGTTCATGGGCGTTTGCGCCTTCTCCAACTCTTCTTTGATGCTATCCCTTTTCTCCGCAGGACTTTTTCTCTTTCCCGGGTCAGGGTTCACCATTGGCACGGAATGGGTGCCTTCAATCTCCGCGAGCCGCTCTTTTTTCCTGCGTACCGAGTTGAGCCACAGCAGGTAGACAACGCCGCTCATGATGCTGATTCCAAATAGAAACAGCACCACCGCAATATAGATCCTCATCTTTTCCGGCCGTTGCGTAATCCACTCGGGGTGGAGAAAAATGCCTGCAAACACAGCTCCAGCAAGCCCCACGATCCACTTCACGCCATCAACATAACCAGCAGCCGCGTCGCCAGAAGGAGGATTGTCGGACATTAGATTTCATACCCGTCAGGGCACCCCATGAACATTGAGACGTCATCCCGAACCATGGTCTTTCCGTCCCGCGCCTTCACCGTTTCAATTAGTTCATCGATCCGCAGCGGGCCTTGTTCCGCCCAGAACTTGAACATAAGCTCCCGCTTGTCCTCAGTCGTGTGCGCCGCACGCATCAGCAGGATGCTCATCATCTCAAGCATCCTTCCGGTTACACCGGGACCCAGTTTGATCTCCGTCGCCGTCTCCGAATCGAAGAGCAGATTGGCGCAGTCGAGCAGAACGCTCAGTCCCCGATTCACATCTGCCCTATTGTCATGCGTGGTGAAATCGAACTCGCGGAATCCGCTCTTCTGAGACCAGGCTGCAATAGTTTTAGGTTTGTCGTAGTCGGGGGCCATGGTCTTCTCCAGAGTTGGATTCGACAAGCTAGGGGCCGGATTGCTAGCTGCAAACGTTACCCCAAAGCGCCTTCCCAATCAAGAGCAAATCAACCTCATCCTTGAAAAATGAAGATGGCCGTCTCCCTTTTCAGGGGACGGCCATCGGATATTGCTGTGCGATCGGTTTAGAGGACGCCGGCGGGCTTGGGGTTCTTCGGGTCGAACTTGGCGATCTGTACTTTTTCGGCGAGGCCGATTTTGCTGAGGAGCCAGATGCCGTAGTAGTTGACGTCGAACTCGTACCATTTGAGGCCGTGGCGGGCGCTGACGGGATGGGCGTGGTGGTTGTTGTGCCAGCCTTCGCCGCCGGTGAGGAGAGCGACCCACCAGTTGTTGCGGGAGTCGTCCTTGGTCTCGAAGCGGCGCTTGCCCCAGAGGTGGGTGGCGGAGTTGACGAGCCAGGTGGCGTGGAGACCGAGGGTGACGCGGAGGAAGGTTCCCCACAGGACCATACCGACTGCGCCGACGACAGCGTGACCTGCGGGCGCGATGGCAGCACCGAGGGCGAGTTGGAGGAGGCCGCTGACGACCAGAGGGATCCAATGATATTTGCTGAGCCAGACGTGGACGGGATCCTTAGTGAGGTCGGGGGCGTAGCGGCCGAGGAGGGCGGTTTCAGAGTGGAGGGCGCGGCCGGAGAGGATCCAGCCGGCGTGGGCCCACCAGGTGCCGTCGTGTGGGGTGTGAGGATCGCCTTCCTGGTCGGAGTTCTGATGGTGAACGCGATGGGTGGCTACCCAGAAGATGGGACCGCCCTCGAGGGCGAGGCAGCCGCACATGGTGACGAAGTACTCGACCCACTTGGGGGTGCGGTAGCCGCGGTGGGTGAGCAGGCGATGGTAGGCCATGCCGATGCCGACGTTGATGGCGAAGAAATACATGACGACGAAGACGGCCAGGTTGGCCCAGGAGAAGAAGAAGAGTGCAGCGATGGCTCCGACGTGGAAGGCGCCCATGGCGATGGTGGTGATCCAGTTGATGCGGCCCTGCTGGTGCTCGCGGCCCATGCGGAGATCCTGCTTGATCTTCTGGGTGACTTCGGCGACGACCGGGACGACGGTGGCCAGCTTGGGTGCGGTTTTTACAGGGGCTGCTTCAATGGTGCTGAGTGGAGTCATAATATTTACTGTCCTTGAACTGCTGTATTAACGCTAGCAGGACAGAAGAGAACGCGATGTAAGACTTTTGTAATGCTACCCAAAGGTGTTAGTTGATAGGGTGGACGGGTGATGGCTCGACTAAGCGGATTGCGCTTGGTGGTAGTGACGGCGTTGCCTGATCGAGAGAAAGAAGAAGGCGAAGAAGGATGACGATGACTACTAATTCTGGGCTTGGTGCTGCACTTGATTTTGGGCCGTTTCGGTTGAAGCCGTGGTTTAGTGAACGGGTTTGGGGGCGGCGGGACCTGCGGCCGTGGTACGCCGATACGGGGACCAGCGAGTTGGTGGGCGAGGCGTGGCTGACGGGACCGCAGTGCCTGGTGGAGACGGGACGGTTTGCCGGGCGGACGCTGGCTTCGGTTGCGGGAGATTTGGGTGGGGAGTTTCCGCTGCTGGTGAAGTTGCTGTTTCCTGAGGAGAAGCTTTCGGTGCAGGTGCATCCTGATGATGCGCAGGCGCGGGCGATGGGCGAGACGCGAGGGAAGACTGAGTGCTGGTATGTGTTGGAGGCTGCGCCGGGGGCGTACGTTTCGCTGGGGCTGAAGGAGGGCGTTGCGGTTGAGGATGTCGCGGCGTCGGTGGCGGATGAAACGATGGAGTCGTTGATGGAGCAGGTCCCGGTGGTGGTGGGGGATATGTTGTTTGTGGATGCGGGGACGGTGCATGCGATTGGGCCAGGGGTGGTGTTGCTGGAGACACAGCAGACTAGTGATGTGACGTATCGGTTGTATGACTATGGGCGGCCGAGGGAGCTGCATCTGGAGAAGGGATTGCAGGTGATCAGGACCAAGACGGCTGCGGGGAAGGTTGCGCCTAAACAGATGGATGGGTTTACGCGTTTGATCGCGCAGAAGTATTTTGTGGTGGACCGGTTTGATGTTGCGTCGGGCGAGGTGACAGTGACGCTGGATGGGACTGGTTGTCTGGTAGGGCTGGACGGTGGCGGCATCGTGCGGTTTGGGGGCGAAGAAGTTGAACTGAAGACAGGGCAGGCGGTTGTTGTGCCGGCAGGGAGTGGGTCGGTGGTGGTGAGTGGAGTGGGGTTGTCGTTTGTGCGGTGCGTGGCTCCGCCGGATACGGGGGCGGTGTTATGAAGGGGGCGAAGGCTTCCTTGCGACATGTTGCGCTGCTGCGGGGGATCAACGTTGGTGGCAAAAATATGCTGCCGATGAAGGAACTGATGGGGCTTTTTGTCGCGGCTGGGTGTGAGGATGTGACGACTTATATTCAGAGTGGGAATGTTGTCTTCAGTGCGGATGCGAAGGTGGTCGCGGGGTTGGGTTCGCTAATTACTGCACGGGTGGAGAAGCAGTTTGGGCTGCGGGTTCCGGTGGTATTGCGGACGGCTGCGGAGATCGACGCGGTGATTCGCGGGAATCCGTTTTTGAAGGCTGGGGCGAGTGAAGAGATGCTGCATGTCTCTTTTCTGGCGGACGAACCGGGAAAGGATTTGGTAGCGGGACTGGATGCGGGACGGTCCGCGCCAGATTCGTTTGCGGTGGTGGGGCGAGAGATTTATATGCGGTTAGTGAATGGCGCTGGGCTGACCAAGCTGACGAATGCTTACTTCGATTCGAAGCTGAAGACCGTGAGCACGATGCGGAATTGGCGGACGGTTTTGAAGCTGGCGGAGTTGATGACGTAAGACTGCAGCGATGGATTCGTTTAGTTGAGAAAGACGCTTAGCTCGGCGGCGGCGTTGCGGAGAGGGTTGAGGTAGCGGCTCTGCATTTCGAGGACGGAGAGGCGGGGGGCGTTGCCGCTGAGGTTGACCGTTGCGACGACACGGCCTGAGGGAGCATAGACGGGGACCGCCAGGGAACGGAGGCCGACTTCGTACTCCTGATCGACCAGGGCGTAGCCGTTGCGGCGGACGTTGCGCAGGGCGAGGCGAAGCTTTTCGACGGAGGTGATGGTGCGGTTGGTGTGGGGGGTGAGGACGGCTTTGGCGAGATACTGCTCGAGCTGCTCGGTGGGGAGGTAGGCGAGCAGGACGCGGCCCATGCTGGTGCAGTAGGCGGGGAGGCGACTGCCGATGTGGAGGTCGACGGCCATGACGCGGTTGACCTGGGTGCGGGCGATGTAGACGATGTCTTCGCCGTCGAGGGTGGCGACCGAGAAGGACTCGCGCAGGGCGGCGGACATGCGCTCGAGGATGGGCTGAGCGGCGGTGGAGAGAGTGTTCGACGCGGTGTAGGTGTGGGAGAGGGTGAGCATGCGCGGGCGAAGGGAGTAGCGGGAGCCGTCCTCTGCGCCGGCAAAGCCGAGCTTGGTGAGGGTGTAGAGGCAGCGGCGGACGGCAGCGCGGGAGAGGCCGGTTTTTACGCTGAGTTGGGAGATGGTCATCTGCGGGGACTGCTGGGTGAAGGCCTGGATGACGACGAGGCCGCGGGCGAGGGAGGTCATGAAGTTGGGGTCGCCGGTGTAGACGTCGAGGGCAGCGGAAGGGGTGGATTTGGGCGCGGGGACGTCGGGTGGAACGGGAACTGGGAGGGGCTCGCGGGGAGTGAGGCTCATGGGGTCTCTTTCGTGGCGTCTGCCGAACGATTGGTGTTCGATAGACGGACTACTAATACGATAAACGCACGAAGGAGTTGCCGCAAGGTTGCGCGGTGCTTGTTGGTGGGCGGGTGACCGCTGGCGGGTTAGCGGGCGAGTGCGGCGAGGACGTCGGTGGGCTCGGGGCGGACGCGGAAGTCCGCGTGGGCCTCGGCGAAGGCGATGGTGTTGCTCCGGTCGATGACGAAGACGGCGGGGAGGGGAAGTCGCCAACTGGCCTCGGTGGCGTTGTGGTAGCTGAGGCCGGCGTTGTTAAAAGGGATGTTGATGAGAATGGACTGGAAGTAGCGGCGGTGTGCCTGGGGGATGGTGTAGGCGATGCCGAATTTTTCCGCGATGACGGCGCCGGGGTCCGAGAGGAGCGGGTAGCGCAGGCCGTGCTGCTGGTGGGTAAAGCTGTTCTGGCGGGTGGTTTGGGGGGAGATGCTGACGAAGATCGCACCTTTTTTGCGGAGGTCGGCGTGGAGGTCGCGCCAGGCTTCGAGCTCGGTGACGCAGTAGGGGTCCCAGCGACCGCGGAAGAAGTTGATGACAAGGGGACCGAGGGCGAGGAGGTCGGTGGAGTGGACGGGCTTGTTGGTGAGGGCGTCTTCGAGGGTGAAGGCCGGGGCTTGCGCCCCGACGTTCAGGATACAGTCTTCGATGCCGGTGTTGAAGAGGTCTTCGGTCGCTCGTTCGGAGACGGCGAGACGCTCGGGCTGGACGAGGGCGCGGGTGTTTTGCGTGATGCGGTCGAGTCGGTTCTGGAGCGAGATGTTG
>Ga0209624_10001772_pt1 | contig 16533 bp, 16 predicted proteins | sample JacPinW_OM2H0_O1_FD_188565 | JGI IMG/M metagenome (GOLD analysis project Ga0209624, IMG submission 188565) | Forest soil microbial communities from Algoma, Ontario, Canada - Jack Pine, Ontario site 1_JW_OM2H0_O1 (SPAdes) (version 2) | ecosystem: Environmental > Terrestrial > Soil > Boreal...
CCCGATAATTTTCATTACGGCGCACGGCGATACCAAGATGCGGATTCAAGCAATGTGCGACGGGGCAGTGGAGTTCTTGACCAAACCTTTTGACAATGCGGTGCTACTCGAGTTGGTCCATGCCGCGCTACGCGACTAGCTCGCGAAGGCTTTCGGAGTCGAACGAATGAGAGTGGTTGAACAAGACCGTCGGGGCCGGCGATTCGAGCAGATCATCGGCAGTAGCCCCGCGTTGAAAGTCGTCTTGGAACAAGTCGAGCGCGTCGCCGCGGCGGATACGACGGTACTCATTCACGGAGAAACCGGCACAGGCAAGGAACTCATCGCTCACGCAATCCACAATGCCAGTCCGCGCAGCGGCAAACCTTTGATCAAGCTAAACTGCGCGGCCATTCCATTTGACTTGCTCGAAAGTGAGCTCTTCGGCCATGAGCGGGGGGCTTTCACAGGTGCCATCGCGCAAAAAGTTGGCCGCTTCGAATTAGCCGATAAAGGGACGCTATTCCTTGATGAGGTCGGAGACATACCACTCGCACTACAACCCAAACTCCTCCGCGTTCTACAAGAGCAAGAATTTGAGCGCCTGGGGAGCGGTCGCACGCACTGTGTTGACGTGCGGCTCGTCGCCGCGACGCACCGCGATCTGGAACTAATGGTGAAGCGTGATCAATTTCGCAGTGATCTCTACTATCGCCTGAATGTGTTTCCCATCCCACTGCCGCCACTGCGCGAGCGAGTCGAAGATATCGGCCCTCTGGTGGAACACTACGTTGAAGTGTTTGCCCGCCGAGTCGGGAAACACATAGAGAACATCCCGGCCGAATTCGTTAGCGCTTTTCAGTCGTATTCGTGGCCAGGAAACATTCGAGAGCTGCAGAACATGATCGAGCGCGCAGTAGTGCTTTCCGATGACGGCGTGCTTCCCAATCTTCTACGCACGGCTCGCGTCGCATCGATTGTTGGATTTCCTGCGAGCACTACGCTTTGCGACTCCGAACGCGCGATGATTGTGAAAGCCTTAGAGACGTCGGGATGGGTGGTCGGCGGCCCATATGGCGCAGCCGCAAAATTGGGTATGAAACGGACTACGCTAATCGCCCGCATGAAAAAGCATGCGATTTTCCGGCCCGTCGAGGAGAGTATTTGCGATCAGGTGCTCAACAGTAAACTGTCCAGTAACCAGGTCTGTTAGAAAGGGTATAGGCCTTTCACTCCACCAACGGTGAACCCATCCGATACTCGCGCAATTGTCCTCTGCATCAAGCGTTCTCCTTTCTCTGACCTCAATTGATCAACCGCGCTCTGCCGGACGATCAAGAAAGCAAGTGCACTACCATGCGCGCTAACACTCTGCCTTCGTCTACTCACAGCATACATATCGCCGCGACTGAACTAAACACGGAGCTTGAAGTGTCAGGATCCTGCCACTGTTCACGTTTGGTCACGGATCGAGCCTGCACGTGCGGAGTCGGCGCGGGACTAATCGCGGTTTTCGGCCTCAATTGATTGGCAGAAGGATTGCGATAGTGAGTGTGCGACGCAGTTGTGGGAAAGGTTCTACGTGGTGAACAAAATCGTCGGCGAATTGGTCAAGTCGCAGGGCGGGCAACTCTTTGATGTGCATCCAGGCTTTCTGGGCGCCACTTGCCATCGTACAGACGACCAAGGAATGTGCGCTATGCCGCGCATAACGCTGAGAGAGGTCAACGTTTGAAAAGTCACGAAAGCACTCCAAGCAGCCACCTCGCAATTGCGGTAGATCGCAGGGGCATGGAGGTTGTCGTCCGCTTGAACGGGCGCATCGATGTCGATTCGTCGCCCGATATTCGGGATTGCATTCTGGCCATTCTATCGGGCAAACAATCAGTTCATGCGGTGACCATCGACCTGAGTGACGTCAACCACATTGAAGCATCAGGAATCGCGACGCTGGTTGAGGCCCTTAAAATCGCCGGCCCTCGCCAGATTCGACTCCATTTGCAGGGGCTGCATGGTTCTGTGCTACGGCTGTTCGAGGTCACTGGGCTGCTTCCACTATTCGAAACGATTCACGGCAGCAAGGGGGTCGCGTGATGCCAAATGTTCTTGAAAATGTCGGCGAACAAACGATCGAACATCTCGACTACGTCGGGAGCCTGAACATTCAGTGGTGGGCCACACTGCGCGCGATGGTGAAATCGCTTCCTTTCGTCGGGAACCGTTATCGCTGGCGCGCTGCCGTGACGCAGATGCTGGAAATCGGCGTGGATGCAATGCCGATGGTGTCGTTGATGTCCATCTGCACCGGATTCATTTTCGCCATGCAAGGGGCGTCAGAACTTCGGCGATTTGGAGCCCTACGTTACGTCGTTGACCTGGTCGCAGTCGGCTTCACGCGCGAACTCGGCCCGCTGATGACGGCAATTGCCGTAAGTGGGCGATCGGGCTCCGCTTTTGCGGCTGAGATCGGGACTATGAAAGTGACCGAGGAACTCGATTCCCTCCGCGTCATGGCGCTCGAGCCGATAGAGTTTGTGCTCGCACCCAAGTATCTGGCCGCTTTGATTGCCGTCCCTTGCCTCAGCGTTGTCGCGAATGTCTGCGGCATTTTGGCTGGAGGCATGTTCATGTTCTTCAGCACTCGCTTGATGCCCGCGTTGTACCTCCACTACGTATTCGAGGCAATCGACTTGCGCGACGTAGTGATGGGGCTCATCAAGAGCGTTGTCTTCGGAACCATTATTGCTCAGGTTGGATGCCTGGAAGGTTTTCGTGTTCACGGTGGTCCAGACTCGGTTGGTCGCTCCACAACGAGTGCAGTGGTGAAGTCGACTTTCCTGGTCATCGTTGCGGATGCGATTTTCACCGCAATCTTTTACTACACGGGGAAACACTGATGCCAATCATTTCCGTCCGCGATCTTGTGGTTGAGTACGATGGCCGCCGAGTGCTGAATGGATTGAATCTCGACATCGAGCGCGGGGAAACGATGGTCCTGTTGGGCGGCAGTGGCTGCGGAAAGAGCACATTGTTGCGCCAGATCATCGGACTGGAGCGTCCTAAGTCGGGCAGCATTCACGTGAACGGAACGGATATTACCCGTTGCTCAAAGTCGGACTTGAAGAAGATGCATCGCTCGATCGGAGTGGCCTTTCAAAGCGCGGCTTTATTCAACTCTCTGAATATCGAAGATAACGTCGCTTTGCCCCTGCGTGAACATACGCGGCTTGCACCTTCAATCGTAGAACTGGTGGTTTGGATAAAGTTGGCAGCGGTTGGCCTTGCGGAACATGGCAAGCGGCTTCCGCAGGAGCTTTCCGGGGGCATGAAGAAGCGTGCGGCGGTCGCGCGGGCGCTCGCGCTCGGCCCTGAAATCCTTGTGCTCGATGAGCCGTCGGCCGGGCTTGATCCGATTGTGGCTGCGGAACTCGACGAACTGATTTTGCTGCTCAAGGAGACCTTACAGATGACGGTGATCGTGGTGACTCACGAACTACCAAGCGCGTTCCGCATCGCTGACCGCATCGCCATGCTTTATCAGGGCTCATTCAGCTCAATCGGTACAAAAGACCAAATCAAAGCGAGTCAGAATCCGCGTGTGCGGCAGTTTTTGGATCGGATTCCCGAAGACATAGCGAAAACGTCCGCAGTAGTCGCGCACTTCGAAAAATACCTGAACCCCGAGGAGGCACACCAGTGACCACAGAAGCGAAAGTCGGAGCCTTTGTCCTTGGATGCGCCTCGATCCTCGCATTCGCGATCATCCACCTCGTCAACGCACAGCTGGATGGCCACACCCTTCCATACCGCACCTATCTTCGCTATGCCGGCGGGATAGAGCCCGGCGCCCAAGTCCTCTTTGGGGGAATCAACGTCGGCAAAATAACGGCGGTTCGGCCCTGGACATCGGATCCAACCAGGATCGAGATTCTGCTGGACGTGAAGGACAACACTCCACTCAATGAAAAATCAGTGGCGAAGTTAGGGCTTGTCAGCGTGATGAGTGGCGCGGCCCTGTCCATTACAACCGGCAGCAATGACGCGCGCCGCCTTCCGCCGGGGTCGATCATTACCTCGCAAGAGGCTGCGAGCCTGGACGAGATAACCGACAAAATGGCAACTGTTGCCGACAACGCAAACGGGTTGATGACCGAGGTTCGCGGAGAACTGGGAGGGATCAGCGGAGACGCACGGACACTGCTGGCAAATCTGAACATGGTGACCGGCAAAGCCAACCAGCAAAAGATTCAGGCTGTCCTGGATAACGTCAACGCAATGATAGCGACTGATCGCCCAAAGATCGATCGCCTGACGGATGAACTGAACGCGCTTAGCCAGCATGCCGATGAGACCATTCGAAACGTGAATGGCACGGTGACGGACTTGCGGGAACCGGTCCGCAACGACCTGGCTAGCCTGCAGAGCACCTTGCTACAAGCGAAGCAATTGCTCGGGGATATGCAGGCACTGGTTCGGGCCAATGACTACAAGATCGATGACACGATCGAACACTTGCGGACTGCGACGGAAAACCTGGATGAATTGACGGACTCGGTGAAACAGCGTCCGTGGAGTCTTATACGAATCAAGCAACCGGAAGACCGCAAGGTGCCGAAATAAAGGAGTCGAACCAAGATGGGTCTCGTCCCTACGTTCCAGTTTCATCGGAGATTAATCATGAAAACAAGTCTGGCTATGACCCTCGTTGCACTTTCAACTCTCGCCGTCCTGGCCGGCTGCGCGGGCAAGGTGGGGCGCACGAACTATTACACTCTCAACCTGCCCGCGCCGCCTGATCCGCCAGCCCCGGAGGACGCCCACACGTCGGTGGCGATCCGCGAGTTCCGCGCGCCCGCCTACTTGAAGCAGGGGGCCATCGTGTACAAACCATCTCCTGAACAAATCGGGTTCTACGCCTATCACCGTTGGGCGATCGACCCCTGTCAATTTGTCACCGACTCGATCATTGCTCGCCTTGGCGCTGCCGGAACCTTTTCGCACGTAAAACATTACGACGGTCAGCCCGGCGCCGACTACCTGGTCAGCGGACGATTGGAGAAGCTCGAGGAAGTTGACTATGAGGGCGGTGTCAGGGTCGAGGTTGCAGTCTCCGCCCAGATGACCAAACTTGATACTGGCACGATTGTCTGGAGTAAAGCTGTTTCCGAAGTCGGAGTAGTCAACCAGCATGACGTTCCTGCGGTCGTATCAGAAATGAGCCACACAATGGAACTAGCAATCGAGAAACTGCTGACGCCGGTGCCCGGGACTTTGCAAGCTGTGTCAACGGCGGCGGCTAACAGAAATTAAGAAATTCGAGGGAGTGTCAACGTACGGAGATGGCAATTGTACGTCGCACACAAACACATCCTTCGTCGCCCAACTGGAAACTGTGGAGTGACTTAGGAAGAAACGTATATATCTTGCCGCGGCATCAGGCTTGCATTCTAAACCGTATGAACAATCTCGCTGCGCGGCGTAGATCACAGCTTCGCGGCGCAAAGCGACGACTCACTAAGACTGGTCGTTGCTTCGTTCTAACCATAAATGTTCGTAGAAGGAGACGCGATGGCAACTATCACCCAGACAAGCACGATTAAGACACTCACAACGCACTACATTGATGGAGCGTTCGTTGAATCCCATGGCCGCGAAGTGATGGACGTTATCAAACCGAGCAATGGAAAACTGATCGCCCGCGTCACGCTGGGCGATGAGGAAGACACGCGGCGCGCTATAGCCGCTGCCAAACGTGCATTCGCCGAATTCGGCCGGACAACGAAAGAAGAGCGCTCTCGTTACTTGCGCCGGTTACACGAGGCTGTCTCAGCCCGCATCGACGATCTGACAGACGTGATGATTGAGGAGTACGGCGGTGTCGCCCGGTTCGCCCGATTGATTGTGGAGTCGGGTGTCACCGCTTTCGCAGCGGCTGAAAAGGGACTTCAAGAGCTTTCGTTGAAACAGAGCTGGGGCAAGACGACGGTTACGCTGGAACCTGTCGGCGTTGCCGGTTTGATTACAGCCTGGAACGCGAACGCACTGTTCATTTGCCTCAAGCTGGCATCTGCCGTAGCGGCCGGTTGCACGGTCGTTATCAAGCCCAGCGAGATGAGTTCGCTGCAGACGCGTGTGATGGTTGAGGCTCTGAATGCAGCCGGGCTGCCAAATGGTGTTTGCAACGTGGTCACAGGCCTCGGGACTACCGTCGGTGCTGAACTGGTTCGCAATCCCGATGTCGCGAAGATTTCGTTCACAGGCTCGGTGGCCGTGGGTGAATCCATCATGCGGGATGGTGCGGCCACCATGAAGAGAATCACGCTTGAGTTGGGCGGAAAGTCACCGACAATCGTGCTGGATGACGCCGCACTCGACAAGGCCATTCCATCGGCTCTGATATTGGCTTTCTTGAACAGCGGTCAAGCTTGCGCCGCCGGCACGCGGCTTCTCGTGCCAAAGAGCCGGCTCGATGAGGTAAAGCGGGCGATACAAGAAGGGATGCGTGCCTATACCGTCGGTGATCCTGCCGATCCTAACATCATGGTGGGACCCATGGTGTCACAAAAACAGTATGAGCGCGTGGAGTTGTACATTCGCAAGGGCATTGAAGAAGGTGCTGAAGTCCTGGTCGGCGGAGAAGGACGTCCGAAGGGTCTCGAAGCGGGTTATTTCGTGAAGCCTACGGTGTTCGTGAATGTGAAGAATGATATGACGATTGCCCAGGAGGAGATTTTCGGCCCCGTTCTCAGTGTGATCGCCTACGACTCCGAAGATGAAGCGATTCGCATTGCCAATGACTCGAAATATGGCCTTCACTCAGCCGTCATGGGAACTGACCTCGAGCGCGCACGTCGTGTAGCCTCTCAGCTGCGGGCCGGCCGCGTGGTCATCAATAACATGACGGACGATCCGCAGGCACCCTGGGGTGGATTTAAATACTCCGGCGTCGGCCGAGAATATGGCAAATATGGGATTGAGGCCTTCCTTGAGCCGAAGGCAATCCTTGAGTAACCTCAAACGCACAGCAACTGCGAGGACAAATTCATGAGCAAGCACGTCAGTATCTCTCCCAATGAAGCCGCCGATCGACTCGCGATACGCGAGCTCGTTGAGGCCTATGCACATTGCGCTGATCGCCGCGATGCGAAAGGCCAGATGGCGCTCTTTACCACCAACACTCACTTCGTGGTGTACATGAACGCTAAAGACCCGAAGCCTTCGCAGGAACTGAACTCTCGTGAGGCGTTGGCTCCCGTCTTTGCAGATCTGAACAAGTACGCCGCGACCATGCACTTCGTTGGGCAGACCACAATCCTAACGCTGGCCAACGACCAAGGCACAGGGGAAACCTACTGCATGCCCCATCACCTCACTGTCGACGGTAATAAGCGACAGCTGATGATCGCGGCGCTCCGCTATTACGATACTTTCGTGAAGCAAGACGGCGCCTGGTTGTTCGCGGAACGCAAGCTGTACGTGGACTGGATCGAAGAGCGCATTCTGTCATGACTGCGACGAATGAAGTGGGTTCCGGCGCGTCGATGAGTGCTTCCTCCGTCGGACAAAAGGGTCTTGTCATTGTGGGGGCGACTGGAATGGTCGGCGGATACGCCGTCCGCTACGCACTCGAGAGCCCCGCTGTCAAAAGCGTGACTTCGATTGGCCGCAAGAAACTGGGCATCTTGCACCCTAAGCTGAAAGAGGTTTTGCACCAAGACTTCGCGGACTGTTCAGCGCTCACGGATGCACTCTCTGGCCAGGACGCGGCGGTGTATTGCCTGGGAGCATACACGGGTTCGGTGTCAGACACGGAACTTCGCACCATAACCGCCGGCTACACGATCGAGTTCGCGCGAGTTCTGCGTAAGAGCAGTCCGAACGCAGCGTTTTCGTTCTTGAGCGGGAATGGTGCTGACCCGACAGGACGAAGCCGAATTGCCTTCGCCCGCTATAAAGGTGAGGCCGAAAAGGCACTACTCGCGGCCGGGTTTCCGCGCGTTTATCTTTTCCGCCCGGCTTACATCTACCCCGTGCAGCCCCGAAAGGAACCGAACTTCAGCTACCGACTGTTACGGGCGGCGTATCCGGTATTTCGATTGCTGTTTCCGAATCAGGTAATTCGAGCCGACGACTTGGCCTGGGCGATGGTGAACGCTGTGGTTGGACACCCTGATAAGGGCCAGGAATTTGTTACCGGAGATTTGGTTTTGGAAAATCGTGATATCCGAGCCTTGGTCAAGTCGCGAGTCATCACAGAACCAGGCGATAAATAATAAATGAAGAGAATCGTGATAATCGGCGCAGGTTTTGCAGGGCTTGCGGCCGCAAAGGCTCTTAGACATGCAAAAGCCGATGTCCTGGTGATTGATCGATCGAATCACAACCTCTTTCAGCCTCTGCTCTATCAGGTGGCGACAACGGTGCTATCGCCGGCTCAGATCGCATCTCCCATCCGGGGACTCTTGAAAAATCAGCGAAACACGACCGTATTTCTTGGCGAAGTTAATGGAATCAATAAAGACGCGAAGTTCGTCTACGCTCGTAGTGAGAACCATCAAGATGTTGCGCACCCCTATGACATCCTCGTGATCGCAACAGGGGTTACGCATAGCTATTTTGGGCACAATGAGTTTGCAGAATTTGCGCCCGGTCTGAAGGGACTCGCTGACGCGGTCCGCATACGCAATAAGGTTTTGAGAGCGTTCGAACAAGCAGAGGCGGAGGATGATCCGACCCAACGTCAGGATTTTCTGACCTTTGTGTTAGTTGGAGCGGGTCCAACTGGCGTAGAACTCGCCTCATCACTAGCAGTCCTTGTACGAACCAGTTTGAAAACAGAGTTTCGACGAATCAACCTGGCGGCGACACGCATTGTGCTGGTAGACGTGGCGCCGCGAGTCTTAGGAACTTTCGCTTCGGAACTCTCGGAGGCAGCCAAACGCAGGTTGGAAAGTCTTGGCGTAGAAGTGCGCCTGGGACACAGTGTTGAGCAAATTGACGCCGAAGGGGTTGTCGTCGGCGGGGAACGTATCGTAAGCAAAGTCGTCATCTGGACGGCAGGAGTAGCTCCCTCGCCGGCTGGTAAATGGCTGAACGTAGAGACGGACCGCGCCGGCCGCGTCCGCATTCAAAACGACCTCACTGTTCCCGGATATCCCGACATTTGTGTAGTCGGAGATACCGCTTCCCTTGAACAGGACGGAAAACCACTTCCCGGTGTCGCCCAAGTGGCGATTCAACAAGGTCGCTATGCAGGGCGTAGAATCGCCCAAAGTCTTCTCGGTAAGCCCTCCGCCAAGCCGTTCCGATACTTCGATAAGGGAAATATGGCCGTTATCGGAGCTGGTTTCGCAATCCTTCAAGCAGGTAGGGTTCGGCTGAGTGGGACATTAGCCTGGCTCGCGTGGGCAGGAATTCATCTTCAGTTTCTCTCGACAGGCAGTCTGCGTATCACCGTTTTCTTGCAATGGATATGGAGTTTTTTGACCGGTCAAACAGGGGTCCGGTTAATCGTGAATCACATTCCCCTTTTCCAACAGGATAAGGATCTAGAACTACCTATTACTAGTGCGGAAAGAAAATGACTGGAACGCAGGTGACAGCACCGGCACAGCACGCTACTGTGAGTTATCACTCGTACAAAAATGTCGTTGCTGCGTTTCTTGATACGCTGCCCATAGCCTGAAATTAGGATTACATCCATAGCACTCCAATTCCCATGCCTTTGGAGGAATCGGAACTAAAGATTTCACGGTGTTTGAAGCGAGCCTTGGTTTCGTTCCAAAACCGCGTTACGCCATAGTCGAATTGGGAACGCTCCGTGATGTCGTGAAAAGCTACCATGCCTCCCTTGTCGACAAGCGGTGATCGCACTGGTTGGTGAAGGCGCGAGTGCTGACGTAATCGCACCCGATTTCTCGAAGATCAGAAAAGCCGATGTCGAAGCGGTCGTAACTGCTTTTCCGAGATTGAGATTCAAAGACGCCTTCTTGAGGACTTGCGCAGATGTGGTTCGCAACCATCCGCGATCGGCATCGAGTTCCTTTATGCGTGACATTCGTGATCGGTACGTACCTGAGTTCCACCCTCCGAACTTCTGTGACCGTGTTGTGGAAGCGCCGTTCCTCGAATAAGAAAGACGCGAAAAGGCGGCCGTCTTACAAAGAAGACCATATTGTTGGCCGACCCCCTAAAGCGGAAGATCTCGCGAGCCTGCGCCGCATGGTGATTGAGAGGCTAACTATGACATCTCATACCTGCCGCTGCCCGACTTCTTCAAATCTGTAGCCCGGACCGCAGTAGCACCAGACTTCCTTCGACTTCAGTATTCGGTGCATCCCTACTTAGTGGGAATTGCTTTATGTCCACCCGACATTCGTCCCGCTCCCACGGTCACCCGTCCCACACATCCGCAACTGAGGCTCGTTCGGATTGGAAACTGCGGCAATTTCTCATGAGTAGGTGACACGCGCGAGATAGAAACAGGGCCGGCCGCATCGGTTTCTGATTCCCACTTTCGAGAAAATCCAAAATGACGCGAACCAAAATTGCCATTTTTGTTCTGACCGTATCCCTTCTGACGCCCTTATTTCTTGCCGGGCAGGACGTCGCCTCCCTCACCGGAGTAGTCACCGATAAAACCGGCGCCGTTGTGGCCGACACGTCCGTCTCTTTGGTGGACACCAAGACCAACTCCACCTACCAGACCAAAACCAACTCGGTCGGAGCCTATACCTTTCCTAAAGTATTACCCGGACCCGGTTATAGCGTTACTTTTAGCAAGGATGGTTTCTCCTCCTTGACCGTTTCCGACATTTACCTGGCAGTCGGCGTCGCCCACACCCAGAACGCACAAATGCAGGTGGGAAAGCGTTCTGAAACCGTTGAGGTCAACGGCGAGGGTTCCAGCGTAACCCTTAATACGACAGACACCACCGTGGGCAACAATTTCGACATGCAACTCGTCCACGAGATGCCAATTATGATTCGCGACAATCCCACCGCTCTCCTCATCTACGAACCAGGTGTTTTGGTGGCATCGCCGGGGACAGACGATCTCACTGGAAATCGGTCTGGCTCTGTGACCGGTGCGCGGGCGGATCAAGGAAGTTACTCGGTCGACGGGCTCGACGTCAACGACTACGCCATCGGTCAGCCCTACGCCACCGTTGGCCAAGCCCCGGTCGATTCCATTCAGGAATTCCGCGGCGAAACCGCCAACACACTATCCTCTGAGGGCCGCGGGTCAGGTGCCCAGGTTTCCCTTGTCACCAAGAGTGGCACCAATCAGTGGCACGGCTCCGCCTCCGAGTATCTCCGCAATACCGTCACCGAAGCCAACACTTGGTTTAATGACTTCAACGGCGTCGCCAAGCCCGTGCTCATCCGAAACCAGTTCGGCGCCAGTCTAGGTGGCCCCATTATCAAGAACAAGGCATTCTTCTTTTTCGACTACGAGGGACGCCGCGATGCCAGTCAGACCCCCGTAGAATGGACCGTGCCCTTGGACTCTTTCCGGAACGGCATGTTGTCCTACGTTAACAGCAGTAGCCCCGACTGCGGTCCCGGCAGCCGCCAGAATACTCAACCAACCTGCATCACCTCGTTGACTTCGACCCAGGTTCAGACACTGGAGAACAGTCAGAACGCAGGCGTGACATTTCCAGGGCAAGATCAGGCTTTGCTCACCTACATCCTGAGCCGCTACCCCGAAGCGAACGACATTGCCCTTGGCGGCGATGGTGTGAACACGGGCGGATATCGCACCAACATCCGCACTCCGCAGTCCCCAAATATCTATGTAAGCCGCATCGACTACAACATCTCCGACAAGATGAAACTATTCGGCCGCTTCACCATCCGCCGCGAACTCGATGGTGACAACCTTAATTTCCCGGCTCCCGCTTTCCTTCCCAGTGATCCCCTGACCCGCGTGGCGGTAGAAAACGACTACGCCTACGTCGTCGGACACACCTGGACCATCAACAACAACATGGTCAACCAGTTCGTCTATGGTGAGACTCGGCAAAGGTTCCAGACCCCCAGTCTTTTTAATCCGTTGGGCCTCACCACTTACGTAAACCCCGTCAACGGCAGTCTTTTCGGCAACATTTCTGCTCCTTACTTATCTCCGAGCGGCCAGTTTCGCCATATTCCAGTCCCCGAGTTCCGCGACGACTACACTTACGTTCGAGGCGGCCACACCTTTCAGGTGGGCGCTACTTTTAAGCCCATCGCCGTGCTTTCAGGCCTGGGGAACTCCTTCGATACCACCCAGATCGGGCTCGGCGGATTCGTGCCAAACTTGAATCCCGCGGCTCGACCTCCCGACATCGAACAAGATCCCAATGGCGTTGGTAACCTCCTCTGGGATCAGGCACTTCCTTTTTACATCGGTCGCTACGCGTCGCTCTTCACCAATTACAACTACAACAGCCAGCTAAACAGCCTCCCCGTGGGCACGGCTTCGGTGCGGCACTACAAGGCCAATGAGACCGAACTCTATCTTCAGGATAGTTGGAAGGCGCGCAACGACCTGACCATCAGTTACGGCCTGCGCTACATCTATTATTCCGTTCCGTACGAAACCAGCGGCCTGGAGGCCACTTCCAATCTGGACTTTGCCCAGTACATCACTCCCCGTATTCAGAGTGGTCAGCAGGGAATTGGAGCCTGTGGCGGACTGGGATTTAACCCGGCCATACCAGCATGCGGCGCGAACACGCCCGCCGGCGATCCGGTTGCCTCTTATACTCTTGCTGGCAAAGCCAATCATGCTCCGGGTTACTATCATCCCGATTGGCGGGATTTCGCTCCGCGGTTTGGCCTTGCCTACAACCCTTCCTTTAAGGATGGCCTCCTGGGTCGAATACTGGGTGACCGCAAAACCGTGATTCGCTTCGGTGCCGGTATGGTCTATGACCACACCGCGGTAAATTCCCTGCAGTTCATACAGAATCAGGTTGCCGCGGTCTTCGTGAGCGGAGCGACGACAAATTTTCCCGTTAACCCGACCGGAAACGCGGCTCAGGATTTGGCCGCGGGGCCATTCTTTCAGACCCTTGGAGAAGTCCCGGCCCCGGGGTTACCGGCGCCTCCCCAAGTCACTGTGCCCTTCACGCCCTACACCAACTTTGTTGGCTCCGGCATAGCCAACAACTCGTTGAACGACGCTTTTGACTCAAATTTCAAGGCGCCATACTCCGAATTTGCCAGCTTCGGCTTCGAGCGTGAGCTTCCCGGCCACTTTCAACTGGACGCAACCCTCTTTGGCCGCTTCGGCCGCCGTCTTCTGGCGCCCGCCGATGCCGGCGAACTGGTCGACTTTAAAGATCCAACTCCCGGAAAGGGGGGACAATTATTGTCACAGGCTTTTGCCAGTCTCGGCGCGCAATTGAGAACGACGCCAGGTGCCTGCTCCTCCGCAGTGACCGTCACTCCTCAGCCGTTTTTCGAGGATCTCATCGCTGGCGGAGGCACCAGCTTTCTAGCCAACAGCGGTTATTGCCCTCTTGTCCTTCGTGGCGACATGGGAAGCTCGGTCTATTTCCTTGAGCTGGCTGGCGACCTGCCGTTCGGCGTCGGCTTCAATCCGCAGTACGTCTATGACGTCTACTACACCAACAAGGCGGCTTCCGACTACGCTGGCTTGCTCACCACCCTGCATCGCAAGTTTTCCCAGGGCTTGCAGTTCGACCTGAACTACACTTATTCACACTCGATCGACAACCTCTCGTCGACCGCGAATAGCAATTTAGGTGCGGCGGCTGATTTCACCGGCGGTGTGCTCTGCGATCCCCTCCACCTGCGGACATGCAGGGGAAATTCCGACTTTGACGTTACGCAGCAGATCAGCGCTGACGGCATCTACAACCTGCCGATCGGGCACGGCAAGTTTTTCGCCTCGCAGATTCCCGGCTGGACCAACCAGATCATCGGAGGCTGGCAGCTTAGTGGTGGTATGTCGTGGCGCACTGGGCTCGCTTTCACCACGGTAGCCAACGCATTCCCCCTCAGTTTCGATCAAAATGTTCCGGCAATCTTTAACGGCGATAAGAGCGCTCTGAAGGTCAGCACCCACATAGATCCCGCGACCGGACGACCGCAGCTCTTTGATAATCCCACCGCCGCGGTGGGAGCGTTCAGCGAACCACTCGGCTTCGAGGCCGGCAGCCGGAATAATCTGCGAGGCCCCCACTTCTCGAACGTTGATCTGGCTCTCGACAAACACTTTCCCATCCGGGAACGCTACATGGTCGAGTTTCGTGCCGAAGCCTTCAACGTCTTCAATCATCCCAGCTTCGCCTTGCCGAGTGCTGGCGTGGCGGATATCAGCAACCCCCCGTCGTTCGGGGTTCTTACCGGACAGACAGCCGAGCCCGGAAACAATACCGGAAACCGGATCATGCAGTTTGCCTTACGGCTTGATTTCTAGAAACGCTCCACTCTACTTCGGGTGGATAGTCTGCGGTCGTGTCAAACGACTGCATTTTCGCCCACCTGCAATCGCCGTCCTAAGCACGCCGCGTTTGTGGCCCTTGATTGTGCACTGGTCCCGTGCGAAGTAGTGTCAGTCCCGGCGCATGTCTCAACTGACGACAAAGGTGTTATGTAGACTTCATGGACCACGAACAAGCAATGGAAAAAGCGGCGCCAGGTACTCCGGGCGGAGACAATTGCCACGTACTACACGTGGTGCAGCAAGCAGAGCGGGAGTTGCACCAATTGACGGAGCAGCGAGCGGGGATCGCCAAGCGCATCCTTAGCGTGAAGCAAACCATCATCGGGCTAGCAGACCTTTTTGGCGACGACATTTTGGATACTGCTCTGTTGGACCTATTCGATCGCAAAGGTACTTCCCGGCGGCCCGGAATCACCCTGGCGTGCCGCAGACTATTAATGGAAGCCGAACAGCCGATGAGTGCCCGCGACGTTTGCGATGGAATTCAGAGGACCTCGCCTGCATTGTTGGCCCACCACAAATATCCCATGGCAACCATCTACACGATCTTGGGCCGACTTGCATATTACGGCGAGGTGACCGGATTCCATGGTGATCGCGGCGAACGCTCTTGGCAGTGGGCGGCAGCAGAGCGCAAGAACGAATTGATGGCACCGGATGGGGGTGACGCCGCGCTGGCTGATTTCGCGGTCGTCCATGACGTCTCACCCGATACGATCCGGTAGGGAGGAGAATGACTCTCCTCCTGGAGTTCGACCGAAAACGGCCAACTGCTTTAGTCACCGGGCGATTTCGTCTAGGTCGCGGGTGCTGGCGTTGACGTTTCCCACCATCGAAACAAGCACGGTGTTTTGCCTGAACGCTGCTTCGCTGCTTTGCTCGAACAAAGAGAGGCGCGAGTCGCGGCGATCCGCGTCAACTACTTCCCGGAAGTCCTCATACTTAACCCGACCCACCGATCAAGGCTGCCTGTTTCCCCTAGTTATTGGAGTTGGGATTTCGGAAGCTATTCCTACACCTTCTTGTAGACAAAGCGAGGACTCGCGATCAAAACGCGCTCAGACAGAGAAGCGAGACAAGGGAAGCGGCACTAATTGTTGCACCTCTGGTCACGGAAACCAGATTACCTGTCCCAAGACGAATGTTTCGTCTTAGAAGTGGCATCTCGGATGTTGCTCACCCACCGGCTGTTTGTTAACGCTCGGTAACTTATGTTCCGACCGTTCTCGTTCCTGATGTCAAGAAGAATCCGTGTCCCATCCAGGTGAGGAGGAAGCAATGCACATGCGCAGCTTCAAGTTGGCTCTGGTTTTACTGTTGGTGGTTTGTTTGGGCGTTGCTCTGCCCGTGTGGTCACAGTCAACGTCATCCGGCACGGTTGCCGGCACAGTGGCTGACCCGTCGAATGCGGTAGTGCCGGGAGCCACAGTTACACTGACCGATAGCTCGACCAACCTTGCGCGAACCGCCGCTACCAACAAGGATGGGCGGTACATATTTGTGGACGTTCCCCCCGGTGTCTATAGCATCTCGGTCGCGAAGTCAGGCTTTGCGACCTCCAAGACCGAGAAGCAGGAAGTACGAGTCGGCGAGAGTCTCACCGCCAACTTGACCCTGCAAGTGGGCAGCGCGAACGTGGTCGTGGAAGTGTCGGCCACCGGGACGGAGCTGCAGACTATGAATGCCACGGTCGGCAACACGGTCACGGCCCTCGCCATCGACAACCTGCCCAGCATCGGCCGCGATGTGAACACCTTCATCGAGTTGCAACCCGGCGTCAGCGCCGGCGGCGACGTTGCGGGCGCGGTGAACGACCAAAGCTATTTTTCGCTGGATGGCGGCAACAACACCAATGACATGGATGGCAGTGGCGGCGTATATACCTCCACGCAGCAGCAGTTGGTGATCGGCGACCCAACCGGAGGCATGTCGACCCAGTCGTTTACTTATTCCGCTCCGTCGGGAGGAATGCCTACTCCATCTGACAGCGTCGAAGAGTTCAAGGTGAACACGGCTGGCCAGACTGCCGATTTCAACAGTTCCGCCGGAGCCGAAATCAAGGTAGTCACGAAACGCGGCACCAGCAGTTTCCA
>Ga0209624_10001774_pt1 | contig 16530 bp, 14 predicted proteins | sample JacPinW_OM2H0_O1_FD_188565 | JGI IMG/M metagenome (GOLD analysis project Ga0209624, IMG submission 188565) | Forest soil microbial communities from Algoma, Ontario, Canada - Jack Pine, Ontario site 1_JW_OM2H0_O1 (SPAdes) (version 2) | ecosystem: Environmental > Terrestrial > Soil > Boreal...
AATGATCATCGTGTTTATCATCGGTCTGTGGGTACTTTATGTGAACGCCGCGGAACTAATCGATGCGTGGGCTGAGTACAAAAGAATGGTTAATCTACAGCGTAGGCGGTGGTGACCACCAGTATCAGTCTTGACTTGTATCTCCTGCAAGATCTACAGCCGACCCTGGCCGCGCCACCTGATACCAGTCCGCCAGATCGTCCCACTGTGCATCGAGCATCAAGATGAATGTATCGGTCCAGTGCAGGCACTGGTGAACAGTGCAATCCTCGCTTGCGTTCTCTAGATCGCATGAACAGGCTTGCATCCACGCCTGCCAGTCTGCTGTGATGCGCTTGAGCGCCGTATCGCGGTAGGTCGCGTCAAAGAAAGCGGCAAGCTCGTCCCACGAGGCAATCGCTAGCCGCAGCATGGACTCATCGACCTCGCTCAAGGGTGTTGGCTTGCGGAGCATCCATACGGCGTCGGCGACGAGCTGCTCGGCTGTCGGGTTGGGCAGTATCCATAGACCCCCACCGTCGCGCTGATACTGCTGCAACTCATACAGGAACCGGGCGTTGTAGTAGAGCGACTTGCGGGCGAAGTAGTCCACGTCATCTCCATGATCGGCGTGCGCCGCTGCGAGTCCGGTCTTGAGATCGCCGGAGAGCCCGGAGAGCGCCGACCACACACGGTAGTAGCGCTCAAACCGCGCCAGCCAGTCAATCCGCATGGCGGATTCCAGCGGCGGCCGGCGTGCCTGCTGTGCGAGGCGCTGCTCAGCCACCTGGTAGGCAACCTCGCGGCGGGTGACGTACTCGGCCACGTCCTCGATCAGGGCATCGAACGCGCTGCGCCCGTCCTGGCGAGGCTTGGACAGACTGGCTGGCTGGTAGGAGAGCCATCGCGCGATCGTGCCGTTGCGTCCGGGTTGTCCGCGCCGGCCGCGTAGCGGTTTGCCTTGTGTGCCCGGCTCAAGTCCGAGGGCTGCGCGGGCAGCTGCGGCGCGGTTGGGTGATGTTCCCGCGTGAGGGTGTTCCTCCAGGGCGTTGGCGGCCTCCTCAAGGAGTAGCGCCACCATGGCTGCTGTGCGGTCGAGGTCGAGCGCCTTGCGTCCGTGATCGCTGGCCTCAGCGACCACGCAGCCCAGGCTCATCAGGTCAGGCTGGAGGGCGATCTCGTCCAGGGTCGCACCGTTGCCTTCGGCCAGCGCTCGCACTGCGTCGGTGATTCGCTCCTTCAATTGCTTCGACATTGCCTGAGCAATGGTACGGCCCATATCGCTGCTGATGACGCGTCGTGCTGCGCAGAATTAGCTTCATGCAAGCCCAACCGCCGACTCCCCGAGAAGTCATCGCCGCGCTGCATCATCGGGTGGACCGGCTCGTGGGCGATGGGCTCTCCCAGGCCCAAGCCATCGCGATAGTGAGTCGCCGTCTTGGCCTTGACCCGGCGCGGGTCACAGCGTTGCTTGGATGGGAGGCCGCATCGTGATCGAGAAAGCCATCGTGACCGCGATCGTTGTCGTCGTGGCTTTGTCGATGCTGGCGACGGTGCTGCCACGTCTTTTGCCGGCGATCACGGTGCTGTTTGTTTTCGGTGTTGCCGGCAGAGTTGTGTGGTGGTACACGCGGCAATAGTGAACGTTACTACCTGTTGATTGTGCAAATTCACAAAGAAAATGGAAAAGTTAATGATTATTTAATAACTGCTGTGTATTGTGGTTAATCTTGGCTTGAGCCGCGGGCGCTGCAATCAATTCGCGGCCTGATCGTGGTTTGCTCGGCCAATATCTAACCAACTAAGGAGGTATCACATCATGTAACAGATGAAAGGAGGTGCAGTTTTATGGCACAGACACGACGTATCAAGGTAAAAGGGGTTCGCCGCAGCGAGATCGACCCGGATCAACTTGCCCTAATTTACTGGTTGCAAGCTAAACGAGTTTTGCGGGAACGCCGCGAGCAGGAGGCTAAGGCTCGCGCTAAACGCCATCAGAGCAGTAAGCGTGAGGATGCCGCGTGAATAACGCGGATCTCACTCCAGCAATTATTGCCGCCAGTGGGGGAGCCGCCCTATTGGCCGGCATCTGGACGCACGAGCGAAGGGCCGATGAGGCGATGCGCCGAAGCATGGTGCGCCTGAGTGTACGCTTCCCGGTTGGTCTTGATCCCCAGGCAGCGCTGGCCGCGCTGGAAAGCCTCTCGGGCTTGGCGTATGGCGTTGAACTTGTTACAGAGTTGGCCTCCCGTGAGGGCGAGGTTAGTCACTACCTGTGGGTGCCGGAAGCGGTGCGGTTGTCGGTGGAGTCGATGCTGCGTGGTGTCATCGCAAGCGTGCGGTTTGCGGAGGCACCGCTGACCGCTGTCGCAAATGCGACCTTGGCCTTGCGGTTCTTCGTCCCGACGCCCGCGCTTCTGAACACTGACAATGCGGCGGCGGCTTCGCGGACGCTGCTAGCGGGTTTGACCAATCTGGGCCGCAGCGATCAGGTGATTCTGCGGTGGGCGTTGCGTGCCGGTGGGCCACGTCGCCTGCCTCAAAGGGAGCCCGAGAGTCGAGCCGCTAAGGACATGGATCGTGCCTGGCGGCGCAAGGTCGCTCAGCCCGGTATGCGTGCGGCGGGCTTGCTTGTGGTGCGATCCGGTTCGGTTGGGCGGGCGCGGATGCTGGCGGCTCATGTTGAGAGTGTGGTCCGCAGTCGCCGGGGTCTGACTGGCGCGATGCGGGTCACGACGGGACGCGGCAATCGCAGCCTTATGGCGATGCCGCGCACGACGCGGGCGAGCGGCTGGCTGTCCAGCGGCGAGCTGCTTGGGCTCGTTGGTTGGCCGCTCGGGCCGGATGTGCCGGCCGGTGTGGTGCTTGGCGCGGCGCGCGAGCTGTTGGTTCCTCGGCAGGTTCCGCGCGGCGATGGTCGGCATTTGTTCGCAGGCCGAGACGTGGGCGGTGAGCGTCCGGTGGTGCTCTCACCCACAGCGGCAGCGCATCACGTTGCCGTGATCGGCCCGTCAGGCGTCGGCAAGAGCGCGTTGCTGGTCAACGGCATTTTGAGCGACATCGAGCGCGGGCTAGGCGGCTTGTTCGTTGATCCCAAAGGTGACGCGATCGATGCGATCCTTGACCGTGTTCGGCCCGAGCACGCGTCGCGTATTGCGGTGCTGGATGCTGGTGATGACACGCGCGCTATTGCGGGCCTGGATGTGCTGCATGGTGGTGATCTAGACGCGAAGGCGGATGTCTTGATCCGCACCCTCAGATCGATGTTTCCGGATTGGGGGATTCGCTCGGAGACGTTCGGGAGGCTGGGTATCAGAACGCTGTATGAGTTGCCTGGCGCGACGCTGGCGGATCTTGGTCGGTTGTTCGCTGACGACCGTTACCGTCGCGGGGCGGTCGCGGCTTTGAGTGATGAGTTCCTCAAAGATTCGTGGCGTAGCTATGAGGCGCTGTCCCCGGCGGCCAAGGTCGATGTGGTGCAAGCGCCGATGGCGCGCACGATGGCGCTGCTGGCGCGTCCCCGCGTGCGGGCGGTTGTTGCCAGTCCCGAGGCCAAGATCGATGTCGGGCGGTTGTTTGCGGAGCGACGCTTTCTGCTTGTCTCGTTGGCTCCGGGTGTTCTCGGTGAGGCTGCGCCGCTGATCGGCTCGGCGGTGATGCTCGCGGCCTGGGCCGCGATCGAGGCGCGCGTGTCGCTGCCACCTGAGCGGCGGCATCTCGTGAACTTGTATGTGGACGAGCTGGCGACCGTCGTCAATGGTCTGCCGAGCAATCTCGAGCTGGTCGCCGAGCGTGCCCGTGGGCTGGGCGCGAGCCTGACGGTGGCGATGCAGACCTTGGGCCGGGTGCCTGAGCCCACCCGCTCGGCGGTGTTGGGGAATCTCGCCACGTTGATCAGCTTCCGGGCGGGCGCGACCGAAGCGCCGACAATCGCCCGCGAGCTGCCTGGCCTCGCCGCCGATGACCTGATGGCACTCGGTCATTTCGAGGTCGCGGCCCGTGTCGGTACCGGCGCTGGGAGTGCGGTCGCGGTCGTGACCGGCCGCACCGAGCCTTTGCCGCCGGTGCTCGGTCACGCCCAGGCGATCCGTGACCAGTCAGCCGAGCGTTATGGCAGCCCGGTCGCTGAGGCCCGCCGAGAGCCGTCCGGCGAGGAAACCCCGGATGCGCTCGGTGTGCAGCGGAGGCAGCCATGAGTCCGCTCGCTGGTCCGCTCGCGTCGAGTCAAACGCCGCTCAATGCCCCTAAGACTGGGGAGGTTCGGCCGCTTACGCCAACGAAAGACCAGCGCCCCCGTGGGCGCTGGTCACGGCCACAGCTCGCCGTGATCGCTCGTCAGCTCACCGAGCGTGACCAACAAGTACTGCAAGCCGTTAGCCGCTTCCGCGTGATGAGTGGCGCGCAGCTACAACGGCTGTTTTGGGTCGACGGCTCACCACAGACCCGAGCGCGCCTGGCCCGACGCGGACTGGCTCGCCTCGTCCGCCTGGACGTGCTGCAGCCGCTGGCTCGCCGGGTCGGGGGGGCACGCGCCGGGAGTGCCAGCACGACCTATGCGGCAGGTCGCGCTGGACAGTATCTCCTGCGCGCCGGCCGTCCTTCGGCGCGGCGGGTCCGTCGTGCCTACACCCCAGGTGAGCGCTACCTCGCCCACAGCCTGGCGGTAGCGCAGCTCTATGTCGAGCTAACGGACACTCAGCGCTCGGGCCTGGTTGAGCTCGCCGAGTTCGCGCCCGAGCCCGACTGCTGGCGCATCTACACGGTGGCGTTCGGTGTGCGGCAGGTGCTCAAGCCCGACGCCTACGTGAAGCTGGCAACCGCCGAGTATGAGTTCTCGTGGTTCATCGAGATCGACATGGCGACCGAGGCCACAACAACGATCCGGGTCAAGGCTGAGCGATACCACGAGTACTACCGCAGCGCCACCGAGCAAACCGCCCGTGGCGTGTTCCCCCGCGTGCTCTGGATCGTGCCGAACACCGCCCGCGCCGAAACCATCGCGGACACGCTCACCAGTCTGCCGGCTGAGGCCCAACGTCTGTTCGCACTCACCACGAGCAACCAGGCGGTCGCCTTGCTCGCTTCGGAGGCCCGCTCGTGACCCGGCGTAATGAGGTGATCCGCGGCGAGGCGCTCGGGGTGCTGCAGACGCTGCCTGATGCGTCGGTGGAGTGCGTCGTGACCTCTCCGCCGTACTTCCAGGTCCGTTGCTACGGGGCAGGCGCGGGTGAGTACGGCCAAGAATCCCACATTGATGAGTGGGTGGCACACCTGCGCGCGGTGGCCGGAGAGGTCGCGCGGGTCCTCGTTCCCTGGGGTGCGTTCTGGCTGAATGTGGCCGATGTCTATGCCCGAGCGTCAAGTGAAGGCGCGTCACCGAAGTCGCTGCTGCTCGGGCCGGAGCGCTTGGTGCAAGCACTCGTCGCTGACGGGTGGATCGTCCGCAATCGGCTGGCGTGGGTCAAGCCGAACCCGTTGCCTTCGTCTGCCGCTGACCGGCTCACGGGGTCTTGGGAGTTTGTGTACCTCCTTGTGCGCTCGCACCGCTACTTCTTTGACCTCGACGCGATCCGTGAGCCGCTTGTCCGCCCACGGGTGTCCCGATCGCGGGTAGCCGAGCGCCGCCGCAGCCACGGCGGACGCGATCACGGCCACAGCGGACTGGCTCGCCTATCTCAGGAGGGACTGAGCGGGCATCCGCTGGGCAAGAACCCCGGAGACACCTGGCGGATTGCGGGGGCTCGCGTGCGCGGACACGGCGCCAGCTTCCCGGCCGAGCTGATCCGTCGCCCGATCCTCGCCACCTGCCCCGAGAAGGTCTGCCTTAGCTGCGGCAAGCCGTGGGAGCGAGCACGCCACCCGGTCAGGTTCATAGGCGACGAGCCCAGACCCCGCGCGCTGGTGCCGTGCGAGTGCAACGCACCAACACGACCGGGACTCGTCCTCGACCCATTCATGGGCTCGGGCACCACGGCGATTGTTGCTCGCCGCTACGGCCGCGACTGGCTCGGGATCGAGCTGAACCCCGAGTATGTGCGGCTCACCCGCGAGCGGCTGGAGCGACACGCATGAGCACGGGGTGGATGGCCCACCGGCCGGTGGAAGGGCGCGGAGTAACTGCGTCTTTCTGCTGGCCGCTCAAGTCATCCACTTCAACCAGGAGGTCAGCATGACCAAGGCCCAAGAGGTCTACGAGAAGGTCAACACGCTCATCGAGGGCGGAGCCGAGCGTCCCGACGCGTTCAAGCAAGTAGCCGCCGAGTATGGGCAGCCAGTCAACTCGATACGCGGCAGCTACTACGCCTATTCGCGCGGAGCGACCGGCAACGGCAACGGCCGTCCCCGCAAACGCGAGACCACACCCGAGGATGCGCTCGCCGATGCCCGCGCCTCGCTGGAACGCTCGATTGACGCAATCGACCGTGAGGTCGAAGTCGCGGGCGAACGGGCCAAGGAGGCCAAGGCTGAGCATGACGCGCTCAAAGCCAGCGCTGACGAGCGCAAGGCCGCGATTACTGAGCGCTTGCAAGCATTGAAGTGAGATCAAGCGGGCCGGTCAGGGTTACACACCTTGACCGGCCTGCGTCGCTAACAAACACATTGAACCCCCAAAGAATCAGCGGGAGAATATGACCAGAAAAGTAACTAGAAAGGGGGATTTATGACACAAACCATCACAGAAAATAAGCCCAGGGCGATGCTGGCTGATGAAAGCGCCACCGCCGTGATCTACCTGCGGGTATCTAGCACGGGCCAGCTCACGGGCTATAACGCGGAGGGCTACTCCATCGAGGGTCAGCGCGAAGCCTGCGAGCGTCACGCTGCACGACTTGGAGCGCGGGTAATTGCTGAGTATGTGGAGCTTGGGCGTACTGGCACCAATCTCCGACGCCCGGCACTCCAAAACATGCTGACCCAGCTCGCCAAGCTGAAACCGGCCTACGTGATTTTTTACGATCTCAGCCGGGTGGCGCGTGAGGAGCAGGATGCTTTCTGGCTGCTTGCGGAGATCAAGCGTCACGGGGCGAAGCTTGAGTCGACGCTGGAGCGGATCGATGACAGCCCGCAGGGGCTGTTGCTTTTTGCGGTGATGGCTGGGGTCAACGCTTTTCGCTCGCGCGGGGACGCTGAGAAGGTCAAGCTGGGTCTGCAACGCAAGTTCGCTGATGGCGGTGCTGTCGGCAAAGCCCCGATCGGCTACATCAACACGCGAGAGCGAGTCGAAGGCCGCGAGGTTCGCACCGTCGCGATCGACCCCGAGAGAGCACCGCTGATACAGATGGCGTTTGAGGCGTATGCATCGGGTGAGTACTCGCTGACCGAGCTAACCGGGCTCCTTGAGGAATCCGGGCTGCGTACCCGCCAAACCGCGAAGTGCGCGCCCGCTCCCCTGTCGCGCACCCAAGTTCATCGGATGCTCCGCAACGAGTTCTACCTCGGCGTGGTGGCCTGGGATGGCATGAAGAACGCCGAAGCTCGCCATAAGCCGATCATCGACCAAGCCACCTTCGAGAAAGTCGAGCAGGTATTGAAATCGGCAATGCTCAGCGGCAACCGCTCGCGCAAGCACAAGCACTATCTGCGGGGGTCGATCTACTGCGGGCACTGCGGACGCCGGATGGTCTTTCACCGCATCCGCGGCAAAGGCGGTATCTATGACTACCTCGGGTGTCTCAGTCATCAAGGGCGACGTAAACATGCCTGCGCTGGAGGCTACGTTCAGACCACTAGCGTCGAGCGAGCCATCGTGGACTACTACGCAGGAATCCGCCTCACCCCCGACCAGCAGCAGGCGGTTCGTGTAGCGGTGCGGGAATACGCTGAGGGCCACATGCAGGTTGCGCAACGCGAGTCTGACCGCCATGCCCGACGACTCCAAGAGATGCACCGCGAGCAGCAGAAGCTCCTGCACCTGTTCTACAAAGGCAGCATCGGTGAGGAGGTTCTGGAGGCCGAGCAGACGCGTATCGAAACTGAGCGCAGCCAGGCACAGCGATGGGGTGAGGTAGCGGCGCATGACGCCACAGAGATCATGCAAGCGCTAGATGAGGCCCTGGCCCTACTCAACGACCCCCAGGTGCGCTACCAGGAGGCATCCGAGGAAGTCCGCCGTCTCATCAACCAAGCCTTGTTCGAGAAGCTCTACGTGCGCGGCGACGACATCAGCGACGCCACGCCCGTCGCCTGGGTCCGAGACATCCACCGCCTCGCTGGTGCTTCCCAGGGATGCGGGGATAGCCAGCCAATCTGCCAGGAGGGCTGCAAACACGACCACGGCTGCCTTTCGGCGGCCGTGGGTTTCCATAAGGACCAAATGGTGCCCCGTGCGGGACTCGAACCCGCCCCACCGGATTAAAAGTCCGGCGCTCTACCAGATGAGCTAACGGGGCCCTGAGGGCGACAGTCTACGGTTCCTCGGCTGCGGCTACCCGCAGAAGCTCCTCAATAGACGTGAGCTTGACGCGTGGACGCCCCGCGGGCTCGCCGAGCGAACGCTCGTGAGTATCGATCGCTTCCCAACCTGAGTACGTGACGAGCTTGGGCTGGCGTGAGCGCAGCAGCTGCTCGATGGTGCTGGCGTCGGGGCTTGCTGGTTGGTGCACGGAGCCTTGCTCAGGGACGGGTCGGTCGCCGTTGGTTGAGAGGAGGTTGGCAAGGTCGGCGAGCATCGCGTCAACCGTCTCCTGGGCGTCCTTCTTGTTCGTGCCGATCACGCCGGAGGGGCCACGCTTGATCCAGCCGACGACGTACTCGCCGGGAAGGGGCGCGTTGTTCGCCGGGTCGAGCACGCGGCCCGCCTGGTTGGGGATGACTGCGGAGCGCTCGTCGAAGGGCACATCAGGGAGCGGGATCCCGCGATAGCCGATCGCACGAAACGCCAACCCGGCCGTGATCGTCTCGCGCTTGTCGGTGGGCTGGGCGCGCAGGCCACCGCCGGGTGCCGCTACGAGCTCGTTGCAGATCAGCTCTACAGCTCCGAGCCGGCCGTGCTCGTCTGGGAGAAAGGCGGTTGGCGAGAGCAGGAAGCGCAAGACGATCCGCTTGGGATGCCCGTGTGGCGTGCGGGAGGCATAGTCGTGCAGGATTTCGACGTTGCGCCTGGAGGTGATGTCTTGATCGGCTTTGGGATCGGGTACGGCGAGTGCCTGCTCGAGTTCGTTGGGGTCGACGATCACGTCCGCGTCGGCGAGCTCACCCAGCTCGAGCAGCTCGGGGTTGGTGAACGCTGCCTGAGCTGGCCCGCGGCGCCCGATGATCACGACCTCGCTAACACGACTGGCGGCAAGCACTTCGAGGGCGTGGTCGGCGGTGTCGGTGGGCGCGAGCTCGGATGGCGCCAGCACGAGCATGCGCGCGACATCGATTGCGACGTTGCCATTCCCGATGACCACCGCGCGCTCGGCGGAGAGCAGGTCGACCTCGAGGTTGGTGTGGTCGGGATGGCCGTTGTACCAGCCGACGAACTCTGTGGCGGCGTGCGAGCCGGGGAGATCTTCGCCGGGGATGCCTAGCGGGCGATCGGACGGTGAGCCGGTGGCATAGACGATCGCGTGGTAGTGCTCTAGTAGCTCATCGCGGGAGACGTGCTCGCCGAAGGTGATGTTGCCGAAGTAGCGGAAGCGCTGATGGGCGGCTGTCTTCTCATAGATGCGGGTGACGGACTTGATCTTGGGATGGTCGGGGGCGACACCTGAGCGAACGAGTCCCCAGGGCGTGGGTAGCCGCTCGAGCATGTCGACCTCAATGTTTCCGTCCGCGGCCTTGAGCAGGTGCCCAGCGGCATAAAAGCCGGCAGGGCCCGAACCGACGACAGCGATTCGGATGGGGGACTGGTCGGTCATGGCGCTGGGGGATTGGGCTGCGGCAGTGCGAACGGAAGATGGGCGCGGCCCGACTCGAACGGGCGACCCCCTCGGTGTAAACGAGGTGCTCTAGCCAACTGAGCTACGCGCCCCTGCCTAGGGACTAAGGCTAGCGAGCCGCGCCGGCATTGGCTTCTGAGCGACGTTCCGGTGGGCTAGGATTGACCGGACCCGGCTGGGATCTTGCCTTGAACACTGCAGACACTGCCCATAGCGAGGGGCCGTCGGCGTTCGCGCAAGCCGCTGAGCTCGAGCTGCGAAGCGTGAGCAAGCGCTATGCGGGCCAACGCGTGCCGGCAATCGCGGATCTGTCTTTCACGGTGCCGGCGGGCGAGGTGTGCGTGCTGGTTGGCCCGTCGGGTTCGGGCAAGACGACGGCGATGCGGTTGATCAACCGCATGATCCCGATCAGTGATGGCGACATCTTGCTGGGCGGGCGCAGCGTGCTGGAGCGCGAGCCGCGAGAGCTGCGCCGGGAGATCGGCTACGTGATTCAGCAGATTGGGCTGTTCCCGCATCTGACGGTGGGTGAGAACATTGCGACGGTGCCGCGGCTGCTGGGCTGGCCCAAGCAGCGCATCGCCGCGCGCGTGCATGAGCTGCTGGAGCTGATCGGCCTGGATGCCCCGGACATGGAGGGCCGTTACCCGGCGCAGCTGTCGGGCGGGCAGCGCCAGCGCGTTGGCGTGGCACGGGCGCTGGCGGCCGATCCGCCGCTGATGCTGATGGATGAGCCGTTCGGGGCGATCGACCCGATCAACCGGGCGCGCCTGCAGGACGAGTTCCTGCGTCTTCAGGCGCAGGTCAGAAAGACGGTCGTGTTCGTCACACACGACATCGATGAGGCGATCAAGATGGGAGATCGCATTGCGATCCTCGCCGAGGGAGGGGTTCTGGCGCAGTACGACACGCCGCGTGAGATCTTGACCCATCCGGCCAATGAGTTCGTGGCGCAGTTTGTGGGAGCTGACCGCGGTCTGAAGCGTCTCGCGTTGACGACGCTGGCGGAACTGAAGCTGGTGGAGCCAAATGGCCTGAGGCCGGATCTGAGTGCTGATGGCCCGCGACGGGTGAAGCTCGAGACGTCGGTCAGAGACGCGCTGTCGCTGATGTTGAGTGCCGGTGGCGAGCCGCTGACGGTGGTGGATGACGGCGGTCGGGTGGAGGGGCTGTTGACGATGAAGGTGGTCGAGAACTTGCTGTCGGACGAGGCGGCCGCGACCTCGCCCAGCGCGGCGCAGGCGACCTCGCCACGGCTGGCGTGAGCTGATGGCGCTAGTGCAGATCGCGGCGGCGGGGCCGGTGATCCCCAACTATGCGGCGCAGAGCTCGAGCTGCGAAGTTCACAACCGCTTCTTCTGTGGCGAATGGGTCAGCCGCAACTGGGGGCCGGTGCTGTGGCCGGCGCTACGCGAGCACGTGCTGCTAGCGGTGGTAGCAGTGGCGATCGGCTTTGCGATCTCGATGGTGCTGGCGCTGGCGGCGCACCGCTACGCGTGGCTCGAGCGCCCCACCATCTTGGTGACGACGATCCTGTACACGATCCCAGCGCTGGCGCTGTTCGAGCTGCTGGCTGCGCCGGTTGGCCTGAACGTGTACTCGGCGGAGATCGCGCTGGTGTCCTACACGCTGCTAATCCTGGTGCGGAATATTTTGGCGGGCCTGCGGGCGGTGCCGGCGGAGGTGCTGGACGCGGCTGAGGGGGCGGGCATGTCGCGCCGCCAGACGCTAGTGCGTGTAGAGCTGCCGCTGGCGCTGCCGGCGATCATCGCTGGGCTGCGCATCGCGATCGTGACGATCATTGCGCTGGCGACGATCGTGTATGTGGTTTATGACCGTGGTCTTGGCGTGCCTATCCACACGGCGCTGGGCGAGGGTCCGTTCAAGACTGAGCTGATCGTGGCTGGAGGGCTGGCGATCGGCCTGGCGCTGGTGGCGGATGGCCTGCTGGTGTTGGTGCAACGGCTGCTGACGCCCTGGACGCGGGCGCGAGCTGGTTAGCGGGCGCCTGTGCACGAATTCATCGAGGCATTCCGGTTCATCGCCCACAACGGAGCTGTTTCTGGCTATCCAGAACTACCGAGCCTTACGCACCTAGCGCTTGAGACGCTGAAGGTGGGTGCGATCGGTGTGGCCATATCGGTGGTACTTGCGGTACCGCTGGGAGTGTGGCTCGGCCACCTGCATCGCGGCTCGTTCATCGCGATCAACGTGGGCAACATCGGGCGGGCGCTTCCCAGCCTGGTGGTGCTGGCGATCGGCGACGCGTTCCTTGGCCTGGGCCTAACGGTGGTGGAGGTGGCGCTGGTGATCCTGGCGGTGCCGCCGATTGTGACGAACGCGTACCTCGCGGTCGACGGCGTGGATCGCGATCTGGTCGACGCGGCCAAGGGGATGGGCATGAGCGAGCTTGAGATCCTCACTCGCGTTGAGCTGCCGCTGGCGGTGCCGCTGCTGTTTGCGGGCATTCGTACCGCTGCGCTGTTCGTCATCAGCACCACCACAATTGCTGCGTTGGCGGGCTTTAGTGGCAGTCTGGGAGACGTAATCGCGAACGAAACGAGCTACCACTTCTCGGGTGTGCTGGGCGCGGCGATCTGCGTGGCGGTGCTGGCACTGGCGGTTGATGGTGCGTTGACGCTGGTGCAACGGACGATCACCCCCCGCGGCTTGCGCGAGGTCAAATTGGAGCAGTCACCGGCGCTAGCCGCCGAGGCGGCTGCCACGTAGCCCCAGCTTTTCCTATTATTTCGATCAACAAAGTACCCAAACAGGGAGACGGCGAATGACAGGCAGGCGACGGAGCAGGTTGCGCACCATCATGTCCGGCACTTCGGCGGCGTTCGTAGCGATCGCGCTGGGCGTGGGACTGGCGGCTTGTGGGAGCAGCAACAACACATCCTCCAGCACCACCAGCTCAACGGCCACCACTGCCAAAACGGCGGCGGCAGCGAGCGGACCGGGCGTGGGCAAGCCGGCGGTGACGATCGGCGACAAGAACTTCGCTGAGGAGAACATCCTCGGCCAGCTCTACGCGCAGGCGCTGCAGGCCAACGGCTACACGGTCACGCTCAAGGAAAATGTGGGCTCCTCGACGATCATCTACAAGGCTCTGACATCGGGTCAGATCGAGATGTACCCGGAGTACACGGGCACGCTGCTGTCGGCGATCGCCAACCAGACCAGGGAACCGGCGAGCGCAACTGCGGCTTACAGCCAGGCGAAGGCGTTTGTGGAAAAACACGGGCTGACGCTGCTGAGCTACACGCCGTTCTATGACTCGGACGCGTTGGCGACGCTCCCGGCCTATGCAAGCGCACACAACCTGACGAGCATCGCCGACCTGAAGGCGCTGGGCAAAAGCGTGACGATCGGCGCGCCGCCGGAATTTGCCACCCGCTTCGAGGGTCTGCTGGGGCTCAAACAGGAATACGGCGTGGTACCGACGTTCAAACCGATCGCGATCGAACTCTCCTACAAGGCGCTGGAAAGCGGACAGGTGGATGTTCAGAACGTGTTCAGCACCGATGGGCAGTTGTTGAGCGGCAAGTTCAAGATCCTTGCCGACCCCAAGCACGTGTTCGGCTTCCAGAACGTGGCGCCGGTCGTCAGTAAGACTGTGCTCACGGCGGAGGGTCCGGCGTTCGCGGAAACGCTGAACAAGGTGAGCGCGCTGCTGACGATCAAGGCGATTCAGCAGATGAACGCGGCGGTGAGCATCGACAAGCAGTCGGCCGCCAGTGTGGCCAAACAGTTCCTGGCTGCCAACGGCGTGTCGTAAGAGCTCGCGCACAACTGAGGTCAACGCGCCGCATTCCCTGCGAAGCTGCTGGGGATGCGGCGCGATGGCTCGAGCCGAAAGCTGGTGAAGCTGCTCCTCTCGCTGACGGGAGGACTGCTGCTGTTGCTCGTCCTGGCGCAGGTGTTCCTGCCGCGAATCGCGGTCAGCAGGATCCGCTCGCGGGTGGGCCGCTACGGCAAGGTGCAGAGCGTGAGCGTGAGCGCATGGCCGGCGGTGGAGCTGTTGTGGGGGCACGTGGGCTCGGTGCATGTACGGGCGAAGAGCCTGTCGCTGAATCCCGCGCAGGCTGCCAGCCTGTTGTGGGAAGCGAAGGGGACGGCAAGCATGGATGTGAGCGCTGAAAGCGTGCAAGTCGGATCGCTACGCGTGAACGATGCGACCCTGCGCAAGCGCGGAAGCTCCCTGACGGCGGACGCGGTGACCAGCGAAGCGGACGTGAAGGCGGCCTTGCCGGAAGGATTCGGTGTGCGGCTGCTGCGTAGCGAAGGCGGAGAGGTGGAAGTGCAGGCGACAGGCGGCCTCTTTGGGGTGGGGGCGACGGTGAACGCGGTTGCGGGCGCAAGTGACGGCAAGCTGGTGGCCCACCCGATTGGCTTTCTCATCGAAGACCTGCAGCTGAAGTTGTTCTCCGATCCGCACGTGTATGTGGAGGGTGTGGGCGCAAGCGTGGCCGGCGAGCATCCGCTCAGCTACAAGCTGACGATGAGCGCGCGGCTGCACTGAGCTCGGCGAGGCCACTACACGCCGCTGCTGTGCGGGGGCCGGCGGACAGCGGCTGCTATGCCGCGGCGGCGAAGCGGTCCGCGGGTACGGCGCTGCGGGATCGAACGATTGTGGGCAGTCCGTCCTTGGGGCTGATGGTGGGCATCTGGCGGATGTTCAGCCGGAAGTCGTTGGGCAGGGAAAGGGTGCAGCGGGACAGGATGAGCGTGGCGATCGTTCGCACCTCGAGCTGGCCGAAGCGCATGCCGATGCAGGTACGCGAGCCGCCGCCGAAGGGCACGTAAGCGCCCTTGGGTATCGCTGAGCTGGCCTCGGGGCTGAAGCGCTCGGGGCGGAACTGCTCTGGCTCGGGGAAGACGTCGGGGAGGTGGTGGGAAGCCCACGAGCAGTAGTTGACAAACGCGCGAGCAGGCACGGTGTGGCCTTCGAACTCGAACGGCTCGACCGAGCGCCGCGGCCCGATCCACGCGGGCGGGTACTTGCGGAGGGTCTCTTCGAGGACCATCTCGAGCTCGGTCAGCTCGCCGGTGAGCAGCGGCTGCAAGTCGGGTACCGACAGCGTTGCCCCATCGCCGGGGAGCGCGGCGTCCTGCTCGACGAGCAGCCGGGCGACGATCTCGGGGTGGTGGCTGAGCTCGTAGAACATGAACGAAACGGTCGAGGTGGTGGTGTCGTGGCCTGCGAACAGCAACGTCATGACCTCGTCGCGGATCTGCAGGTCGGTGAGCGTGTTGCCGTCCTCGTCGTGGCCGTCGAGCAGCAGGCTGAGGATGTCCTTTCCGCGTGCGCCCGTGGCGCGGCGTCGGGAGATCTCTGAGTAGATCAGCAAGTCCAGCTTGCGCGCGGCTTTCTGCAGCTTTGCCCAGGGTGTGTAGGGACCGCGCATGACGCGCAGGAAGTAGTCGGCGGAAAAGAACGACAGCGCCTCCTCGAATAGCCCGGCGGCGTCGATGGAGCGAGCCTGTGGGCCGTCGGGGTCTAGCCCGAACAGCGCGCGCATGGCCACACGCACAGCCAAGTGGCGGGTCCACCCGTACAGGTCGACCGTTGTGCCGGGGACGAGCTGGTCGAGTGCGTGTGTGGTCTCGTGCACGATCGCCTCGAGCGATGCGGCGATGTGCTCACGGTGGAAAGCCGGCAGCATGATCATGCGAGAGCGGCGATGGAAGTCGCCGTCGATCGTGAGCAGGCCGTCGCCCATCAGGCCGATGAGGTCGCGGAAGTGCGATTCACGCCAGGTGAAGTTGGACGCGTGGGACACCGTGATGTAGTGATTGGCGGCAGGGCCGAGCATGAACACCACATTGCTGTGGAACAGCCGCAGCGTGAACACGGGGCCAAAGCGCTCATAGGACTCGAGTAGCAGCGGCAGCGGGTCGTTCGCGAACCTGCGGGTGCGGTTCAGGGAGAAGCGGGTTTCGCCGGGTGGGAAGGGAACGGTGGCCGCGCGCTCGTCGCGCAGGTCATCGAGCATCACCGCCAGAGGCTTCGAGTTGAGCAGTGGAGCGGGACCGACAAGCGCCATATCTCCAAGCCTAGTCGAAAGTTGGCTGGCCGGCCAGTTTCACGTGGGGACCGGGCTGAACGCTGAGCCTTGGCATACTGGTGGAGCACGGACTGTCGTATCTGACGCTCCGCGCATCGCGGGGGCGTAGCTCAGCAGGTTAGAGCGCTGCCCTGTCACGGCAGAGGTCGCGGGTTCGAGTCCCGTCGCTCCCGTATTTGTTGCCTCACTGTTCGCGTCGGCTTTTGGGTGCGTTGGCCGCACCTCCGACGCGGCGGTGAAGTAGCTGGCGAAGGCGTGGTGAGGTTTGACCGCGACGATCTGGCCGTCCTTCTGCCAGACCTGCTCGAACAGCGAGAGCACGAGCTTGCGTCGCTCGGCTGGCTCGGGCTCGGCCTCCCAGAACCGCGTGAAGTCTTCGAGGATTGCGGCTGCACGGTCGAGGTCGGGGTTGGTCGGGGGCTTGGTGCGCTGTAGCTCCTCCTCCAGCGCCTGGCGGCGCATGACGTACTCGGGCTTGGTGAGGTCGCCCATCACGTAGAGGTCGCGCAAGCGCTCAAGCTGGCTGGTGAGCTGGCGTCGGCGCTCGGCGTCCTCACCGGGGCGCGCGCCCGTCTGGGTTTGGATGGTGTCGAGCACGAGTTGGCGCAGCGCATGCG